>Ga0182010_10000119_pt1 | contig 43216 bp, 37 predicted proteins | sample 611E1MmetaG_FD_120488 | JGI IMG/M metagenome (GOLD analysis project Ga0182010, IMG submission 120488) | Permafrost microbial communities from Stordalen Mire, Sweden - 611E1M metaG | ecosystem: Environmental > Terrestrial > Soil > Wetlands > Permafrost | place: Sweden: Stordalen | collected... | reverse complement strand
TGGGCACCTCGATCAATCCGGCGACGCAGCTGCGGTCGCCGATCGCCACCAATCACTGAGCGGGACGCGGCACACTCCGCCGGACCACAGCGGGTGCGTACGATGCCATTCGATGCCGGACCTGACGCGGTGCCGATGGTCGGGAAGAAGGGCGGCTCCGGCGGGGTTGGCATGGGGACCGGGGAGTGTCCTCCTCGAATCATTCCCGGAAAGGGGTCCACCATGGCCACGCCGTTGACCAAACCGCTCTACACCGCCGAGGCGACAGCCCACGGCGGCCGCGAAGGTCGGGTACGCAGTGGCGACGGGCTACTGGACCTCGACCTGAAGCCGCCGGTGGAGCTGGGCGGCCCGGGTGGCGCCACCAACCCCGAGGAGCTGTTCGCTGCAGGATACGCAGCGTGCTTCCAGAGCGCGCTCGGCGTCGTGGCCCGGCGGAGCAAGGTGAGCGTCGACGGCTCGACGGTGGCGGTCAAGGTGACCCTCGGCACCATCGAGGGCGGAGGGTTCGGTCTGGCGGTCGCAATCGAGGCGCACATCCCCGAGGTGGACGAGACGACGGCGTCGGCCCTCATCGACGGTGCCCACGCAGTGTGCCCCTACAGCAACGCCACCCGGGGGAACATCGAGGTCACGCTCTCCGCAGTGTGACCTCCTCCGACCGGCCACCTCGTCCCCATCGACGCGGAGCCCCGGACGCTCCTAGTAGCGACGGCGGGCGCCCATGAGCCCGGTCGAACGCAGTAGCTCGTTGGTCAGTCCATTGGTGGTGCGGTACACCTTGCGTCGGACCGTGCGCTTCGCGTAGGAGCCCGGGCCCTTCGCCGCGGCCTGGACGTTGCCCAGGTCGCGAGCGGCCCGGTAGAGCTGGGACCTGAGCGAGCTTCGTCGTGCCATGTGGCCTCCTCGGAGGAAGTGTCGGTGTGGCACCTCGAATCATTGCGGTTCAGGTCTGCACGTGGCAACCGCGTGGCGGCGCTCGTCCGGTGCTCGCGGGGGTTCGGTACGCGTACACGAGGCGATCTCCTCGAAGTCTGCGCGCACGCAGTCGACCAGGACATGGCTGTCGGCCAAGGCTGACGTGTCGATGCTGATGCCGATGTGCTCGCGCCCTGCCGAGGTGGGCAGGGCCGCGTTCACCGCGACCCCTGATGTCGGGGCGAATGCTGAACGGTCGCCTCGACGCGCACCGGCTGTAGCCGGATCGAGTGAGGGCTTCCCTCGCTGCCCCCGTTCGAGGTCGAGCAGGTGGACGAGGAGCCCGATCCCGTTCAGTGCCATCGCCTTTGGCATCTCCACCGATGCGACCGACCCGCAGTCCGGCAAGTCCGTCCCCGCCCCCGGCATCAGCTTCGAGGACGGCAAGATCACCGGGCAGCCCGAGTCGTAGACCGCTTCGTGGAACAAGCTCTACTTCAACCAGGGCTCGCTGAAGCCCGGCGGGGCCAGTCCGGGCCTCACCTCACCGGTGTCGGGTACCTACGACTCGGCGACCCACGCGTTCGTCATCACCGGGGCCAGTGAGATCGTCGGCGGACCGTTCAACGGGTTCACCGGGTACTGGCACCTCCCGGGGACGTTCGCTCCGGCCCTGTGAGCGCTGCGGACGGGGGCCACCCTCCAGCAGGCCGGAGGGTGGCCGCGTCGGTCCCGGCGGACAAGTGACGGCGAGCCGAGAAGGCGCGCGCTCTTCAGCACCGGCATGGAGTCGCAGATCCTCCTGCTCCGGTGACGGCAGCGTTCCTCCTTGGTCAGCCCCTATCTGGTCGTCAATGGGTCGCCGATGGAGATAGGTGGGTCGAGGAGGAGACGGTAGGACGGCTCTTGGGCCGTAGTGGACCCCTGGGAGGGAAAGCTGATGACCGACAGGAGAACGGCAGTCCAATCAATGCCAATCAGATGATGCTGCGACATCAGGTCAACCGGTTGTGGACTGCGCCGATGAGCGTCACTGCGAGGACGGCGGGCACATCGCCCGAGTTCGACCAGCGGTGCCGTGTTCCGTTCTGGACATAGGTGTCACCCGGTTCCAGCGCAACTTTCTCCCCATCGTCCAGTTCGAGAACCGGTCGTCCCGAGAGCACTATGCCGTAGTCGATCGTGGCCGTGGTGTGCATGCCGGGGTGGTCCAGTTCAAGATGCTCTGCCATTCCCGGAAGCTTTTCCTCGAACTCCGCATAGGCGGTCTCGATGTCGATGTTTGCCGGAGCGCCGGTGCCACCGTCAGGTGGAATGGTGAACAAGCCGAAACGGAATCCGCCCACCGGAGGGAAGTAGTCGGCGAACTCGGGTGTCGACCCATCATCTGGAAACGTGGGAGTCGAATCAGCACCCCAGAGGCGATGGAACTCATTCCCGGGGATCAGATCCAAGGTCACGGGGGCCACATAATCGTCAACGACGAAGGTCGCCTTGCCCTCTGTGCTGTGCCCGGTCACTACTCGCCGTACTTTCATTCTTGCTCCTCAAGTCACCTTCATCGTCTGTGCTCCGTCGCCGACGGGATCACAGGACGCCGGAATGACGACATTGCCGAGTGCTGTCGTGGCACCTGACCGGCAGTCATCACAATGGGTTATCGGCCCAGCCGAGAAGTTCTTGATTGCGAGTTCCACCATCTGGCTACCCGTGGCACCCGGGTTGGTGTGGGTGCCGGAATGCTCTCGTGCTTGTCCTCAAGGCACCGTTGCCACTGGTCGATGAGACAAGAGGTTCTTCTCCAGGAACTGGAAAGGGTGGCTGCAGAGTGTTGGACGGACAGCGGCAGACGCTGACGGATCGAACCGTCGCCCCAGGCGAGTACGCCAGGTTGGTTGCAGAGGATCACCATCTCGCTGCTGAGTTTGCACAACTCAGTGCAGTCAATGACACAACTGGCGCCCTGCAGGTTGTTGCCGAGGCAGCCGCTGACATCCTCGGCTGCTGCATCCGCATGCCCACCCCCAAGGCTCGCAACTTGTCGTTGCTCATGTCGCTCAAGGCGGTCGAACACGCTGCCGAACGAGGCGACCAAACTGGAGACGAGGTCCAGGCTGCATGGTGCAGGTTGCTGCATCACAAGCTCCTCGGCGGAAAGTGACCTTCCGTCCGAGACGGCTGACGTGGTTCTCCCGGAACGCCGGACATCGACGTCTGAACTGCCCCGACTCTCGTGGGCGGCAGAACCAACCCCGCGGCGGCATTGGCGACCCAGGTGCCAGGATGGTGTACATGGTGCAGACACCGCAGCAGCCGCCGGAGAAGTAGCCCTGAATTCTCGAACGGTGCCAAAACACCCAGAGTGAATCATTGCCGATACAGGCGTGCCATGCTTTCCCACACGCCCGGCGAAAGGGGATGGACGCAGATCCTACGGTCCTCTTGACCTTGTTCGACAGCGGACCAAGAATCGTTCTATGTCAAGCGCTGAGATTGACGATTACCTGGCGGGCCTCGAAGAGCCCAGACGGTCCACATTGCAGCAGCTACGAGAGACGATCCTTGAGGTGGTCCCTGATGCCGATCAGGGCATCTCGTATCGAGTTCCCGCTTTCAGACTGCAAGGGAAAGTCATTGCAGGATTTGCAGCGTTCAAGAACCACCTCAGCTATCTGCCCCACAGTGGTTCCGTGTTCCCAGCCCTGCAGGAGGACGTTGCCCCCTTCCGGACATCGAGTGGGGCGCTTCAGTTCCCTATCGACTCGTCGCTGCCCAAACCTCTCGTCGAGAAACTCATCAGCGTGCGGATTGCCCAGGCATTCCCGGAATCGGAAATCCAACTGGTGCGGTGCGCCACGGTCGACGTCCGCCCCTGCCCCGGCGATGGGGGACGCACCTGGTTTGAATCTATCCGTGCTCCGAAGGTGAGAACTTGCCGAGGTTCAGAACAACCCTGCTCGCACCGCAGGTTCCAAGTACCAGTCCCACAGCCATCAAGGCGCCGAAGACGATCATCGCTGGCGGGGCCTGTGACCCCGCAGTCCCGACGATGCCGCTGCCGAAGAACCAGGGGGCGTGGATGGCCAGTGAGATCCACCAGGTGAGCACCCCAGCGAAGACGACGACCAAGACGGCCGCCATCAAGAGAGCGAGAATTCCGAGCGCTCTCGAGGTGCGAAGAGATAGCTCGAGCCTCGAGACGACCGCAACGATCGCTCCGGCCCCTGCAGCGATCGCACTCATCACCAAGATCCCCCACGTGATGCCAGCAGCCTTGTATGGCCACAGGCCGCTGTTGAGTGGGGATGAAGCAAAGTGGTGAGACCACATGACGATGCCAACGGTGGCGACCATCGCGATGCCCGACGTGATCAGCATGACACTCAGCGGCCTCCAGATCGGAGTCCACCCATGCTCCCGGATGAACCTTACGAATGCGGGCAGAGCGACAAGGGTCGACACCGAGAAGATCACGACGCCGGTGAACGCAGCCACCTGGACAGCGGTGAACGCATCGGAGGGAACTGCGCGGTCGTGCGGAGGAGTCACCCGGTCCCAGTGCTCGGCATACTTGGCGAACCCCGATCCAGCGAGGACGAAAAGGGCCCACGCACACAGGACCACCAGCGATGCGCCGCGCACGCGTCGATCTGGCTCCACTGAGTCCCCGACGAAACCAGCCCAACGGAGACGCTCGGTCGACCCCGCCTTCATCATCGAGAGATGCGTGCGCAGAGGGACTGGCTGATCCCCGTAGGTGTCGTCCAACAGAGAGACCAGCTCGTCGCCATAGCGATCTCGCCACGTTCGTGGGTACCACTTCAGGACACCCGGGTGACCGGCCGTTGCTCCCGTCACGTGAGCATCCCCCTGACGAGCCCAAGTCGAGCTGAGCCGACATTTGCGACACGGCTCATCTCGCGGACCGCTTCCGCGAGTGCGGCCGATCCGGCGGCAGTGATCCGGTAGGGGCGCCGTCGACCGATCTCCTCCAGGGGCTCGATGAGTCCACGCTCCTCCAACCGGGTGATCGCGCCGTAGAGCGCTCCGGGACTGAGGACGGCGCCGGCGAACTCCTCGATGTCCTTGGAAAGCGCATAGCCGTGCTTCGGGCCTCCGGCGAGGCTCGTCAGGATCAGAAGGGGGGGATCGTTGGCCCGTCGGAGGCCGGGCGGTTCGGTGTTTCTTGCCATGGTCTGACAGTACTATGTCATGAGTAGTACCGCAACGAGTAGTACGCCTGCTACGAAATGCCGTGGGTATCCCAAAGAGGATTCGGTCAGCCACGGTCGATGACGGTCTTGCACCCGGCGGTCGGGGAAAGCGATGCTGCGATTGGGCGGTGAACGTTAGGCGATACCTCCTGTGCCGTGGGGCAACGATCTGCAATTAGCTCGCGTAGAAGTCAGCGACGGCCTTGAAAGACTCCTTGGGCTCCCATGCCATGTCTGGGTAGCTCTCTCCGTGTCCTGACGCATAGGTCTTGACCAGACTGAGAGCTGACATGTCAAGATCGTGGTGCGCATCCTCGCTGAAGGGCGCGGTGGGTTCAACGAACGTGCAGACGAAGGCACCATCAACGCCTGCAGCATCGAGGATGGTGAGAGTCTCGGCGATCTCCTCAGCCTGCATGGCCTCGTCTCGGACATGGGATCCGTCCTTGAGCCGAGGGCGGACGAACCTGCCCACGACGGGTAGGTGGTGCAAGAACTGAGACCTGCTGTCAATGATGCCGAAACCAAGGCCGCCGGAGTCTTCCGCCCCTTGGTACGAGCGCATGCCGAACTCCGTGACGACTACGGGCCTCCCAATCTCGAAGAGCGGCCTGAGCATCTCGACATAGCGGTCCTTGATGCGTCCGTCTCGGTAGTGGTCCCCATCCACGCCAACAATGTCGAAGAAGGTCCAGTCCACCTGCTCGAACGGCAAGGAGGCGTACGTCAGTGGACCGCGATACATATTTCTGGCCGCCGCATTCGCCTGGGCCAGAAATGCCTGCAGTGGCTCAATGTGGTTGCCCTCCTCGACGTCACGAAACAGGTTCTCTACTCGTTCGGCGACCGTCCGGCCCGGCACGATGCCTCTTACGAAGAGCGTCGCCTCAGAGGCCACGCTGAACGCCAGGCCGTTCGGCCAGCGTTGCCTCAGAGCCTCTGCTGCTGCGGCTGCGTCTGCAATATAGGCAAGCGTTTTGCCTTGGCTCTTGTTCCACAACTCGGGCGACAACCACACTTCGAGCCCTTGACCAAGTGCGTCTTCGGCAGCCGCCACGACCCGTCCGATGTCCCGGCCACAGATCCGTACGGCGTTGCAATGCAGGTCATCCTTGATTATCTGTAGTTCGCGATGCACCACATGTAGATCGAAGACTGGACGCCAGTTCATGCCTCGAACTCGCCCAACGTCGTAGCTCACGCCTTTGCGTTTCACCCAGAAGCTCCGATCGATGGCGTCCCCTGACGTGCACGGACGGGACCATCGGAGCATTGCATAGGTGCCGGTTGGCGACGGTTGACAACCGGCTGTGTCGCCCGGCGCTGCGCCCGAGTGCGAAGACTGGCTGATTCCCCAGTGGCTAGTCGCTCAGTGCCACCCGAGCCACATGAGTGTCGGCGAGGAGAGCCCGCCGTAGCTCTGGGCTGAGATCCTCGAATGGCGAGCAGCGAGCGCCGATGGCGGCATCTCGGATGTCCAACACGTCGGCCAGTTCGACCACGTCGGTCATAGCGTCGTCAGGGCTACCAGGGCTCGCCGGGCCAATGTCGTTGAAGGGTGCGTCGGGAGACAGAAGGGGCATCGAGACGGCGGGCACATGGCGCTGATTGGGAAGTCGGCTGGGTCTACCCAAGAAGAAGCCCTGGCCGCTCGGACAGCCCAAGGCGCGTAGCGTCGCGAACTCACCTTCGGTCTCAATGCCTTCGGCAACGATCGTGGTGTTGTACATCTCCAAGCCGAAGTTGAGGAGGGCCCGCCCGAGGGCCTGCCGTGCCGGATCCCTGTCGATTCCACGGGTAAGCCCGATGTCGAGCTTGATAACGTCGGGGTGGAGATCAAGGATGTGGCGGAAACTGGAGAAGCCAGCGCCAGCATCGTCCACGGCCAACCGGACACCATTCGATCGCAGCTCCTTGATGCCCTTTTCGAACTCTAGATAGTCGACAATCGGTGTGTGTTCGGTAAGTTCAAGGACGATCCGCTCGGCGGGAACATCTGCCAAAGTCGCCCGGAACTGCTCAGACATGATCGTTTCGACGGACGCATTCAGCGACAAGTAGAGGCCGGCAGGGAGCCGATCGAGTTGCTCTAGTGCCAAGTCCAGGGCGGTGAGCTCCAGCTCCACACCGAGGCCAAGAGATGCTGCTTCGGCGAACCATACGTCAGGAGGCCGAATGGGTTGCTGGGCGAAACGGGCGAGCGCTTCGGTCCCTACCGCCTGGCCGCTCCTGAGATCGACAATCGGCTGAAAGTGTGTCTCCAGGGATCGGTTGGCGATGGTGACGCGTATGAGCTGATCCTGCTCTTCGCGCAGCTGCTCTGCTTCGGTCTCGTCTTGCTTGGGGCGCCGATCCGAAGAGTTCGATCGGTACGACGAGGCCTTCATTCGCCCCATGCCGCGCGAGAGCTTGCCCTTCTTTCCGATGAAGAGGTCACCACTAGCTGGGGAGGGCGTCCTCATCGTCTACCGGTCATCGGCTTCGCTCGCGATTCGTGAGAGTGCATATCGCCCAGCAGTTTCGAAGGACCCGCCGGGATCTACGATTGCAGTATCGGCTCTCATGGCCCACATCTTGAGAGCTTCGCGAGGCGAGTACGCCAACTTGCGGGCCCGCCACCTGGTGGCGATGCGGCCGCAGGTATCGCTGGCCGGCAGTGTCTCCAGCCCCCTGATCATGATCGCGGTGATCGGCACCCTGGCCTGGGAGTTCCCGGTGACCCTCCCGCCCATGGCGGTCGACACCTTCCACAAGGGCGCAGGCACCCACGGCCTCATGGTCGCGGTGATGGCCAGCGGCGCGGTGGTGGGCGGAGCGGTAATCGCTTCGCGGGTGCACCCGCGGGAGCGGGCCCTGGGCCCCGCCGCCATCGGTTGGGGCATCGCCATCCTCGCTGCGGCCCTGGCCCCGACATTGGCAGTGGCAGTGGAACTGGCCACGTTGGTCTTCGTCGGCTACGGGAGCATCACGTTCGACGCCATGGCCAAGACCACGCTGCAACTGTCCTCGATCCCGGTCATGCGAGGCCGGGTGATGGCCCTGTGGGCGCTGGCTTGGGGGGAACCACGCTGATTGGCGGACCGATCGTGGGCTGGGTCGCTCAGGAGTTCGGGGCCCGATGGACGCTTGTGGTCGGAGGACTGCCGATCCTGCTCATCGAGGCCATCGCGTGACCGACTCTGAGGCGGATCGATGAGCGTGCCGAGTCTCCATGCCCGCGAACACGCCGGTCACATTCAGTTGACCAAGCAGCTTTACCGGGCCACATCGACCCACCGATCAGTGCCGATCCGGAGCGGTGGTGTCCCCGACTATCGACAGGTCGGCTACCAGAAGGCGTGCCCCCCATTAACGACGCTGCCGGTTCCGGGATCGATATCTGGCTCGGCGCGAGGCCACGTGCTCACTTCTGCAAGCGGTTCATATCGTTCTATCTGTGCAGCCGGAGCCATTGATCAATCCCAGGACCTGAGCGCGCAGAACAACGTGCATGAACGCCAGCCCGCAATCGCCCGACTGGGAATATCGACCAGACGAAGGACAGTGGCACTTGGGCTGGCAGTCGAAGAATCAACTGCTGGCAGGAGATCCAGTGGCCTCGATGAATGCGGTTCTTGCCCCAGGGCCGCCGGGTGCCGTGCCCTTTGCCAACGCGATTAGGAGAAGACAAATCGCTGGCAACTGATACAGCAGACGACGGTCGGACGACTTGCGAGTCACCATGATGCTCACTCCGAGCGCAGCAATGGTTACCAGCCAACCTTCGATCGAGATTGGACTCAGTCCCCAACCGAACCGGCGCGGTGCAAACCACACCTTCTTGCCGACCAACGGAGTCGTACGCACCCGATCATTATGGCACCGCAGATCCTGGTTGCCACCTAGCGAGATGAGCAGCCGGCCTTACGCTGGAGGGGGTGTCCCAGTGACGCCGGGGGGAGGCAACCCACCATGGAGCGTCAGCGGCGATTTGAGCGGGGACACTGGCCCCGGCTCCCGCGCCTACCAACAGGGGCCCGGCTTCCCACCGGGGCAGGTCGTCGATTCGTCCGATACAGCCTCGACCTTGACGGCATTGGTCAGCTTGGCATTGGTCAGGTCGGCCCCGGCCAAGAGAGTGCCGGTCAGGTTGGTCTCGCTGAGATTGGCACCGCGCAGGCCCGCTCCCGTGAGGTCGGCCCCGGTCAGGTCAGCTCCGGTCAGGTCGGCGTTGTGGAGCCTGGCACCGCGCAGGACCCTGTGTGACAGGTCGGCCCTGGCAAGCTTGGCACCACTCAGATCAGCGTCTGCCAGGGCGGCTTCAGCCAGGACCGCGCCCGTCAGGTCAGCTTCGAACAGGTCGGCTCCGCTGAGGTCCGCACCGCTCAGATCCGCGCCCATCAGGTTGGCTCCGAACAGCTTGGCCTTGGTCAGGTCGGCTCCGCTGAGGTCGGCTTCGGCCAGATTCGCGGATGGACCTACCAGGTACCCGTTCGCAATGAGCCAGTAGTAGGGGAGACCGCTCGGTGAACCGGTGATGCCTCCTGAACGAACTCGCTTCATGTCGGCCGTAGACAGGTTAGCGCCCGACAGATTGGTCTCGCTGAGGTTGGTGCCATGCAGTAGGGCCATCGACAGGTCGGCGTTGGCGAGGTTGGCACCCTTCAGAGATCGCCCTTTGAGATCGACCCAACTCAGATCCGCACCTTGGAGATCTGCTCCCTTCAGATCTTGGGTGGCTCGTCGGCGGGCCATGGATCTTCGGCCTGTGTCCAGGCGACTGACGACGGGTTGAGCTGCTGCCTTGGCCTTCTTCTTCCCAAAGATCCTCACTGGCGCTCCTTCACTGCCACGTGAACAGTCGGTAGGTCATCGCAACGCTGGCTACGCTGCGTATGGCCCTGGCTTGCCTTGCCTGACCCCCACGCCGAGCCCCAGAGGGGCACGCGTGCGACCCTGGGCGGAGTGGCAGCGACCTGGCAGGTCAGTAATGCACCGTTGAGCAAGGTCCCGTCGCCGTGACGGCGCCACACATCGGGCCAATGAGTCCGGTCAGTCTCCGCCCCTCGCCACGAAGATCCCCCAGACCGCATTCAACCCAGAGTCTCGATCAGATCGGCCCCCGTTGAGGTGAGAGTGCATCAATGGACCTTCAGTCTCTACAGCCGGTTCGGGCTGGCCGGTGTAGGGCGTACTCGGAGGGGCGTCTCTTGACTCCACCCCATCATCCCGGACCAGCGCCGTCGGGTTCCCGTCAGAGAACCAACGGGCTTTGTGCTGAAGGTACGGATCGCAGTACCAGCCCTGGGCATGCGGAAGAGTGCGGTCCATGCGGATAGTTTACCCTACGTTCACCTTAATGTCACGTAACGTTAACTTTCTGTACTCGCAGCGGAGACCTCGGAGCGGCCGGCCGGAGATCCGCCGGCCCCTCGACATGCCGGCCACATGACCACAGCCTCGTCCGCTTGTGGCCGACAACCGCCCGCCCGACCCACAGCACGGGCTCAGGGCAATCGGTGGGGGCGTCGACCCGGTAGCCGGCTCTCGGCTCACCATGCGGCCCTGGATCGCTCCTTCCCCTGCCCTCGTCGGGCCAGTTGAGCGAGGGCACCCCAAACCGCTTCTGACCCGACGATACCTTCATGTCTAGCGCACCCAGTGGCATGCGCCGATCAGGTGGGCATAATGGCCCCCAGATTCCTCTGAGATCGCCCATTGCAAGCGTTTGGGGCACCCGCCTGTTCCGTCCGAGTATCCGAAACCCGGCCAGCTCACCATGCGCCACCAGACCCCTGGTTCGGCCCGGATGGCGTTGGCGTAGTGGTCCTGGTGGTCCATGGGGCCACGGTAGAGGGAGTGATCCGCGGGTGGTGGGTCAGTTTGAAACCCCCGGTCTGCATGCACGTCCTCGGAGCGGATCTACGCTGTCGGAATGAACAAGAAGCAACTCACCAGAGTTGGTGCAGTCGCCACGATTGGTGGCGGGATTGTGACCCTGCACGGCATCACAAGTCGGCGCTGGCAGAGGGCCCACACAGCCTTCGCCGCCTTGGCCCTCGTCGTCGCGGCGATCTCCTTCTTGCAGAGCCATCGTCGCGACGCTCCCTTTCTGGCAGAACCAACACGGAACGTCTGATCTGGCGTTTCGTCCGCACGAGTTCCATCGCACCCGGCACCAAGTCGTCTACCAACTTCACCCACCACAGCCTCCTCGAGGCCCGCAGAGGACGTGCCTGGTATTCCCGAGGTGGCTGGAGCCGCCACCGTCAACAGACTGCGTCTGGGTTCTGACGGATCTCCATCCTCACCGCCGGATATGAGAGCCTCAGCCACGGGGTGCGGAAACTTGACCCCTGAAGCCCGAGGTGTCCCTGTCCTCGGAAGACCCCGCCGTCCAGGACGGGCACTGAGCCGGACCGTGGACACCGTGACGCCGTGGTCACCGGCGGTAGCTACTGCTTCCCATGCCGCTCGGACCGGACGGATGTCACCGGGCGCTGGGGCGATCCACTCTGCCTGAGTCGTAGAGGAGAGGAATAGAGGCAAAGGCGGTAGCCATCGCAATCAGCGGCAACATGATGATCCAGGTCATAGTGCGTCAAGCAGTTGGACGGAAATTCTGCTTGCCTCCTACGGGTACGGTAGGAAATCTGTTGAGGACAGACCTGAGCCTGACCGTAGATCCACCTGTGAATCGATCCGGGCGCCTGCCGGCGGGACCGTCGATCGACGACGGTGCGCAACTAGGCGGGTCGGTCACCGTCGCCACCGCGACAGCCACTCGTCGTCCACCATGGCGACCTTGCCCTAACTCAGTTCGATCACTGGCATGGCTGGCGACCGCCATTCAGGCTGACCTGGAACAGCGTGCCGTTCAGGTTGGCAGCGTTGGCGGCAGGACAGAACGCCGACAGCGACAGGTTGTACTCGGCCTCAAAGATGGCCTTGCCTCCCGATGTGAACGCTGACAGGGCACCGCACGTCCCGTCCTGTCCGCACTGCTCGCTGACGATGCCATCGGCGGTCGGCTCCATCATGGTGGCGAAGTTATCGCCAGTGTCGTCCAGGTTCTTCGCGATCCAGCCCAGGCCCAGAGAGTGCATGTACGTCGCCAATGTCGTCAGGTAGGCCTGCTCTGCAGCCTGGCTGATGATGAAGCCCGTCGTGCCGTCCGATCCTGAGTACGTCTCGTCCAGGTCGGTCTCCACGGCGTCGAACCCCTTGGCTGCACACTGCTGTTGGATCATCGACTCGACGATCGACACCGTGGTGCTGGACGTGATGTTGAGGAAGTACTCGGGGTAGCCCGACAGCTTGTCGCCCAGGACACCGGCCGCCTGGAACTGCGCGTAGTAGGTCGTGGGGATTCCCTCATCGGCGGCGCTGTAGTAGTTGCCCGCTGTGCCGACTTCGACATAGCAGATGGCGTGGTCGCCCAGGGCGTGCAGGGCAGACACAGTGCTCGCCGGGTTCTCAATGCCGTCGATGTCATAGATGGTCGGGTTGGTTGCCGGGGCAGCGTCGCCGTTGTACGCAGTGAGGCCGGTGCCCATGTCGGTGGCGCTGGAAGTGTTGAGCGGGTGGTCGATCTCCCACTGCCACTCGGCGGTCACGGGCGGCACCCACCAGGAGCCGGAGGGTGGCGTGGTTGTCGTCGGTGGCGTGGTGGTCGGCGTGGTCGGCGTAGGCGGCGTAGGCGGCGTAGGCGGCGTAGGCGGCGTGGTGGTCGTGCTGGCCCAACAGTTGATGCTCAGCGACGTGGGGGCCTGGCTCGTCACGGTCATGCCGTTCCCGGAACAGGCGACGTTGGCGGTGTCACCGGCCCCGAGGCTGAGGCTCTGGGTGACGGCGGCGGCGATGCCGTAGGTCCCGAGTAGGGCCACCAGGGTGCAGGTGACGATGAGTGTCGCCCTGCGAGGAGCAGCGCGCTTGCGGCGTCTGATTCTGATGCTGTGCCGATGGGTCAAGATGCCTCCTTGTCGAATCGTTTCCACTCGCCCAGAATGAGCGTGCAGTCGTATGTCTCGGCAACGCTCCTTGTGCTGTAGGACTTGGGGGCCACCGGAGTGCGTGATCTACGCCAGGCCGACGACTTCGCCGTGTCTACTGCCTGGCAGCCGGGACAACGGCAGCCGCGGCAGTAGCTGGCGGTGCTGGGGTCGTCACAGTTGGGATGGGAGGGCATTTTCTTCCTTATTGGTCGTGGTCGGCGTGCCGGCCGACTTTTTGAAGCGGTGCCGACGAGGAGCCGCCACACCCCGCCGACGCCCCAAGCCCCGCCAAAACAGTGAAGATGATCTGCGTTTTCACCATGGCTCCCACCCCCTTGCAAGCCGCCATGCGAGCAAAGCCGACTGACAGGCTGTCGGCACCGCTCAGCGCAACAATTCAAGCTTCATTGTATGTTCGTTGATGTACCAGAGGCAAAGGTCCCCAAAGGACTACGGACCAGAGGCGGTCGCGTACGTCAGGTTCCCCTCGCTAGGCAAGTCCGTGGAGGGCACAGAGCGGCTTTCTGAGGCGCTACAGACGGCCCTGAGGCCCCTCCACCGCCTGGGGGGGGAGCCGGGGGGGGAGCCGCCCCCAACCGTCACCGGGCTCTCCCGTGGATCTACGGCTCCACAGAACGGGTAGCGCCTCGGCCATCGTTAGGCTGACGTCAGTGACCGACCACCTTTCAAGTCCTGATCAGCGAGCCAGGCACTGGGAGAACGTCCACGAGTGCAGCAGCCCAGACGCGGTGAGTTGGTATCAGCCTGAGCCGGTCGTGTCCCTGGAACTGCTTGACGTGCTCGGGGTCGCCCCAGAGTCGGCGGTGATCGACATCGGCGGCGGTGCGTCCGTCCTTGTGGATCGGTTGCTCGCCAGGGGATTCACCGATGTGACCGTTCTCGACATTTCTGACGCTGCTCTGCGAGCCGGCCGTCAACGGGTGGGCAGCGATCCCCGAGTGACCTGGATCACCGAGGACCTACTGTTCTGGGAGCCGACACGCCACTATGACCTCTGGCACGACCGGGCAGCGTTTGACTTCCTCTCCGGTGCGGAGGTTGATATGTATCGGAACGTTCTGCTTCGCGCTGTCGCCCCCGGTGGATCGGTCATCATGGCGGCGTTTGCGCCAGATGGTCCAGAACGGTGTTCGGGACTTCCGGTGACCCGGTACAGCGCGGACGAACTCGGCGCGGTCCTGGAAAGCAGCTTCCAGGTGGTGGAGCACCGTCGTGAGGTCCATACGACGCCAGCCGGGGCCGTGCAGCCGTTCACGTGGATCGCCGCTCGGCGCTCATCGCCCCGACACCGTCGCCGTGCCTGACTCGGATGCCCCCAACCGCTGATTGTGTGGGTACGTTCGGCAGTGCGGGTTCAGGCCACCCGTTCAGAGCGCCGGGAGCCTGCCAAAGGGCCTCGCTGCGGCCACGCCGAGGCGGATGATCCTGAGCCATATCCGAGGCCATGCCGGCTCATCAACACGGTCCAGTACCTGCGAGGTCACGCCTCGGCCATAGAGACCTTGGACACCTACGGCCACTTGTGGCCGGGCCCGGACAAAAACCCTGGTGAGAGGGTTAGTGACGGTGAGCCGGCCTGTAGGCGGGATTCTGTCCACCCCCTTGCGGGGGTTGGGTGGCCATCCATCTGAGCGGTCTACCTGGGGGTGGTGCCCTCGGAAGAGCACCGGACGGGCAGCCCGTTCCCCCTGTTCGACCTTGCTCCGGGTGGGGTTTACCGAGCCGACCGGGTCACCCCGGCCGCTGGTGCGCTCTTACCGCACCGTTTCACCCTTGCCTGTGCGCTGCCCGGGGGCCTCGCCATCGGCGGTCTGTTCTCTGTGGCACTTTCCTGCAGGTCACCCCGACTGGCCGTTAACCAGCACCCTGCCCTTTGGAGTCCCGACCTTCCTCGGCTCGTTCCCGACCGGAGGGGTGGCCCCCTGCCGGTACGAGCCGCGACCACCCGGCCGACTCACCGTCGCACCCATCGTCGCACACGCACCGTTCCCGGACACGAAGCGCCCCCCCGGGGCGGCCCCCGAAGGTGCCCGGTCGACACCGGCGTCGGTCGAACATTCGACGGGCATAGGGAACCGACCGGGAGGCCGGTCGGTGGGGCGGTCCCACCCGCGCTCTAACCTGGCGCCGTGTCCCTCGGTTCGCGCACCACTCGTCCCGGTTCGGATCCCACCGACGGCGACGCGCTCTCGATCAGCGATCTGTACGGTCGGATCGACAGGGCTCTCAAGGGTGCGCTGCCTGGCGAGGTGTGGGTGTCGGGCGAGGTGCGGTCGTTCAATGTCAGCTCCCGTGGGCACTGCTACCTCGACCTGGTCGATCCGGTCAATGCCCAGGACAGCGGTACCCCCGTCCTGAAGGTCGTGTGCTGGTCCGGCCGCTGGAGCCGGGTCCGGACCACCCTCGACCAGCTCGGGATCACCCTCGAGGCCGGCCTGGTGGTCCGGGTCCGCGGTGAGGTCCAGCTCTACAAGCCGCGGGGTGACATCAGCTTCATCCTGTCGGAGCTGGACACCGATGCACTGTTGGGGAAGGTGGCGGCCGAACGCGCCCGATTGATTAAGGCTCTGGTCGACGAGGACCTCTTCGACCGCAACCGGCGCGTCCCGGTACCCCGCCTCCCGCTGCGGGTCGGCCTGGTGGCCAGCCCGGGCACCGAGGGGTACCGCGACTTCATCGGACGCCTCCACGCCTCGGGGATGGCCTTCGACGTTCGTACCGTGCCCACCCAGGTGCAGGGCCGTGAGGCAACGGCGTCGGTGGCGTCCGCCATCGGGCGCCTGCAGTCGGAACCGTGCGACGTCATCGTGGTCGTCCGGGGTGGGGGATCCAAGGCCGACCTGGCCACCTTCGACGCCGAACCGGTGGCCAGGGCTGTTGCCACCTCCGCTGTCCCGGTGTGGACGGGCATCGGACACACCGGCGACCAGTCGGTGGCCGACGAAGTGGCCAACCGCTCCTTCATCACGCCCACCGAGTGCGGCCAGGAGTTGGCCCGTCTGGCCACGGACTTCTGGAGGACGTGTGTCGAGGCCGGGGTGGTGGCTGCCCGGACGGCACGCGAACAGGTGGCCCGCACCGAGCGTGCGCTCGACCGGCAGCGGCACGCCATGGCCACCGGGGCCCGCGCACAGATCGACCGCCACGCCGACCGACTGGACCACCGGGCCCGAACCGTGCGGGGCGCGGTTAAGGGCCAGCTCGACTCACACGCCCAGCACCTGGCCACCAAGGGGCGCGCGGTGGCCAGGGGCGCGCGTTGGTCACTCGCCGCCGACGAGGAACGCCTTTCGGGGCGCACGCGGCGGCTGGCCGCGCTGCCGGCCCGGCGCCTGCAGGTGGAGGACCTCCGGGTGGCCCAGTGGCGACGCCTGCTCGGCGCCTATGACTATCAGCGCCAGCTCGAACGCGGCTACTCGGTCACCCGGGACGGGTCCGGGGTGGTGCTCCGCTCCGTCTCCGGCCTGGTCCCCGGCTCCCGCTTGATGACCCAACTGTCCGACGGCGAGGTGGGCTCCGTGGTCACGACGGACGGCACCGGCCAGGCGGACGGCACCGGCCAGGCAGGCGGCACCGGCGGCAACATCGACAAGCAGCACGACGAAGGGAAGAAGCAGTGATGGCAACACGTGGAAGCGGACGGAGCGGCTCCGAGCCCGGTGCGACGGCAGCGGATGTGACCGGACTGAGCTACTCCGAGGCCGGGACCGAGCTCGACGGGATCATCGAGGAGTTCGAGACCGGTGTCATCGACGTCGACCGGCTGGTCGAGCAGCTGGAGCGCGCCACCGAAATCGTCGACGAGCTCGATCGCCGCCTGCGCCGCACCAGGATGCGGGTCGAGGAGCTCGTGCCCCGACTCGAGGCCATCGGTCAGAGCGACGCCGGCACCGGGCCCGACGACGAGGAGGAGGTCGAAGTGGAGCCGGCCGGCGGGTCCACCGGGTCCGGCGACGACCCGGGCCCCCCGGGGCTGTTCTGAGGGTCGGTTCGGCCCGATCAGCCGATGTTGCGCTCCCTGCCGGCCCAGTACGGCTTGCGCAGCTCGCGCTTGAGTACCTTGCCCGAGGGGTTGCGGGGGAGCGCGTCGACGAAGTCGATCGACGTGGGGCACTTGTAGTGGGCCAGCCGATCGCGGGTGACCGAGAGGATGTCGGCGGCCAGGGCGTCGTCGTCGCCGACGGCCGCCGGCGACTTGACCACGATGGCCTTGACGGTCTCCCCCCACTTGTCGTCGGGCACCCCGATGACGGCCGCATCGGCCACCGCCGGGTGGGACAGCAGGGCGTTCTCCACCTCGGCGGGGTAGATGTTCTCGCCCCCCGACACGATCATGTCCTTGATCCGGTCATGGAGGAACAGGTAGCCGTCCTCACTGAGCCATCCGGCGTCCCCCGTGTGAAGCCATCCCTCCGAGAGCATCGAGGCGGTCTCTTCGGGCTTGTTCCAGTAGCCGAGCATGTTCTGATCGGATCGGGTCCAGACCTCACCGACCGCACCCGGCGGCAGGGCCTCGCCGGTGGCGGCATCGACGATCTTGAGCTCCACGTGGTCGAACGGCCGCCCGGCCGAGCGCAGCAGGTGTGCGCGCGTGCCTTCGGGGTCGTGGTCCTCGGGCAGCAGGGAGGTGATGGCGCCGGTGGTCTCGGTGAGCCCGTAGACCTGGGCGAAGTCGCATCCGAGGGCCTCCATCGACCGGAGCAGCACGTCCTCGCTGATGGGGGACGCGCCGTAGAAGACGGTGCGGAGCGAGCTGACGTCCGTGGTGGCGAGGTCGGGGGTGGCCAGCAGGAACATCAGTACGGCAGGTACCACGAACGTCTCGGTTATCCGGTGCTCCTCGATGACACGGAGCACCTCGACCGGGTCGATGTCCCGGATGATGACCGAGTGCCCGCCGCGGGACATGCCGGCGAGTGCCCAACCGGTCCCCCCGATGTGGAAGAGGGGCATGGCCACCAGCGAGACGGTGTCGGGGCCGATCTGGAAGATGTTGGCCGCCTCGCCCAGGATGGTGGAGAGGTTCCGGCCGGAGATCATCACGCCCTTGGGTAGCCCGGTGGTCCCCGAGGTGTACAGCTGGGTGACCACTTCGTCGGGCCCGGGCTCGAACCCCGGGTCGCTCGGCTCGGCCGTGACCCCTGCGCCCCGCCAGTCGTCGAGTTGTGCGAGTGGCACCCAGGTGCGGACAGAGGTGACCAGAGGGGCCATGTCCTTGACGGCGCCGGTGTAACCGTCGCCGTAGAAGAGGACCGTCGCCTGGGCGTCCTCGACGATGGCGGCCATCTCGGCCGGCGCAAGCCGCCAGTTGACGATGATGCTCACCGCCCCCAGCAGCGCGCACCCGAAGAAGACCTCGAAGAACTCGATGCTGTTGCGGTCGAGGAATGCCACCCGCTCGCCGGGCACCACCCCTTCGGCCGCCAGCGCGTGGCTGACCCGTTTGGCGTTGGCGTAGACCTGCCCCCAGGTGAGCGTCCGGTCGCCCAGCGTCAGCATCGGGGCATCGGGGGTCCGGGCTGCCCAGTGACGCAACACCTGTGCCGCCGCCGGGCTCTCCGTCGCCGCCAATGCCTCTGCCTGGTCGTCGGTCACAGCACTACCCTTTCGCTCCCCGTTCGGTCTCCCCGCCGGGCGGTCGCGGATCGGCGTCCGGCGCCCGCCCGCCGATCCGATCACGGCGCGACCGGTGTCGCGCACTGTAGATCGATCCGCTCCACCATGCAGCGACACCCCCGGGGGGCCCCTCGGGGCCCCCGGGGGCGTGCCCGACCGTAGAGTGTGGGTGTGACCGACGCCGACGTGGAGACCCCGGGCCCCCCGGGTCCAGACCGTTTGTACTTCCGCCAGCTGCTGGCCGGGCGGGACTTCGCCGTGGACGATCAGATCGCCCGGCAGATGGTGAACTTCGTCTACCTGGTCGGCGACAGGCAGACCGGGGAGGCACTGATCGTCGACCCCGCCTACGGCGGCGACGATCTGCTCGGGATCCTGCGGGCCGACGGCATGGAGTGCGTCGGCGCCCTGGCCACCCACTACCACCCTGACCACGTCGGCGGCGACCTGATGGGTTGGGGGGTCGAGGGCATCGCCCGCCTGCTCGAGTTGGTGCCGGTGCCGGTGCACGTGCAGGCCGACGAGGCGGCGTGGGTCGTCCGGTCGACGGGCGTGGGGGCAGGGGAGCTCGTCGCCCACCGGGGAGAGGACGTCGTCCGGGTGGGCTCGATCCCCGTCACCCTGGTCCACACCCCGGGCCACACCCCGGGCAGCCAGTGCTTCCTGGTCGACGGGCGACTGATCGCCGGCGACACCCTCTTCCTCGAAGGGTGCGGCCGGACCGACCTGCCCGGCGGGGATCCCGAGGAGATGTACGAGTCGCTGACCACCCGGTTGGCCCGGGTTCCCGACGACACGGTGCTCTACCCGGGACACCTCTACTCGGCGGACCCCTCGGCAACCATGGGGCACACCCGCTCCCACAACTACGTCTTCGGGCTGCGGACACCCGAGCAGTGGATGGCCATGTTCGGCCGCTGAGGCGATGGGACCCCTGGTGGTGCCGGCCACCTACGATGACGGCCGATGAGCGATCCCCTCGGAACAGACGCCACCGTCGTCGTCATCGGCGCCTCGCTGGCCGGACTGCGTGCCGCCGAGGAGATCCGCCACGAGGGCCACACCGGCCCGGTGATCATCGTCGGCGACGAACGGCACGCCCCCTACGACCGGCCGCCCCTGTCCAAACAGCTGCTGGCCGGCACCTGGGACGTGGAGCGTATCCACCATCACGCCCCCGACAGGCTCGACACGTTGGGCCTCGAGTTCCGCCTGGGTCAACGGGCCGCGTCGCTCGACGCCGCGGCCCGCACCGTGGGGTTCGACGACGGGCAGGTGCTCCACTTCGACGGGCTGGTCGTGGCCACCGGGGCCCGGGCCCGGCGACTGCCGGGCACCGAGGGTATCCCCGGGGTGTGGGCACTGCGGACCCTCGACGACTGCCTGGGCATCAGGGCGACCCTCGCGTCCACCGGCGAGGGGGCACGGGTGGTGGTCATCGGAGCGGGGTTCATCGGTTCCGAGGTGGCCGCCACCTGCCACGGCCTGGGGGCACGGGTGACGATGGTCGAGGCACTGGCGACCCCGCTGGGACGCGTGCTGGGCGTTGCGATGGGGGAGGCGTGCACCAGGCTTCATCGCGACCACGGAGTGACGGTCCTCACCGGTGTCGGGGTGGAACGGCTGTCGTCGTACCCGGGCGCAGCGGCTCCCGTCGTCGTCCACCTGCTCGACGGCACCGGCCTTGACGCGGACCTGGTCGTGGTGGGTGTCGGCGTGGAGCCGTCGGTCGACTGGCTGGAGGACTCGGGCGTCACCCTCGAGGACGGCGTGGTGTGCGACGAGAGCCTGTTTGCCCACGACCGGGTGGTGGCGGCAGGGGACGTGGCCCGGTGGAGGCATCCGTCCACGGGCGAGTTGGCGCGGGTGGAGCACTGGACCAACGCCGCCGAGGGCGGGGCCGCGGCGGCCCGCAACCTGCTGGCGGGGTCGGCCGGCTCCCAGCCCTACGACCCGATCCCCTTCTTCTGGTCGGACCAGTACAAGACCAAGATCCAGATGATCGGGCTGCCGGGACCCGACGACGAGGTGGTGGTGGTGGGGGGATCGGTCGAGGAGGGCAGGCTGGTGGCGCTCTACCGGCGCGCGGACCGGCTGCGTGCCGTCCTCGCCTTCAGCCAACCCCGCCAGCTGATGTCCTACCGACCGCTGCTGGCTGCCGGCGCCTCGTTCGACGAGGCGCTGGAACTGGCGCGCTCCTGATCGGCATCGCGTCGCGCCCCCCTCCCTCGCCGCTGCGAACGGAAGCGGCGGGTGAAGGAGAGTGCGCGGGCGATCTGGTCGGCTGACGGCTCCATGCCGCCGTAGGTGGAGCGCTCGACCAATCGGGTCGCCCCGGCCAACCCTTCGGCGTGCGGGGGATCGGCGCCCACCAACCGGTCTCCGTAGGCGGTGAGGGTCTCTGCCGTTCGCCGCGGCCGGCCCAGTCGGCGCCCGCCCCGTTCCAGGTCGTCGGCGATCTGCCGGGCCCACGTCGGTGGCCGTAGCCGGCGCCGGCGCCGGATCTGCCAGATGGCGATCCCCGCGGCGGCGGCGATGGCGACGGGGATCCAGGGGAGGTGGCGCAACGTGGCCCCGGCCCGGTTGGCGATGACCGAGCCGGGTGTCGGGTTGGCCAACGGCACCACGGCGGTGGGGTCGAAGTTCTGCCAGCCGTACCCCGGGAACCAGACCTGGACCCAGGCGTGGGCGTCCTTGGCCTGGACGTCGTAGAGGTCGGTGATCGGATTGTAGGACCCCGGCACGTACCCCACCGTCTCCCGTGCCGGAATGCCGAGGGAGCGCAGCATGACCACGGTGGCCGTGGAGATCTGCTCGCAGTAGCCCAACCGGGTGCCGAAGAGGAAGGTGTCCACCGCGTCGGCGCCGGGGGCCAGCGGTGGGATGTCGGTCGTGTACCGGATGTGCGACGACATCCAGGCCTCGATGGCCTCGACCTTGTCGTAGGTCCGAGGATCGCCATCACCGGGGGACCCGACGCCCGAGACGATCCGCTCCGCCAGGGCGGACACCCGGGGATAGGCGTGGGGAAGTTGGAGGTAGCGAAGCTGCTCGGCGGAGCTGAGCTGTGCGTTGGTGCTCGGATCGTTGGGGGGCAGCGGGACCGTTGCATCCCGCAGCTGTTGAGCGGTCGCCGTGTTGTCGCTGGAGACGACGGTGTAGATCGTTCCGGCTCCCATCGTGGTGGACGAGACGATGGTGCCGTCGCCGGTCAGGAAGAGGGAGCGGGACTCGAGGTACACCCGCTGGGCCGTGTCGGCGTGGAAGACCAGGTTGGGTCCCGACTGGGCCAGGTAGAAGGTCTGGACGTCGGTGGTCCCGGCAAGCTGAGTCGCCAGTTGGTCGGCCGCCGGGGGAATGGTGAAGGGGGAACCCGTGTCCAATTTGGTCACGTGCCCGTTGTTGCCGCTGGCCGGATCGGCCGACTGCAGCCAGCTCTGCCCGTCCCACTTGTCGTAGGTCTGGCCGATCCAGAAGTTCGGCCGGCTGGCCCGTACCCGCATCACCACCTGGTTCCCCAGCGATGCCCGGACGCCGGTGTCGAGGGACTTGGCGAAGCCGAGGAAGCCGCCGACCCCGGTGCGACCCTGGGGGTTGGCGGCGTGGGCCGGCAGGGAGCCGGAACCGTCGGTGAGATTGGTGGGGCTGTCGACCGACGAGGAGTTGGGCGAGCTGGACGGGAAGATGAGCGATGTCGAGACCCGGGGCGCGGGCAGGAGGGCCACCAGGAGAGCGGCCATCACGAGGACGGTCGGCCCGGCAATCGACACGGTGCGCCACGGGAAGCCGCGGACCCCGGCCATCGACTGCCACATGGACACCAGCCCCCAGATGCCGCAGGCAATCCAGGCCACGACGTAGACCGCGAGCGAGAGATCCACCGACTGGGAGGCGGCGACCGCCATGAGGGCGGCCGATCCGGCGAGCGAGTAGGCCACATCCCGGCGGGCGGGAACGTCGAAGGCGTGGGTACTCAGTACCCAGGCGAACAGCACGGCCAGCGGTCCTTCCACCGTCGAGATGTCACCGGGTGTGGCGGTGCGGGTGACCGTGGCGATGAACCACACGAAGCCGCCGATGGCGCACGCAGCCAACAGGGGCTTGACCGCCGGCCACGGGTCCGCACGACGGTGGTAGGACAGGACATTGCCGGCCACGGTGGCCACCATGGTGAACACGGTGACGGGCACACTGAGCTCCCCCTGGCTCCAGCAGGCGGCAACGGCGATCATCACCGCCGCCGCCGACGCAACTCGGAATGGGACGGAGTGCTCGGGCGGCCCGGGTCGATTGGCCTCCACGACCCGTTGCCAGACGGTCACGGACGCCCCCACCGGGGGACAGGGCGGGGCGAGCCGTCGGGAGGCGCCACACCCGGCGGGGGCACGGCGCGGGCCAACCGCCTTCCGACGTCGATCCGGTCCCGCACCGGGCGCAGGGCGCGACCGTCCGGCTCGTCGGTGCCGAGCACCACCGGCCGGCCCCGGGCCAAGAAGTCGGTCACGGCCCCCATGACCCGCTCGGTCTCGGCCTCTGCCAGCGTCGGGTCGTCCGGCAGGACGACGTCGATGACGATCGGATCGTCACGTTGCCGTTCGGTCTCCCGCACCATGAGCACGCCTACGTGCGCCGTTGCCGGCCAGTGAACCGACCGCCGCGGATCACCGGACCGGTAGGGGCGCACACCCCGGGGCTCGCCCATGCCCGCAGGCGTCCGGAGCGACGCCTCGCCGAGCGCGTCGTCGGTGACGGTCGACAGCGCCCCCGGCTCGCCGGTCCGGGGTGCAATGTGCAGTGGGCGGGGCAGCTCGACCGTCACGTCCTTGGCCCACCACAGGATGCCGAAGGGCGCACTCGTGGCCACTTCGACGACCAGCCTCTCCAGCACACCGCGCCGGTCCGGGGTGACGGTCACCTCGACCGGGCGCTGTCCGCGGACCGTCCCTTCGGCCAGGGAGGGCGGGCCGACCGGATAGCGCGGCCGCAGCCTGACTGGGGCATCGGCCACGAGGGTGATCGCCAGCGGACGCCCAGCCTGCCCGTCCGACGGGCACTCGGTGCAGGCGACGACGGCCCGTCGGGCCGGCACGGAAGGGGCCACCATGCCGGTGAGCAGCACGGCGGCCAACAGGGCCCCCACGGCCTGGACCCATCCCGACCCACTGGAGTGGGCCACACCGGCCCAGGCGAACATGGCCACCGCACTGCCCGCAACGGGTCCGAACCACCCCACCGGGCGCACTCGTCGGCGCATCCGCTGGCCACCGGGCAGTGCAGCGGCGGTCCGTCGCCGTCGACGGGTCACCGAGAAGGTCCAGGACAGTGTCGAACCGGCCACCAGGCACGCCGCGCCGATCGTGGCCCCGGCCACCACCATCTCGGGCCCGAAGAGCGCTCGTGCCAGCACCACGCCGCACGCGCCGGCGAGCAGCCCGGTGAAGGCCGCGTTGGCCGTGCGCCAGAAGGGCTGCCGGCCGTCGGGCGTCGAGGGGTTCACGTGGGCGGGACAGGTGCTGCGGCGAGGATGCGGCCAACCATGGTGGGACCGTCTCCGCCACCGCCCTCGGCGATCAGGCGGTGGGAGAGGCAGGCGACGGCCACGGCCTGGACGTCCCGGGGGGTGACGTAGGCCCGCCCGGCGAGTACCGCGTAGGCCTGGGCGCTGCGGAGGAGGGAGATGGCCGCTCGCGGGCTTGCCCCCAGGCGCACGGTGCCGGCCGACCGGGTGGCCCGCACCAGCGACACGGCGTACTCGGCGACCGTGGTCACCACGTGCACCGAGGCCGTGGCGCTGATCGCCCGGTGCCACTGTGCGGGGTCGGAGACGGGGACCAGCATGTCGAGGGCGTAGCGGCCGCCGTTGTGGAGGACGAGGCGGGTCTCGATGTCAGCGTCGGGGTAGCCGATGGAGGTGGACAGGCCGAACCGGTCGAGCTGGCTCTCGACGAGCGGGTAGGTGCCGAGCTGGCCGATCGGGTTCTGGGTGCCGATCACCAGGTGTGGCTGCGGCAGGGGCCACGATTCGCCGTCCACCGTGACCTGTTGCTCTTCCATGGCCTCCAGCAGCGCAGACTGGGTCCGGGGAGGAGTGCGGTTCATCTCGTCGAGTAGGACCACGTGGGCGAAGACCGGGCCGGGCCGGAACTCCCAGGTCCCGGTCTCCGGCGAAAACACCGTCACGCCCGTGATGTCGGAGGGAAGGAGGTCGGGGTGTCCCTGGACCCGCGAGAGCTTGACCCCGAGTGCGGTGGCCAGTGCCCGGGCCAGCACCGTCTTGCCCACGCCGGGCACGTCCTCGATGAGCAGGTGGCTCCCCGACAGAGCCGCGATCACCGCAGTGGTGACTGCCGCCGGTGTGCCCAGCAGGACCTCCGAGAGGGCGGCGTGGAGGGCCCGGGCCAGTCCGACCGCCTCGTCGATCGACGGCACTGGTTGCGTGGTGCGGACCGACGACTCGACCCCCACCGTCTCGATGCCCCTGGTCATGGGTCCTCCTGCTCCCCTGGGTCTACCCCTGCGTTCGCCGGACCCTTCGGCCCCGTCGGCCGCATCGGCCCCATCGCCGAGCGTGGTGCCTCCCTCACCCTACGGGTTTTCCGTGGCCATGTTCAATGCACGCCGCCTGGGCGGCGCCTGCCGCGTCGGGCCGGAGCCGGCACCGCCGGCCACAGGCCCGACCTGCGCCACGTCTGGGTGGCCTTGGTCAGAAATCAAGGGCGGACAGCTCGGGGATGGTGCCCTCGGAACGCTTCCGGGCCTCGAGCCAGCGTGTACGGGCAGTCGTGCGCTCGCCGGTGGTCATCGTGGGCTCCACCACCTGGCGCGGCGCCCAGGCGGCGGCCACGTCCTGCTCGTCGGCCCAGGTGCCCACGGCCATCCCGGCCAGGAAGGCGGCACCGAGGGTGGTGGCCTCCACGAACGGGGCGATCTCGACCGGTCGTCCGCAGGCGTTGGCGAGGGCCTGGGTGAAGACCTCGTTGGCCGACATGCCTCCGTCGATGCGCAGGTTGCCGACCGTCATCCCCGAGTCCGCCTCGGCTGCCTCGAGGAGGTCGGCGCCCCGGTGGGCCACCCCCTCCAGCACCGCCCGCACCAGCTCGGGGCGCCCGCTGCCTCGGGTGAGGCCGAGGAAGGTGCCCCGGGCCCCGAAGTCCCACACGGGCGTGCCCAGCCCCAGCAGCGCGGGCACGAACCACACGTCGCCGGTGTCGCCGCAGCGTGCGGCCACCTGTGCCGAGTCGGCGGCCGAGTCGATGATGGCAAGGTCGTCGCGCAGCCACTCCACACACGTGCCGGCCGACAGCATGATGGCCTCGACGCCCCAGGTGATCCTTCCCTGTCGCCGCCAGGCGATGATCGGGATGGTGCCGGCCGGGCCGCGCGCGATCTGGCGGGGGCGGTCGGTGCCGGTGCACTGGTCGAGCATTCCCCCGGTGCCGAAGGTGGCCTTGGCCTGGCCCGGCTGGGTGCAGCCCTGGCCGATCAACGACGCCTGCTGGTCACCGGCCATGCCGGCGATCACCGGCCGTCCGGCCAGAGCGTCGGCCACCCCCACCACGCCGGTGGAGTCCACGATGGTGGGCAGCAGCGGCTCGGGGATGCGGAGGGCGGCCAGAAGGTCCTGGCTCCAGCCCGTCCCGTCGCCGTGGATCAGCCCGGTGACCCCGGCATTGGATGCGTCCGTCACGTGGAGGCGCCCGCCGGAGAGGGTCCACGCCACCCAGGTGTCGACGGTGCCGAATGCCAACTCGCCACGCTCGGAGCGGGAGCGGTCCGGGTCGGCCGTGTCGAGCAGGGACGCCAGCTTGGTCGCCGACGCGTTGGGTGCCACCCGGATCCCCTGGCTCTGGAGCTCGAGGCAGGTGCCCACCGTCCGGAGGTCCTGCCAGCCGAGGCCGGGCCCCACCGGCACGCCGGTGGCACGGTCCCACAGGATGGTGGAGGCCCGCTGGTTGGCGATCCCCACTGCGTCGACCGGACCTCCGTCGGCCAGGGAGCGCGCCGCCACGTCGAGTACGGCGTCGGCCATGGCGGCCGGGTCGAACTCGACCAACCCGGGGAACGGGGTATCGGGGAGCACGGCCACATGGTGGATGTGCTCCACCGAGGCGTCCGGCCGCACAATGGCCCCCCGCACGCCCGAGGTGCCCACGTCGACGACGAGGATGCTCATGGCCAGATGACCTTGCCGTAGGGAGTGGCCAGGCCGAGCTTTCCGGGGTTGAGGATGCCCCTCGGGTCGAGGGCCTGCTTGACCGAGGTGAGCACGTCGAACCCGGCACCCAGCGCCTCGGGGAGGAAACGCGCCCGGTTGATGCCGATGCCGTGATGGTGGCTGATGGCCCCGCCGGCGGCCAGGGTGGCCCGGGTGACCTCGTCCCATGCCTGCTCGTAGTAGCGCTCGGTCCACGACCGGAGGTCGGAAGGGGGCTGGTCCACCGGGGGCCGCCCGGCGAAGGTGAAGTAGAGGCAGGCGCCGTCGGTGTAGGCGTGGGACTGATGGGACGAGGCGGCCACGGTCCCGTCGACCCCGTGCAGCGCCTCGAGCACCGACCGGTAGAGGCCGGGCAGGGTGCTCCACCGCGCCGAGACCTCCACGGTGTCCACCACGATGCCCGATCGCCACAGGGGGGCGAGGGCGGACACGTCGTTGCGGTGGGTCAGCCAGCGGTCCACGAGCCCGGCGTCGAGCCGGTCGGCAGGTCCGCACTCGTCGTCCACGACGGCGAGTGCGGCCTCGACCAGGCCGGGGTCGGCCTCGTCCAGGACGATGAGGACGTTGGTCGCGGGGCGGTCGAACGACCTCCCCGACTCCGTCTCGTCGTAAAGGCGGAGGACAGCGGGAGTGGCGCCCCGGCGGAGGATCCGGCGGCACGCGTCGAGCCCGTCGGCGAACGAGGCGAACCCGAAGGCGCGCCGGCCCTCGCCCCCGGGGATCGCGTGCACCCGGAACCGTCCTTCGGTGATGATGCCGAGGGTGCCCTCGCTGCCCACGAACAGCTGGGTGAGGTCGGGGCCGGTGGCCGACCTCGGCCCGTTCCCACCGGTCCGGACCACGGTGCCGTCGGCCAGGACGACCTCGAGGCCGAGCACCATGTCCTCGATCTTGCCGTAGCGGTTCGAGTACTGGCCGGCCCCCCGGCAGGCCAGCCACCCGCCCACGGTGGAGAGGTCCATCGACTGGGGCCAGTGCCCGAGCGTGACGCCGAAGCCGTCGCGGAGACCGGTCTCGACCTCGGGGCCGAAGGTGCCGGCCCGCAGGTCGGCCACCAACGACTCGGCGTCGACCTCGCCGATCCCGGCGAGCCCACAGAGGTCGAGGGCGACCCCCCCGAACAGGGGGATGGACCCGCCGCACACCCCGCTCCGCCCGCCTGCTGCGGTCACCGGCACGCTGAAGTCGTTGCACAGCGCCAGCACGGTGGCCACCTGGTGGGTGTCGGTGGGGCGGACCACCAGTGCGGGCCGGGACGGGACCTGCCCGTCGACGGCCCATCCGATGGCAAGGGGCCACCAGTCGCGCGCCGCATCGGCACGGGCGTCGTCGCTGTCGGTGACCTCGTCGCACACGTCGGCCAGCCGCCGACGGAGGGCATCGTCGACCGGTACCCGGACACCGCCGAAGTGGTCTTCCACCGCGTCCGCGGCGGCGTCGACCGGGGTCACCGGTGTGGGCCGTGTCACCGGCGTTCCGATCCCTGGCCGGCGGCGAAGGCCTCACCACCGGCCCCGGACCCACCGGCCCCGCCGGGCTGCTCGGCTGCGGTGGCTTCGTCGAGACCGGCGCGCGCCAGCTCCGCTCGCAACCGCTCGGCGTAGGCCGCGGCCTCCCGGTGGATCCGTTCGCCGTCCCACCCGAGTTCGGGCCCGATCAGGGACGCCACCCGCAGCGCGGCGTCGGCCGAGCCGCGGGCATCCCGCAGCGAGGCCCGTGTCCGCCGGTCGAGGACGTCGGCCACCGACAAGGCCATCTCCTCCCGGACCGCGTAGAGGGCCTCCGCCTCGAGGTAGTGGAGCCCCGGGACGAGGGGTTCGAGCAGTTCCGGATCGTCGTCGGCCACCGACAGGACCGCCGGGGTCTCGGTCCCGTAACGCCGGGCCAGGTGGGCGGCCACCGCCACCGCCTCGTCGTCCGGCGGCGCACCCTCGTCCGGCGCGACCCCCCCGGGCCGGGCCGGCGTGTGGCCGCCGGGGGTCGCCCCTCGCAGCCGCAGGTCCTTGGTCACACACCGGAGCGACCGGCGGCCCAGGACCTTCACCGCGGCGTCGACGGTGTCCTCGGCCATCTTCCGGTAGGTGGTGAGCTTGCCTCCGGTGACGGTGACGACCCCCCCCGGCGAGGTCCGAACGGTGTGGCGGCGGGACAGGTCGGCGGTGCGCTCGCTCAGTGCGCTCCTGCCCTCGACCGGTGCCAGCAGTGGCCGCAGGCCGCTCCACAGCCCGGTGATGTCGGACCGTCTGAGCGGTCGGGTGGTGACGGCGTTGGCCGCATCGAGGAGGTAGTCGACGTCCTCGGGCGTGCAATCAGGGTCGTCGAGCGGCCCGTCCCACGCGGTGTCGGTGGTGCCGAGGTAGACCTGTTCCCCCCACGACACGACGAAGATCGACCGGTGGTCGTGCTTGACGGGGATGACGGCGGCGATGTCGCAGGGGAAGGCCTCGGACGCCATAGTGACGTGGATGCCCTTGGCCGGCCGGATGGAGTGCGGATTGTGGTTCTCGTCGAGGGCGCGGACCTCGTCGGCCCACACACCGGCGGCATTGACCACGACCGAGGCGCGGACGTCGAACGGCTCGGACCCCAGTGGTGCCACCGTTGCTCCGACCACCCGGCCGGTGGGGTCGGAGTTGAGGGCGACGACCGGCGTGTGGTTGGCCGCCACGGCGCCATGGTCGAGCACGGCAGTGCGGATCACGGCAAGGGTCAGCCGGGCGTCGTCGGCGCTGGCGTCCCAGTAGAGGAAGCCGGCCACCAGATGGTCGGCGCGGAGGGTCGGCATGTGGGCCAGGGCCTGGGCCCGTGACACCTTCTCGTGGCGCCTGCCGATCCGTATACCGCCGGTCAGGTCGTAGAGCCACAGTGCCGTCAGGTAGACGCGGGCCACACTGCGGTTGACCACGCCGTCCTTCCCGAAGAGCGGGATGAGAAAGGGGAGGGGCGTGACCAGGTGGGGGGCATTGTCCAGCAGTCGCTGGCGCTCGGCGAGGTTCTCGTAGACCAGCCGGTACTCTCCCTGTTGGAGGTAGCGCAGACCGCCGTGGACCATCTTGGACGACTTCGACGACGTGCCGGAGGCGAAGTCGTCCTTCTCCACCAGGGCGGTCCTGAGGCCACGGCTGGCGGCATCCAGCGCCACCCCGGCCCCGGTGATGCCGCCTCCGATGACCAGTAGGTCGAACTGCTCGGAGGCGAGTCGGCGGAGAGCATCCCCCCGCTGGAATCGGCCGGCGTGCGGCTCGGCGACGCGGACGCGTTCGGGCATGCCCAAAGCCTGCCACAGGTAGCCGGGCCCACCGTCTGGGCGGCGGCGCCACCGGCCACCGGCCAGCGCCCCCGATCCTTATCACCAACGATTGTTGAAGAACAATCGTTGGTGATACAGTGGCAGCCATGCGGACCCCTGAGGAGCTGACCGAGCTGTTCCGGTCCTCCGGGCGCAAGGTGACCGCCCAGAGGCAGTGCATCTTCCGGGTCCTCCAGGGCGACGAGACCCATCCCTCGGCCGAGGCGGTCCATGCAGTGGTCAGTCGGGAGATGGAGACCATCTCGCTCAAGACCGTGTACCAGACCCTCCACGACCTGGCCGAGTTGGGGGAGATCGCCTCGCTCGACGTCGGCACCGGCATGACACGGTTCGATCCGAATGTGACCGATCTCCACCACCACCTGGTCTGCCGCCAGTGCGGCAGCGTGCGCGACCTGGTGGCTGTCTTCCCCGAACTGCGAATTCCGGACGGGGCGGACCTCGGATTCGACGTGGGTTCGGCGGAGATCGTCTTCCGGGGCCTGTGCCCCGAGTGCCGGGCGCCTGCCGGCCGCGGTCGGGCCCGGGCGCGGTCCTCGACCTAGATGCCGACCCAGGAGCCAGTCCGAACAGCAACCATCTACCACCGCCGATCCGTGGAAGCCTCCACGACGGGTACCGCCAGGAAAGGAACACCGTGCCAGCACTGAAGGACAGCAAGACCGAGGAAAACCTGAAGGAGGCGTTCGCCGGCGAGAGCCAGGCCAATCGCCGGTACCTCTACTTCGCGCAGAAGGCGGACGTCGAGGGCTACCCCGACGTGGCCGCGCTCTTCCGCTCCGTCGCCGAGGGGGAGACCGGGCATGCGTTCGGCCACTTCGACTTCCTCCGCGAGGTGGGCGACCCGGTCACCGGCGCCCCGGTCGGCCCGACCGAGGACAATCTGAAGTCCGCCGTCGAAGGCGAGACGTACGAGTACTCGGAGATGTACCCGGGGTTCGCCCGGACGGCCCGTGACGAGGGCTTCGACGAGATCGCCGAGTGGTTCGAGACACTGGCCCGGGCGGAGAAGAGCCACGCCGGCCGGTTCACCGAAGGGCTGGCCTCGGTCTCCTAGGCACGTCGTGAGGTGTGCCACCCCGGTGGGGCAGGGGACCGGCCCGGGAGGAGTCCCCGGGCCCGGTCTTCTCGCCACCACGGGTGTGGAGCCGGTCTGCGGACCCCGACCCACGGCAACGACCCTTCGACCCACGGCACCGACCGCTCGAGATGACGACCACCTACGATCCCGCGCATCCGGAGTACTTCGACGAGCCCGACCTGCGCGTCGAGCTCGAGCGCGTCTACGACCTGTGCCACGGGTGCCGGCTCTGCTTCAACCTGTGCCCGTCGTTCCAGACGCTCTTCGATCTCATCGATGCCCGCGACGGGGACGTGGCCGGCATGACGCCGGCCGAACAGGACCAGGTGGTCCACGAGTGCTACCAGTGCAAGCTCTGCTACGTGAAATGCCCCTATGTGCCCCCCCACGTTTGGGAGCTCGACTTCCCCCGGCTGATGATGCGGGCCCACGCGGTGCGCCACGCGGCCGGGGTGCCGGTGAGGGAGCGCCTGACCGATCAGTTCCTGGGCCGCACCGACCTCCTGGGCAGGGTGTCGACGGCGGCGGCGCCGGTGGTCAATGCCCTGATCCGCCGCCCGGGCTCGGTTCCGCGGCGGCTGATGGAGAAGACGGTCGGGATGGCCTCGGAGCGGATGCTCCCGCCGTATGCCCGGCAGCGGTTCTCCCCCTGGTTCAGGCGGCGGCGTCACCGGATGGCAGCCGACCTCCCTGGAGCGGGGACGGCCGGCCCGCCCCAGGGCTCGGTGTCGGTGTTCCCGACCTGCTTCGTGGAGTACATGGAACCGGCCATCGGCCAGGACCTGGTCAAGGTGTACGAGCGGAACCGGGTGTCGTGCTCGGTGCCCGAGGGAGCGCAGTGCTGCGGCGCCCCCTGGCTCCACCAGGGCAACATCAAGCAGTTCACCCGGGCGGCCACCCGCAATGTCGAGGTGCTGGCCGCCGAGGTGCGGGCCGGAAGGGAGGTGGTCGTGGCCCAGCCGACCTGCGCGTACGTGCTGCGCAAGGACTACCCGATCTACCTGGCCCGGACCTCGTCGGCCGCCGACGCCGAACTGGTGGCAGCCCACACCGTCGACCCGGCAGAGTACCTGGTCGCCCTGCACCGCGGCGAGGGCACCGAGCTCGACACCGAGTTCCCCGGACGCGAGTCGGGGGCGGTGCCCGATGTGGTCACCTACCACGTCGCCTGCCATCTGCAGGCCGAGCAGATCGGGCTGAAGAGCCGTGACCTCCTGAAGGTGGCCGGGGTCAAGGCGACCCTGGTCCAGCGTTGCTCCGGCATCGACGGCACCTGGGGCTACCGCGCCGAGAACTACGCGCTGGCACGGAAGGTGGCCGGCCCGCTCGGACGCGAGGTGCAAGAGGCCGGCCACGACGTGGTGTGCGGCGACTGCCACCTGGCCAATGGGTCGATCGAGCAGGAGACGGGTCGCCGGCCGGTCCATCCCATGCAGTTGATGGCCCGGGCCTACGGCCTCCCCGAGGAGGGCCGGCGATGACCGCCGTGCGACCGCTCACCCTCGACGACATCGCCGAACAGCGGGTGTACGAACGCGAGCGGGAGGAGTTCCGCCGGCGGGTGATCGCCGTGAAGAAGCTCCGACGGGTCACCGTCGGCCCGGTTGTGACGCTGACCTTCGAGAGCAGGATGACCATGCGCTTCCAGGTGCAGGAGATGGCCAGGGCCGAGCGGATGACCACCGACCAGCAGATCCAGCACGAACTGGATGTCTACAACCGCCTGCTCCCGGCACCGGGCGAGCTGTCGGCCACCTTGTTCCTCGAACTGGTGAGCGAGGAGGAGCTGCGGACGTGGCTGCACCGTCTGGTCGGCATCGAGCGCTCCTGCGAGGTGCGCATCGGCACCGGTGACGCGGTGGAGACCATCGTCTCCAGCCCGGAGGAGGAGCATGAGTCCCACCTGACCCGCCAGGTGACCACCTCGGCGGTGCACTACGTGCGGTTCCGGCTCGACGAGGACCAGGTGGCCACCTTCGGCCACAGGCCGGTGACCCTGGCGGTCAACCACCCGGCGTACCCGGACGGTCTGCCGGGGGTGGTGCTGGGGGAAGCGACCCGGGCCGAGCTGGCCGGCGACCTGGCGGGGGAGTAGCCCCCGCCAGGTCGCCGGGCTCCCCGGCCGTCAGTTCCCGGAGAAGCGCGGCTCCCGGCGCTCCAGCGAGGCGGCGATGCCCTCACCGAAGTCGTCGGTCCCCATCAGCCGCTGTTGCTCGAGCCGCTCGTGCTCGACTGCGGCGGCGAACCCGGCGGTCAGCCCGGAGCGTTGGGTCCTCCTGATGGACCGCACCGCTAGCGGTGCCGACGCGGCGACCTCCGCGGCGAGGCCGTGCGCGCCGGCCCTGGGGTCCTCGGCCAGCCGGTCGCACAACCCGATCCGCAGTGCCTCCTCGCCGTCGATGCGCCGGCCGGTGACCAGCAGCTCGAGCGCCCGCTGGTGGCCGACCGCCCTCGGCAGGGTGAGGGACAGCCCGAACCCCTGGTGGAACCCGAGCCGGGCGAAGTTGGCCGCGAACCGGCTGTCCGGCGACCCCACCCGGAAATCGCCGGCCAGGGCCAGGCCCAACCCTCCGCCGATGGCTGCGCCCTGGACCGCCACCACCACCGGGAGCGGGCCGTCGACGAGGGCGAGGGCGCGCTCGTACAGCGTGCGGATCGCATCAGATCGAGCCTCGTTCGACCGGGCGAAGTCCATCCCGGCACAGAAGTGCCTGCCCTCCGAGCACAGGACGATCGCCCGGCACCCCCGGCCGTCGGCCCAGGCGATGCCGTCGACGATGCCGGCCAGCAGGTCGGTGTCGAAGTAGTTGGCCGGGGGTCGGTGCATCTCCACTTCCGCCACCTGGCCAGCCGACAGGTCGACGGTGACGTCTCCGAAGGTCTCCATCACCGCGAGCCGTCCGCAGGTGGGGGCGGTGACGCGTCCGGGCCGGCCCGAGAGGCGGCGATCTCGGCCATCACCTCGGCGTTGTGCTCGCCGCTGAGTGCCGCCGGCCGTCGCACGACGGGGCCGGTGGAGCGCGAGAACCGCACCGGCTGGGGGATCACCTTGTAGCGGCCGGCCACCGGGTGGTCGTCCTCGGGCAGGGCATCGACCAGCTCTTCGAGGGTGGTGATGGCCGAGGCCGGGACCTCTGCGGCCTTGCAGAACGCCAACCACTCCTCGGTGGTGCGCTGGGTGAGGATGGAGGCCACCTCGGCGTAGATGCTGTCGATGTGGGCCAGGCGTGAGCGCGCCGTTGCGATCCGCTCGTCCCCGACCAGGTCGGTCCGGCCTCCGGCTCGGAAGATGTCCTCGAAGTTCTTGCGGGTGTAGGGGAGGACGCTCACCCACCCGTCCTTGGTCCGCTGGGGCCTCCGGTTGGGGCTGAGGATCCGCAGGTAGCCCGGCTCTCCCTGGGGCGGGCGGGCGGTGGCCGCGCCGGCGTGCTCGACAAGCATGAACGCAGTCATGACGTCGACCATCGGGACCTCGATCCGCTGGCCCTCCCGGGTCCGCTCGCGATGGAGGAGGGCGGCGAGCACTGAGTAGGCAATGGTGAGGCCGCAGACCTTGTCTGCGATCAGGGTGGGGACGAACTGCGGCTCGCCCTCCATGCGGCGGAAGGTGTCGGGGAGGCCGGTGCCGGCCTGGATCACGTCGTCGTAGGCGGGGGCGTCGGCGTCCGCCGAGTCCGACGGGTACCCCTGGGCCTGGAGGTACACGATGTCGGGTTGCACCTCGACGATGTCCTCGTAGGAGAGGCCGAGCCGCTGCAGGGTGCCCGGTCGGAGGTTCGTGACGAAGACCTGCGCCGTGGCGACGACGGCCAGCAGGGCGTCCCGCCCCTCGGCGGTCTTGAGGTCCAGCACCACGTTCCGCTTGTTGCGCAACAGGTTGAGGGCGATCCCGGAGAGCTGGGGGTGGGGTCCGGCGGTCATCACCCGGCTCAGCGTGCCTCTGGGGTCCTCGACGGTGATCACGTCGGCCCCCAGGTCGCCGAGGATCTGCGTGGCCAACGGGCCCATGATGACCGTGGTGAGGTCGACCACCCGCACGCCGTCGAGGGGGCCCGTATTCGTTGGTTTGGTCACAGTGATCCTCGGGGAAGTTCCCCCTCGCTGACCGGTCATCAGGAGGCGGCAGCTGACGGCTGAGTGCCCACCTGGGTCGTGTCATCATCGGACCGCACGGTGCAAGTCGCTACGGTGTCCCCGTGGTGTGCAGCGCCCATGGTACAGAGTGGCCCCCGGCGGCCCGGGGAATCGCCTACTTCGGGAGCACCGGCATCGGGACCGATCTGCTGGTGATCGGCCTCTACGGGCTGGTCGGTCTCACCCTGGTCTACGGAGTGCTTCTCCGGGTCGGCCACCAGGTGGTCCACCTGCCCGAAGCGGCGCGCCGCCGTGAGCTCGAAGCCCAGCGGTGACCGTGGTGCCCGCGGTCCGCCGGCCGAGGGGCCGACTCCGCGGGCCGCGGCTCAGCCCCCGGAACCCTCCCGGGCCAGGGGATTGGGGGTCGGTGGCCCGATGCGGGTGAGCCTGTTGCGGTCGATGTGGTGGAACGGCTGGTCGCGGTCGGGGATCTGGAGGACCCCCTCCTCCTCGTAGGACCAGGTCCCGTCGGGATGGGTGACCACGTGCATCCGGTAGCTGAGGGTCCGGAAGGCCTGGTCGAGGAAGGGGTTGGAAAGGATGCCGTAGACCTCGGAGCCGACGGTCGCCCTCACCTCGAACTCGGATGCGTCCGGCTCTGCCGTGCCACCGGCCAGGAGCACCTGGCCACGTGGAATGCCCAGGGTCAGGGTCACCGTGCCGGTCGCCGGCTCCCACAACCAGTACCCCACCTGATCGTGGAAGGTCTCCGACTCACCCGGCTTGACGATGTGGGTGTGGTACCGGAGCCCGTACAGGAGCTGGGGGCCGTTGGTCTGACGGTCGATGGGCTGGAGCTCGTAGCGCTCGACGAACGCGTTGCGTTCGGTCCCGTCGGCGGACGGGTGCTCGTCGTTCCCCCGGGTCCCCTCCCAGACGCCGGCCATGGCGGTGAGCGGTCCGAGCCTCGACAAGGTGTCTGAGTCACCGTCGGATTCGGTGAAGAGATCGTCCCCATACGGCTCGATTCCGGTGAAGTTCATCGACATGCAACCCTTTCGTCTCGGTCCATCTGCCGCCACGGCCTGCGCAACCGGCTCCGACGCTCTCGTGGCCCGGCGACCCGCTCAGTGTAGGTGGGGCCGGCCCGCACGGGAGGTGGAGCGGCGCTCCGGGCAAGGTCTCCGGCCAGCTGTCGGAGCGGGACCGGGCAAGGTCGGGCGCCCATCCTCGCCTCGTCGCCCGCAGCGGGTGGCCTGACCGGAACCTCTCTGAGGACCGGCGGCGACGCACCTCGGTGCACGAGAGAAGGGGAACCACCATGAGCAGCGCAACCACCACCACCATCACCGGCAACCTGACCAGGGACCCGGAGATCCGCTACACCCGGGACGGGCAGGCCACCACCTCGCTGGGCGTGGCGGTGAACCGCCGGTGGCAGAACCGGGAGACCAACGAATGGGAGGAGTCGACCTCCTTCTTCGACGTGGTGACCTGGCGCGAGTTGGCGGAGAACGTCGCCCTCAGCCTCACCAAGGGCATGCGGGTGGTGGTCAGCGGCCGGCTCGAGCAGCGCAGCTGGGAGACCGAAGAGGGTGACCGCCGGTCCAAGGTGGAGATCGTGGCCGACGAGGTCGGAGCCAGCCTCCGATTCGCCACCGTCGACGTCCACCGGGTCGAACGCCAGCCGGCGACCGACGCGGGGCACGGCCCGTCGACGGACGGCTCGAGCGCGGAAGGCGAGTCGGTGGGTGCGAAGTCGTGAGCCCGGGCACCGGGCCGTGGGCGTCGACACCGCTGGCGACCAGGGCCCGATTCTCCTCCTCGGTGTACCTCACGAAACGAGAGGTGTTCACCGCTTGCCAGGCGCTGGCCGATGCCGACCGGGTACTGGTGAGGTCGGGGCTGGTGGAGGAGGCGCACGCCCTGGGGGACCTCTTCGAACTCTTCGAGGAACGGCTGGCGGCCGTCGAGTCGGGGCGGCCGCCGTGCTGATCCCCCGCACGCAGTGAACCCCGTTGCTGCCTGCCGGGCGGGATGCGCCCGGCAGGCACGCCCGCCCAGCAGGCAGGGCGGGCAGGGCGGGCAGGACGCGGAGGCGACCCGCTCAGCTCTGTCCAGGCTCGTACTCGAGGGACAGGGAGTTGACGCAGTAGCGGAGCCCGGTGGGCGCGGGCCCGTCGGGAAAGACGTGGCCGAGATGGCCCCCGCACCGGGCGCAGGTGATCTCCGTCCGCCTCGTCCCGAAGCTCCTGTCCTCGTGCTCGTTGATGGTCCCCTCGTCGAGGGCCCGGTAGAAACTGGGCCACCCGGATCCGGACTCGAACTTGGTCTCACTGGGGAAGAGGGCAGCACCACACCCGGCACAGGTGAACATGCCGCTCCCCTCGACGTGGAGCAGTTCGCCCGACCAGGCCGGCTCGGTGCCTTTCTGACGCAGCACGGCGTAGCGCTCCGGCGTGAGCCGCTCCTTCCACTCCTCCTCGGTCAGCTCCACCCGGCCGCCGGCGTCGGTTGCCTTGCTCTCGGTCACCGTTTCTCCTCCTCCAGCCGGCAGGGCACGGGACGTAACCCGTGGCCGGGTGCCGGCAACGAACACAAGAGAGAACCCCGGCGGAGGGCGGGGTGTTCCCTCTACCACCCGAAGGCACCGCCCGGTGCCCGGCGGAGGGGCGTCTCTGGGTGCCCGACGCTGGCGCACACCGGCCGCGAAGCCCATGAGGCCGTTTGCTAACGTCGCGTCAGATTTCTCCGGACCCGGGTCCCCGGGCGGACCGGCCACGCCATGGCGCCGCCCCGGGGCCGCACATGCTGGACCGGCGCCACAGGACGCCATCGCCATGGACCTTCGAGATCGACCTGAGGACGAGAGATTCCGGAAGGAGATCCGGGCCTGGCTGGACGACCACGTCGTCGGGGAGTTCGCCGCCCTGGGCGGGCGCGGCGGGTCGGGCGACGAGGCCTTCGGGTTCGAGACCCGCCTGGCGTGGGAGAAGGTGCTGGCCTCCGGCGGATGGACCGGCATCGGATGGCCGGTGGAGTGCGGCGGCAGGGGCGCGAGCATTGCCCACCAGGTCATCTTCAACGAGGAGTACGTGAGGGCCAGGGCTCCCGGTCGGGTGAGCATCCTCGGTGAAGGGCTGATCGGACCCACCATCATCCAGTACGGGACCCCGGCGCAGAAGGAGCGGTTCCTCCCCCCGATCCTGGTCGGCGCCGAGCTGTGGTGCCAGGGATACTCCGAGCCCGATGCCGGGAGCGACCTGGCCAACGTGCAGACCAGGGCCGTCCTCGACGGGGACGAGTGGGTGATCACCGGTCAGAAGGTGTGGACCTCCCTGGCCCACCAGGCGGACTGGTCCTTCGTCGTGTGCCGGACCGAGCCCGGGTCCGTCCGGCACCGGGGGCTGTCGTACCTGCTGGTGCCCATGGACCAGCCGGGCGTGGAGGTCCGGCCCATCACCCAGCTGACCAGAACCTCGGAGTTCAACGAGGTGTTCTTCGACGGTGCGCGCACCGGACGGGATCACGTGGTCGGCGCGGTGGGCGACGGTTGGCGGGTGGCACTGGCCACCCTCGCCTTCGAGCGCGGGGTGGGCCTCCTCGGCCATCAGATCTCCTTCCGCCGTGAGCTCGACCACCTGATCACCGTGGCCCGCGCCAACGGTGCGGCCTCCGACCCGGTGATCCGCCAGCGCCTGGCCCGTTCCCATGCCGAGCTGGAGATCCTCCGCTACAACACTCTGCGCAGTCTCTCGAATTTCGACGGCCCGGTGGCGCCACCAGAAGCATCGATCATCAAGCTGTACTGGGCCACGTGGCACCGTCGGCTGGGCGAGCTGGCCATCGACGTCCGGGGACCGGCCGGCTTGGTGGTCGAGGCCCCTCCCTACGAGCTCGACGAGTTCCAGCGCACCTTCCTGTTCAGCCGGTCGGAGACCATCTACGGCGGGTCGAACGAGATCCAGAGGAACATCATCGGCGAGCGGGTCCTCGGACTGCCGCCCGAACCCAAGGGAGGCGTCAGATGACCGACCGAGCCACGAGCGGTCCCCGCCTCCCGGTCCCGCCGTCGGGGCACAGCCTCCTCGACGGCAAGATCGTCGTGGTCACCGCGGCGGCCGGCACGGGCATCGGGTTCGCCACCGCCAAGCGATGCGTGGAAGAAGGCGCCACCGTGGTCATATCCGATGCACACCACCGCCGGCTCGGAGAGGCGGCCGACGCCCTGGCCGAGTTGCCCGAGCTCGCCGGTGTCCGCCCCCTGGCCGTGCCCTGCAACGTGACCGTGGAGTCCGAGGTGCAGCGCCTCTACGACGCAGCCGTAGAGCACCACGGCCGCTTCGACGTGGCCGTCAACAACGCGGGACTCGGCGGCCAGGCCGATGTCGTGGACATGACCGACGCACAGTGGTCCCTGGTCCTGGACGTGACGCTGACCGGGACCTTCCGCTGCACCCGCGCCGCCCTCCGGCACTTCTACGCCCGGGGCGAGGGAGGGGTGATCGTCAACAATGCGTCGGTGCTCGGGTGGAGGGCCCAGGCGGGACAGGCCCACTACGCGGCGGCCAAGGCCGGCGTGATGGCGCTCACCCGTTGCAGCGCGGTCGAGGCCGCCCCCCACGGCGTGCGCATCAACGCCGTGTCGCCCAGCCTGGCCGTCCATCCCTTCCTCAACAAGGTCGTGGGCGACGAGGAGCTGGCCGAACTGAGCCGACGCGAAGTGTTCGGTCGCGGTGCGGAGGTCTGGGAGGTGGCCAACGTGATCGCCTTCCTGGCCAGCGAGTACGCCACCTTCCTGACCGGCGAGGTCGTCTCCGTGAGCAGCCAGCATCCCTGAGCGCGGGCACCGGCATGGTGTCGAGCGCGTCCGATGGCGTCCCCAGCCGACCGACGGGGGCCATGCACTACCCTGACGGCGTGTCAGATGTGACGGATCCCCGCGGGGACCTCCAATGGGGGACCATCCCCTGCGTGGTCGAGGACGCAGCCGCCCGGTTCCGCGGGTCGGAGGCCCTGGTCGACCGGAACGGCCCCGGCGGGACCACCACTCGGCTGACCTTCGATCAGCTGGCCGAGGACGTGGCTGCCGCCACCCGGGCCATCGTGGCCGACGGCATCGACCGGGGCGACCGGATCGCCATCTGGGCGCCCAACTGCGCCGAGTGGGTCGTCGCCGCGCTCGGCGCCGTGGGGGCGGGGGCGGTGCTCGTCCCGCTCAACACGCGGTTCAAGGGGGCGGAAGCCGCCTACATCCTCCGCGAGTCGGGGGCGAGGTTGCTCCTCACCGTCGAGGGCTTCCTCGGGACCGACTATCCACGCATGCTCGACGAGGCGGTGTCCGCCGGTGAGAGGCTGCCCAACCTCCAACGGGTGGTGGTCCTGCGGTCCGATCACAGCAGGGGAAGCGAGGCCGCGGTCTCCACGGCGACGGGCGGCCGGGTCGTCCGGTGGGACGCCTTCCTCCGGGCGGGCGGCTCGCTCTCCCCGGACGTGGCCGCGGGCCGGACCGCCTCGATCGCCCCCGGGGACCTCTCCGATCTGGTGTTCACGTCGGGGACCACCGGCCGGCCCAAAGGGGCGATGACCACTCACGGCCAGACCTTGCGCACCTTTGCCACCTGGTCCGAGGTGGTCGGCCTGCGCCAGGGCGACCGCTACCTGATCGTCAATCCCTTCTTCCACACCTTCGGGTACAAGGCGGGCATCCTGGCCTGCCTGATGACCGGGGCCACCATGGTCCCCGAGCCGGTCTTCGACGTCGACGTCGTGCTGGCCCGTCTGTCCGAGGAGCACATCTCGGTGCTGCCGGGGCCGCCCACCATCTTCCAGTCGATCCTCGACCGTCCCGATCGCCGGGGATTCGACCTGTCCTCCCTGCGCCTTGTGGTCACCGGGGCGGCCGTGGTCCCTGTCGAGTTGGTGGAGCGCCTGTGGTCGGAGCTGGGGGTCGAGACGGTGCTCACCGCCTACGGCCTCACCGAGGCCACCGGGACGGTGACCATGTGCCGGCGGGGCGATTCGGCCGAGGTCATCTCCGGTTCCTCGGGCCGGGCCATCCCCGACGTGGAGGTCCGGATCGTGGATGCCGACGGGGCCGAGCTGAAGCCGGGCGAGCCCGGCGAGGTCGTTGTGCGCGGTTACAACGTGATGCGCGGCTACTTCAACGACCCCGTCGCCACCGACGAGGCAGTCGACAGTGACGGATGGCTCCACACCGGCGACGTGGGTGTGATGGACGAAGGCGGGAACGTCACCATCACCGACCGCCTCAAGGACATGTACGTCAGCGGCGGATTCAACGTGTACCCGGCCGAGATCGAGGCGGTGCTGCGGCTGCACCCGGCGGTGGCCCAGGTGGCGGTCATCGGCGTGCCCGACACCCGAATGGGCGAGGTCGGGCTGGCCCTGGTCGTGCCCGCCCCCGACGCCGCACCGAGCGACCTCGACCCGGAGCTCGTCGCCTGGGCCAGGGAGCGTCTGGCCAACTACAAGGCACCGCGTTTCGTGCGGGCGGTCGAGGCCCTGCCCCTCAACGCCAGCGGCAAGGTGCTCAAGCGCGAGCTGCGCGAGCGGTTCGCCGCCGGAGCGTGAGGACCGCCTGCGGTGCAGCCCCCCCTTTGGTGCCGGGCGCCAGTGAGCGCTACAGGATCACCCCCGCAGTTCGGAACGAAAGGAGAGTGCCGTGCGAGGCATCGTCTACACCGGTGAGGACGTAGAGGTCACCGACCAATTGAGTCTCGGCAACCCGGGGCCTACCGAGGTCCGGGTTGCCGTCGGGGCTGCCGGCGTCTGCCACAGCGACCTCTCGGTCATCAACGGCACCATTCCGTGGAAGGCCCCTTCGGTCCTCGGCCACGAGGGGGCCGGCGTGGTCGAGGCGGTTGGCTCCGAAGTGCGGTCGGTGAAGGTCGGTGACCATGTGGTCATTGCCACCCTGGCCAGCTGCGGCACGTGCCGGGCCTGCAGTACAGGCCACCCCACCTGGTGTATCAAGACCCTGGGCAATGTGTCCCAGCCGTTCACCTACAAGGGTGAGCCGGCGTCCAACTTCGCCGCCACCTCGGTGTTCGCCGAGTCCACCATCGTCAAGGAGGTCCAGGCCGTCAAGATCTCCGAGGAGGTCCCGATGACCTCGGCCTGCCTCATAGGCTGCGGCGTGCTGACCGGTGTGGGTGCGGTGTTCAACCGTGCCAGGGTGCAGGCGGGGGAGACCTCGGCGGTGTTCGGCGTGGGCGGCGTCGGGCTCAACGTGATCCAGGGATTGCGCCTGGCCGGGGCCAGCCGGATCATCGCTGTCGACACCCTGGCGTCCAAGGAGGCACTGGCCCGCCAGTTCGGGGCGACCCACTTCGTCGACGCCTCGACGACCGACGCAGTGGCCGCCATCCGCGAGCTCGTCCCGCCCGGGCCCTCCCGGGTGACCGGAGCGCTCGGATGGACCGGGGGGGTCAACTGGTCGTTCGACTGCGTGGGCCATCCGGCGGTACTGCGCAACGCTCTCGACGTCCTGGACTGGGGGGGCAACGCCCTGGCCATCGGCATTCCACCCCAGGGCACCGAGGTGGCCGTCGACGTCAACTCCCTGGCCTACGTCGACCGCGGCCTGCTGGGTTGCCGGTACGGGTCGTCCCGCCCCCACCACGATATCCCCCTCATGGTCGAGCTGTACCTCTCGGGCAGGCTGATGCTCGACGAACTGGTGACCGAACGCCGCCCTCTCGAGGGCTTCCGCGAGATCGTGGAGGACATGGAGGCCGGCAAGTTGGCTCGCGGTGTGCTGACCTTCTAGTC
>Ga0182010_10000118_pt1 | contig 43326 bp, 36 predicted proteins | sample 611E1MmetaG_FD_120488 | JGI IMG/M metagenome (GOLD analysis project Ga0182010, IMG submission 120488) | Permafrost microbial communities from Stordalen Mire, Sweden - 611E1M metaG | ecosystem: Environmental > Terrestrial > Soil > Wetlands > Permafrost | place: Sweden: Stordalen | collected... | reverse complement strand
GTGGACAGCTCGGCCGCCGGCTCCTCGGGGGGGAGGTCCACCGGCTCGCCGGCTTCACCGAGACGCTGCCGGCGGGCGTTCAAGAAGGCGTAAAGGATGAGCCCCACCAGGATCACGACGAGGGCCTGGTAGACGACCTGGTACCCCGAGGCGAACGTCACCCACATCGAGAACAGGACGCTCACCCCGGCGACCGAGAGGTCGCGTGCGAGCTGCCAGCCCTGGACGCGCCGACGGCGTGAGACGAGGAACGTGAGCTGGGCGATGGCCGACATGAAGTAGGGGATGGCCACGGTGACCACGGTGAGGTCGACCAGGTAGGTGAAGACCGTGAGCCCGGCGCTGGTGTTGTAGCGCCACAGCATGAGCAGCGATGGCAGCACGGTCCCGACCACGATGCCGAACCAGGCCGTGCCCCTGCGGTCGGCCCAGGCGAAGGGCCGGGGGAAGAGGTCGTCCTGGGCGATCGCCCGTGACGTCTCGGTGACGATCAGGGTCCAGCCGTTGAGGGCCCCGATGCCCGAGATGACAGCCACGGCGGCGATGAACTTCCCGGCCCAGGCTTCATGGGGGAAGATGGACTCGAATGCGTTGACGAACGGCGACCCGGTGTTCACCAGCGTGTGATGGGACACCAGTCCCATCACTGCTGCCGTGACCAGCACGTACAGGATGGCGCTGAGCGCCGTGCCGAGAAGTGAGGCGCGACCGACGTTCACCCGGGGGTTCTTCACCCGCTTGGCCGTGACTGCTGCCGCCTCGACCCCGATGAAGGAGAAGAGCGCCACCCCGGCGGCGATCCCGATGCCGCTGTAAAGGCTGCCGCCCGAGGCGTTGAAGGGTCCGAAGTTGGCTTTGTCGATGAAGAACCATCCGACGATGCCGACGAACAGCAGGGGAAGGAACTTGAGGACGACGGTGATGTTCTGGAACCACGCCATCTGGCGGACCCCGACCAGGTTCACGATGGCCGGCACCCACAGTCCCACCATGGCGATGCCCCAGTTCTCCATGCCGCTCGGATGGGTGAAGCCGAACAGGGCGTCGACGTAGAACACCCAGGATGAGACGATGGCCGCGTTTCCGGCCCAGGACTGGATCCAGTAGCACCAGCCGACGAGATAGCCGGCGAAGTCGCCGAACTCGTGCCGGGAGTAGGCGTAGAGCCCGCCGTCGCTGTTGGGCACCCGCTTCGTGAGCTGGCCGAACAGCACGGCCAGGAGCATCGCGCCCACGGCGATGACGCCCAGGACGACGATCCCCATGGTGCCGGCACCAGCCAGCACGGCCGGCATGGTGAACACGCCGGTCCCGACGATGCTGCCGATGACCAGCGCGGTCGCCGACGTCAGCCCCAGGGCACGGGCTTTCTCCTCGTTCCGCGGTGACAGCGGCTGGTCGGAGGGTGCTGGTCGCCCAGGCGGCCGAGCGCCGGTGGCTGTCGGGGGAACAGTCGTCTCTTCCGAGGGTGCGCTCATGGCGCGGTCACCGAAGGCCCCTCAAGGATGTCCGCCACGACCCCGTTGTCTCGTCGGGTGCACTTCGAACGGTCGATACTCATAGCGCTCTTGGGCCTCTCCTGGGCGATGGGGCTGCGTCACCAAGGGTCTGGAGCGACAATCGATGAGCCGCTGAAACCAACGGACTCAGAAGCGGTGATGCAATTAGGACGGTACACCCTACGGGTGCGCTCCACAACGGGAATCCGCACGGCTTCGAAGCGAACGTGGAGGTGGCCCGAGAGGGTCACCCGGCACCTCCCGGCACTTCCAGGACCGCACCACAGGGGGTCGCCTCGGAGGGCGGTGGTACCGCCCCACTCGAAGTCGTCTGGCAAGGTGGGCAGCGTGAACATCCTTGCGGTCGACGTCGGTTCGAGCAGCATCAAGCTCCAGGTGCTCGATGACGATGACACGATCCTCGCCGCCATCGACGCCCTGCGCTCGTTGCGTCCGGACGTGTCCCAGGTTGCCTGCTTCGATACCAGCTTCCATACCGACATGCCTGCGAGAGCCGCTACCCACGCGGTACCCCGTGAATGGCGGGAGGAGTGGGCCATCCGGCGTTTCGGTTTCTACGGGCTCAGCCATGACTGGGCCAACCGACGAGCGGCCGAGCTCCTGGGCCGGCCGAGGGGTCAGCTCGGCTGCGCGCAGATACGTGCGCACGCCTCGACTTTCTCAGAATAGAGATCGCCGCGTCGACTAGCGCGCATGCTGTGGAATGTCGGGTGGTGCCCGACGATCCGCCGGTCAGCAACTGCTGCAGGCTCCCGAAGGTGCCCTCACGCAGGTGGAGCCCTCCCTTCGCCTGCTTCCTACTGGTGAGTAGCATGCATACTGCCTTCGAGAGCGAGGGATTCGAGGTGGCCTTGGCCGCCCGTATTGACCTCGGAGGTGACGGGTCCGTGTCGAATGCACCGGTGAGGCCTGAAGGCGTCAGCCCCCCGGTCGCGGTCCCAACGTGAGCTCGGCCCCGGGACTGGGCCTGCCCGAGCGCTTACGGGCCTGCCTCTTCGACCTCGACGGGGTCCTTACCGAGACGGCCACCATCCACGCCACCGCCTGGAAGGAGATGTTCGACGCCTACCTGAAGGCAAGGTCCGATGCCAATGGTGAGGCCTTCTCCGGCTTCGACCAGGTAGCCGACTACGACACGTACGTCGATGGCAAGACCAGGGATGACGGGACGCGCTCATTTCTGCATTCACGGCATATCGATCTACCCGACGGCCATCCTGATGACCCGGCGGGGACGGAGTCGGTGAAAGGGCTCGGCAAATCGAAGAACGAGATCTTCCTGCGGAGGATCCAGGAAGACGGTGTCGAGGCCTATCCCGGTTCGATCCGCTACGTTCGTGCCGTTCGCTCCGCCGGAGTGCACTGCGCCGTGGTCTCCTCCAGTGCCAACTGCGGTGCCGTGCTCGAGGCTGCCGGAATCGCCGACCTGTTCGAGCTACGAATCGACGGCATGACCATCGCGAAGGACCATCTGGCCGGAAAGCCGGCGCCCGACACCTATCTGGCGGCGGCCCGTGCACTGGGCGTCGAACCCGATCAGGCTGCCGTGTTCGAGGATGCCCTGTCCGGGGTGGAGGCGGGCCGGGCGGGTCGGTTCGGCTTCGTGGTCGGAGTCGACCGAAGCGGCCAGGCGGAGGACTTGGCCCGTCACGGTGCTGACATCGTGGTGGGCGATCTTGCCGACCTGATGGACCCACCCTGATCGAGCACCCGGCCTACCCGGTCGAACCACGGTGCCAACGAGTCGCAACCTCTGCCCTACGCCGAAGCCGGCTAGGCCGGAGAGCCGCTCCTGCTCCACCGCGATGGGCAACCGTTCACCGTGTCGCTGGGGAGCCCGATCGCCCTTCCGACCGGGACGGTCCCGTGCCCTGACCTACCGAGCCAACCGCATGGTCGTCGGCCGAGGCGTCGCCAGGAGATGCCAGCGGGAGCAGCAGGACGGGAAGTGCCGAACCGCTGAGCACGCCTCGCACCACGCTGGCCCGCTCGGGAGATGGGCTCTGGGACCAGCTGAGCACGATCAGGTCCATGCGCTGGTCGGCGGACACCGCGGCAACCTGTTCGACGACGGAGCCCGTCCGGAGCTCGACACGGTTCGCATCCGGAAAGTGCCGGCTGAGGAACTCCCGCCCCAGGATGTCGATGTCGTACTCGGGTCGGTCCAGCATGACCGGGACCGTGGCATCGGTGAACACATGGAGAACCACCAGCTCGACCTGGTCGGCCAGCAGGGGGAGCAACCGCTCGAGTACAGGGCGCGAGGAACCCTCGGTCCCCTCCAGCGGGAGGAGGATCCGCCGGATGGCCCCGGGAGAACCGGTGGCAGGCGGTACGACGACCACCGGTTTGTCGGCATGCTCGAGCAGGGCCCGTGCGGTGTGACCGGTCGGATACGGCTCCGTTCGGGCGACCCCGGACCAGGCTCCGATCGCGGCGACGATCACCTCGGGGTCGCCCAGAGCAGCGATCAGTGTGGGTTCCAGTGGGCCTTCGACGACACGGAGCGGGACCTGGGCCCGGGTGGCCGTGGACTCGACCGCGTCGAACGGCTCCAGGGGATCGGTCCGGACGTAGACCGCCCGGACCGGGGTGCCGGTGAGCCGGCCGATGCGCAAGGCCGCGTCCAGGACCGCTCTGGCACTGGCGGAATTGTCGAGGGCAGCGAGGACGAAGCTCACGGCTGTCTCCTCGTACCGGAGGACGACCCCAGTGCGATGGTGGTGGTCCCAGGGGTGCACCAGGTTGGTCCTTGGTCGGCGACGTGGACGAGCAAGGGCTCCAGGCAGGTGACGGTGACGTGGTCCGGCTCGGCACGGACACCGATCGGCTGTCCGGCGAACCGAAGCCTGAGGGCGAGCGCGTGCCATGCACCGGGCAGGTTCGGCCTGATGACCAGGCCGCCCTGCTCGGAGGCCATGCCCAGGAACCCGAACGCCAGGGCCTGCCACACCCCTCCCATGGTGGCCAGGTGCAGACCGTCCACGGTCGTGCCGGTGATGTCGTCGAGGTCGAGTCGGGCGGCCAGCCGGAACAGTGCGAGTGCCCGCTCCGGCTCACCGGCCCGGGCCAGCAGCGACGCGGAGATGGCCGGTGAGAGGGAGCTCCCGTGGGCCGTCCGGGGCTCGTAGAAGTCCAGGCAGGGCCCGAGGGACCCCTCTGTCAACTCCTCGGGGACCAGATGGTGGAGCATGAGCACGTCGGCCTGCTTGATCAGCTGGGAGCTGCCCACCCGTCGGGAGCCGAGGAGCATGTCGGCCGCAATCGGTGGGGGCCCGACCTCCGACATCAGGAGCGGCTCCAGGTCGAAGTAGCCGGTGAACTGCTCGTAGAGCCCGGATCGAGCGTCCCACCCGTCGACCAGGTCCTCGGCCAAGGCCTGCCACTCCGACGCCTCGTCGGTGTCGCCGGTCTCCGTGAGGAGGGCGGCTCCCTGGCGGAGGTTCCATCGGGCCATCACATTGGTGTAGGCGTTGTCGTCGACACTCTGGTGGTACTCGTCCGGGCCGATCACGGAGCGGATGTGGCCACTACCGTCGGTGTCGGTCTGGATGCGGCTGGCCCAGTAGCGGGCGGTCTCGACCAGGAGCGGACGTCCTGCTCCGCCGAGGAAGCCGGTATCGCCCGTCCAGGACGCGTAGTGGGCGGCCGCCCAGGCCACGTCGGCCACGATGTGCTCCTCGTGCGAGCCCGTGGTGATGATGAGGGGAGCGCCGTCCGCACCGATGACCTGGTGCGGCGTGACGTCGGTTCCGTCGCGCCCCGACTCCCACGGGAACCGGGCGCCACGGAGGCCGGCGGCCAGCGCTTCCGCACGGGCAGCGGGCAGGCGCCGGAGGCGGTACTCGATCATGGCCCGCGCCGCGGACGGCCGGATTGCGACCAGGGCGGGCAGGACGAAAACGTCCGCATCCCAAAAGACATGCCCGGCGTAGGCAGTTCCGGTCAGTCCCCGGGCGCCGACCGCGGCCTCGCCGCTGTCCGGTGCGGCGGACAGCAGGTGGAACACGGCATAGCGGGCGGCCAACTCCGCAGCTGGGTCCCCATCGATCATCACCTCGGCATCCGCCCACCGAGAGGCCCATGCTTCCCGGTGCTCGGCGAGCAGGGTGTCGAAACCCAGGGCCTCCACCTCCACCAGTCGCTCGTACGCCTCGTCCAATCTGGTTCCGTCGGCGGGGTCTGCGGCCCAGGCGGCGAGGCGTTCCACGATCCGGTGGCCGCCCGTCGTCACCTCCCGGTCCCGTGCGGCCACGGCGATCCCGGTATCCCGTTGTCCGGTGAATGCCCCGGATCGGTCGCCACGCTGTTCGGACACGAATGCCCCTGCGTCGGCCGGGGGGCGAAGAGGGTCGCCCGGAAGGAGCTGGGACTCGGGACCCTCAGCCCGCAGTGCCATGGCCTGTGGTGACGCGACCGAGACGAATCGCAGGGAACGGAGCCCCGTGGCATCGTCACCGGACCGGAAGAGCGTCCCGCCCCGCAGGTCGAGCATCCGGTGCCCGGCGGGTGGGAGCGCCGCATCGGCGAGGTCGAACTCAGTCCACAGTGGGCCAGGCAGGCGGTGGTGGTTCTGGGCATAGACCCCGCTCACCAAGAACATCGGCGTCGCCTCGGGGCCCGCCTCCTCCCATGAGCCCCGCGTTCCCGAGCGGCCATTGCCGAGTGCCCCGAGCGCCTCTGCCATCCGCTCCCGGGCGGGGTCGCCTGGAAGCGGGACGACCCAGGTCGGGTCCCGATCGATCTGTGGCACCCGGTGGGCCGCTCGCCGGGCGAGTTGCTGGTCGAGGAGGGCAATGACCTGTTCCGGACCGCCCCCGAGGTGGACCACCCCGTCCGCCGCGCCGGTCGGTGCGTCGCCCACCGAGACAACCGCGGCACGGAGGAAGCCTTCCACCAGCATGGGGGCGTCGATGCCGTCCCGCCCGTCGTCCGATCCGAAGGCGCTGCCGACGATCAGTGTCAATCCACCGGTGATACCCCGGTCTGCGAGCCAAGCGGCCACCCACCGCAGAGCATCGACTTCACCTGCGCCAGGGTGCGCGGCGACCGGAAGCACTCCCGTCTGTCGGGCCACCCGATCCAGCGCCCCGTCTTCGTCGGGGTCCGCCGTCCGCCCGGACACGGGCCCTGTCCCGTTGCCGGTCACTGCGACCAGCTCCGTGCCTCGTTTGCCGCACAGGTACAGCGTTCCGGGCCCCCGTGGCCTGGCCTGCAGCTGGCCGTGGCTCTGCTCGACCGCTACGTCGCTCACCACCAACACGTGCACACCCGCTGCACTCAGTGCCTCGAGACGGCTTCGAAGCCCGGACGCGTCGGCCCGGAGATCGGGGACTGCGGCACCCTCCCAACCCAACACGATCGCCTCGAAGGTCGTGCTGATCGCACTGGTCGTCCGTTGCTCGCCACCGGTGGACCAGCCCACCGGTCCGGTCACGCTCACCGGGTCATTCGGTCGATGACGGCCCAAGCATGTCGGCTGGGTCCATGCACGCGGCCAGTGTACGCACGCTGCAGCACGAGCGGCTGCGGGTCACCGGTTCGCTCAGAAATCCAAGCGAAGCACCCGAGGCGTGAACGCCCGACCTGTCGGCAGCGGAACTCGCCCTGGCGTCACCTCAAAGTACGTCCTCGAAGTTCCGAATCACATCGATGGGTACTTCTCGGACCTGAATCTGGCGCCCCGGCACTGGCGCCGCGGCCTGTCTGCCCCGGAACCTGCGGACAGCGTTGACCAGCAAGTTGCCGGCCGGCTTGCCTGGCGCGATCGCGGCCATCGCCCATGAATCGGTCGGCACGGCGCTCGCTGTGTCCGGGAAGGTGAGGGCCGATGGACATCCCGGCGTCGGCGCGGCGATCCACCAGGTGGCCTCCGACGCATTCCGCCCCGCCCAACCCATGGCTCCGACCGCCGAGGCCGTCGAAACCAAGAGGCCACCCGCACCGGTCGTCCGGTACGCCCCGGACGACCAGTGCGCTGCTGGGCAGCGACCGGGGGGGGGACACCGATCTATGCTCGACCGACGATGCAGATCCAGATCGCGGTCATAGGCGGAGGGCAGGCCCCACCCCCGGCGATCGCGGTGGCCGAAGCCGTCGGTGCCGCCTTGGCGTCCGCCGGAGCCATCGTCGTCTGCGGTGGTCTCGGAGGGGCGATGGCCGCAGCCTGCCGGGGCGCCAAGTCTGCAGGTGGGCTCACCGTGGGCATACTGCCTGGCCGCGACGCGTCGGATGCCAACCCCTGGGTCGACGTGGTCATCCCCACCGGCCTCGGCGAGACGCGCAATGCCCTCGTGGTTGGTTCCGCTGCGGCCGTGATCGCCGTCGACGGAGAGTACGGGACACTCTCCGAGATCGTCCTGGCTCTTCGCTCGGGCATCCCCGTGATCGGCATCGGCACGTGGTCCCTCACCCGCCCCGACGGTGAGATGGACGCGGGGATCGCGCCGATGGAGGATCCGGTGGAGGCGGCCGCAGTGGCGGTGAGACTGGCCTCTGGTTGATCGGCAACCCAGGGCCTAGGCCGACGCCAATCGGCGAGTCGATTCGGGTGAGTACGCATCGCGACGGTAATCCCACTGTCACGGCAAGGTGAACTCCTCGCGACGACACGTCCTTGCCATGCGAGGACTGTTCGTCCGGGCACGTCCGGGAATCGAGCGTCCTCGTTCTGCATGGTCGGTAACCCGCCAGAGGCCCCGATGCTGTGACCTGGCCGGAGGGCCCGCGGGACGGCGCGGAGCAGGCGGGACGGGTGGACACCGCCGGGTGGGCGTGAGACCGATCTGGATTGTGGCAACCGGAGTACTGCTCGGAGGAATGGCCGCAGCCGGCTGTGGTGGTTCCCAATCTGCATCCCCGACGCAGCGCTCGACCTCTGCAACCTACGTCGGTACCGACGTTGCCTGGCTCAGCTCGAAGGCGGAGCCCTGGAACCACAAGCTCAACAGCGACCAGAATGCGGTCCTCGCAGCAACCAATGCAAGCAGTGAGGACGCCACCGGCACCTTCCTGGCGCGTCTCGGTGCGGCATGTCACCACATGTCCGATGACGTCGGAAAGGCTCAGGACATCGTGCACGCCCCCTCGGCAACGCTCGACAAGGCATGGGGAAGAATGTTGGCGCAGGGCAAGATGTACACATCCGACTGCCTGACGGTCGCACGCAGTCAGTCGAGCTCTGTTCTGACCTCGAATGTCACGAAGTGGACCAACAGCGTGATGGCCATGGATGCCGCCAGCGCCACGTTCAACACCGCGGTCACCGCTGTGCGCAAGGCGGCAGGTGAGCTGCCTGGTTGATCGAAGTCAGGGCGCTGGCCAGGCGAGTGCCCGCCGCCGGCCAGCGGCAACCAACACCGCGGCCCCGATCACGCCGGCACCGCCCAACGGCAACAGGAGGGCCATCGTTGTTTCGGGCGTGCTCGCACCTGGCTGCACCGGTGCCCAGTTCGGCGCCAGGTCGGTGGCGAAGTTCGGGGTGAGGTCGACTTCCTGGCCGAACCTACCTGCATTGTCCGAGAAGGGCGCATAGGCGGTGAAGACGTCCTGGGTGTCGCTGACACCGTTGAAGCCGACCTGGTCGAACGCGACCTCCGTGCCGTCGGGTGAGAACACAGGGTTCTCGTCAGCGACCAGAACGGTACTGCCCGAGGCATTCTTGGACGTCGCGCACACCTGGATTCCGGTCGGGCTGGACGGCGAGCCGGTCCAGGTCTGGAATACCGGAGCGATCGTCGTCCCCGACGCCGGGTCCTGGTCGCTCACCGTGTAGAGCTGGGCGCCGGAACAGGGGCCGTTCGATGTGCCTTGGACCGTGGTGGGCCGGTCGGACTGGAACACGATCAGTTCGACCCCGGAGCCGTTCGGCGAGGGGGCGAAGTCGGGCTTCGAGTCGTTGTTGGCCGCGTCGCCGTTGGCGGCCGACAGGTTGACGAGCGCGTGGGTCGAGGAATCGTAGGTGTAGATCTGGCTCGGGCCGGTGCTCGTCGAACGCATGCTGGTCGGTGTACCCGGTGCAGTCGAGTTGCCCGGCCGGCACAAAGGTGAACAGCTCGCTCGTGGTGCACGGAGGGCAGCCTGATGCGGTGGCCTGCTGGGTGCTCTGGTATACGATGGTGCCGTTCGCCCCGGAAGGCCGCGCCGGCTACGCCAGGTAGGAGGATGACAGCACCTGTCGAAACCGCCGCCGCCACGGCCACCCGTAGCGAGACGGAACTCAGCGAAGGGTTCATGGGCCGAGTATTGCGTGGTCACCATTGAATGGGAATCGGATATCGATTGTCTTCTGGTGAACTTCGCGCACGGAATTGTGAATGTTCACCTGCTTGCCACATGAGGGTGAGAAAGTCCGCTGATCCGGGCCGGGCCACTACGCAGTTTGATGGACGATGCTCGAGCGGGACCGCGATCGTGTCCCCGCTTACCGCCTGAGACCAGTGTCAGTCCGCACCCTGGGTATCGACGATGAGCACTGAGCAGGGCGCAGCATGGGCGATCGTCGACAGGCTCTTGACCAAGAGGTTGGCGGGATGGATATTGGCCGAGTGCTGGAGCTCCGCAGGGAGATGCGCCGTGCGCACCGACTTGGGGTCGTACGCGGTGACGACGTGGGTCTTCCCCCCGGCCAGTTGCGCCACGTCGGCAGGGCAATGACGGCTTGGCGGGCCGTTTGCGAATCATCCGCTCCTGCGACAACGTTCTTGAACACTGCCCTCCACCCCTCGGTTCGGGACGACGCCCCACCCGCCTCGCGGAAGTCGATGCCGCCGCAAGGGGACTCCGGTGATCGCCATCGGACTGGCGGCGGACGACACCGGCCGGAGCCTCTGGGTGGAGACCTATGACGCCTGGAGGCGGTCGGTCACCTCGTCGGACCACTCGCAGCCGCACACACGGCACTGCAAGCTCAGCCCTCCCTTGGTGTTCTCGGATCCGCGCACGATCAGCTTGGGAACATCCACCGAGCCACATCTCGGGCACTCATGAGCATCGCGGATATCGTCCAACTCACCCTCCTCCGAACGGTGGTTGCTACCCGCCAATAGCCATGTGACTGCCAGCAGCAGAGTAGTGCCACCCGGCCGGGGTCGCCAATGGACTCGAACCCTGCGAGGTCACCCGGGCCCAACCGTCGGATCCGCAGGTCGGATCGGTGTCGAACCTCGTCGATCGCTCCTGGTCGGCGCCCTAAGGCGGGATCCTCGCCCCAAGGCACCCGGTAGCGGTCGCGGTCGGAACCGGTGGTCTTGGACGAAAGCTCCTTGCCGGGCTGCCATCGCGTCCCTACTGTTGACCACGGGAGTTCGGGCACCGTTCCCGAAGCATGTCGGCACCTGTCCGACACTGGCGCTCACATCGAGGCGGGAGGGCGTGACATGGCACATCCGAGTAGGGACAATGCGATGGACCACGTGGTCGTGGTCATGTTCGAGAACCGCTCCTTCGACAATCTGCTCGGCCGGCTGTACCAGCCCGGCGAGGTGGAGTCGTTCGAGGGGGTCATCGGCAGGGGGTTCAGCAATCCGATCCCCGGGTGGGCCGAGCACGGTGCCGACCGGGGGGTGGTCCCCTACGGGGTGGCGACGAACATGGACACCCCCAACCCCGACCCCGGTGAGGAGTACCAGCACGTCAACACCCAGTTGTTCGGGCTCATCGATCCGCCCGGCAACCGGTGCATCCCGCCCGGGCAGATGGCTGCCCCCTATAACGCGCCGGGAGACCCTCGCCGAACGCCGACGATGGACGGGTTCGTGACCGACTACATCAGCGCGTTCACCGCGGAGATCGGCAGGCAGCCGACCTACGACGAGTATGCGCAGATCATGACCGGCTACACCCCCGAGCAGATGCCGGTGACCTCGGCACTCGCCCGTGGTTTCGCCACGTTCGACCACTGGTTCTGCGAGGTCCCCTCACAGACCTTCACCAATCGGTCGTTCTTCAACGCCGGATCGGCGTCCGGCTTCGTCACCAACATGATCCCCACGGATGCCTTCCCGGTGCACAACACGGCGGAGACGATCTTCGAGCGCCTGGAAGCGCAGGGGCTGAGCTGGCGCGTCTACTGCGATCACGACAGCATCGTGCCGTTCACCGGCGTGATCCACGCCTCCCGGTTGCTCGGTAGCGCGTCCAATTTCGTCACGACCGAGAAGTTCCTGGAGGACGCCGCCAAGGGCGAGCTGCCGACCTACTCCTTCATCGAGCCCAACATGTTGCACGGCCACAATGACATGCACCCGGCGTGCAATGCCCTCTTCCCCGGCATGGCGGCCGACCCGCCATCCTCGCTGCTCGGTGGCGAAGCTCTCCTGGCCAAGGTCTACAACGCCGTGCGGTCGTCCTCGTCCGCCAGCGGATCGAACGCCTTCAACACGTTGTTGATGGTCAACTTCGACGAACACGGCGGTTGCTTCGACCACGTGCCGCCGCCTCCGGCCCCGCCTGCCGACCCGGCGGCCCCCTCGGGGGAGAAGGGATTCACATTCGACCGGTCGGGCGTGCGGGTGCCGGCAATTGCGATCTCGGCATGGGCCCCGGAACGGACCGTGGTGAACTCCGAGTACCGCAACACGTCGGTGATCCGGACCCTGCGCGAACGCTGGTCGCTCGGCGCACCCTTCTCGGGCCGGGAGGCGATCGCCCGCGACATCACCCCGGTCCTGTCTCTGGAGGACCCGAGGCCCCCCGAGGAGTGGCCCGACGTCTCTCCCCGACCGGTGCCCGAGTTCGACGTCGCCGTCGTGCCGCTGGACACCCCGTTGAGCCCACTGCCGAGGGGTCTCTTCTTCGGGCTTCTGGCGCTCGGCAAGGAGTTGGGGCAGCCCGTCCCGGGCATCAAGCCGGAAGACGACATCACGGGCGCCGAGGCCATCTCGATCATTCGGGACGAGTTCGGACACATGTTCCCCGGTCTGCAGGGTAGGTAGTTCCGCCGCCGACCTGGGCGGGGGGCGGTAGGTCGTGCGCGGTTTCACCCCGCAGCGCTGGCCTGGCAGGACCTACGGCATCGGCGACTCGGGACCGGTGAGGAAGGGAGAGCAAGTTGGACGGATCAGCCGGTCTGGCGACGCGCGGACCCTGGGTCGATCTGCATGAGCATCCGGGGCGCTGCTTCCTCCGAGGGCTCGATGCCGGAGACCAACTCCTCGCGTTACTGGGGGCGGACACCTGTGACGCGTCGTTCGCCGATATCCGATCGACCGGCATGGCCGCCGTCAGCTTCGCCACCGTCGCCGATCTGCGCGTGATCGGGTTCGAGCCTGACGGGGGACTCCATGCGGTCAGGCCATTCGACGACGGCGAGGCCTACGCCGACCATCGCCGCCAACTCGCAGGGCTGCACCCCCTGGTGCGCCGTCACGGGCTGCCCCTCGTCCGGACCGCCGATGACATCATCGCAGCCCATCGTGCAGGCACCACCGCCCTCTTCGTCACCTGCGAGGGCGCCGACTTCGTCGAGGACCACCCGGAGCGCCTGGACGAGGCCCATGCCGCCGGGGTCCGGTCGATCACGTTGGTCCACTATCGCCAGAACGAGTTCGGCGACCTGCAGACGGAGCCGCCGTTGCACGGCGGGCTCTCCCCGGCCGGGTGCGAACTGGTCCGCGAGATGAGCAGGATCGGCCTGCTGATCGACCTTGCCCACGCCACCCACCAGACGACGCTCGACGTGCTGGAGGAGTCGAGTGCGCCGGTGATGATCTCCCACACCCACCTCGGCGGCGGGGGGCGCGACAACCCCCGCCTGGTGAGCGCCGAGCACGCCGAAGCCGTTGCCGCCGCCGGCGGACTCGTCGGCGCGTGGCCGTCTGGGGTCTCGTCGGAGACGTTCGACGACTTCGTCGACGAGATCGCCCGGCTGATCGATGTCATCGGTGTCGACCATGTGGCGGTCGGCACCGACATGGATGCCAACTACCGGCCCGTCATGACCGAGTACGGCCAGTTCGGTGTCCTCGGGGACCGGTTGCAGGCGAGAGGGCTCACCAAGGCAGGGGTGGACCGGGTCCTCGGCGCGAACGCCGTGGATCTGATCCGGACGGCCTGCGGCTGACCGGTCGGTCCACGCTGCGGGGCATGGGTCCTGCGGTCAGCCGACGCCCGGTGCCGGCTGATCAGGTCGAGGCATCGAGCGTGGTGGTGGTCCTGCCGCCGTCCCGGGCCAGTTGGGCCGAGGTGAAGGGGAGCGGGACCCAGAGGCCCTTCGAGTAGAGCTTGGTCATGTTCGAATACCACGGGGACGTGGGATCGGTGGCCTGCGAGTAGGTGAGGATGCCCTGGGACACGGGCCCGTTGGGTGTGAGCTCCGTGGTCATGACCAGCGAGGAGCCTTCATAGACCACGCCGTAGGGGAAATCGTCGAGCGGGCCACCCTGGCCGTCGGCGGCGTAGATGGCGTTGAAGCAGCCGGTGTCACAGCCGGGGATCGGGATGGAGGCACCGTTGCGGGTGACGTGCTGTACCTGGCCGTAGGTGGCATCCAGTGGGATCCCGTGGGACTGCAGGTTGAGTACGGCGTCGGCGAGGGCCCCTAGGATGGCGGGGTTGCCCGTGTTGAGCTGCGAGGGGGTGGTCAACGGCTGGGCCGGATTGAAGGAGTCGGCCCAGAAGGCCGACGGGCCGGTGGGTGCGTAGGCGGCCCATTCGGAGAAGAGCCAGCCGCCGGTGGCGTCGAGTTCTCCGGTCTTGTCGTAGCCGGCGAGTGCCGAACAGGCCGATGTCAGGTCGACCGCCGTCCCGTTGGTCGCCTTCGCCGACGGCGTCTCGCGGCACGCGGCGACCAGGGAGTTGAGCACCAGCTGCGCCTCGAGGGACTGGTCGCTCTGCCACATGGCCTGGAGGGTCGGAATGGTGAACTTGGGTGGACCGAACCCATCGGTGCCGGCCACCCGCTGGGCGATCATCTGGTTGCCGAGTCGGGTGCGCAGGCCCTGGATGGTGTCGATGTCGCCGATGATCGGCGAAAACGCCGGGAACGGGTCACTGGGGTTGGCCAACCAGTAGGAGTCGTTCGAGTTCTCGACGTAGTCCGTCCGGATGGTGTGCGGCATGTGGGTGGAATTGAAGATGCCCGGGACCGGCGTACCGGGGTCGGTTCCCCAGGCGCACGTCGATCGTGAACCGTCCAGGGTCACCACACCGGCCGCGGCATAGACCAGCGCCGCCGCTCCCGGCGGGGTGCAGCTGTTGATCAGAGCGAGCGGCACGTTCGGCGTGTTGCCCACGTCTCCGTAGAGCACGTGCCCGGTGTCGTCCGCGGCGATCGTGTTGAAGGTCGGGATGGCCAGGTAGGTCGACTCGACGTTCAACAGGTTCTGGACCGAGGTGGCCTGGCCCATCTTGAGGTACTGGTTGGCTGCCCGGGTCCCGTCGCTCATCGTCGAGTCGTCGACGGCATAGGCCGTCGTGGAGTTCCAGCCGTAGCCGGCCTGGGATACCACCAGGACCCGGCCCCATTGCGTCGTGTAGAAGGTGTGCGTCCGGACGCCGTGGCCGGTGTCGACCTTGGCCACGACCGTGCCCATCTTGTGAGGCTGTCCGTCCACGTAGTAGCTGGTGGGATCACCCGGTACGAGCTTCAGCTGGTAGAAGGTGAAACGGAAGCTCGTGGAGACCGTGTGCGTCCACGCCAGGTCCTGATTGAAGCCGATCCCGACCAGGGGGAAGCCCTCGAGGGTGCCGCCGAGCATGTTGTACTGGCCCGGAACGGTGAGCTGGGCCATCCAGAACCGCTCGGTGCCCTGCCAGGGGAAGTGCGGGTTGGCCAACAGCATCCCGTCGCCCGCCGCGGTGTCCTGCGAGCCGACCCCGATGCCGTTCGAGCCCAGGGTGGCATCGCCGGACTCGCCGAACTGGGCCGCGAGTGACGCGCTGGTCAGCGAGGCGGCCGCTGCTGTCGGAGACGGCTGCTCGTCGGCCGACGTGGCCGCCGATGACTGGCTGGGAGGCGCCGCCTGCACCTCGTCGGTGATGAACTGTGCGCTGGACGCCTCGGTGGTGATCTGGACGCCCCGTAGCAGCATGTCGGCGAGGGTGATCGGTCGGACCCACGGCTTGCCCGCACAGCGCGGATCGTGGAGGTTCCCTGAGCGGAGGTACGCGTTGTAGCCGGCGACGTACCCCCGGTAGACCTCCAGCACCTGGGGGAGTGGGCCGACCGGGGGAGGCTGGCTGAGCTGGGCCGTCGCCACGCCATTCGCCTTGATCGACTGCCAGAAGAAGTCGGAGTCGAGGTTGGAGTCGTACGCTCCCGCGGAGTAGTTGAGGCTCTGCCCGTTGGGTCCGAAGTACCTGGACCGCTCTCCATTCACGGTGACGAAGTCCTCCGCCAGCGTGCAGAAGTTGTCCTGGGAGAACGCCCACGCTTCGCCGTAGCCGAGCGCGGTGAAGTTCGCAGCCCGGATGTGGGGGATGCCCGCATGGTCCCGGGTGATGGTGACCTGGGACGATGTGGGAGCCGCCGAGGTGCCGGAACTGCATGCCACCAGGAGGGGGGCGATCACGACGAGCGCCAGCACGGCAGAGGCACGCCGTACTGATCGCTGACCCATGGTCTGCAAGCCATTCACCTCGCCCCCGCCTGTCCAGACGGAGGTCGAACGCCCGGCCCGCTGCGGCCAACGGCACGTGGGCATCTCCAGGCAGCCGTAGGGCGGGTGGCCCCTGCTCGCCCTGGAGAGGAGGCCCGGACCATGCCCACGTCTCGACCCGGCGCGACCGTGCTCGACGCCATCGGCTCGACGCCCCTCATCGAGGTGGACGGCATCTGGGTCAAGCTCGAGTACCTGAATCCGTCCGGCTCGATCAAGGCCCGTATGGCCCGGTACATCATCGAACGGGCCGAGAGCGAGGGCCTCCTCCACCCGGGCGACACCATCGCCGACGGGTTCGTGCCGGACATCTACCGGCGGTACAGCTCATTGGTGGACCGGGTGATCGCAGTGCAGAGCGATGAGGCGATCACCGAGATGCGCCGGCTGGCGCGCGGGCCCGAGCTGCTGGTGGGCCCGAGCTCGGGGGCGAGCTTGGTCGCCGCACGCCGCCTCGTCGACGAGGTGCTCCGGGGTGTTGACGGTCGTCACGATCTGCTGCGGCGAGGGGGAAGAAGTACCTGAGCGAGTAATTCACATCCACCCCGCTCTCCGCGGCTCCCAGATGACTCCGGACGAGACCGCGTCGGCCGACGTCAGTGACCAGGCGGTGCTGTTCCGAGGTGGACGATGTCGTCGTAGCGGCCCCGCCTGCGCCCGGGTGCGGTGACGGCGAGCTCCTGTGCGACCGTGCCGCCGAAGCTGACGTCGAGCACGCAGGCCGTCGGCCATCCCACCGCGGCCAGTCTGCAACTCGGTCCGTTCTGCCACGACCCAGCCCCAGAATCCGTCCTACAGTCTGGCGATGACCCCATCACGCTTCAGTGGACGGACCGCGCTCGTCACCGGCGGGGCGTCGGGCATCGGGCGTGCCACGGCACTGAGACTGGCCGGCGAAGGAGCCGCGGTGGTAGCTGCCGACATCAACGCCGAACTCCTCGGCCAGCTCTCGGCGGATGCGGCCGGTCTGGCCGGGTCCGTCACCGCCCTGGTCGGCGACGTGGGTTCCGAGGAGGGGGTCGAACGGACGGTCGCCGAATCCGTCGGACGCCTCGGCAGGCTCGACGTGGTGGTGAATGCCGCCGGCGTGCTGTCGTTCTGCCACTCCCACGAGCACACGCTGGACGAATGGAACCGCCTGATCACGATCAACCTCACCGGAACGTTCCTCGTCTGCCGCGAGGCCATCCCCCACCTGCTGGTCACCGGCGGCAACATCGTCAACCTCGCGTCGACCGCCGCCCACAAGGGCCAACCGTGGGCGGCTGCCTATGTCGCCTCGAAGGGCGGCGTGCTCGCCCTCACCCGGGCGCTCGCCGTCGAGTACGCGGGTGGGGGCCTGCGGGTGAACAGCATCAGCCCGGGTGCCATCGACACGCCGATCACGTCGGCTTTCCATCTGCCGGAAGGTGCGGACATCTCGCTCATCGACCGGGTGTCGCCGATGGGGAGGTTCGGCACGCCCGAGGGGATTGCCGCGGGGATCGCCTACGTGGCATCCGACGAGGCGTCGCACATGAACGGGACCGACATCCTCATCGACGGCGCCACCTTGGCCTGACCGACCCCCCGGGCGCTCGGACCGGCTAGGCGAAGACGACCGTCCGGCTGCCGTTCAGGAGCACCCGGTCCTCCAGGTGCCACCGCAGTCCCCGGGCGAGCACCGAGCGCTCGATGTCCCGGCCGATGCGCAGAAGATCCTGCACCGCGTCGGCGTGGTCGATGCGGCTCGAGTCCTGCTCGATGATCGGACCGGTGTCGAGCTCGGATGTCACGTAGTGACAGGTGGCACCGATCAGCTTCACTCCTCGCTCGAATGCCTGGTGGTAGGGGCGGGCGCCTGCAAAGGAGGGAAGGAAGCTGTGGTGGATGTTGATGATCCTTCCGGGATAGCGGGCGCACACTTCGCCCGGGATGATCTGCATGTAGCGCGCCAGGACCATCACGTCGCCATCGAGCGCCTCGAAGTGCGAGGCGACCTCGGCCAGTGCCTCGGACCTCCGCTCGACCGTGACGGGCACGTGGAGGAATTCGATGCCGTGCCACTCGACCAGCGGGCGCAGATCGGGGTGGTTGGAGATCACTGCGGGGATCTCGCACCGGAGATCGCCGCTGCGCCAGCGATACAGGAGGTCGGCAAGGCAGTGGTCCTCCCGGCCGACCAGCACGACCACTCTCTTGCGGACGTCGGTGTCGCCCATGCGCCAGTCGAGCCGGAACTCGTCTGCCAGGTCGGCGAACCGAATGCCGAACTCCTCGGGCCCGAAGGGAAGGCTCTCGGCCAGCACCTCGATGCGCTGGAAGAACTGCCCGGTGGCGAGATCGCCGTGCTGGGCGGCCTCTACGACCCATCCGCCATGCGATGCGATGAATCCGCTGACCGCGGCCACGATCCCCGTCCGGTCCGGGCACGTGATGGTGAGCACGAAGCGTCTCATGTGCCCATCATGGCCGGTTCTCACCTGAGGGCGCTCGAGTGCCGGATCACTGCTTCAGCCTCCACGGAGGCACGATGTCGCCCACGGCCACCGCCGGGGAGATGATCACGAGGGGTAGGAGCTCACCACGCCGTAGGTCCACCATGGTCCTCCGCTGGCCTACGCGGTGACGGTGTCGCGCGTGCTGCCGACGCCAGAGGCCCCTGGGCCCGACTGCATGGTGCCCATCGACCACATGGTGCCCGTCGAGCATGTCGGCTGGAGCGAGCCCCTCCGGGTCACTCCTCGTCGTCGGCCTCCACCACCGTGACGTCCTCCTCGACGGCGTGCAGCCTGCCGTCGTCACCTCTGACGGCGATGGTCTCGTCGACGACGACGTCGCCATCCGGTGTCACCGTGGTGATGGTCTCACCGGTGGCGACGATGTTCCCGTCGCCATCCACCGCGGCGACCAGGTCGTCGACCACGACGTTCCCCTCGTCGTCGACGACCTCGGTCTCGACCTCCACCAGTTCGAGCGCGTCCTCACCGGCGGGCGTTTCGTTGGTCTCACTCATTATCGGCCTCCCTGACAGTGGGCCGGGCCGGCCCGCCACCAGATCATGGCATGTGGCGTCAGCCGAGCGTCGAGCGCCCGTCGGTGGCCCACCACTCGGCCGTCAGCCGCAGGCCCTTAATCGGGGCTCTGGGCATCAGCTCCTCGTAAGTGCGCCGGTACCCGGTGTGGGCGATCCGCCAGGCCCCCTCGTCCTTCACGTAGCGGTCGGTGTAGAACGCGGCGCCCTGGATGTTGATCCCGATGTCGGTGAGGATCACGACGTCCTCCAGGGCCCAGACCCCGGTTGCCTCCGCCCGTCCGATCAGGTCGATCTCCGGGTGATGGCACCGGTGGCTGCTCAGCATGGTGGTGGCACCCATGGAGGTGCGGAGGAACTCCATGATTGCGTCCCGGCCCTCGAACTCGTAGAGCCCGCCCCCGTACCTGGCGGTGGCGTCAGGGGTGAAGCAGGTCTCGATGTCGTCCCACAGCTTCTGATCGAGGCATCGTAGGTAGCGGTACTTCAACCGTTTGATCAACTCGATCTCGACGAGATCCTCGGGCGTCATCGTTGCTCCTCTGCGTGTCGTGGACTGCGAGCCGGACGGTCGTGTGCTCGGTGCCGGTCTACCGGATCGTCCCCTTGCCGGGGATGAGCGGGAGGTCGAGGGCGGTGACCCACCCGGGGGGAAGGTCGTTGACCGCCGGCACCGCATTGAGCGCGCGCAGGCCCGTGGCCAGGCAGCCGGCGGCGGCCGCATCACGCCCGCTCCCGTCGGTGAACCGGAACGCGGTCTCCTGGGTGATCGACGGTGAGCCAGTGATCTCGACGCGATAGACGTCGTTCTGGGTTCCGCGGGGCCAGTCGGGCGCGGCACCCTGCCCGACCCGGTTCACGTGCTCGAGGCAGATCCGTGGCTCGCCGCGGTAGATCCCGTTGATGGTGAACCGGATGGCTGCGACCTCACCGGGTTGGATCCGGCCCTTGGCGGTCGCGATCGCTGTGTCGGTCACCCACTTCTCCCAGGTGCTGGTGATCCCGTCGAGCTCGATGCCCACGGCATGGGCCATCATGGGCACCGTCGCACCCCACGCCATGACCAGGATGTCGGTGTGCTCCAGGAGGGGGATGAACTCGGGTGGCCGCCCGATGCCCATCTCGGTCTCGTAGTCCCCCTCGTAGTTGATGTAGTCGAGGATCTCGAGTGCCCGCACCTGGCGCACCTCCCCGCACAGCCCCATCAGCGTCATCGGGAAGAGGTCGTTGGCGAAGCCGGGGTCGATCCCGGTGGTGAAGCACGAAGCGCCTCCCTCGGCACACGCCCCGGTGATCGGGTCGATCCACGCCGGAGGGTTCTGGGACATGGCCGGCCACACCCAGGGGGTCATGGCCGTGGAGCACACGTCGATGCCGGCGCGGAGGAACGCACCGATGTCGCGGATGTTGTCAGCGGCACCCGCCGCGGTCGGACCGTAGTGGACGAGCGCATCGGGGCCAAGGGCGATCAGCGCGGCGACGTCGTCGGTGGCCGTGAGCCCGATCGGACCGATCCCGCAGACCTCGCCGGCGTCCCTGCCCACCTTCTCGGGGTTGTTGACGCCCACCCCGACCAGCTCGAAGCCGGGATGGCGGAGGATCTCGGGGATCACCATCTTCCCCACGAAGCCCGTGCCCCAGACGACCACCCGCTTGGCCGCGCCGGTCACCGGAGCATCTCGCCCGAGTTGACGAGCAGGTACTGGCCGGTGACGGCCTTGGCGTGGTCCGAGGCGAAGAATGCGGCCACGTCGGCCACCTCGCCGTCCTCGGTCATGCGGCGGAGCGGGAACTTGCCGACGATGCCCTCGAGGACCTCCTCCTTGGTGCGGCCCTGGTGATCGGCTGTGCCGTTGACGAACATCTCCACGGGCGGCCCCCACATCCACGACGGGATGACCATGTTGAAGCGGATGTTGTCGGGCCCGAGCTCGTCGGTCAGGTAGTACATCGCCGTCAGCAGGGCGCTCTTGGATGCGGCATAGCCACCCTGGGGCATCTGGGGCTGGAACATGGACTGCGAGCCGATCAGCACGACGGACCCACCGCCACCCTCCTTCATCGCCTTGGCCACCGGGCGGATCACGGTCAGCGCACCGATGACATTGGTGTCGAACGCCGCCCGCCAGTCCTCGAACTTGAGGTCATAGAGGCCGCCCCACGCATGCTCGAACGCCGCCACCTGGATCAGCGCGTCCACCGAGCCGAAACGGCGTTGCGCGGTGTCGACCAGAGAGGCACAGGACTCGGGATCGGTGATGTCGGTAACGTGGACGGCCACCCGCTCGCCGGTCTGGTCGAGCTCGGCTGCGATCTCCTCCAGGCTCGACCCGGTCCGCGCCGCCAGCACCACGTTGGCACCGTCGCGCAGGGCGCTGGTGGCGCACTCGCGGCCGAGGCCCCCACCGACGCCCGTCACCAGTACGGTCTTGTTCGCCAGGATCATTCCCATCTTCTAGCAGACGTGCCCCGGCACACCGGGCTCTGCCCGGGCGGGGCGGCTGTCGGAGCCGACAACTGACCTTCGGCCCTTGTCCGGTCGGAGCGGGATGCAAGAAGATGGGTGCAGGTCGCAGGATGACGATGGAGGTGCCGTGATGATCTTGAACCTGTCCGATTCGCAGGCAGACGAGCTCCGCCAGACGCTCGAGGGAGTGCTGGGTGACATGAGCAGCGAGATCGCCGACACCGACAACCCAATCTACCGGAAGCAGCTCCAGGCCCGCCGGGAGAGGCTTGCAGCAGTCCGCGCCGAACTCGGCGGCTGAGGGGCTCCCTTCACGTCGGCGGGGGACTCACGTCGGGCGGGGGACTGAGGGCTGGCCTGGATCACAGCGTCCGGACGCGAGCATATGGGAGTTGGGGACGTGACCCTGAGAGGAACCGACCCCCTACGTGCCGGCGAATCGAGTTCCGTCGGCCGGGAGCGGATCTCCGCGGCCCTGCTCGACGGCAGACTGACCGAGATCGAGGTGGCCGGGGCCGATCATCTCGGGCAAGCGCATCCCGGCCGCCGGCTTCCTCGAGACGTCCGATGCGCAGGGCTTCGGGTTCTGCGACGCCACCCTCAGCTGGGACGTGGTGGCCGAGCTCCACGAAGGCGCCCGTCTCACCGGATGGGAGACCGGGTACTCGGATCTCTTCGCCAAACCGGAGCTGGACAGGTTCCGGTTCCTCCCCTGGCGGCCCGGGGCGGGACAGGTGGTGTCCGATGTCGTGGCCCACGGCGGCGAGCCGGTCCACACGGCTCCGCGGACGGTACTACGTCGGGTCGTCGAACGCCTGGCCGAACTGGGCTACCGCGCCGAGATCGGGGTGGAGATCGAGTTCTTGCTGCTCGATCCGGCCGCACGGCCGCTCGGCGGCTCGGTCCACTGCTACTCGCTGGAGAATGCCAACGAGCTCGATCCGGCCCTGACGACCATCACCGAGGGGTTGGCAGGGTACGTACCCGTGGAGGGCGTGACCTCCGAGTACGGTCCGGCCCAGCTGGAGATCAACCTGCACCACGCCGACCCGCTGACTGCCGCCGCCGACGGCTTCCGCCTGAAGTACGCGGTGCGCGCCCTGGCCCGAAGAGCCGGCGCCCGCGCCACCTTCATGGCCAAGCCCTTCCAGGGTCTGTCGGGGAGCTCCATGCACCTTCACTTGTCGTTGTGGCGGGACGGCGAGCCCGCGTTCGCCCCAGAGGGAGGTGCGGAGAACCCCCTCATGCGGTCGGCCATCGCCGGCATCTTGGCCCACCTGCCGGCCATCGCTGTGTTCGGCGCTCCCAGCATCGATTCGTACAAGCGCTTCGAGAACAAGTCCTACGCGCCGAACACGGCGAGTTGGGGAGGTGACAATCGGACCGCTGCGGTGCGCTCCCTGCTGGAGGGCGATCGAGGGACCCGCATCGAGCTCCGGACCCCGGGGGCGGATGCCGACCCGTACTGGGCCGTCGCGGCCCTCCTGGGTGCGGCGATCGCCGGCATCGAAGAGGGGGAGGCGCTGGTCCCCCAGGGTGCCGGCGACCTCTACGGTGCCGGTCAGCCGCTGCCACGGGTGCCCTCCGAGGCGGTTCAACTCGCCCGGTCGGACAAGCGGATCTCGGATCTGCTGGGCGAGGACGCCGTCCACGATTACACCCTCCTGGTGGAGAAGGACTGGCAGGCCTACATCACCACCGTCACGGAGTGGGAGCGTGACCGCTACCTCGATCTGGCGTGATCTCCCGCCGGAGGGAGAGCGGGGCCCGGCCGGCGATCAGCGGGCCGACTGGGCGTATCGCTACTGTTGAGGCTCCGGCAACCGTGGAGTGTCGATGACGGCGAAACTGGATGTTCTGGCGGTGGGCTACGCCGACGAGCGGGTGGCGAGCACCGTCGTCCTGATCCGCGACGGCGAGGCGGTCATCGTGGTCGATCCGGGGATGGCCGCCAGTCGCAGGGTCATCCTCGATCCGCTCAGGGAGCTCGGGGTCGAGCCCAACGAGGTGACCGATGTGGTGTTCAGCCACCACCATCCCGACCACACCTTGAACGCCGCGCTCTTCCCGGAGGCCCGCTTCCACGACCACTGGGCCATCTACCGGGGCGACGTCTGGCTCGACCGGCCGGCCGACGGGTTCGAGCTGTCTCCGGCAGTGAGCCTGCTGGCAACCCCCGGCCACACGGCCGAGGACATCACCACCCTGGTCCGCACCGGGGAGGGGCTGGTGGCCTGCACCCACCTGTGGTGGTCGGCCGAGGGGCCCGAGGTCGATCCCCTGGCCGTCGACCAGGGGCGTCTCGAGCAGTCCCGCGCCGAGCTGCTGGCCTTGGGGCCCGTGCTGATCGTCCCGGGCCACGGCCGGCCGTTCCCGCCCGGCTGACCCCGGTTGCGCACTCGTTGACGGGGCCGTGTGCCTCACCGTGGGGCGTGGCAAGACAGGCCGTTCGATTCCCACGGTGAGTACTACCAGGTCGCCGGGGCCACGACCCTCCGGCCTCCGCGGCCTGTCCCGGAGATCTTCTTCGGCGGGGCGTCGCCCGCCGCAGAGCAGGTTGCCGCTCGTCACGCGGAGGTCTACCTCACCTGGGGAGAACCGCCCGGCGAGATCGAAGAGCGCATCGCCGAGTACCACCGACTCCGGTTCGACCACCTCATATTCTCCGGGCAGCCCCATCTCGAAGAGGCCTACTGGTTCGGGGAGGGTGTGCTCCCACTGCTGAAGCGCGAGGGCCCGGTGGCCGAGGGCGACGCGTGCCGGCCCGAGGCACCCGTCGTCGTCGCCCTTCCCGGGCGACCTGACCCAACCGTCGACCGGGCAGCTCCCGGTGGTCCGTCGGGCCGCGGGGCTACCCGGCCAGAAAGCTGAACCGGACCTGCCGGTGCGGGTTGTCGACGTTGGTGTCCACCAGCACCACGCTCTGCCAGGTCCCGAGTTGGGGCCTCCCGCCGAGGACCGGAACGGTGAGCGACGGGCTCACCAGGGCAGGGACCAGATGGTCGGCGCCGTGTCCCTCGGCGCCGTGCCGATGGCGATAGCGGTCGTCACGGGGGAGCAGGCGGGCCAGCACCTCTGCCAGATCCCGCTCGGAGCCCGATCCCACCTCGATCAACGCCAGTCCGGCCGTGGCATGGGGGGCGAACACGTTGACCAGGCCGTCGCCGCGACCTGCACAGAACCGTCCGAGCTCTGCGGTGAGGTCGACGATCGTCAGGCCGCTCGTGTCGACGGATACCAGTGCTGTTTCCATTCCCCATCATCGCGCCAGGACACCCGGCCACCCGACCGCACCGATGGTAGATTCAGGCGGTCATGGTCCGCGGTGAGCCACCCGACGGTTCCCGGTGCCCGTGGGCCGAGACCTCCGAGGCCATGCGCCGATACCACGACGGGGAGTGGGGAGTCCCCTCACACGACGACGGGTACCTCTTCGAGATGCTGGTCCTCGAGGGCGCACAGGCGGGGCTCTCCTGGTCGACGATCGTGGCGAAGCGCGAGCACTACCGCCGGGTGATGGACGGCTTCGACGCCGGCCGCGTCGCCAGGTTCGGCGAGGACAAGGTGTCGGAGCTGTTGGACGATCCCGGCATCGTCCGCAACCGGCTGAAGGTCCGGGGAGCGGTGACCAATGCACGCGCATTCCTCTCCGTTCGCGACGAGCACGGGTCGTTCGCCGAGTACCTGTGGGCGTGGGTCGACCACGCGCCGATCGTCAACCGCCCGCGATCGTCGGCGGAACTGCCCACGCGCACCGAACTGTCCGATCGGGTCAGCAGGGATCTCAGGCGGCGGGGGTTCACCTTCGTCGGGTCGACCATCGTGCACAGCTATCTGGAAGCGGTCGGACTGGTGGACGACCACCTGGTCAACTGCCCGTTCAAGCAGGGCGGCCAGGGAGGACCGGGGGCGGTCCGTGGGATCGCGGTCGTGCCGGTGGTCGCGCCGTCAGGGAGGTCGTCGACGTGAGCGCTCCCGGGACGTCGTCGGTGCTCGAACAGGAGATCCGATCCCAGTCGTCGATGCTCGAGGGGCGCGGACCGGCCGGCGCCGAGGCGGCGGCGCGGGCGGTCGCCCGCTTCCGGGCCGAGGGCGCGGAGCACCTGTTGGTGGCGGCCCGGGGAAGCTCCGACAATGCGGCCCGATTCGGCCAGTACCTGCTGGCCGACCGCCTCCGGCTCCTCGTTTCGCTGGCCGCTCCGAGCGCCTTCGCCCGCCCGGAGCGGGCACCCCGGCTGGGGCACATGGGAGTGATCGGGCTCTCCCAGTCCGGCCAGTCGCCCGACATCGTCTCGGTCCTGGAGGCCGCCCGTGCCCAGGACCGCCCGACCGTGGCCGTGACCAACGACGAAGGGTCGCCGTTGGCCCTGGCCGCCGATGTGATCGTCCCGCTGGCCGCCGGCGAGGAGCGGTCGGTCGCCGCGACCAAGACCTACCTGGCATCCCTGGTGGCCTTCGTCGAACTGGCCGATGCCTACGACCCGGGTGGCGTGGTCCCGTGGGCGACCCGGTTGCCTGCGCTGGTGCACGAGACCGTGGAGCGGGCGTTCGCCGCCGGTGACGCCAGCGGGATGCTGGCCGCGGCCCCGTCGCTGTCGGTGGTGGGCCGGGGTCTCGGCTACTCGGCGGCCATGGAGGCTGCACTGAAGATGCGCGAGGTGAATGGCATCCTCGCCGAGGGGTGGGCAGCTCCGGACCTGCTCCACGGGCCGATCGCCGGACTGCAGGGTCACCGTGCCGTGCTGCTCATCACCACCCCGGACTTCCCACCCGCCTACTGGCGCGGGATCGCCGAGCTGGTGTTGGCGCGGACGGCCGACCTGGTCGTGATCAGCGACGACCGGGGTCTCAGCGCGTTGGGTCGGTTCGGCATTCCCCTCCCGAGCGGGCCGGCACCATGGATCTCCTCGACATTGGCCGCGGTGGCCGCCCAGTCCCTTGCCGTCATGACCGGGCGACACCTCGGCATCGACGTCGATCGGCCCGACGGGCTGATGAAGGTCACCCGCACCCGGTAGTGCCACGAGCCGGGCCCGGTCCGGCCCGTGGCCGGAGGTCAGGCCACGGGTGAGGGGTCGAAACGTCGGGGATCGAAGAGGGAGATGTCCAGGGCGGTCGAGCCTTGGGTGGCGAGCTCGGCGACGATCTCTCCGATCACCGGCACGAACTTGAAGCCGTGCCCGGAAAAGCCCGCCGCCACGGTCACCCGTCCATCGGTGCCGGCGATGCTCCCCACCACGAAGTTCCGGTCGGGCGTCACGGTGTACATGCAGGCCGTGCCGGACAGCCAGTGGTCGGCCAGGCCGGGCAGCCGGTCCGAGAGCGCCCGGCGCAGCGACGCTGCCTCCTCCGGCGCCACCTGGCGATCGAGGTGATCGGGGTCGGCGCCACGGCCGTCGTGGAAGAACGCGACCTTGGCGCGGGGATCGCCGGCGAAGACGGGGAAGCCGTAGAGCTCGGAGCCGGCTTCGAGCTCCCACAGATAGACGGGCAGCCGGTCAGCCGCGAACCTGGCCGGATCGCCGCCCGGGGCGAACCAGTGGACCAGGTGGCGCTCCACCACCAGGGGAAGGCCGTGGTCGGCGAGGACACGCGTCGACCACGGGCCGGCACAGACCACCAGGCGACCGGCATCGAACCCTGCTGTGCCGGTGTGCACCCGCACGCCGGTCGCGGTCAGCTCCCACCCCTGTACGTCGGTGCGGAAGTGGAGCGCCGCGCCCGCGGCGGCCGCCAGGTCGAGATGATCGGCGATGGTGCGTTCCGGGACCACGAAGCCGGCGGCGGGCTCGTGGACGGCCACTTCGTCGGGCCGCAGTCGGAAGGCGGGATGGCGGCGCATGACCTCGTCGGCGTCGAGGAGCTGGTGGGGGAGCCCCCACTGCTCGGCACTTGCCAGTGTCCCGGTGACCACGGCGCCGTCCCTCGGCCCGAGCATGAGCCCTCCGGTCCGCTGCAGTGCAGGCGATCCGGTGAGCGACCCGAGCTCGTCCCAGAGCTCATAGGCCCGCAGGAGCAGGGGGACGTAGTGGGGGTCCTCGTAGTAGGCCTGGCGGACCAGGCGGGTCGATCCGTGGCTGGAGCCCCGATCGTGGACGGGATCGAACTGCTCGAAGCCGACCACTCGTTGGCCGCGCCGGGCCAGGTGCCAGGCTGCCGCAGACCCCATGCCCCCGAGCCCGATGACGGCGACGTCGTAGGTCGTGCTCACGGGCGCGACGGGGGTACACCCGGCGGTTCGTCCCAGCGCCGCCGTCCGGCCAGGTGCTCCCACGCGGCCCAGGAGAGCAGGCCGGCCATGCTGGCCATGGCCGCCCCGGTGCGGACGATGCCCGTGTCGGCGTCCCACGACTCGCAGGCCAGGCCCCGGTCCATCGGCGTGGCGATCAGCTGCTCGAGGGGGTCCCCATCGCAGGCATCGTGGTCGAGGAGCCGGTTGGCCAGGTCGAATCCCGACGGAAAGGGGAAGTGGGGGGCGCCCGCTCCGGCGAACCGCCCCTCGTAGTGGTACCTGTTCACGTCGTGGAGCCATGCCCGCGTCGCCTGCTGGACGGGGTCGCCAACGCTCCCGACCCCCCAGTAGGGGAGGGTGCGCAGGCTCAGCGGTGGCTCGTCACGCTGCTCGAGGTTGCCCTCCGCGTCGCAGGCCCAGGCCCAGCTGTCGCCTTGTGGCCCGTGGATGATGAGCCGCTCCGCCATGGCCGCTCGGATGGCGGCGGCGTGGCGGCGGTGATCGGCGGCCATCTGCTGTGCGGCGAACCCGCCGCCCGGTCCGTCCCGGTCGCCCTCCATCTGCACGGTCAACCCGGCCAGGGCGTCGAAGGCCGCGGCCACCAGGGCGTTGCCGGTGGTCACGTAGGGAAAGTCGGTGGGGTCGTCCGTCGGCAGGAGGAAAGTCCCGTAGAGGTCGCAGTCGGGGTGGCGCCACGGTTCGACCATCGGCCCGAACCGTCCGAGGGCAGCGAGGACAGCCCGCTCGTCGAGGACCGAACGGTCCCCGGTGGCCAGGACGTAGCGCCCGACGGCGAGGATGGGCGCCGCTGCCTGGTCGAGCTCGAATCCCGGGTAGAGCGAGGTTCCGTTGAGGTACAGGGCATGTCCGGCCACCCTCGGGCCGGCGGCCGCCAGGGAGGCGACGAGCACCTCCCTGGCCCGGGCGGGGTCGGTGAGGAGGAGTGCGGGGAAGGACCAACAGTAGGCATCGCGGCTCCAGAAGGCGGCCGACACGTAGTAGTGCGGGCTCCGGGAGGTCACCATCACCGGTGCCCCCGTGTCCAGGCAGTTCCCCTGGGCGAAGAAGTAGTTGAAGAAGAGGTTGGTGTTGATGCGGTCGTCCAGCCCCGGCCGGGCGTCGCCGACGGGCAGCGCGTGATCCGACAGCCATGCGACGGTGGAGTCCCACAGGGCGTCGAACCCGCGCCGCCGGAGGTGGAGCGACGTGGTGGCTGCCCCGTCCCGTTCGGTGGCCACGCCGATGTAGAGGTCGCAGGTCAGGGTCGCGCCCGGTGCCACGGTCTCTGTCCGCAGTGCGGCCCACCGGGGGGTCGGGCTTCCCGTGGCCAGCTCCACGCCGTCTCCGCCCCGCCAGGCGATGGCCAGCAGCGGGAGGCCTGCGGTCAGCGAGACGATCCGGCTCCCGGTCCACGGGTCGTCGTCGGCGCGCACCTCGCCCTGGATCGGCTTGGCGCGGAGGTGGGTCAGCGAACTCGCCCCCCAGCGGCCCGACCACCCGAGCACCACCTCGGCCGGGCCGCCGGCCTGGCCCGTGTAGGCCAGCCGCATCACCACCCCTCGCTCGTCGACAGGGGGGCAGTACCAGCCCTCGAGGACGCCGGACGGGCAGGCACAGGTGAAGTGGGGCAGCCAGTGGCCCTCGCGTTGCCACTGCAGGGCCCGGAGTGGGACGGTCTCGCCGTCGACGACCAGGACCGGTTGGATCAGGCGACGCCTGCGGGAGCGCCCTCTCGCCTCGACCAGTCCCAGTGCGCGCTCGACCAGGGCACCGAGCGAGTGGACCGAGCCGTCCTCCTCGCTGATCTCCGAGAGCGAGACCCATAGGTTCCCCGTCGGGAGGAAGCGCGGATGCTCCGAGATCTCGGGGGCATTGGTGGCCAGGCTCGCAGCAGTGCCACCGGTGCGGTCGGTGCCGGTCATGCCGGCGGCACCCCTAGGCCGACCAGGCGCGCCGCGTTGGCGGCGAACACCAGGTGGCGGTCGCCCTCGGAGAGGCCCAACCGGTCCACGATGTCCACCTGCTCGTCGTAGTACGCCCGCACCAGCCCGCGCGGGAAGTGGGCGGAGTCCGAGCCGAAGAGGACCCGCTCGGGCCCGATCGTGTCCAGAAACTTGGTGAACAGATCGACGAGGGTGAGCGGGTAGGGCATCCAGCGGATCCACTCGTTGTTGCCGGAGGTGTCGACGAGCACGTTCCGGCAGGCCCACACCAGTTGCAGCAGTTCGCCGGGGTGGCTGCAGCCGAAGTGGGGAACCACGAAGGGCACCTCGGGAAACGCCTTGGCCACCCGGTGCAGCCGGAGCGGGCTGATGTTCACGTGGTCGGCCACGCCACCGCCTCCGTCGAGCGTGCCGAAGTGGACGAGCACCGGGATGCCCAGGTCCTCTGCAGCCTGCCACACCGGGTCGAGGGACTCGTCGTCGATGGGGCCGTCCAGAGCCGGTGCCAGCACCTTGTAGCCGCGCAGCCCGTCCTCGGTGACCGCCCGCCCCAGTTCGGCCGCGGCATCCTTGCCGAACGGGTCGTGATGGGCGAACCCGAGCATGCGCGGGTGGTCGGCGATGGCCCGGGCCAGCACCCGGTTGCCTCCGCCGGTCACGAACACCGCTGCCTCGAGCTGTGCCGCTTCGATCTCATCGGACCACCGGGCCGCCTGCACGTCGGCGGGAGGCTCGGCGCCTTCGGGGAAGAGGAACGAGTAGGCCGACCACCACTGCTCCTGATACCAGCGCCAGTTCTCCTTCAGGATGGCCACCTTCCGGTCGCCGTAGCGCTGCCGGTAGCGCTCCTCCGCTGCCGGCGGATGCTGGTCGGCAACCGGGAGGTGGACGTGGAAGTCGATGATGGGAAACCCCCAGCGACTGGTGCGCATCCCGTCTGTCGGCGCAAGTTCAGCCCTGGTCATCAGGTCCCGTCGGCCCCGCACCGGCAGGTGGCGGCGCCCCGGCGAAGAGCGCCGAGGGATCGTGCACGGCCTGGCCCCCCACCAGGGTGGCCACCACGTCGATGGCGCCGATCCGGCCCGGGTCGACAGTTGTCGGATCGTCGCCCAGGACGACCAGGTCGGCGAGGCGTCGGGCGGCGATCACCCCGACATCATGCTCGGCATGGGTCGCCCTGGCCCCGCCGGCCGTGTAGAACTCCAGGGCCTCGGACGGGGACAGGCGCTCGTCGGGGCCGAAGACGTTCCCTTCAGAGGTCGTGCGCTCGACCATGGACTGGATCCCCCGGAGTGGCGAGCCGGCGACCACCGGGCGATCGGAGCTGCCGACGACCGGGACGCCGGCGGCCACCAGGCTCCGCATCCGGAAGAAGTTCCCGACGTCCCGGTACTGGGCCAAGAGGTCGAGGAGGGCGTCACCGAAGTCGGTGATGAAGAGCGGCTGGAGCACGACGCTCATGCCCATCCGGGCCAGGCGCCCCACCTGGTCGTCGCGGATCACCACGCCGTGCTCGATGCGGTGCCGTGGGGGGACCCCGGCCCGGGCCGGAAAGGGCCCCCCGTCCGCGGCCTCCTCGAGCGCATCGAGCACCAGGTCGAGTGCGGCGTCCCCGATGGCGTGCGCCGCCACCTGCCACCCGGCCCGGTGGGCATCGATGATGGAGCGGCGAAGGACGGCCGGGTCGTTGTCGAACCCGCCCTCGATCTCGCCGCCCGGACCGGTGGTGGCCGCGGTGCCCCCGAGCCCCGATCCGTCCACCCAGACCTTCATGGCCCCGAGCGACAGCCAGGGGTCGCCGAACCCGGTGCGGGCACCTAGGTCCAGGCCGCTGACGATGCGGTCGTCCCGGTGGCCGGCCAGCGGGTGGAACAGCTGGTCGTGGGCCATCAGGTGGGCCCGGGCGCGTAGTCGCCCGGTCTCCCGGGCCAGCTGGTAGGCCGCCAACTCGACCGGGGAGTGGTCGATGCCCGGGCAGCCGATCCCTGCGTCGGTGAAGCTGGTGATCCCCTCCGCCAGGTACTGCGAGGTGGCACGGTCGATCGCCGCCGCCAACTCCTCGATCGACGAGGGGCCGACATGGTCCTTCACCACATCCATGGCCGATTCCAGCAGGAGGCCGGTGGGACGGCCCGCAGAGTCCACCGCCACCTCTCCGCGTCCGCCCTGCCCGAGGGCGCCGGAGATTCCCACCGCATCGAGCACGGCGCTGCTCACCACGCAGGAGTGTCCAGTCAGGTGGGTCAACCACACGGGCCGCCCACCGCCGGCCCGGTCGAGCTCCTCGCGGTGCGGGTACTGGTCGGGGGGAAGTCCGTTGCCGAACCCGAAGCCGATGACCCACTCCTCGGGCTCCAGACCCTCGGCGTAGGAGGCCACGGCATCGAGGGTGGCGTCGATCCCGTGGAGCTCGCCCAGCCCCAGGTGGGCCAGTCCCATGCCGAACGAGGTCGTGTGGCAGTGGGCGTCGTGGAAGCCGGGGGCGACGGTGGCCCCGTCGAGATCGACCACGGCCGACGCGGTGTGCCCGTCCAGGTCGTCGTCGACACCGGTGATACGGCCGTTCCAGATCCCGAGCGACGTGGCCCGGGGGCGGCGCCCGTCCACGGTGAGGATACGGGCATTGCGGACGAGGAGGTCGAGCTTCATGAGCCGGGGGCCCCGAGCGGGTGGTGGCAGGCCACGGCACGACCGTCGGGCTCCTCCATCAGTGGCGGGACGGTGGTCGTGCAGATCTCGGTGGCACCCGGGCATCGGTTGCGGAAGGCACAGCCCGACGGCGCATCGAGCACCGTGCCGGCCTCGCCCTTCAGGATCGCCCGTGAGGACGACAGGCGCGCCTTGAGCGTGGGTGTCGGCACCGCGTCGAGCAGCCCGCGGGTGTACCAGTGCCTCGGTTCCGCGTAGAGGAGGTCGGCGGGTGCCATCTCGACGAACCTGCCCAGGTACATCACGGCGATCCGATCCGACACATGGCGCACCACCGAGAGGTCATGGGCCACGAAGACGTAGGCCAGGCCGAGCTCCTCCTGGAGCTCGCCGAGGAGATTGACGACCTGGGCCTGCACCGAGACGTCCAACGCGGACACCGGCTCGTCGAGGACGATCAGCTTCGGCTCGGCCGCCAGGGCCCGGGCGATGCCGATCCTCTGGCGCTGGCCACCGGAGAACTCCGCGGGAAAGCGGTCGGCCATCTCGGGCTTGAGCCCGACCTTCTCGAGGAGCCCTGCCACTCGGTCGTCCGCCTCCTGCCCGGAACCGATGCGCTTGGGAAGTGCGCCGGCGATGATCCCCCCCACCCTCCGGTGCGGGTTCAACGACGCATACGGGTTCTGGAACACCATCTGCATCTGGCGGCGGATGGGGCGCAGTGCCCGGTCGCTCAGCTTGGTGATGTCACGCCCGTGGAAGGTGATCGCTCCGCGCTGGGGCTTGAGGAGGCGGACGATGCAGCGGGAGAGCGTGGTCTTGCCGCAACCGGACTCGCCCACGATGCCCACTGTCTCGCCGTCCGCCACGGTGAAGGAGACGTCGTCGACGGCCCGCACCGTCCCCGAGGAGCGGCCGACGACCGAGCTCCTCACGGGGAACTCCACGCCCACGTGCTCCACGCTGAGGAGCGGGGGGGGAGCGACCGGGGTCATCCGACGTCCCCGGCCGGGGCGAGGCCGATGTCGCCGCCGACCATGCGCAGATGGCGGCGCTCGTCGGGGGTCAGCCAGCAACGGGCGCTCTCGCGGGCCGACGCTCCGGGCACCGGGGCCAACGGCGGCTCCTCGAGGCAGCGGTCGAAGGCGTGGGGACAGCGGGCGAGGAATGAGCAGCCACCGCCGGCCGTCCCCGGCTCGGGCGGTGCACCCGGGATGGTCAGAAGCTGCTCGCGGCGTGGGCGGTCGAGCCGCGGCATCGAGCCGAGCAGGCCCCAGGTGTAGGGGTGCTGGGGGTCCTCGAAGATGGATCGGACCGTGCCTTGCTCGACCACCCGCCCGTTGTACAGCACGACCACCCGGTCGGCCACCTCGGCGACGACGCCCAGGTCGTGGGTGATCAGCAGCACGCCGATCCCGTGGTCGTCGCAGAGGCTCCGCAGCTGTAACAGGATCTGTGCCTGGATGGTGACGTCGAGGGCGGTGGTGCACTCGTCGGCGATCAACAGGCGCGGGGAGCACGACATGGCCATGGCGATCATCACCCGCTGGCACATCCCCCCGGACAGCTCGTGTGGATAGGCGTACCACCGCTGTTCGGGCTGGGGGATCCCGAGCCGCCTCATCGATTCGATGACCTGTTGACGCGTCTCGGCCTTGTCCAGTGTGGTGTGGGCCCGGATCTGCTCTGCGATCTGCGGGCCGACCCGCTGCACTGGGTTCAGCGAGGTGACCGGCTCCTGGAACACGATGGCGATCCCCGGACCGCGCACTGCGCGCAGCTGGCTCTCCGGTGCGTCGAGCAGCTCCGAGCCCTCGTACCGGACCGAGCCCTCGATCCGGGTGGTCGGCGATCGGGTCAGTCCCATGATGGTCAGCGCGGTCACTGACTTGCCGCACCCCGACTCGCCGACGATGCAGACCAGCTCGCCTTCGTCGAGCTCGAGGCTGACGTCCTCGACGGCCTGGACGACGCCCCGGTCGCTGGAGAACCCGACCCGGAGCTCTTCGACCTCCAGCAGCGGCCCGGTCATACCTGCAACCTGACCCGGGGCTCGGCGAAAGCGTGCAGGATGTCGACCGCGGTGGTGAGCAGGACGACGAAGAACGTGCCGTACATCACGATCACCATGATGGGCGGGATGTCGAGCAGGCCGATCGACTCGGCCGCGTACTGGCCGACCCCCTGGAGGTTGAAGAGGGTCTCGATCAGGATGGCCCCGCCTCCGATCACCCCGGCGAAGTCGAGGCCCCACAGCGAGATGATCGGGATCATGGATGTCCGCAGTACGTGGTGGACGAGGATGCGGCGCTTGGTCAGGCCCTTCGCCTTGGCCGTGCGGACGAAGTCCTCACCCTCTGTCTCGATGATGCTCGATCGCAGGACCCGCGAGTAGAGCCCGATGAATCCGACCGACAAGCACAGCCAGGGCAGGATCATGTGGTCCAACCAGCCGAAGAAGCTCTGGCTGATCGGCACGTATCCCCCGTTGGGAAAGATGGAGACCTTGTAGGCCAAGAAGTAGAGGGCGACGGCGCCGATCACATAGACGGGCACGGAGATGCTCACCGACGCCAGCACGCCCATCAGCCGGTCGACGGTGCCGCCGATGCGCCGGGAGCTGATGACACCGATGACGATGGCGCCCGACAGCCAGATCACCGACGCCCCCACGGCGAGGGAGACGGTCGCCGGCAGCCCGGCCCGGAGCTGGCCCAGCACGTTGATGTTCCCCGAGTAGGAGACGACGGAGCCGGTGAAGATCTTCTCCATCATGTCGGCGTACTGCACGTAGATGGGCTGGTTGAACCCCCACTCCTTGACCACCGCCGCCAGCGTGGCCGGCGAGGCACCGCGGCCGGCGATGCGCAGCGCCGGGCTTCCGTTGGGGATCACCTGGAAGATCAAGAAGGTGAAGACCGAGACGAGAAAGAGCACCACCAGGCTCGACACCAGTCGGCGTGCGATGTACCGGGCCACTTACCGCCCTGCCATGGAGGTGGTGGTGCCGATGGCGTTGCGGAGGCTCTCCCCGAAGAGGTTCATCGAGACGGTGGTGGCCACCAGCATGATCACCGGAGCGAACAGCAGGCTCGGGGTGCTGGTGATAAGAGCGACGCCGGAGGCGATCATCGTCCCCCACGAGGGGTTCGGGGCCTGCACCCCGGCCCCGAGGTAGGACAGGCCCGCTTCGAGGAGGATGGCGTTGGCCACGATCAGCGGGACGAACACGACAACGGCCGAGGTCACGTTGGGGAGCACCTCCGAGACGATGATCGACATCGAGCCCTTTCCGAGGAGGCGGGCAGCGGCGACGAACTCCCGCTCCCTCAGGAGGAGGACCTGGGTGCGGATGGGCCGGGCGAGGTAGGGGATGAAGACGAACCCGATGATCAGGGCGGGGACGAACAGGGAGTTCCCGCTGATGACCAACGGCCCGAGTTTGAGGCCTCCGAGCTCCAGGGCGGTCCCGAGGGCGATGCCCAACAGCACCACCGGGTAGGCCCAGATGACGTCGAGGGCGCGCGACAGCACGGTGTCGGTCCAGCCGCGGAAGAAGCCGGCGAGGATGCCGGTCAGCGTGCCGAAGGTCAGCGTGATCGCTGCGGCCAGGAACCCGATCATCAGCGAGGTCCGGCCGCCGTAGAGGAGGCGGACCGCCACGTCCCGGCCGTTGCTGTCCGCTCCGAGGAGGAACTTCGACTGCCAGGTCGGCCCGATGGGGATCCCCGAGGTCGACACAACGTCGGTCGGCCTGCCCCCCACCCTGATCACCTCGGTCACGTGGTTGTCGTTGGGTCCGGTGCCGGCCACGTACTTCGCGTACAGGGGCGCGCAGAGACAGGCGATCACGATCAGGGCGAAGACGATCACCGAGCCGATGGCGACCCTGTCGTGCAGCAGCCGGCGGAGGGCCACACGGCGATGTCGCTCACCATGCGGGCTCGGGGTGTCGGCAGCGAGGGTCTCCGATGACGAGAGTACGATCGGGCTCACGACGTGAGCTGCCAGCTGCTGTAGTCGTTGAGGTAGATCGGCGAGAAGATCGCCGTGGCGAAGTCGATCCGGTTGGAGAGGAACTTCGAGAGCTGGGCGTAGCCGTAGACGAACTCGTAGGCCTGGGTGTTGACGTAGGTGTCGAGGCTGGCCCACTGCTGCGCCACGGTCGGGAGCTGGCTGGTCGGCACCTGGTCGAGCGCGGCGGTCGCCTTTTCGATGACCGGGTCGTCGACGTAGCTGTAGTTGATGTTGTGGGTCGGGTTGATGCTGGCTGCCGACAGGGGGATGTAGAAATCGACCGGGTTGGGGAAGTCCTGGAGCCAGTCGCCGTCCCCGGTCTGGGCCTTGGTCGCCGCGTCCCCGATGGTCGATCCGTAGATGGCCGGGGCGGTCAGCTTGACCGAGGCGTTGAAGCCGATCGAGTTCAACACACTGGCGTAGTACTGGACGTAGGCGGAGCGGGGGCTGGTGTTGAACCCCCACACCGTCACCGGGGCGCCGGTCAGGCCCGAGCTGGCCACGAGCGCCTTGGCCTTGGCCACGTCGGGCCCGTTGGTCTGGTTGACGCAATTCCCGTCCTGATGGCCGACGACCCCGGGGGGGATGAAGTTGCATCCCGGGGAGAGGAATCCACTGGACAGCCGTTCGAGGGCGGTCCGGTCGACCGCCTCGGACACGGCGATGCGTGCGTTCTTGTTGTCGAAGGGGGCGATGGTGGTGTTCATCCAGAAGTAGAAGGTCCAGGGGGTGGGGATGGTCTCGAACCGCGAGGACGCGGTCGACTTGATCGACGAGAGCAGCGTGGCCGGGATGGGGCTGCTCGGGTCGAAGGCGTCCACCTTGTTCTGCAGGACGTTCTCCGCGGCGATGAGCGGGTTGCTCTCGGTGGAGACGCTGACGTCGACGTGCCCGAGGGGTACGCCGGGGAGGTGAAAGGAGGCGAACCCGGGCGTCCGCACCAGCTCGAAGGATGAGTTGGAGACGACGTTCTCGAACATGTAGGGGCCGACACCCACCGGCGGATTCGAGATCTGGTCGGTCATCGGCGTGCCCGTCGGCACCAGCCCCGCGGCGGTGAAGGCGAGGACGTTGTCGAATGGCCCGTAGTCGGAGATCAGATTGATGGTGATCTGGTTGGTGCTCGGGTCCGAGACGATGCCGCTGATGGACGAGGCCTTCCCGGACTGGTAGTCGGCCGCCCCGGCGATGGTCGTGGTGAGGAAGGACACGCCGCCCCAGTTCAACTTGATGTCGCGCTCGATGGCGTAGGCGAAGTCACCGACCTGGACCGGCTTCCCGTTCGAGTACTTGAGGCCCGATCGGAGCGTGAGGGTGTAGGTCTTGCCGCCGTTGGTGATCACGGGCATGCCCGTGGCCAGGCCCGGGATCACCTGGGACCCGGCAGTGCCGTTGGCGTGGGCGTAGGTGAGCAGACCGGTGTAGACGAGCCAGTCCGCGTCCTGCGACTGGGCGGTGTAGGCCAGGCCGGGGTCGAGTGTCCCCGGAGACGACACCAGATCGACGGTGGCGATCCCGCCGCCGCTGCCGCTGCTGCCGGCGGACGAGCTCGAGCTCCCCCCACCGCAGGCGGCCAGCAGGATGGCGGCCGCCACGGCCAGCGCACCGGCCCTCGTCGACTTCATGATTCTGGTGTTCACTGTCTCTCCCATCCCAGGTGTCTCCGGTCGATGCTCCTCGACGCTCGTCGTCGCTCCGTCAACTCCGCACTCTGTCCCACCGCTCCGTCAACTCCGCACTCTGCCTTCCTGCTCCGCCCTCCAGGGCCTCCGCCAGCACGGTCATGGAGCGCCGCAACTCGTCGTCGCCGCTCGCGTCGACCACGGCACCGAGTTCCCGGTACGCGGCCTCCAGGGCGATCGCCACCGCGCCGAGTGCCCCGGCCGGATCACCCAGGTGCGAGATCCTGAGCCTCGGGGCCGTCTCCAGTGCGTCGCCCAATCGCTGCTGGACGACGGGGAGGACGGCGCCCAGTGACCGGGACACACCACCGCCGATGACGATCACCTCCGGTTCGTAGGCAACGGCGCACGCCATGCAGCCGGCGAACAGAGCGTCGAGGATCCGTGCGCGCAACCGGACCCGGGGTCCAGGGTCGTCGCCGCCGAGCACCGCCATGGGACTCGGCTCTTCCAACCCGAGTTCCTCGGCCGCCCTGGTGATCGCGGTTCCGCTGATGACGTCCTCCAACACGGTCCCGTCGAGCGCCACCGGTAGCATGCCGATCTCACCGACCAGGCCGGTTGCCCCGGTGAGCAGGCGACCCTGCAGGGCGACGCCGGCCCCCACGCCCGTCCCGACGGTCACCATCACGGCGGCCTCGGCCCCGATGGCGGCCCCAGCACAGAGCTCGCCGACCAGGGCAAGGTTCGAGTCGTTCTCGACGATGCAGGTCCGTTCGAGACCCGCCTCGAGTTGCCGGCGGAAGCGGTCTCCCTCGATGACCCTGAGGTTGGGTGCGTGGCGGATCCGCCCGGTGTCGGCCTGCACGACACCGGGAACACCGACCACAGCGGAGGTGGGGAGTGGCCGGCCCTGGTCGGCGCATGCCATGGTCACCTGGTCGGTGAGCCACCCTGCCAGCTCCTGCGAGGCGCCCCCGTGGGCCGTGGGGGCACGCCACGCGGACACCAGCCGTGCCCGATGGTCGGTCAGGATGAAGCGGGTCGACGTGCCCCCGATGTCGATGCCACAGACCAGGTCGTCCGCGCCCCTGAATCCGAGCGTCTGGGTCGAGCGGCCGATGGCCGGCCCGTTGACCAGCGGTCCCTCGACGATCTGTCCGCCCTCGACCAGTTGGCGCACCAGCCGGGACACGGTTGCCTTGCTGAGGCCCGTGTCGTCCACGATCTGCTGTCGGTTCGACTCGCCGCGGAGCACCACGGTCCGCATGATGGCGGCCTCGTTCTGGAGACGTGCGTCAGAGGTTCTCACCGGGCCTGCCCGGGTGTAAGTTTCACTGTGAGACAAGTTCTAGGTTTGCACCGGCAGCTTGTCAAGGTGGATGAGACCGGGGGAGCCCGATGTGTGATTCGTTCGTGACCGTCACCGACGACGGGGTCATGTTCGCCAAGAACAGCGACCGCGACCCCAACGAGTCCCAGGTGCTCCAGTGGGTCGAGGCCGCCGACCATCAGCCCGGGGACCGGGTCGCCTGCACGTGGATCGACATCCCCCAGGTCGCCCACACCCACGCGGTGCTGGTCTCCCGCCCGTGGTGGATGTGGGGGGCGGAGATGGGGGCCAACGAGCACGGGGTGGTCATCGGCAACGAGGCCGTGTTCACCAAGGGCCCCCGTGGCGGCAAGGCGCTCCTCGGCATGGACCTGGTGCGCCTGGGTCTCGAGCGCTCCACCACGGCCGAGGGGGCCGTCGCCGTCATCATCGAACTGCTCGAGCGCCACGGCCAGGGAGGCCCATGCAGCCACGAGCGCCCCGGCTTCACCTACGACAACAGCTTTCTGGTGGCCGATCCCACCGGCGCGCTCGTGGTGGAGACAGCCGGCCGCCAGTCGGCCATCGAAGCCGTCACCGGCAGGGGGCGCAGCATCTCCAACGGCCTCACGATCCCCTCCTTCGCCCGGGGGCACGCCGATCGGGTCCGCACGTGGGTGGCCTCGGCATCTGCCCGCCGCCGGCTGACCGAGCCGCTGGCCTGCCGGGCACGTGGCCCGGCCGACCTCATGGAGGCACTCCGCGAGCACGGCGGCCCCGTGTCCCCGCGATGGTCGGCAGTCCACGGCGGCCTGGGTGCGCCGTGCGTCCATGCAGGAGGGATCCTCTCGTCCAGCCAGACGACGGCGTCCTGGGTCTCCGACCTGCGGGACGGACCCCGTCATTGGGCGACCGCCACCGCGGCACCCTGCACGTCCCTGTTCAAGCCAGTGGAGATCGGCACTCCCGTGGACCTCGGCCCGGTGCCCACCAACGTCTTCGATCCGTGGACGACCTGGTGGCGCCACGAGCTCCTGCACCGGAGCACCATGGTCGCCCACGGCACGCTGCTGCCCCGCTACCACCACGCCCGCACCCGAACCGAGTCGGGGTGGCTCGCCGATCCCCCCTCCTCGGAGGCGGCCTTCCATGAGGCCGATCACCTCGAACAGCAGTGGTTGGCCGACGTCTCCTCCGCCCACCTGCACGATGGCCGCCCGGCATGGGTTCGCCGATCGTGGCGGGCAGTCGATCGTGCCGCCCGGATCGACGAGGAGCTCCACCCGTGACGGACACCCGCGTGACTGTGATCGGGGCCGGCCTGTCCGGTCTGGCGGCGGCCCGGAGGCTGCTCTCGTCCGGGGTCGACGTGCTCGTCCTCGAGGCCCGATCGCGGGTGGGGGGCCGCACCGAGGGAGGGCACACCGAGGACGGGACCTCGGTCGAACTGGGCGGGCAGTGGGTGGGCCCCAGTCAGACCCGGATGTACTCCCTGATCGCGGAGCTCGGACTGGAGACGTTCCCGACCTACAACCGCGGAGAGCACGTGGTGCAGCTGGGAGGATCGCAGGGCCGGATGGCCTCGAAGCGCGGTGCGGTGCCCAAGCTGAATCCGTTCGTCCTGGCCGACCTCTTCCAGGGCCTGTCCCGGTTCGAGCGCCTGGCCGGCCAGGTCCCCCTCGACCGGCCCTGGACCGGACCCGATGCCAGGGCACTGGACAGCCAGACACTGGAGACGTGGATCCGCCGGAACCTCCGCACCCGGACGGCACGCAACTACTTCCGGGTGGCCACCGAGGCGGTCTTCTCGGCGGAGAGCAGCAACCTCTCGACCCTGCACGCCCTCTTCTACGCCCACTCGGGAACCGACTTCGAGGGGCTGTTGAGTACCGACGGAGGGGCCCAGCAGGATCGGATCGTCGGAGGGTCGATCCGGATCAGCGAGATGATGGCGACCGGCCTCGGCGGGCGGGTCCGCCTCGATAGCCCGGTGCGGCGCATCGAACAGGACGGGGCACGGGTGAGGGTCACCACCCGGGCCGGTGAGACCTACGAGTCCGAGCGGGTCATCGTCACGCTCCCTCCGACGCTCGCCGGGCGGCTGGAGTACGACCCGATCCTCCCATCGTGGAGGGACCAGCTGACCCAGCGACTGCCGGCGGGCTCGGTCATCAAGTTGCACGCCGTCTACGACGAGCCGTTTTGGCGGGACGACGGCCTCACCGGTCAGGCGGCATCGGACCGGGGGCCGGTGAAGGTGACCTTCGACAACTCGCCCCGGGGCGGGCGCCCTGGTGTGCTCATGGGGTTCATCGAGGCCGGCGACGGCCGTGCCGCCGCCCGGTTGTCCGTCGAGGAACGCCGTGCCGCCGCCATCGCGTGCTTCGTCCGATACTTCGGGCCCAGGGCGGCCGCGCCCGTCGAGTACCTCGAGCGGGACTGGATGGCCGAGGAGTTCAGCCGCGGATGCTATGGGGCCCACTTCACGCCTGGCGTATGGAGCGACTTCGGATCGGCACTCACCGAGCCGGTGGGCCTCGTCCACTGGGCAGGTGCCGAGTGCTCCCCGGTGTGGAACGGGTACATGGAGGGTGCGGTCCGATCGGGGGAGCAGACGGCCGACGACATCGTGGCTTCCCTGGCGTGATGCGCGGGCGCCCCGGTCAGTCGCCGGCCAGGGCGGCGACCACGTCCACCAGCCGATCGAGTTCCTCGTCGGTGTTGTAGTAGTGCGGTGATGCCCGGACCACGGCCTCCGGGTTGGGGGCAGCCATGTCGAGCCGGGCGAAGTGGGACTCGCTCACCGAGACGTTGATGCCGGTCGCCAGCGCGGCCTGCTTCACCCGTGCGGGCGTCGCAGCGTCCATGGTGAAGGTGACGATCCCCGAGCGGTGTTGCCCGCCGTCGTGGACGTGCACCCCGCCGAGGCCGGACAGGGTGCCACGCAGTCGTTCGCCCAGGGCGCCCACGCGTGCGGCGATGGCGTCGAGGCCGAGGGACAGGGCGTGGTCGATGGCCACCCCGAATCCGATGAAGGCGGCGACGGGCACCTCGAACTCGAGGAAGCGTTCGGCCCCGGGACGGAGCTCGAAGTGGTCGGCGTCGTGCCAGACAGCCGAACTCCAGCTGATGCCCGGCGGCCGCAACCGCTCGGCGAAGGAGCGCTCCACATAGAGCAGCCCGGTGCCCCGGGGCCCGCGCAGCCACTTGCGGCCGGTGGCGGTGGCCACCTGGCAACCGACGGCACCGACGTCGACCGGCAGCTGGCCGACACTCTGACAGGCGTCGAGGAAGAAGGGGACCCCGGCCCGGCGAGAGGCCGCGCCGGCCTCCTCAACGGGATTGACCAGCCCGCGGTGCGTCCCGATGTGGGTGACGGCGACCAGTGCGACACCCCCGGGGTCGAGAGCAGCCGCCAATGCGTCGAGGTCGATGGTGCCGTCGGCCATGCTCGGCACCACCTCGACGGTCGCTCCGGTCAGCTCGCAGACCTGCAGCAGCCCGAGGTAGTGGCTGTCGTAGGCCAGTCGGTCGGCCAGGATGCGCTGGTTGCGGGCGATGCCGCCCCCGAGGGCAAAGCCCCAGAGTGCCTTTGTCCACGACTGGGTGTCCGACCCGGTCACCACCACGTCGCCGTCGTCGGCACCGAGCAGGCGGGCTGCCGAGGAGCGCAGCGCCACCAGTCGATCGGCGACCGAGGCAGCGGCCTCGTAGCCGCCCTGGGCCGCCTCGCGTCGGAGATGCCCCACCACGGCGTCGAGGGTCGCCTGTGTGGCGAGGGCGGCACCGGCGTTGTTGAGGTGGGCGATCCCCCGACATCCGGGGGTCGTCGAGCGTTCGGTCTCTACGTCGATGGGGCCGGGCACCACCGCGGAGGCTAGCTGGGCCACCGCCCTCCCACTGGCTGGGGCCACCGCCCTCCCACTGGCTGGGGCCACCGCCCTCCCACTGGCT
>Ga0182010_10000116_pt1 | contig 43881 bp, 37 predicted proteins | sample 611E1MmetaG_FD_120488 | JGI IMG/M metagenome (GOLD analysis project Ga0182010, IMG submission 120488) | Permafrost microbial communities from Stordalen Mire, Sweden - 611E1M metaG | ecosystem: Environmental > Terrestrial > Soil > Wetlands > Permafrost | place: Sweden: Stordalen | collected... | reverse complement strand
GGCATCTCCCTTCCCGGCGGCCGCCTTGATGCGGGGGAGCGTCTCCTTTTCCTGGAGGAGGTTCCAGAGGAGTTCCGGCGCCCTCGGTGAATCAAGACGGAGGGCACGGACATACAGGGCCACCGCCTTCACCACATCCCTGTTCTTCCCTGTTCCTTTGTCGAACGAGCGGCCGAGAAGTGTGAGTGCCTCCGGGCTTCCCGCCTCCGCTGCTTCACTGACCGTTGCCAGCGTCGAGTCGGTTCCGCTCTCCGCTTCCAGCATCCTCGACATCCCAAGGGCTTTGCGGATCGCCGGGCTCGCGCCCCTGACGGCCTCCTGCAATAAGAGTGTATCGTTCCTCGCGGAAGAGCTGTCGCCGGCAAATTCCAGGAATACCAACCCGGTGTTCGGCGCCTTGAGAGAGGTCCGCGTGCTGTCCTTCGACTTGCCGTACCCCTGTTTTTCAAACCGGTCGATCGCCTCCCGGGCAGGTGCATAACCGGAGTCGGCCGCCATCTTCAGCCAGCGGTAGGCGGCTTCGTAATCCCTGGACACCACGAGATCTTCGGTGAGGAACTGCGCCATCGCATATTCCCCTTCCGCCATGTGCTTTTCTGCGCACGAAAGGAACGCCTTGTAAGCTTCAAACGGGTTCCAGGGAACTCCCCAACCGTAATAGTAGATAATTCCCATGTCAAACAGCGCAGGCCCGTAATTCTGGTCTGCCGCCTTCTTGATCCAGTACGCCGCCTTCGCTGTGTCCGGCGCAGCTCCGCGGCCGATCAGGTAGCGAATCCCCAGCTCATGCTGCGCGAGCACGTCGCCCGCATTCGCCTTGCGCGTCACGAGAAACGTTTCCCAGATCTCATAGAGAATATCGGATCCCTGGACGAGCGGGGGTGTGGCGGGTGGACGGTACGTCTTGAAGACGGGGCTGTCCTGCTTACTCTGGGCAACCGCTTCCAGAAGGAACAGGATGGTCAATCCTGCGACGAGCAGCAGACGTCTGGCGGCCGCATGCGATGTCATAATTCGTAGCGGAGGGCTTCGATAGGGTCAAGCGCCGACGCCTTCCATGCGGGATAGACGCCGAAGAGCATGCCGACGAACGAACAGACCACCAGTCCGATAAACGCCCAGTCCCACGGAATGACGGCCGGGGCATCGACCAGCAGACTCACGACGTTTCCTCCCACAATGCCGAGGAGGACGCCCACGAGTCCGCCGATCTCGCAGAGGATGACCGCCTCGATGATGAATTGCATGAGGATGTCCCGCTTCTGGGCGCCAATAGACTTCCTGATGCCGATCTCACGGGTACGCTCTGTGACCGAGACAAGCATGATGTTCATGATCCCTACGCCGGCAGCGAGGAGTGAAATGGAACTGACCAGAATGACCCCGAGACGGAGATACATCGTGAACTCGTTGAACTGTTTGATAAGAGAGTCATTGGAGTAGTATCCGAAATCGTCGTCTTCCCCCGGTGCCACATGCCGTGCGGCACGGAGGATGCCGCGGACCTGCTCGATGGTGTCGTCCATCAGCTCGCGGCTCCGCGCCTTCACCAAGATATGAAGACTGTGGTTGTACTTGCCAAACCTGTTGAAGTGGGTTGTGATGGGGATGACGAGAAAATTGTCCTGGTTCCCCCCGAGTGACCCGCCCTTTTTCGCAAACACGCCGACAATCTCATAAATCCCGTTGTCCACGCGGATCGTCTCGCCGATGGGATTGACAAACGGAGGGAAGAGCCTTTCCGCAACCGTTTGCCCGAGAATGGCGATCGGCCGGGCCATGTCGACATCCTGCTGACTCATCCCCCTCCCCGTGCCGATCGTCCAATCGTTTGTCTCAATCCCCTCGGCATTCTCCCCATAAACGCCAATGTTTGGATTCGTCTTCTTCCCCTCCCAATAGACGATCTTTCCCCACTCCGACGCTTCGATGCCAACGGAGACAGCCAACGTCGCCCTCTCTCTGACCACCTGGGCTTGCTCATAGGTGATATCCTTCCTGTTCCACATCTTCCGCCGCTCCTCCGGCGTCGTGTTGAAACCGACGCTCGTCTTCTGGACCTGGAACGTGTTGGCGCCAAGCTGTGTGAGGCCGTTCTCGATGCTGTTCTGCAGAACACCGATGGCTGTCATGACCGATATGATCGAGAAGACGCCGACGACGATGCCGAGGATGGTGAGCACGGAGCGGAGTTTGCTCGCGCGGATGGCGGCAAGAGCCATCGCAAGGCTCTCCAACACATTCAGTCGACGAAAAATTTCAGGCATCATGGGAATCCGGAGTCCGAAATGTTGGAGCACATGTTGAGAAAGGTACGGATTTGGCGAGGGAATAACAAAAAAGGGGCAGAAAGGAGTTATTCAAAACGAAGGGCTTCGATGGGGTCCAGACTCGATGCCTTCCAGGCAGGATAGACGCCGAAAAGGAGACCAACGACGGAACAGGTCAGCATGCCGATGCCGACCCAGTCCCACGGAATGACTGCAGGGACGTGAAGAATCAACCCGACCACGTTACCGCCAAGCACGCCGAGGACGATCCCGATGATGCCGCCGAGTTCGCACAGGACAACCGCCTCGATGATGAACTGGCTGAGGATATCCCGCTTCTGCGCCCCGATGGACTTCCGCACGCCGATCTCCTTGGTGCGTTCCGTCACCGAGACGAGCATGATATTCATGATCCCCACCCCTGCCGCAAGGAGGGAGATGGAACTGATGAGAAGAACGCCGAGGCGGAAGTAGAACGTGAATTCATTGAACTGCGTCACCAGGGAATCGTTGGAGAAGTAGCCGAAGTCGTCCTCCTCACCCGGCGGGACGTTGCGCGCAGCCCGGAGGATCATCCTCGCCTGCTCCAGGGCATCGTCCATCACTGCCGGGTTCAGCGCTTTTACCAAGATGTGGATGTCGGAATCCGACCTCCCATACCTGGAGAAGAACGTGGAGATCGGGATGCAGATCAGGTTGTCCTGATTCCCGCCGAGTTCCCCTCCCTTCTTCTTGAAAACACCGATCACCTGGTAGATGCCGCCGTCGACCCGGATCGACTCGCCAACGGGGTTGACATAGGAAGGGAAGATCTTCTCGGCCACGGGAGCGCCGATGATTGCGACAGGGCGGGCCATCTCAAGATCCTGCTGCAGCATGCTTCGCCCGCGATCGATCGTCCAATCGTTCGTAACGATGCCGTCAAGATTCTCTCCCGCCACCTCCACGTTGGGATTCGTCCTCTGCCCCTGCCAGTGGACGATCTTGTTGTATCTCCAGTCCTCGATCCCGACCGCCTCGGCCAGAGTCGCCCGGTCACGGACGGCAAGTGCCTGTTCGTACGTAATGTCCTTCCTGTTCCGGAACCGCCCGCGGTTGTCGCCGCCGATATTCGGCGGATACTTTTGGATCTGGAACGTATTTGATCCGAGCTGCGTGATCCCCTCCTCGATGCTGTTGCGCAGGACCCCCATTGCCGTCATCACGCAGATAATTGAGAACACCCCGACCGCGACGCCGAGCAGCGTCAGCACCGAGCGCAGCTTGCTTGTCCTGATGGCCGCCAGTGCCATCGCCAGGCTCTCGCGGAATGTATTCAATTGCAGGACAAAGCTACTCATACCGGAGCGCCTCCACCGGGTCCATCTTTGCCGCCCGGTATGCCGGGAGGAATCCTGAAATCAATCCCACCATCAAGGAAATAAGGATGGAAATAAAGACCACCGATACCGGCATTGCCGTCGGGAGGAATTGATTCACGACAAGACTGAGCGGGAAGGCGATAATCAGCCCGATGATCCCGCCGATAAGACAGAGGGCCGCTGCCTCCGTCAGGAATTGTATGAGAATCGTCCGTCTCTTTGCACCAATCGCCTTGCGGATCCCGATCTCCCGGGTGCGTTCCGTCACGGAGACGAACATGATGTTCATGATGCCGATGCCGCCGACGAAGAGCGAGAGACCGGTGATGAAAAGACCGATCGAGGCGATGACCAAACTGATGGGTGCGAAGGTCTGCGTGAGAATTTCCTGCTGGTTGATGTTGAAATCATTCGGCTTCCCGGGCGCAAGGTTCCGGATCGTCCGCATGATCCCTTCAAGCTCCAGCTTGGCATCCTCCATATGGTCCAGATCGATCACTTTCACCTGAATGGTCGCGTCGCGTTTCGTGCCGTAATGACTCTCAAAGGAGAAGAGGGGAATGAAAATGCGCGTATCGCAGGTAAACTCGCCGAACATTCCTCCCTGTTTCTCGAACACGCCGATCACCGTGTACGGGAACCCCGCCACCCGGATCGTCTTCCCGATGGGATCCTCGTGGGTGAAGAGATTCTCGGCCACCGTCGCGCCAATGGCAGCCACCGGCCTCCCGCCGCTCGATTCCTCCACCGTGAAGAACCGGCCGTCCGCAAGGGTCGAGCCGGCCGTCGCAAGATATTCCCAGGTCGTCCCGCTGACGAGCGCCCCCTCCATACTATTGCTTCCGTAGGCCGTACGCCGGCGGGTGGTCACGACGGGAGCCACTGCCGCCGTGTACAGCGACTGGCGCTCGACACGGGGCGCGTATGTCACCTCAAGATTTCGCCGGTTCCGGAACGTCGACCAATCATCGTTCGACACCCAGGGGAAGCGCTGGATGTAGAGAACGTCCGTGCCGAATGCCGCCGCACTTCGCGCGAACGCACGGTTCACCCCTTCGATCGCGGTCGACATCAGCGTTACCGATACGATGCCGATGACGATACCGAGGGTCGTGAGAACGGACCGCATCTTGTTCGCACGGATCGCGCGGAACGAGATCGCCAGCCCCTCTTTTAGCTCCGTCAGGAAATACATGACATCTCCCCGTTCTTAGGAGGCCTGCGCTCTCTGGTAGATCCGCCGGTTCTTTACCGGTTCATCGCTTTCGATCTTCCCGTCCCGAAGCCGGATTGTCCGGTAGGCATGTTCGGCAATCTCCGCCTCATGTGTCACGAGGATGATCGTGTTTCCCTGTTTGTGCAGATCCTCGAACAGCATCATGATCTCCTCCCCCGTTTTCGAGTCGAGGTTTCCCGTCGGTTCGTCCGCCAGGATGATCGAGGGGCGCGTCACGAGTGCCCGCGCAACGGCCACCCGCTGACGCTGACCGCCGGAGAGCTCGTTCGGTTTGTGGTGGATCCTGTCGCCGAGCTGAACGTGCGTCAGCGTTTCCTGGGCACGGCGCTTCCTCTCGGCCGAGGGGACGCCCGCATAGATGAGGGGAAGCTCGACGTTATGAAGACTGTCGGAACGGGCCAGGAGGTTGAACGTCTGGAACACGAACCCGATTTCCTTGTTCCGGATCCTCGCCAGAGCGTTATCGTCCATATCGCTGACGTTGAGGCCGTTGAAGAGGTATTGGCCGGAGGTCGGCGTATCGAGACAGCCGATAATGTTCATCAAAGTCGATTTCCCGGACCCCGATGGCCCCATAATGGCCACATATTCGTTCTTCTGAATCGCAAGGGACACGCCCTGGAGTGCCATAACCTGCTCGGCCCCTCCCATGTCATATGCCTTGACGATGTTCTTCAATTCGATGACGCTCATTCTCACTCTCCCGTTATGCGTATGTCATTCTTCACGATTGCTCACCGGAGGGTTTCGGCCCCCCCTTGTGCTGCTCTTCGATGCGTACCTTCATGCCGTCTTCCAGCTCCCTGTTGATGGCCTTGTAACTGCCGGAGACCACTTGCGCACCCTCGGCCACTCCTTCGGTAATCTCCACATACTGGTCGCTGCTGATGCCACGTTTCACGGGCATGGCCTTGACCACGCCGTTGTCCACCACGAACACGATTTCCTTCGGCTTGTTTTCGGTCTTCGCCTTCGCGTTGTTCGCGGCAACGGCGCCCCCCTGCTCACCCTCGGCCGCTGGCTGCTTCGTCTCCGTCTTTGCGGCACGCGTCGTGACCGACTGGATCGGCACGGTAAGGACGTTCTGCTTGGTTTCCGTTTCCACGTCAGCCGTCATCGACATCCCCGGCCGCAGCGTCATGTCCTTGTCAACCACCCGCATCTTCACCTGGAAATTCGTCACTTCCTCCTGCGTCCCGGTGCCCGTGGAACGCGCCGTGTTGGCAATCTCATAGACCACCGCATTGACCTTCCGATTGGGAAACGCATCGATCGCGATCCGGGCAGTGTCGCCGACCGAGACCAGGATGACATCCGTTTCGCTCACGTCGACCCTTGCCTCCATGCGGGAGAGATCAGCGATGGTCATGACCTCCGTCCCCTGAAATTGATTCGTCCCGAGCACCCGCTCACCGAGTTCCGAATTGAGCTGGCTGACCGTTCCGTCCATCGGCGAGAGGATGGTCGTCTTGCGCAGGTTCTCCTCCGCCTGGTTCACGTAGGCCGCGGCCTGTGCATTGGATGCCTGCGCCGACTCATAGTCCGCCCGCGCCTGGTCGAAATCCGATTGAGAGACGAGATTCTTTTCAACAAGGGTCTTGGCCCGCCGGAACGCGAGCTCAGCCTTCGTGAGAATCGCCTTCGTCTGAAGCAACCCCGCCGTGGATTGGTCGCGCTGGGCGATGTACACATCCGGCTTGATCTTCAGAAGGAGATCCCCCTTCTTGACCCTGTCACCTTCCTTCACGGGAAGCGACACGATCTCGCCGCTCACCTCCGGTGAGATCTTCACCTGCACCTCCGGCTGAATCTTGCCCGTGGCAGTGACAACCTGGGTCAGGGTCCGAGGCGTGACTTTCTCCACCTGGACTGGTGTGATGACATCTTTCTTGCTCCCCAGGAAGATCACGAGTCCCACTGCGATGAGGACGAGGACAATCAAGGAGATGATGATCACTTTCTTCTTTGTCTTTTTCCCATTCGTTGCCATCCGTTGTCACTCCTATGCGTGAAGAATTTAGTACGACCGCTCACCAAGCATGTACTCCACATTGCGCTTGGCGGTGACGTAATTGTAGACCGAATTTACCAGATTCGCCTGTGCGGACACAAGCGTTGTGTTGGCAGTGTAGAGATCGAGAAGGGTGCCTGCCCCCAGATTGTACCGCTCCTCGGCGATCTTGCTATCCTCAGAGGCGGAGACGACCCCCTTCTGGCTCACTTCGTACTGCTTGCGCGCCGCTTCGAGATCGAGCAATGCATTCTTCAACTGCGCGTTGATATCCCGCTCCGCCTGGACCAAACTGATCTCCGCGATGCGCCGGCCGGCGATCGCAGACTGCAGAGAGAGGTTCGTCTGAAATCCATCAAAGATGGTCCAGCGGACATTAAGCCCCCAGTTGATGGTTTTGTTGTCGCGGAGGCTGCTGAGTTGATCGCTGGAAAGACCGTATCCCACTGAAGCGGACAACGAGGGGAAATAGCCGCTCCGGGCCATTGTCACACCTGAACTTGCCGCGTCGAATGATTCCTTCGCTCCGAGGTAATCGGGGCGGGACAGAAGAGCCCGCTTCGACAACCCGGCGAAATCACCGAGGTGGGCGGTGGTTGAATCGAGATCGGCTTGTTCGATCTCCAACGCTATCGAGGAATCCGCGAAGGTGTACTCCTTCTCCGGATCCAGGCCAACCAGGGCAACGAGATTCGTTCTTGCCTTGTCAAAACTGTTCTGCGACGTGATAAGGGCGAGCTCATCGGTTGCCACGGCAGACTGCTGGCGGTACACATCTGCCATCGCCGCCGAGCCAACCTTGTTCGATTCCGTGATGCGCTCAAGCTGACGCTGGTCGCGCTTGAGCGTTTCGTCGGCTACCTTCACCAGTTGTCCATTCCGCAACACATCCAGATAGTTGCTTTGGACCTGAAAGACAATGCTCTGGCGCGTCCTGACGGTAGCGTGGACGGCGGCATCAGACCTGGAACCCGCCTGGCCCACCAAGGCCTGCTTCGAGAGCCCGTCGAAAAGAACGAGGCCCGCACTGAGCCCCGCGTCAAAACTCGTCGTCGTGGTTCGCGACGGCGGAAGGAGGAACGTCCCACCCCCGACACTCGCAGTGCTTGCGGCCGCCCGGTCTGTCTGGTATCGATTCCATCCGCCGGAGGCAGAAACCGAAGGCAGATAGCCGCCGTACGCAGCGGTCAAGCCTGCCGCGGCTGAGCTGGCATTTGCATCCGACTGAATGATGCTGGAGTTGTTTACCAACGCTACCTGAATCGCCTGGTCCAGACCCATGACTACTTCCTGCGCCTGCACGGCGGCCCCCCCAAGCACACACAGGCCTACCACAGCCGCTTTCACGAATCGCATAGTGTACTCCTCGAATGGGAATTGCTGGTGATAGTGTAGTTTAACGGCATCAAAAATGGATTGTTTCACAAGACAGTGTCTTTAATAGAGAGAAGGTATGCCAAAGCCGCATCATGTTCGTTGGGGATCTTCCCATCAAGAATGGCCTCTTCAATGGCTTTTTTCAGCGTCCCCACGGCCCGACCCGGGTCAATCCGGCAAACGGCCATAATCTCTTCACCCTTCACCGGCGGCTGCCAGTTGCGGAGGCGATCCCTCTCCTCCACTTCCCTGATCTTCTGGACCACGTTGTCGTAGTTGCCCAGGTACCGGCGGATAAGCGCCGGATTCTTCGATGTGATATCCGCCCTGCAGAGGGCCATCAGGTCGTCGGTATCGACCCCCGCCTCAAAGACCAGGCGGCGGACCGCGGAATCGGTCACGATGGTGTCCACGAGAGCCATCGGCCGGAGATGAAGGCGGACAAGTTTCTCCACATATGGGAGATGATCAAGAGGAAGCTTCATCCTCTGAAAGATCTTCTTCATCATGCGGGCACCGATATCCTCATGCCCGTGGAATGTCCAGCCCAGTCCTTCCTTGAACGCCTTCGTCTTCGGTTTGGCGATATCGTGCACCAGCGCGGCGAACCGGAGCCAGAGGTTTCCGGAGACGCTTGCGACGTTGTCCACGACGACGCACGTGTGCAGGAAGACGTCCTTGTGGTGATGGTCTTTCCGCTGATCGACGCCGGCCATCTGGGCGATCTCCGGAAAAACAATGTGGAGCACGCCGGTATCGAACAACAGGCGGAGGCCGACGGACGGAAGAGGCGACCTGAGGATCTTCAGAAACTCATCGGTCACGCGTTCCTGCGAAACCACGGAAAGCCGCTCGCGCATCTTCTTCACCGCAGCGAGCGTTTCCGGAGAGACGGTAAACCCAAGTTGGGCGGCAAAACGGATCGCCCGCAGGATTCGGAGCGGATCGTCTTCGAACGTCTGTTCCGGATCGAGCGGCGTACGCAGCAGTCGCGCTGCGATGTCGGCCCGCCCGCCAAACGGGTCAAGGAGCGTCCCGTAGGAGTCACCGTTGATGGAAGCAGCGATAGCGTTTACCGTGAAATCCCGGCGGCGGAGATCGTCATCCATCGTTCCGGCAGTCACATCGGGGTTGCGCGAATCGGCAGTATATCGTTCACGCCGCGCCCCGACAAACTCCACCTTCCCCCCCGGGAGGGGAACGGCTGCAGTCCCGAATCTTTCAAACGGAACCACCGTCGGCGCGCCGATGTCTTCCGCAAATTCCCTCGCAAATGCAATCCCGTCCCCCATCACGACGATATCGATATCCTGATCTTCGCGCCCCAGAATCGAATCGCGGACATATCCGCCGACAACGTAGACCCTGCGTCCCGTCCGGTCTGCAAGGGCGCCGATCCGCCGCAGGAGAGGACTGGGAAGGGAAATATGCTCCACCGCACCGGCCATCAGATCTTAAAATGCTGCTGATCGATTTTCTTTATGATCTCATTCGCCACTTCCAACGCATGCCGCCCGTCCTCCCCGCTGACCACGGGAGGTGTGCCGGAAGCAACACACTTCACAAAAAGCTCGAGTTCGAGTCGGAGGGCGTTCACCTCCTTCACCGGAGGCTGTTCAAACACAATTCGCCTCTTGTGCGCCCCCGACCCGATTTCTCCCAGCATCATGGTCCCTTTCTTCTCGGGCTCATTCTCTCCCACCAGTCGGAAAACCTCGGCCGTCCCTTCCGAAAAATCGATCGAGAGATATGCATTCTTTTGAAACAGGCGCATCTTCCGCATCTTCCGTTGCGATATTCTGCTGGCGGTCACATTGGCGACACATCCGTTCTCGAACTGAAGACGCGCGTTCGCGATATCCACACTTTCCGAGACGACAGCGACGCCGTTCGCTTCCACAGCACGGACCGGCGACTTGACAAAGCTGAGGATCAGATCGATGTCGTGGATCATCAGGTCCAGGACGACCGTGACGTCCGTCCCGCGTGGATTGAACTGCGCGAGCCGGTGGGATTCGACGAACATGGGGGCGATCGTGTAATGCTCCAGCGCGAGGATGGCGGGGTTGAAGCGCTCGATATGCCCCACCTGGAGACAAAGGCCGCGTTCGGCCGCCGCGCGGCAGAGCCGGTCCGCTTCATCGATGGACTGCGTGATCGGCTTCTCAAGAAAGACGTGTTTTCCTCCCGCCAGCGCCTCCATCGCCACCGCGTAATGGGCGCTCGTGCTGGTGGCAATGGTGACCGCATCGGTCCGGCCCAGCAGTTCTGCCACACTTGCCGCTGCACTCGTTCTGCATTGCGACGCCACCTCCCGGGCTCTCTCCGGGTCAAGATCAAAGACTCCGGCGAGCACCGCACCGGGGATATCCGCAAGCATCTTGGCGTGGAGTGATCCGAGGTGGCCTACCCCGATCACTCCCACACGCACGCATTCCATACCTCACATCCTTTTCCCGATCGTTACGCGACGATCATATCAACAAATATACCCATAACCCCGCCGAATATCAATGAATGCGGTTCCTTGCAATTCGGGCCCCATTGTGATACATTTTATGACATATGATACAAGCGCGTCTCCACAAACAGATTCACCTCCGGAACAAGGAGGAACATCGAATAATCGCCGGGCATCCGTGGGTTTTCAGCAATGAAATCCGTGAAGCACGGGGGGAACCTGCGATCGGCGACGTTGTCGAGGTCTTCTCGGCGCGCGGACTCCCCCTTGGCGTCGGCTTGTACAACCCCCATTCGCTGATCGCGGTCCGCCTTCTTTCAACGAGTCCGGTGGAAATCGACCGGGAGTTCCTCCGGGCGAGGATCGCTGATGCTCTTGCTTTGCGCGAGGGCCTCTATCCGGGCGAGTCGACGTACCGCCTCGTCCATGGCGAAGGAGATTTTCTCTCCGGGCTGGTGATCGACCGGTTCGGCGATCAGTTTGCAGTGCAGACGTTCGCGTACGGGATGGAGCTGCGGCTTCCCCTCGTGTGCGAGATCCTTGAAGAAATGTTCCATCCTTCCGCCATTGTGGCGAGGAATGATTCACCACTTCGTGCGCTGGAGAACCTCCCCTCATACCGAAAGGTCCTGGCGGGAGAGGCCGGGCCCGTTGTTATTGAAGAACGGGGAGTGAAGTATGGTCTTGACCTCCGGGAAGGACAGAAAACGGGGTTCTTCCTCGACCAGCGCGAGAACCGCGCGGCCCTTGCCCGCTACTGTGCTGGGAAGAAGGTGTTGGACGGATTCTGCAACGACGGCGGCTTCTCGCTGACAGCAGCCAGAGCGGGGGCCTCGAGCGTCCTCGGGGTCGACATTTCGGACGAAGCGGTCGCACGTGCACGGTCGAACGCCGCCATCAATGGAATCGCCAATGTGCAATTTGAAACCGGCGACATGTTTGCGATGTTGAAGACGCTGTCGGAGCACGAAGAGAAGTTTGATGTGATCGTGCTCGACCCGCCTTCGTTCACAAGGACGAAAAAGAACGTGCAGACGGCGAAGAAAGGATACAGGGATCTCCATGCAGCAGCACTGCCGCTCCTTCCGCGCGGAGGAATACTGCTGACGGCATCGTGCTCGCATCACATTCTTCCGGAAGTCTTCCTGGAGCTCGTGGACGAAGCGGTACGGAAAGCGGGGCGGCAGCTTCAGCTGCTCGAATGGCGCGGGGCGGCACCCGATCACCCGACACTCCCGGCCGTTCCTGAAACCCAGTATTTAAAGGCGGGGATCTTCCGGATACTCTGATGACCGTCGCATTGGAGCGTTCCATGAAAAGAAGAGAGGAGGAGGAAAAATGAGCCGCTTTTTGTTGTGCGCTTCCTTTGGGATCATCCTGGGTTCAGCGCAGCCGGCCGTCGCAGCGATTACCTGCATGAATGCGGAATCGGACAGTCACCCATCTCCCGCCCCGCCGGCCGCGATAAGGAACTACTGGGGGGTCGATCTGCTCGTCTCGACGGGCGGGTTTGGGCTCGGGATGTTTTACCGGAGGGAATTCGACCCGGACCTGTGCGGGTTCATTGATTTCTCCGTCTCAGAGGCGGCCGACGAAAGGGAGGTCACTCAATTCGATTATTACGGCCAGCCCTATATTACGGGAAAGTTGAATCGCTTTTTTGTCCTCCCGCTCATGGCTGGAGTCCAATACCGGCTCTTTCGCGAGGACATCGTGGACTCGTTCCGGCCCTTCGTCAATGCGGCGGTCGGGCCAACGCTCATCTATATGAGCCCCTACGCGGAATTCGTGAATAACGCAGACGGCACGACTTCGGAACAGCAGGTGGAGTTTTTCCACAGTCTCGGCAGGGGGACGCCCCACTACACGGCATCCGCCTATATCGGATTCGGGGCAAATTTCGGTTCCGAGAAGAGCAGCGTGTATGGGATCAACTTCCGCTACTATTTTACCTACCTTCTGGGAGACGGCCTTCCGTCGATGTACGACCCCAATACGTTTGCCCTCTCCTCGCGGAAGAAAGACTTCGGCGGCTTCTTCATTACGCTGAACATCGGAATGGGCTCTTGAATGGCGAAAGGCACTGGCACACACTCCGGATCTCCCCTAAACCCGTCGAGGTACCAATGCCTTTCAGGTGTTACGCGTGTGCAAGCTACACACTCCGTGAATGCCGCGTGGTGACGGGCATCACCCACCGCGTCATTGACGCGCGGCTTTCCCTCTAGGAGACCAGAAACGGCTTGAGGAAACGCCCGGTGAAAGAAGCCGGATTCGCGGCGATTTCCTCCGGTGTTCCTGTTGCCACAATCCGCCCGCCGTCGGCTCCGGCTTCCGGACCGAGGTCGATCACGTGGTCGGCGCACTTGACGACGTCAGGGTTGTGTTCGATGATGACCACGGAATTCCCCGCATCAATCAGGGCACTGAAACTGCGGAGCAATTTCGCGATGTCATCAAAATGAAGACCCGTCGTCGGCTCGTCGAAGAAGAAGAGAACGTGCCGGTCGGCCGGCGGCATGCTGAGATGTGCTGCCAACTTGATGCGCTGCGCTTCGCCTCCCGACAGGGAAGTCGCCGATTGCCCCAGGCGAAGATACCCGAGCCCGACCTCTTCCAGCACCTTCAGCTTTTGCGCCACCTTCCTCCCTCCCGCATCCTCCTGGAAGAAGACAATTGCTTCGGTCACGGTCATGCCGAGGACATCGTCGATGTTTTTTCCGCGGAAGCGGACATCGAGGACTTCCCTCTTGTATTTCTTCCCCTTGCATGCATCGCATGTCAGGAACAGATCGGCGAGGAACTGCATCTCCACCTTGACGACGCCGTCCCCCTCGCATTCCTCGCATCGGCCGCCCGGAACGTTGAACGAAAACGTTCCGGGTGAGTAGCCCCGTATCCTCGCGGCTTGTGTGGCCGCGAAGAGGTGGCGAATCTGGTCGAAGACCTGGATGTAGGTGACAGGGTTGGAACGGGGTGACCGCCCGATAGGGGTCTGGTCGACCATTTCCACGCCGCTCACATGCTCATACCCGTCCAGCGTGCGGTACGCTCCGGGGTGGGCCGATTGCTCACCGAGCGCACGGCGGAGGCCTTTGTACAGCACATTATGGACAAGAGTGCTCTTGCCACTACCGCTGACTCCGGTCACGCATACCAGCATGTTCAGCGGGATGGTCAGGTCGATTTCCTTCAGATTGTGTTCGCGCGCGCCCTCCACGCGGATAGCGCGCCCGTTCGACACCCGGCGGTCCTTCGGAACCGGAATCGCCTTGCGTCCCGCAAGATAATCGCCCGTCATCGAACCGTTCCCTTCGCGAAGCATTTCCGCCAGGGGGCCGGCAAAGACGACGTTTCCCCCCTGCTCGCCCGCGCGGGGTCCCATGTCAACAATCATGTCCGCCGCCCGGATCATATCCGCATCGTGTTCAACGACGATGACGGTGTTTCCCGTATCGCGCAGCGCCTTCAGAATCCGGATCAACCGCCCATTGTCCCGTGGATGCAGACCGATGCTCGGCTCATCCAGAACGTAGACCGCCCCCATGAGAGAAGAGCCAAGCGATGTGGCAAGGTTGATTCGCTGCGATTCCCCCCCCGAGAGCGTGCTGGAGAGACGATCGAGCGTGAGGTAACCGATCCCGACGTCGTCAAGGTACGCGATCCGCTTCCGAAGCTCCTGCATGATCCTCCGGGATATTGCCTCCTCTTCCGCGGAGAACCGGAGCGAATCGAGGAACACCCGCACCTCGCCAATTGTCATAACCACCACATCAGAGATCCGCTTCTCGCCGACCCGCACGTCGAGGGCTTCCTGACGGAGACGCGCGCCCCTGCACGCCTGGCACGTCGTGTATCCTCGATAGCGGCTCAGGAGAACACGGTAGTAAATCTTGTATGACTTCTTCTCCATCATCTTGAAAAAGCCGTTCAGCCCTTCAAAATCGGCATTCCCCTCTCTGATCAGAAGACGCTCGCGGTCGGTCAATTGGCCATAGGGGACGTCGACGCGGAGTTCCGCAGATGCGGCAGCGCGGAGAAGAGCCCGGAGCCATTCCTTGAATTTCGGCGTTGACCATGGCTGGATCGCGCCTTCGCGCAGGGACTTCCGCTTGTCGGGCACGACAAGATCCATGTCGATCCCCACGGCACGGCCGAATCCCTGGCATTCCGGACACGCCCCGAACGGGTTGTTGAAGGAAAAGAGCCGTGGGTCCGGTTCCTCATACGCGATATGGCAGTCGGGACACGAGAAGTCCTGGCTAAAATGCAGCACTTCGTTCTTCTCCGGCAAGATCACGGCGGCATGGCCGTTCCCCGCGGCGAATGCCGTTTCGACCGCATCGGCGATTCGATCATTGACCGTCCCCTTTGCGAAGACCAGCCGGTCCACCAGAACCTGAACGCCCCCGTCCGGCATTTTCTTCGGCGCCCGGCCCTCGTTCAGGTCGATAATCTCCCCCCCGACGATAATCCGGAAGAAACCCTCCTTTTGAACGTTGGCAAGAGATCGTTCCAGTGTTTCCTTGGGGTGATGGGGGAGCGGAAATGCCACCAGGAGCTTGAGGCGGTCTGTCTCCTCCTGCTTCTCCAGCGCTGCTTCGACGGTGCGGACGGAATCAGGAGCGATCAGTCTGCCACATTGCCTGCAATTTGTCTTGCCGACCCTCGCAAAGAGGAGGCGCAGGTAATCATACACCTCGGTCGTCGTCCCCACGGTGGATCGCGGGTTCCGCGTGTTCGTCTTCTGCTCGATCGCCATCGCCGGACTCATCCCCCGGATGAGATCGACATCGGGCTTATCCATCCGCTCCAGAAACTGTCTGGCGTATGAGGAGAGACTTTCTACGTACCGCCGTTGTCCATCCGCATAGATCGTATCGAATGCCAGGCTGGACTTCCCCGACCCGCTCACCCCCGTGACGACGATGAGGCGGTTCCGGGGAATGTCGAGACTGATATTCTTCAGGTTGTGAACCCTTGCCCCCCGGATGATGATGCTCTCTTCCATGAAGAATCTTCCATGTGACAGTAAGATATCGTATGTGCATCGCGCCACAAGCGAAAGGCGCAATGAAAAAGCTACGCCATCCAACGCCGAAAGTCAACCTGCGGGCACAAAAAGCGCGGCGCCCCTGCGGAACCTTCTCCGCGGGGGCGCCTCAGCCTCCAACAACAACCAGGAAAATCAGTTGACGATCCCGTCGATCGTGAACGTCGCGGTCCCGTTGGGCCCGCTGACCGCCACCGTGAGCGTCACGTACGTCGCAATTTGAACATTCGACGTCCCGTCGCTCAATTTGCAGGTGAACTGCGTAATACCGACTCCGGGGAAGATCTCGTCCCCCATAACAAAGGTGCCATTCTGACCGGGAAACAGAGAGACGGCAACCTGGTTCGTCGGATCATTGGGATCGGGCGGCGGGGGCACCGCCGCGCTTACGGAAATCACCGTATTCTTGGAAAGAGGATGCCCCAACTCATCGGAGACCGTAAAGCTAAACGTCTGGCTCCCTCCGTTGGCAATAGTGAACGTCAGCGGGCTGAAGTTGGTGATCAGGGCTTTCCCGCTCCAAAGAACAAGGATGCTGTCCGTAATCGTCACTGCCCCTTCGCCGACGGTCTTCGCAACGATGTATTGATAGCCATTCCCATAGGTTACCGACGCGTACTGTCCGTAAGGGAAGGGATTGCCGCTGATAAGATTGGCTGTCCCCTGCCCGTCCCTGCTCGTGAACACGCTCGGCTCAATCACACCGGCGCTGCTCCGGAAGTACACCGCAGTTCCCTGCGCCACGGGGTTGCTGTAACGGTCGCCGACGAGGACGGAGATCGGCGAGAGCACGTTCACCCAATCGAGGATCGGAAGATTGTACTGCGCGGGAGCGATGGTGAAATGGGTCTGATCCGGGAACCCTGCATCGATGATAATGCGAACGGGGGTGGACGTAATGACGCGCGTCCCCACCGTCGTCGTGGCAACGATCTGCATGACGCCCGACCTGGTGCCGGCCGTGACTGTCGTGTATGCCTGCCCGATGCTATTGGTGGTGATGGGCGAGGGGGAGATATACTCCCCGCCGTTCGGCCCGTTGGAGATGGTGACGCTCAATTGGACCGCATGCGCTGCATCGATCGGCTGGCCGAGAGAATCCCTCACTTCCCAACTCAGAAGCGCTGTTTCGTTCCCACCGACTCCCCGTACTTCAATCTCCTGACGGTCGGCCCCCAGGAACGCAACCGTCTGCGCAAGGCCGCTCCCGCCCCCCCCCGGCCCCACGAGCGATTTCGGCTTCATGGCAATGGTGACGGAAGTGATTGACCCGGACGAAATGGAGACGAGAGCCGTTGTATCCCTCCACCCCGTCTTGCTGAGCGAGAGGAGAACCGTCGTCGTGCTGTCCACGTTGAACGACAGGTTAAACTGCCCGTTTGCATCCGTCGTGGCCGTCTGCGTTCCCCCGGCATAGCTCTGGCCGGAAACAGCGACACCGGCCATCGGCGCGGAAGTCGTGAGGTCCGTCACCGTCCCGCTGATCTTTCCTTGACCGCTGACAGGAGAAGCCGTATTATCGTTCTTGCAGGATATGACACCGGCGGCCATCGCCGCAACCAGAATGACAATCCACACGCTCTTTTTCATGACGTCGCACCCTTCGGATTGGATGATTCCAGGCCCCATGGATCCTATTCGCTGCTCTTGCCTGAGATGTGGTGCTCCCCCTTCAACTGCTCGTCAAGCCATCGATCGAACAGTCCGTCCTCCTTTGTCTTCTGCGTGATCCGTTCCTGCAGGGTAGGCACAAGTTCCGCCTTGATGAGAATGACCAGTTCCTTCTTAATCGTCTCTTCCCTGTTGTAGCCGAAGAGATATCGGAGGCCAAAGACGTACCAGGGAAGGTCCTTGAGGAAGGGAATCCCCTGCCGAACCACATCGTTCTCGGAATTGTACAGACCCCCGATGATCGTCTCCTCACCGTCGAGCATGAGCAGATTGGTGCTTGCCTTCGTTTTGTTCAGGATCGTGCTGATCGTCCCGGGCTCGACCGAGCTTCGCTCGACTTCGACCTTCATGTGGATGAAGTTCACCCCCTGCTCGGAGATCACTTGCGGAGTCACCGTGACGATCGTCCCGGCGCTATAGAACTTGTCGATGAGGTTCCCCGCAAAATCGCGCTCCCGGATGGAGAAGTCCTGCCCGACCTGGATGCGCCCTTCCTCACCGGAACGAACGGCAATCTGGGGGCCGCTGAGAATCTCCCCAAGTGAATACGTGCTAAAAAGCTTTGCCGTCGCAGTGATATTGGCAAACGACAATTTCGGCGTCACCGTCGTCTTGAAAATCTCACTTGTGACCTTGTCGCCCCCCCCGAAACTCGACGTGATATCCACGTCGTTCGTGCTCTTCATGAAACTCCAGTTGATGCCGGTTTCGTTCAGCTTGTCGAGGTCGACCTCAAAGAAAACCGCGGAGATCTTGACTTCCCGGCTCCGGAAATTCGCAGCTTCCTTGACGAACCCGACCGTCCCCGCTATCGTAGGTCCCGTCGTCCCCGCCTGCACCCCCCCTTTTCCCGCTTCCGTTCCGCCGCTGATCTGGATGTACCCCTCGTACTCGGTGTACCAGACTTCATTCTTCCGGCAGATGGCCTCCAGGGCATCCCGCCATTGCATCCCCTGAATATCCACATTGATCGGCCCGGTACGGTGCTCCGTATCGATGATGATCTTCGCGATCGACTTCTTGCTCACCTCGCTGATCACGGAGAGTGCTTTGTCAAAGGACGCGGTCGGCGCGATTGAGACCAGCTCGGCCGGCGATATGTACTCCCGCAGATTTCGCCGTTCCGAGGAGCTCCCTCCCTGTACCTGCCCCATTGCCGCCTGCGCGACGCAGACGAGGGCCACAACCATGAACAACGCTGCATTCTTCATAATCTCCTCGGTCCTATTTTTTTACGACTGTTTGAAGCGGGCCATAGCGGATCTTTAACTCCACTTTTTCGATAATCCCACCCTTGTTCAGGGTACATTCGATCCGCCCCCCTTCAGGGTCGATCTTCGTGACATATCCCAGATAGACCTCGTCCCCTTCCTGGAGTGTCCGAATGACGTTCGTCTGATCCAGCACGTAGGCCTTGCCGGTGATGACAGCCTTCAGATCGGAACGCTCGATCTCGACGAGTTCGCGCGCGTTCGGCGCGATGCCGCTCGAAATCACCGGTGCGAAGGGATCAACGGCAAGCGGATTCGGTGTGATGGACCGTTCGCCGAGGGAGCTGGAAAGCTCCGTCACCGATGAGAAGTAGGCCCTCACGGCCATCTCGAATGTTACAAGGACCTTCCCCTCTTCCTTCTCCGTCGGGGCGACCTCAAGCCCATGGATCGTCATCGTTTGTATTTTGTAGAGCTTACGGTCGTTTTCCAGGTACCAGACGAACCGGTAGAAATTCTCGAACGGCGCCTCCCCCTTCAGGTTGTACACGTTGTAGCCGTAATTCCCGAGCGACTGGACGCCAGAGTACACCATATCGAGCTTCACATCTCCGCTGAGGTCGATCAGACGGCTGAAGTATGCGTAGCTCTGCGAGGTGATGTCCACAGGGGGGATGTCCTTGTTCCGGTTCTCCCACCGTTTCTGCGTATCAGTCAGGAGGGTGCTCAGATCGTTGAACTCATTCACCAGGTTCGGCGTGTTCTGCAGCTCTTCGTCGATCTTCTTCACTTCCTTCTCGATCTGCTTCGACTTCCGCGGCAAATTGAACGCCCTGATGTAGGTTCCCACCCCCAGAACCAGAAGGAACAGGACGCCGAGCGCGATGCTGTTGCGGACTTTATATGACACGGCTGTTCTCCTTCTCCCGAGTGGTTACTGTCCAGCAGCAGGACTGGGGACTTCGATGTTGTACTTGTACACTGTCTGGTCCCTGATGGCCTGCACGTTCACTTCTTTCAAAAGCGAGTTGTCGAACAACGTCGCCAACCGGGGAATTCTCGTCCGATAGACCGTGAACCCGTTGATCTTGATCAGTCCCTCCTGACCCGCCGCAAAATCGCTGAGCCAGATCGAGTTGAGGTCCTCCACACCGTGGCTGACCTGCGTCAGGACCTTGCTCCACCGCTCGCTTCCGGGGACAAGGGAATCATAGAGGGCAAGCGACGTCTTATACCGCCCCAGTTGTTCCTGGAGAGTCTGGATAGAGCCTGCCAGGGTCTGGTTCTCCGCCCTTTGTCCCTCCTTGAGCGTCAACACATCGCGCAACTCCCGGATGTCGCGCGATTTCTGGCCGATCTGCCACGTGAAGAAGAGGGTGGACAGGAACAGCAGGAGCATCAGGAGGTACCCATGCCAGGCCAGCTTGAAGACCCGCTGCCCTTCGCGGATCTCCGCGGGGAGCAGATTCACCTTATACACGAGAGGGTTGTTCGGTTCGAGGACCCGCCATGCGACGCCGATGGGGACGGCGTACTCGGAGAGCATGTCCTGCTCCTCTGCCGTCAGTTCCGTTGTGTCAAGACGGGGCGCCAGGAGATACTCCACCTCCTGTTCAGGAAGCTGCTGGATCAGAAAGTCCCGAAAGGCAATCCGCTTGGATTCACCCGCGAGGATGATACGATGAATGCGCGGAATCGCCAGGTTGTCCTGCTCGAGCAGCAGCCGGCTGTAGACCGTATTCTGCAGGTTCGGCGAGTCGTACCCTTCGCCCAGGATCGGGGCGAACTGGTAGAAGTGATCGCCGCGCATGAAGATCAGGCGCGTGAATTCCACGCCGACGTAGATGATCACCGACACTTCCTGCGGCTGGAGATCGTAGTTGAGCCGCACGGTGTTCATGAGTGAAATGTCGGCGCTGTCGATCACAGGGATGAACGGAATCCGCCCGCCGATGAAACCCTTGACATTCTCCAGGGAATTGATGAGACTCAGCCCATCCTCGCGCACAACGCACAGGAGGTTCCCTTCGTCCGTCTTGATCGCGTCCACCGCATCGGCGGCCGGCTGGAAGGCACGGATATTCTTCAACTCCTCCAGAATCCGATCCTTCAACTTCTTCCCCTTCAGCCCGAAGTCGCTTTCGAGGATGTGGTAGTAGATCGCCGGTTCGGAGAGACTATACGTGAGGGAATACCGGTTGGAGGGATACTGGGCAAGCAATCCCAGCAGCACGGCATTATTGTCCTCAGACTGGGATTCAGCAACTGCTTCAGAGGTCGTGCCTTCCCCCAGACTGAATGCGTCGGTGCTGTCACCGACGGCGGGGGCCATGGTCTCTGCGGGCTTCTGCTCCTGCAGTTTGGTAATCAGCGTCGCCGACCTGAGCTCCTGGACGATGATGCGATTCTTCCGAGCGACCAGGTGTGCGAGTTTGACATCCAAACCATCAACGAAGAGACCGATGACCGATTTGCCTCGACCTGCTACTTTGGCCATAGGACTGATTACCGGTTGTGAGTACGTGTGGTCTTCAATCGCCACCGCCCATCGGGGCGAGGTTCATGATCTGCTGGAAGCGCCGCTTGTTATTCGAAGCGACAACGCCATTTTCCAGTGAGATCCTTTTCTGCATATACAAACGTTTCAGATCCTGTTCCAGCGTCATCATGCCAAGGTCGCTCGATTCCGCCATCATCTGGTAGATTTCGCCCGTATTGTTGTTTTTGATCGCGGCCCGGACCGACGGGGTCATGATCATCACTTCTTTTGCCAGGACTCGCTTCCCGTCGAGACTCGGAACAAGTTTCTGCGACACAACAGTCGTCAGTGTATCCGCCAGGCGGATCCGCACGCGTTCCTGCTCCCGTTCCGGAACCTCGCCGATGATACGATCGATCGTTTCGACAGCCGAGGCAGTATGAAGCGTGGAAAACACCTTGTGTCCGCTGTCCGTAATTTCCAGTGCGGTCAGAATCGTATCCGGGTCGCGCATTTCTCCGATGACAATGATGTCGGGGTCCTGGCGCAGCGCTTGAATCGCTCCCTCCTTGAACGAAAGGACGTCCCTTCCCACCTCCCGATGCCTGATAATACAGTGATCGGGACGGTGGACGTACTCCACGGGGGAGGCGATGATGACAACGTGGCCATCGACGGTGTGGTTGTTGGCATCGATGATGCTGTCCAGCGTGGAACTCTTCCCGGAGCCCGTGATGCCCGTGACCAGGGTCAGCCCCTGCTCCATGTGTGCGAGACTCAGCATCTTGGTTACATTCTGGTGGAACTCCAGGTTCTTGTAAGGGCGGACGTTGGTATTGATGGAGCGCATGTTCAATGCGAGGTGATCCAGGTCGAAGTAGGCATTGGCGCGGTACCTGTACGACTTGTCTTCCTCTGTCACGCTGTAGGAGAGGTCGAGACTCCTGTTTTCGTAAAGGAACAACCTCTGGCGTTCCAGGAGGATGCTCTGGATCAGGACGTTGAACTCATCCAGCGTGAAATTACCGAGGTCTTTTGCCGGACGCTTCTCCCCATAGATTCGATACCATACATGTCCCCCTGTCCCATACCCCCCAATGTCGATGTCCGACGCGTTGATCTTGGACATCCTGACAAGGTAGGTGTCCATTAATTTCCGGAGAGCGGTCCTTTCGGCCGGGGATTGCTTGGTCAAGAGGTCGCCGATCAACATCTGACGCTCCATGCCCGGCACTGTATCGGGCAGAGCGCTGGCAATCTCCTGCAACGTCTTTATTGCCGTCTCTATCATAAGGTCACATGAGACCTGGTTATGTCGCAAAACTCAACGTGAATATATCCAAACCTGCCAGGAATGTCAACAACTTGCTGCATCTTCTGTAACACCGGCATTCATCTCATCCCCGGCTTCACAAAGCACCCACAATCTATTTCCATCCTGCCACTTAAAAACACCCAAAAAATGTTGCGAACCTGCCAAAATTCGCATATTTCGGGGGAAAGCTCTGCTCCCCCCACCACAACCACGGGACGGCGCCCAACGTCAGTCCCCGGTCGTCGCTGAAGCGATCTCTTCAAGCGTTGTCTGTCCGAGCTTCATCCTCTCCATGCCTGCCCGGCGAATCGTCCACATGCCGTCTTTGACGGCCTGCTCCCGCACTGCTTCCTCGTCCACTTCGGCTCCGGATTTGACGATCAGCCGTCGGATATCCCTCGTGAAATAGAGCGCCTCATGAATGGCGGCTCTTCCCTTATACCCACCGCTGCACTTGTCGCAGCCGGCGGCTTCGTAGAACGTGTACTGGTCCAGATCTTCCTCGGTGAAACCGAACTTCAGATAGGTGTCTCTGTCCAGTTCGTTCTTCGCCACGGGACGCCTGCAGGCGGTACAGAGCGTCCGGATCAGCCGCTGTGCCACGATGATGTTGATCGCGTAGGCGATCAGGAACGGCTCGATCCCCATTTTATACAAACGGCTGACCGCGCTCGGGGCGTCGTTCGTATGAAGAGTGGAGAATGTCAAGTGTCCCGTATTGGCAAGCTTGATGGCAATCTCTGCCGTGGTCTTATCGCGCATCTCTCCGACCAACACGATGTCGGGGTCATGACGGAGGATACCGCGGATGGCCTGATCGAAGGTCATCTTCGGCCCGATCTTCAGCTGGCGGGCGCCGCGGATGATATACTCTACCGGGTCCTCCACGGTCAACACGTTCACCGTAGGATCTATCACCTGGTGGAGTGCGGCAACCAGCGTCGTGCTCTTGCCGCTTCCCGTCGGACCCGTCAGGATGACGATCCCCTGAGGTTTATTGATCGCCTTGTTGAAGAACTCCTTGGCCGGACCGGTGAGACCGAGTTTGTTCAGGTCAGTGATCACCTTCCGGTCGTCGAGAACGCGGATGACGATGCTTTCAAACTTGTGTTTGTATTCCACGCCGACGATCGGCATGATCGAGACACGGAAGCGGATCATGGTGCCGTCGATCTCGCGCTGGATGAAGCCGTCCTGCGTCGCCTCGCGCTCGAATCGGTCAACATTCTTGGAGCGATCCTTCACGACCGCCGCAACGGCCTCCGGCATGGTCTTCTCCTGCACGTGCCAGAGCTTCAGCGAGCCGTCCACCCGGAACCAGAATTCGGTGCAGTTCCCTTCCTTTGCGAGGATGTGAATGTCGCTTGCCCCCTGCCGGACGGCTTCTACAAGCGAACCCTCGACCAGGTTGACAAGGGCGCTCTTGGAGATTTCGGCTTCCAGCGCCTCTTCGTCAAGAGCCGTCTCCTCCTCATCGTCCTTGACCTGCAGCCCGACTTGCGAGTTCTCCAGAAGTTTCAGGAACTCGTTCTCAGGCGGGATGACCTGCTCGAAAAGGTTCTGCAAATCCTTGAGGCGGCAATAGGCGACCTCGTACTTCTTTGCCCCAAAGTTCCTTGCGACCAGGGGGATCCTCCGGTCGGTCGGATCGGCCGCAATGATGATGAGCTTGTCGGGTTGTTTCTCGTCGAATCTCAGCGGGACCATCTTGGTCTGCAGCAGCATCTCGCGGATATTGGCCGGCAGGTTGTCGACGAGTTTCTTGATGAAGTCGATCTTGGGCTTGTCGAGCTTCTCGTCCGCGAGGTAGATCTCCCGGAAGGCATAGAGATCGGCAACCTCCCGGAATACTGCATCGTGGTCGGCGTTGAAATCGTTCACCAGGATCTGGCCGAGATTGCGCCTGTTTTTCTTCTCTTCCGATTCCTTGACCTTGAGGGACTTCTCAAGGGTCTCGTAATCGATGATCCCTTTCTTCAGGAGGGCGAACCCGATCTTGTCGGTGATGTCGATGTGCGCCATGGTACCGTGACTCGTTGTTGGGGGATGGCAAAATGCCTGTCAGGACATAGGTTCCTGCACAACCGTGACGGTCGATTGGCCCATCGCCGGGTTTTTCGGCCTCATCGTCGCCGTCTCCGAGGAAACAAGGGTCAATGCCGTCAACACGATCATGATGACCATCGAGATCCAGAGCTGGATGAAATCGATGGCGTTCCTCATCTTATATGATGTTTCCTTTTCATAGTACTCCGCGAGCTGGAGAGCGGTGTTCTTCACGGTCCCGGTCTCCGCGCCGGAGTGAAACCGCGCGATGGCGGTCTTCGTAAACACGCCGGTTGCTTCGAATGCTTCGGTAATCCCGGCCCCCTTCTGAATCATCATGGGAAGGGCAACGGTCTTGATCTGGTGTTCCATAAACTTGTTCCCGCACGCTTCCGCTGCAAGACGGATCACCTCGATGTTCTCCCCCGCCCCGCTGTAGAGGGCATAGAAGACACGGCAGAAGATTTCGATGCTGGTCTTGTGGAGGAGCTGCCCGATGACCGGAACGCTCCAGATATACTTGTCCATGATGAACCGGCCGCGGTCCGTCATGAAGAAACGGACGGCCAGGATCGTCGGAACGATTATGATGATCAGGAGGATGATCATATGGTCCACCAGAAAATCACTGAGGACCAGGGTCGCTTTGGTCATCGGCGGCAGATCCACCTTGAACTTCACGAACAACTTGGCGGTGGCGGGGAAGATGTACCCGACGTAATAGATGACGGCGCCGAAGAGAACGATCAGCGTCACAATGGGACTGATCAGGGCGCTCTTGAGATTCTTCTTGAATTCGGCCTGACGCTCGAGGAACTTCGCCGTGCTGTCGTAGATCTCGGCCATGTTCCCGCTCTTGGAGGCGAGACCGAGCATGTGGGCGGTAAACCGGCCGAGAACCGCTTCATGCTTGATGAAGGCGCGCTCGCTGTCCTTTCCCTGCTTCAGCTCCGTGTTGATGTCCTTGATCGCTTCGCGCAGCGTCCGGTTCTGGATGTCGTTCACCATGAGCTGCATGATCTCGTTGAACGGGAGCTTCTGCCGGATCAGGTCGGCGCTGACGCGGACAAAGGTGACGACCTCGGTGGCCGGAGGCCTTGCCTTGAAGTCGAACATCCGCTTCTGCACGCGGATGACCCGGAAGCCCATTTTCTGAAGGGCCTCCCTGACTTCCCCCTTCGTGAAGGCCTTCTGCTCCCCCATGATGGGTTTCTCCGTTCCCCGCTGCACCTTGTACACCCAGGTGGCGCGGGGTATGACGTGCAGCAGCTTGAAATTGCGCTGCTGGGAGAGTTGCCCGGCTTTCTGCTTTGCCGTATGGGTGGAATCTGCTTCGAGGATTCCCTGGATGGGTTTCCCTCCGGGGGTCACGCCTTCTATCCGATACTCCGCCATGCGGTGCTCCTCACTCTAGTCCGTTCATCGGTGCAATATGTCACTTCCGCACCTTCCGGGATGTGCTCCCCATCAAACAGAGAAAGGGTAGCCTCTCCTGCCGGCTCACGCGTACCCGCTACCGGATCCCCCACCCGGAAGCGCGCGGAAGCGACGCGAAGAGCTACCCCCTCCCCTGTATTTCGTTCAATTCAGTTCGTTTGCGTGTTGTCGACAATGACACTGTCAGCGTAGACCAGCATGACCAACTTGACATTCCCGGGGTTCAGACCGGTCTGTGTCCCCACTCCCGTCAATGTGACATGATCCGGGGTTCCCCCCACGGGATCCGGATTGAGCGAATAGGTCCCGTTATCGTTGACGGGCTTGCTCGTAATCTTCGCCATGGTCAAACCGCGGAAACTGTAATTGCCACCCCCCAGCACTGATGGCTTTCGAAAATACGCCCGGGCTGCTGACGCATAATGGGCAAGATCATTGGCGACTTGATCACGGTTGGTGGATGTTGCCTGGTCCTGGAACATGGTCATCCCCACGGCAATCATGACGCCTATGATGACAAGACCGACCACGATAAGTAAGAGCTGCTGGCTGCCCATAGTCTGTTTTCCCGGCCCGGGGAAAGAGTGTTAGTTGACCATCCAGACGCTATCGCGATCCGGCCACACTTTGGCTTGCACCTGAACTGCTGTGCCGTTGTTCAATTCGTTCCCGATACCTTTGATGGTCAGGGAGGCAGAGGTTCCCGTGCCACTTCCGGCAACCGTGATGGAATACGTGCCGTTGCCATTCGAGGGCTTGTTCGTCAGCCTCGACAGACCAGTCGCGTCTGCCGTCAGTCCGCTGAACGTATAGCCGCCGCCGCCGAGCGCTACCGGACGACGATAGTATTGCTGCGCACGCGATGCGAGGTTCACCAGGTCATTAGTGAGTGCATCACGGTTCGCAGAAATCGCGCTGTCGGAGAACATCGTGATCCCGACCGCTACTGCAATGCCCACGACGATGACGCCGAGGATGATGAGCAAAAGTTGCTGTTGTCCCATTACGGTTCTCCTTCAATTGCGTTGGTAAAGTTGCCGAGGCTGCACCCTCCCCACATCACTCGCGATACTTATGACCAAGAACCGTGCGACAAGCAACACTTGCTGGCCACCAAGAATCTGTCTTCCCCGCCACGGGAAAAAAGAGCCCCCTGAACAAGGGGGCCCGTACGATGGCGTAGAGTGTTAGTTCACAGTCCAGACGCTGTCGCGATCCTGCCACACCTTGCATTGCACTTGCACCGCTGTACCGTTGTTCAATTCGTTCCCGATACCCGTGAGGGTAAGGGTCGCAGCAGTTCCCGTGCCGCCTGCAGCCGTGCTGATTGTATAGGTACCGTTCCCATTCGAGGGCTTGTTCGTCAGCTTCGCCAGACCAGTCGCGTCTGCCGTCAGTCCGCTGAACGTATTGCCGCCGCCGCCGAGGGCTACAGGACGACGATAGTATTGCTGCGCACGCGATGCGAGGTTCACCAGGTCATTGGTGAGTGCATCACGGTTCGCAGAAATCGCGCTGTCGGAAAACATCGTGATCCCGACCGCCACTGCGATCCCCACGACGATGACGCCGAGGATGATGAGCAAAAGTTGCTGTTGTCCCATGACGCTGCTCCTTGTACGTTAGTGTTGTTGGATTTGAGTGGTTTCGAATTTCATACTCTCAACTCATGTTCGTTCTGCCTGTAGTTATGCAAGTGGCATGCCAAACAACAATATCGTTAAAAAGAGCGGATAACGGCCGACCAGGGATTTCTCAGTTATTCAGGAGGTAATTGTGACATCATGGAGGTAACAATTGCACCCGAAACAGGGTAGGATGGGGCAGGAACAGCAACAGCGGTCACGCCCGCCAGTCAACGATTACGCCAGGGCCGCTGCAACCTCCGTCAACGTCGTCAACCCGCGCTTCAGCAATTCAGTTCCGGCGCGGGTCAGCGTCACCATCCCCTGCTCGATTGCTTTCTCTTTCAAGTCCTTGGCGTCAAGCCGATCGTGCGACCAAAGAACGATTTCCCTGACTTCCGGCGTGAAATCCAGCGCTTCATGCAGGGGAAGGCGTCCCTTGAACCCACCCGTGCAATTGATGCAGCCAACCGGGCGGTAAAACGTCGTCGCCGCGGCTTCCTCTTCCGTGAACCCGAGCCGAAGAACAAGATCGCGGCTCACCTTATTGATCGGCTCCTTGCATCGTTCGCAGAGCCGGCGAACCTGCCGCTGCGTCACCACCACAGCGAGCCCCTCGGCGATGAGAAACGGTTCAATTCCCATTGCCATCAGATGGGCAACAGTCGCAACGCCGTCGCGGGCGTGGATTTTCCCAAAGACATGGCGCCCCGTCATGGCAAGGCGGAGACCCGTCCTCGCCGCAAGAGGCGATTCGAGTTCACCAAGGTAGATCACATCGGGATCGTGGTTGATGACCGCCCGCACCGCGTCGTCGTACTCGAGCTTCGGGTTCAGCCGGATCTGCTGCGCCCCTTCGATGACGAACTCCATTGGATTCTCCACCGTCACGGTACTATACCCCTGCCGCATCACAATCTTGAGCATGGAGGCAACGGTGTCGATCCGGCCCGCACCGGAGGGTCCCGCGACAAGGATGAGTCCGCTGGGACGGGCGATGGCCTCACGGACGGTGCGGAGCGTCACGGGTTCGGGAATGGCCGTGTCGAGCGGGACGGGGTCGACATCCCGCCGGACGTGTATCGCAATGGATTCGAGCTTGCCTGATACCTCGCGCGACAGAACCGGCAGGATCGACACCCCAAAACGAACCGTTTGGCTGTCGATGCTCTTCTGGAACGATCCCCCCTGGGCCGCCATGCGCTCGAAACGGTCCATGCTCGGACCCCGCGATTTAATCACCGCTGCAACTGCTTCCGTCCGCGTATCTTCGATCGTGTACCACAGAGCAAGCTGTCCGTCGATCCTGAACCAGACGTCGGTCTTCCGGGCGGCCTTCGGTATCACGTGGATGTCAGTCGCACCGACCCTTACGGCATCAGCGAGGATGTTCTCGATCAGTGCCTGCAATTGGCCCCGGGAGATATCCTTGTCGAGGATCTCCTCGAAGTCGGATTCGCTCTCCTCCACTGCCAGATCCGACGCGGCGAGGGATGTGCTGCCGGGCTGGTCCTTTTCCAGCGTCAGCTGGCGCCAGTACTCGGCCCAGTCGCGCTCCTTCATGTAGCAGATCTCGAACTTCTTGTACGGAAGGGCGCGCGCGACGTCGGAGATTTCCCGATCGGCGGGATTGGGCGTGACAACGATGATCTTGTCGGGCTGGTTCTCCGCCAGGTCGTAGGGAAGCACCTTGTGCCGCATCGCAAGCTGGCGGACCTGCTCCGGAAGTCCCCGGATGATCTTCAGCACGTCGGAGGGAAGGAGTCTTCGGGGACCCCTGTCGTTAATGTCGATGACACGGAAAGCGTAGAACTGCGCGACCTGATAATGAAGAACATCCTGCGACAGCCCAAATTCCTCCTTCAGGATGTCGATCAGGCTCCTCTTGTCCTTCTCGTTCTGCTTCTTCCAGTCCGCCGCCTGCATCGCAACCTCTTCGGAGATGATCCGGTTGCGAACAAGGTGTTCGAGGAACGACGTCATGAAGGGGCGCGGTCCCCCCGCCTGCGTCCGCGGACCCGCGGTGATATTGGTGCTCCTCCGCTGTTCGTCCTCCGACGGTCTCGGCATCATTGGAAGATCTGATTTCGCCATACCCGAGCTACCCTTGGGATGTGCTTGGTCTGAACTTCTCGATCAGGGCGACGATGTCTTCAAGAGGAGTGGTTTTGCTCACAAAGAAGTCGCGCGGTGATTCCGCGGCGAGCCCCCTAGTATGTTCGTCATCATACCCCGAAATGAAGATGAACGGAATCTCCGCCGAGGAGGTAAATTCCCTCACGTAACTGTGAAAACGGACGCCATCCAGCGTTGGCATGAACACGTCGGAGATGATCAGATCGAATTTCTCCTCGTCCAGCGCTTCGCGGGCCTGTTTTCCGTCCTCCGCCAGTACCACGTCATAGCCATGGTCGCGCAATGCGGTACCCATGGCGTGGAGGAAACCCTCTTCGTCGTCCACCAGAAGGATTTTCATGAATTTCCTCAGTGAAAAGGAGTGATCCCCCACTCCTGCTTTCGGCGCATGGAACGCGGGGCTGCTTGTGGGCCCTGTAGGGCTCGAACCTACGACCCGCAGATTATGAGTCTGCTGCTCTAACCAGCTGAGCTAAGGGCCCCCGCCTGAATATAGAGAGTACCCCGTGCAAAAACAACCATTTGAAATCCTCCCCCTTTTTTGCTATTGTTTCGGGTGCAAAGTGCGCTTTGTCACGTTTGGGGGGAACCCGTGTCGATACATTGTGCCAACAGGACATTGCAAGCCCTTGAGAGGAAGGAGCAGCATTTTCATGAATAGTCTCAACGTCCGTCGGGGTGTCCCCCTTCTCTTGTTCGTTGCTGCGCTCCTGGTATGTTCGGGCGAAGCCGTTGCCCAGAAACATCCTCCCACCATCCGGGAATTTCTCCTCCAGTATAAGGGAAAAGAAATCCAGATTTCGGACAAGACCGGCGGCGTGGAACAGTTCGTCACCGGCGATGCATCCAAGACCTACACGCTCGTCCTCAACGACGTCCAAAACGACTACATCGTCGTTACGCGGAATACATCCACCGACAAGCGGACATTCCTCTATCCTCTTTCCATCATCCGGAGGGTGATTTTCTTGTTCGACGGACGGCCGTACGACAAGATCCTCCTTGAACTGTACTAGGTTCTCCTCAGGCCCGCCCCTCCTGCGTTTCCCACTCGGACGCCGGGAACAAGGGGAGCCGTCTTGCCGGATCGGCGAAGCGTCCATTCAGGAACACTTGACTTCCTAGCGGAAATCCAGTATCTTAATGGCTGGAGTAAAGCCTCGGTCTTCCTCAGTTCTGCGTTTTCCGACCTCCGCTCCTCTGCATGAGATTCGTTTCAATTTGCGCAAGGAGGGCAAGTATGGCCAAGGGTAAGAGTATCCTTCAGCATTGCGCCCACTGTGAGCGGACGACCAAGATGGAGGTCATCGGGCCGGTCGAAAACCAGCCCGAGAAGACATGGTACCGATGCACGCGTTGCCGCCACGCAGCTTTGATCGACATGGCTGCCCTGCGCCAGGAGCTGGAGACAGCGCAGAGGAAACCGGAACGGGCCGACTGCCTGGAGTACAAACCGGGGAACAGCTACCAGATCGGCGAGGCAATCTTCCACGTCGAGTGGGGAATCGGGAAGGTCGTCTCCAAAGAAAGGACCTCGGGGGGCGACAAGGCCATCGTTGTGGCGTTTGAAAAACTCGGCGAACGGCGTCTTCTGGAAAACGTCGCCGCAGAGGCAGAACCGTAGGATTGTCTTCCAGGAAAATCTTCGATGCGAAGGAGGTGATTTCGTTTGGTCGGTATCGTCGTTGCAGATAACGAACCCATTGACCGCGCCATCAAGCGTTTCAAGAAGAAATACGAGCGCTCCGGCATTCTCAAGGAGTTCAAGAAGCGCGCCTATTTTACGAAACCCTCCGTCAAGAAAAGGATGAAGAAGGTGAAAGCCGTCCGCCGCGCACAGCGGACGTTGGCTGAACAAACCTGAGAGTCATCCCGAACCCGCCGCAAGGCGGGTTCGATGTTTATGCCGCGGCACTCTTGATCGGCTGCTGCTTCGACCTTTCGAACCCCGAACGTGCGCCGTGTGCTCCCGGCAGGCAAGGAGTCACTCCTACCAGACTTCTCCCCGGTCAAGAAGAACCTTCTGCGCATCCATCTGCCCCAAGACCGCTGCACGCTTGAATGCTTCCAACGCTCCCTTCTCCTCACGGAGCTGTTTCCCCTCGATCAAGCCGATGAGATAGTACGCATTTCCCAGATTCGGATTGAGCGCCAACGACTGCTGCAGCATCGCAAGGGCCTCGCGAGACCTCCCCTGCAACATGAGAGCATGGCCGATATTGTACGGCAATGCATACGACGTCGGTTCTCTCTCCAACGCCTTCCGGTACAACGCAAGTGCTGTGTCAATCTTTCCCTGTGCAAGTTTCAGATTCCCAAGATTGTTGTACGTCGCAGCGCGCTTGGGAGAGAGAGCGATCGTCGCCCTGAAGATCCTCTCCGCGCTCACGGTGTCCCCCATCCCAAGGAATGCCGTCCCGAGACTGTTCAGCGTTCCGGGGTGATCGGGCGAAAGTTCCAGCGCATGCTGGTAGTATGGAATGGATTCCCGGAAGGAGCCCTTATCCTGCAGGTATTCACCCATCTCGGCATACGAAAGAGGGTGAGTCGGACTAACATCAAGCGCCCGGATCCACACCGTCTCCCTATCGCGCCATTCGGGAATATCGCGGACCACGAGGACTGCAAGGAACGCGCACCACGCACACGCACACCCGATGGCGATCCCACCCCACATCCTCCGGGCGGAAGCGGGATGGGAAACGAGGAAGCCGGTCAATGCACCACCCACCATGATTGCGAAAGGAACGGTGGCAAGGTACGCGTACCTGTTAGCGGTGAGTTGTATTGACATCATCACAAATCCCGCCATTGGGAGAATGAGGAGGAGGTACGCCATCCAGCCAAGGAGCGGCCCTCTCTTTCCGCGAAACAACCCGATGCAACAAAGCACCGTCACCGCAACGGGGACAGACGAGACTAAAATGGAGGCAACGCGGCCGGGATAGTCATAGACGGCCGCAAACCGGAATGGCCAAACCGTTTTGACCAGGTAGAAGCCAAGATTGTAGGACCCGAGTTCCAATCTGTTGATATGCGACTGTGCAGACAGAACAAGGTCCATGTCATCGCTGATAGACGCGCGGTACGAAACGTACGCCCCTGCGGCGGCTATGATGAAAAAGGGGGCCTTTTCCCACAGTCGGAGGAGAAGCCATCTCCAGCTCCTGACTTCCCTTTCCACAGCGAGATCGAGAAGGAGCAGAACCCCGGGGATCATCACCACCGACCCCTTCGAGAGAATGGCCGCTGCGAAGAGAAGCAGCGACAGGAGATACGACCGACGTGCAGGAGTGTGTCCACGTCGGGAAGCGTAGCGGAGATAGAGAAGGACCGTTCCGAAGGAAAAGAAAGCGCTCAGAAGGTCCTTCCTGCTGGATGCACAGGCGACGGATTCCACCCGGAGCGGTTGCAGGGAGAAGAAGAGTCCGGCAATCAGGCATCCCCAGAGAACGGCCGGAAAGGAGCTCCCGGCGAGTCGCCCCCCCTCCGGCCTGTCGGCTTGCCGCATCCGGATGATCGCCAGCATGACAAAAAAGACAAGGACCGCGTTTCCGGAGTGGAGGAGAATATTCGTCAGGTGATGCCCGCGGGGATCCAACCCCCACACCGCGTAGTCGATGGCGTGGGACAGGTGGGTGAGCGGCGTGTAGGAAAGGAAATAGAACCGCGAAAACATCATCCCCACCGCCGCCGCCGAAAGGGGGATGCTGAAAGGGCTTTCTGTCACATACAGGTTGTCGTCCCAGCCAATGAAGTCATTTCGCAAGGCGGGGCTGAAGACCATGAAGGTAATGACTCCCACCAGCAATGCCGCTGCCAGGATTGCAGCGGAGGGAGATAATCGTTGGAGTGCGCGCATGTCCGACGGCAGGAGTGAAGGGAACGAGAGTTCAGCCGGAACAAATGATCGCTCTGAAAGCACGGGAGACACGTCCTCTCATCGACCATCCCACCCGAGTCACGAGGAACATGTCTCCCTTCTTAAACCCTTTCGGGAAGAGAATGCTCACTCTCCCTTTTCGGGCGTCTTCGCCTGGGCCTTGATTTCCTGGACCTCTTTTCGGATCTCCTGGGCCTTTTTCTTCAGTTCGTTCATGTTCTTCCGGACCCGGGTCCCTGCCGACTTGTTTCCCTTTTCATAGAACTTCACGAAGTCCTTCTCGAACGAAACCACCAGGTCTTTCAATTCCTGAAGCTTGCTCATCGATAGCCCTCCTTCTGGTTATGGATTGCCTACCTGACGTTTACCCGCAGAATGCGGGTTTGTGCCCGACACATGTCCGGCGGTCTGCCTGTCAGCTTGGTCTCATTTTCATTTGCGTCGCAATGTCTTCACATACTCACGGCGCAGCACATCGACCATTTCCTTGCGTCGATCGTACAGCCGTTTCAGCTTTCGGGGCCGTCGCTTTGTCAACACATACGATGTCAGAATCGGCATGGCCACGGTGGAATCCAGATATGCCACAACAGTGTCAGGGAGCTTCTCCGGGTCGACCTTCCCCCAGCTTACCGCCTCCGACGGCGTAGCGCCGGAAAGTCCTCCCGTATCCGGCCGCGCATCGGTGATCTGGAGGAAGAAGTCGTGCCCCTTTTCCTTGATCTTGAGCACTTCCTGAATCTGCGGCTCGGTCTGCAGCATGAAGTTCTTCGGCGAACCTCCACCAAAGATCAGCAGCCCGCTCAATCCTCCCTTCCTCTTTGCGTCGAGAACGATCGCTGCCGTCTCATTGACATCAAGGAGAGGGTCGATCCGCGTCGCATAGCCGGAGAGCTCAATTTCCGCGATATTCATCCCAATAGAGCTGTCACCCGGCGATGAGGTATAGACCGGAACACCGCATCGGTACGCGGTCGCCAGCACGCTGCTATTTCGGATGCCGAGCACCTTCTCTCTTTCCGCCACATATCTACCAAGAAGATGGTGCAATTCGGCAGTCCCCATTTCCTTTTGGAATTCCTCGTTCCGGATGACCGAACGGAAGAATTCGTCGGTGTCCAAAAGGACGCTGTAATCGAAAAGAATGTCGTAGATCCGGATGACCCCCTCTTTTCGGAGGAGTCTGTCGTCCAGAAACGGACTCCCCTGATGGAGCGATTTGCCGATGGAGAAATGGGTGTCGTGATACAGGTTTGCCCCTGTGCTGACAATCCAGTCGACAAACCCGTTTTTTATGAGCGGCACGACGCACGATCCGCCCAAACCGGCAGGGGTCAACGCGCCAGTCAAACTCATGCCGACGGTGACGTTTGGTTCCAGCATCTTTTTTGCATAGAGCTGGCACGCCTCGCGCAAACGCCCCGCATTGTAGGCCTGAAAATAGGAGTCCACAAGCGCTTCCACCGAGATTCTCTTCGGAATCGGAGCGGGAACGATGGGCCTCCCTCTCAGGAATTTACTCTTGTGGTGCTTCATTCAGATACAGTATCAGGGGAACCTTCTAACTGCATGTGGCGCAATATAGGCGGAATTCTCACAAAAAAGCAAGCGAATTCTCTCCATTTTTGAAGATCTGAAAATGCTCCTCTTTGTCCTGTAGCACACTTCAAAAAGAGCTTGAAACACGGCTTGACAACGAGGTTCTTTGTCTGTATATTTATTTGGACTAATTCTAAAGAAGGCAGAAGATGGACGTTGAAGCGGCACACGAGACGTTGACCCGGTACTTGCGCTCGAAGGGGAAGCTCCGCGCGACTTCCGAGCGCTTTGCCGTTCTTGATGCGGTATTGCAGAGCCAAGGGCATTTCGATGCCGAGGCGCTGTACTACCGGATGATTACCAAGGGGATCAAGGTCTCGAAGGCGACCGTCTATAATACGCTTGACCTCCTGCAAGATTGCGGTCTCGTGTCCAAATACCGGTTCGCTGAGAACACGTCGCGATACGAGAAGGCATTTGGCCGCCCCCGCCACCACCATCTCATCTGTCTGGAATGCGGCGACATCATCGAATTCGTCAGCGACCGTCTGGAGAAGATACAGGACGAAGTATGCAGTGAAAAGAACTTCTCCCCGCAAAGCTCCTCCCTGCAGGTCTTCGGCACCTGCTCGAAATGCAGCAAGAAACCATGAGAAATCAATGAGTGCACGGTCAACGTTGACATTGGGGGACATCCCTATAGGCGCCTCCGTCCGGATCCGCCGGTTGAATTCGCGTCCCGACGTATCTACCCGCCTCCGCGAACTGGGTTTTTGCGAGAACGAGGTGGTCCGTTGTGTGACACACGGCTACGGCAACATTATTTGTGAGATCCGAAATTCCCGCGTGGGGCTCGATACCGGTCTCGCCCGAGGGATCGTCGTCAGTTACCTTGAATGAACCACACGGGGCGAATCGGACGGTCTTTTCGGCGTCACGCATTACGGCAATGGAGGGGGTGGAGGGAAAGGCACGGGCATGGCAGGGAAATGATGCCCACAATGATTGCTGTTGCCGGAAACCCGAACTGCGGCAAGACAACACTGTTCAACAGTCTCACCGGCCTTCGCCAGAAGGTCGGTAACTACCCCGGCGTCACCGTGGAGCGGAAGGAAGGGCGCCTGCGCCTGGAGGACGGATCTGACGTCCCCATCCTCGACCTCCCCGGCACGTATAGTCTGAACCCCGGCTCCCCCGATGAGCAGTTGGCAACCGACATCATCCTCGGCAATGCCGCCCATACCCCGCGCCCGAACCTGGTCCTCTGCGTCGTTGACGCCAGCCATCTGGAACGGAACCTGTACCTCGTCAGCCAGATCATCGACGCCGACATTCCGGTCGTCGTTGCGCTCAACATGGTCGACCTGGCCGAACGGTCGGGGATGTCGATCGACATTCCGTCGTTGTCCCGCAGCCTGGGCGTGCCGGTCATCCCGACGGTTGCCAGCAAGGGGATCGGAATCAGCGAACTGCGGCATGCGCTCTATGCAGGAGGGATCTCGCGTGACCGGCGGCAGGTCTGGCGGCGTTTGTGGGAACTCCCCGAGCCCGTGGAGCGTGAAACCGAGGAGCTTGCGCGCATCCTCCATCATGCAAACGGACCATCGCATCCCGCCGCCCTTCTTGAGGCCATGAACCTTCTTGCGGCCGACACTGCGAAGGTCGACATGATGGAACGCTACGTCCCGGACGTCCTGGCGCACGTGCGCGGAGCCCATGAGAAACTGGATTTCCTCGGGTTCAGCCGTCACTCCGTTTTCGTGGAGTCCCGGTACGCCTGGATCCGTTCCATTTGTGCCGGATCCGTCCGGTGGATGCCAACCGGAGCACCAAGCTGGAGCGATAGAATCGACAGCGTGGTGACCCACAGATTCTGGGGCGTCATCCTGTTCGTCGCCCTGATGGGTTTTCTGTTCCAGGCAATGTTCTCGTGGGCGGCGCTGCCGATGGAATGGATTGGCAATAGCTTCGCGGGGCTCGGCCAGGCCGTGGGACAAGCTATGCCCCCGGGTGAGTTGCGCGACCTCATCATCAAGGGGGGAATCGGAGGGGTGGCCGCGGTAGTGACATTCCTTCCGCAGATCATGTTTCTCTTCCTGTTCCTCGGTCTTCTTGAAGATACGGGCTACATGGCACGGGCCGCTCTCATTATGGACAAGCTGATGAGCAGGGTGGGTCTCCATGGGAAATCGTTCATCCCCCTTTTGAGTTCATTTGCATGCGCAGTCCCCGGAATCATGGCAACGCGGACGATCGACAATCCGCGCGACCGTCTCGCAACGATGCTCGTTGCACCTCTCATCAGTTGCAGCGCGCGGCTCCCTGTGTACGCCTTGATGATCGCGGCGTTCATACCCCCTGTCATGATCGGCGGCTTCGCCTCCCTTCCCGCCATCACGATGCTCTCGATGTATCTGTTGGGGCTGATCATGGCACTCGGCACTGCATGGGCATTGAAAAAGACACTTCTGAAGTCGGGCCCCCCCGCCTTCATCATCGAACTCCCCCCCTACAAGATCCCATCGCTCCGTTCCATCCTTCTGTTGATGTGGGAACGGGCCTGGGCATTTCTCAAGAGGGCCGGGACGGTGATTCTTGGAGCTTCCATCGTTCTCTGGTTTCTGGCAACGTACCCAAAGACCGAAGGGGGCACGGCCGCGGACCGGCTGAACCACAGCTACGTCGGGCAGGCGGGAAGACTCCTGGAACCGGTCATCCGTCCACTGGGATTCGATTGGAAGATCGGCGTCGGTCTCGTCGCTTCCCTGATCCAGCGAGAAGTGTTTGTCAGCACCATGGGAACAATCTATGGCATCCAGGACGAGTCTGCGGGCGGCGGGAACACATCCCTCGCCGCGAAACTGCGGGGTGAAAGAACGGCCGATGGCCGTCCGACGTACACCGCGCTCACGGGCATCTGTATCATGGTGTACTACGTGCTGGCGATGCAATGCTTTTCCACCGTCGCTGTGATGCGCAGGGAAACAAACGGCTGGAAATGGCCCCTGTTTCAGATCGGATATATGACTGCATTGGCGTACACGGTCACGTTCATGGTGTACAGAGCAGGGTTAGCGCTGGGGATAGGAGGGTAACAAAAGTGGACTGGCAGCAAATTGCAGCGCTTCTGGTCGTTGTGCTGGCCGCTCTTCTGCTCCTCCGCCGGCAGATCCTCCGGATCCGGCGTGCGAAGAACGGCGCCTGCGGAGCGGACTGCGAATGTGGGCAAGCCGTCGGGGGGAAAGGGAGCTCCACCCTTTCCCGCAAAGAACCTTGAATCTCCTTCGCAATTCCCGTATCTTTCTTCATTGAGAAAAAGCCCGGAGGATGGGACATGGAAGAACAGCACACTGCGGTAATCACGAGTGAACAGGTGTATGAGGCACTAAAGGAGTGCTATGACCCTGAGATCCCGGTAAACCTCGTGGATCTTGGATTGATCTACGATGTGAAAATCATCAATGATTGGGTCGGTGTCAAGATGACTCTCACGACACCCGGCTGCGGCATGAGCGGCATGATCTCCCAAAACGTTCGCAACCGTATATTGAAAGTCCCCGGCGTCAAGGAAGCTGATGTCCGGATCGTCTGGGAACCGTCGTGGTCCCCGGCCCGGATGTCCGCCGAGGCGAAGAAGCGGCTTGGGATGAACACCTGAACGATATCCCGTCTTATGCATGACATAAAAAAGGCCACCTCGCGGTGGCCTTTTTCTTTGTAGTCGATCAGCGGGAACCCCAGAGGAGTTCGAGCTCCTGGAAAGCTTCGGGAGGAATGATGGGAATCGCGTTCCCTTCTTTCGACAGACCCGCCGGAATTCCGGGGAGGGCACTGATGTCCACATACGACAGCTTTGTGCCCAGCCGCTCGTTCATCTTCTTGATGAATTGGTTGGCAAGCACTCCTGACCCGCGCGATGAGGGATGCACGCCGTCAAGACTGAAGAGCCCGCCCTTGACATATTCCGACGTGAATTCTTCACCCGCCCAGAAGTACCCATTCGCTTTCACCCCCGCAAAGAACGCATTGATGTCAACAACAACAGCATTCTTTGCCTGCGCGGCAGTGGCGATTGCACTGTTGAAACCCGCAACTGCGGTGGCGGCAACCGCCTGCTCATCTGCGTCGAGCACGAGCGCATCCGGCCACGGATTTTGCGGATGGAAACCAAAGGGCTTCGTCGTATCGATCCCCGCCGGAAGCGATGGGTACCCCTTGTCGCGGTACCATTTCCCTGTCGGCTGTCCGAGCAGTGGCGCATACGCGGAACCGGTCAGACAGATGAGGGGCGGGGTCGCTTCGGTGAACGTCGTGTTGCCGCTCGCCACGCCCGTTTCACCGTGCTTCTGATACCTGAAGGGGGCACCGCTCGCGGCAACCGCAGCCGCAATATGAGGACCAAGCGTCGTAAAGAACGCTATGGTCGTGACATCGGGAATGTTGGCAACCACAATGCTCGCATTCGGAAGTGCAGCACGAAGCGAGTCAACGGCCTGGCTGTACAGGTAGGTAAAAGCTGCCAGTGACGTGGGGGCCGCAGGCGACACCCCCCCGCTCGTCGCATAACCCAGAACATCATTGTTCCCGAGCCAGAACGTCACGAGATCGGGATGGAGCGCTTTGGCCTGGGCAAAGACACTATTCCCCAACGCGGCACTCCGCAGGATAAGCGCGAACAAGGGGTTGCTCCGCGGCGGTACGGCCTTTGAAGCAAAGCTGGCAGAGTCGAGAAAATCAAAAATCACCGCCCCCGGAATGCCGAGGTTATCGTACGGACGTGCCAGACTCAGATTCAAGGGCGATCCCGGTGCGAGTCCCCTCGGACCGATGACGGGACCCACGAGGCTGATGATCTCGTACCGCGATGCCTTGCCGTCCGCACCCGGCGTCCCCGGGTCGGAATAGAGCGGCTGCTCGAACGTTCCAAGAGTCGCACCCGCCAACTTGAGCTGACCGGCGATGAGGTTCGGATAGCTGTAGATCTGCGCCGACTGGTACAAGCCGTTGGATTGATAGCCGGCGGTAAGACTGTTGCCGATGGCAACATATTTCGTCACGGTCTTGCTCCCGAGACTCGGGGCGAATACCCCCGGTCCGTTGTCCGTGCACCCCCCAAAGAAGACCAGCACGAAGGCAACGACCGCAACCGCTGTGGTTTTCCATGCATTCATTGTTTCACGCTCCGCTCATGTGTGTGATGAGTTCGTCAAAACCGGTAGCCAAAATCAACGCTGGCAAGATGGGCGTGACTCGTGTATGTCCCGTCGAAACTGGTCTGCGGGATCGTGTTCACGGCAACGCGCTGATCAAACTTGAGGTAGAAATACGCAGCATCGACACTCAGGTGACTCGTAATGTCGTAGCCGAGTCCGAGAGAGACACCGTTGCGGTTGGCATCGGGCAGCAGCGGATCGACGTATTCCGTCTTCACCGGAGAATGATCGTAGACATAGCCGGCGCGGAAATGGAACGCGTCCATGGTGTACTCGCCGCCGACGCGGAGCATGTAGGTGTCTTGGTAGTTCTTCGGCGCGACGGTTTCCGAGTTGTCCGCAGCGAAGTGAAGGGTCAACTGGTCGTACGACGACCATCCGATAAACTGGTAGTCGGCCTCCACCTGAAGGTCCTTCATCGGGGTCCAGGCAACGCCGACGAACCCTGTTGCGGGCAGCTTGATCGTTGTGTTTACCCCGCCCGTCGGGAGCGCCAGCGCTGCGTAGTCGGGATTGAAGGAAACGTTCCCCTTGGCGTCCAGCTTCACGGAACCCCGGTAGGAAGCGCCAACGGAGAGAACGTCCAGCGGTTTATACAGAAGACCGACATTGTACCCGACTCCTGTCGCGTGCATGGAAACCGACACATGCGGGGATGTGGGGAGATCGACGCTGCTCACTGCCAGGTCCTGCCCGAGCATGACGCTTCCCATCACGTAGTTGAGCCCCGCGCCGATCGAGAGTTGATCCGTGAGGCGATAGGATGCCGTGGGCGTCACGAAGTACGTTTTCAGGTCGACCTTCGTGGTGAGGAACCGTCCGGCCCAACCATCTGGCCACTCCGTCCCGAGACCGAACGGATTGTACGCTCCGATCCCGACCACGAGCCGGTCGGTCACCGGCGCCACGAGATACACGTTGAAAGGTGTGAAGGTCTGGGACACCATCGAGGTCTTCACCCCGGGGTCGCTTTCCACGGGACCGTAGAAGCTGATGGTCGGCGAGATGGTCGTGATTCCGGCATAGACCGAAGCGTCCGACTGGAAGCCGAGGCCTGCCGGATTGAAATAGATGGCGGAACCGTCGCTTGCTCGCGCAGCAAAAGCTCCTCCCTGCGCCATGGCACGGGCCCCATGCTCATTGAGCTGGAACCCGCCGGCAAGGGTGTGGTTCGCCAGGAAGAGCGTAGCGGTTAGCACTCCGGCGAAGAGTTGTACACGCGTCATACTGACTCCTGCATGTGGGTGGATGAAGATAGTGCGGGTGAAGACCGTGTGTGGTACAACGCTCGTGAGAAAATGAACGGGAACCCCGCCGGATTAAGGGGTCTGCCGGCCGGCAGGGGGGTCAGATGGGACTGCTGGGACAAGGTACGACACGCAACCGTGAATCTCAACCACGTTTTCGGCGGCTGGGGCGTCGCTTCAGACGTTGAACCGGAAATGGACGATGTCGCCGTCCTCCATAACATACTCCTTCCCCTCAATATGCAGTAATCCTGCGTCCTTGACCGCCTGCTCTGTCCCGAGGCGGTGAAGATCCTCAAATTTCATGATCTCGGCCCGTATGAACCCCTTTTCGAAGTCCGAGTGGATAACCCCGGCTGCCCCAGGGGCCCTGGTTCCGACCGGGATAGTCCAGGCATGGACTTCCTTCGGACCGGCTGTGAAGAAGGTGATCAGATTCAACAGGGAGTACCCCTCATGGACCACCTTCGTCAGCCCCGATTCCTTCAGTCCGAGACTCTCCAAGAAACCCTGGCGTTCGGCCGGGGGAAGCTCGGCAACTTCGGCTTCCACGGCTGCGCATACTGTCACCACGCGTGCCCCTTCCTTTTCCGCCGCCAGTCGGACCTGCCGAACATACTCATTCTCCGTGAGCAGGTCCTTTTCATGGACATTGCAGACGTACATCACCGGTTTGTTCGTGAGGAGGTGCAGATCTCGAAGCCAGAGTTTCTCCTCTTCTCCTTGAATCGCGATGTACCGGACAAGGCGGCCTCCCAACAAGTGATCCCTGACTCGTTCCAGGAGACCGGCTTCGTCTTTGAGTCGCTTCTCCCCCGCCTTCGCCTTCTTCTGAGCCTCGCCGAGCTTCCGTTCGACCGTGTCGAGGTCCTTGAAGATCAGCTCCGCCTCAACGACCTCGATGTCCCGCTTCGGGTCGACACTCCCGTCCACGTGGATGACATTCGGGTCATCGAAGCAGCGGACAACGTGGGCGATGGCGTCCACATCCCTGATGTGCGAAAGGAACTGGTTCCCAAGGCCTCCCCCCTTGCTCGCTCCCTTCACGAGTCCGGCAATGTCAACGAACTCGATGATCGACGCAACGATCTTCGGGGGGACGTACATCGCTACCAATGCGTCCACGCGAGTGTCGGGAACGGCCACGATGCCCACGTTCGGATCGATGGTGCAGAAAGGGTAGTTGGACGCCTCGGCGCCGGCAGCGGTGATGGCATTAAAGAGCGTGGATTTCCCCACGTTCGGGAGTCCGACAATGCCGCAGTTAAAGCCCATGGAGAAAGTTTCCTTGTTGCGTCAGGGTGTGAATCGGAATCAGGACGAAGCGGAGGTCATGCCGGAGGGGTCGTCCTGAGAATTCGCCGGAGCTCTTTCAGGGGTGCAAAATCCGGATCCGCTCCACTCCAGAGACCCAGGAGTCGGTTCCCAATTTCGGCCGTCAAACGGCTGTCCCCTTTCATGTGGTACACCTTCGTCAGCGTGAGGAGGATTCTGGGAGAATTGGGATTCACGCTGAGGGCTTCCTCGCACGCCTCCAGGGCGGCCTCATCGTCCCCCCGTGCCGAGGCAATTTCAGCGATCTGACGGTAGATGGAAGGGCGGGTCAGTGGGGTCGAATACTGGAGGGCGCTGTCGCACGCCTCGCGCGCTTCGTCGAGATTCCTCTCCGCCGTGAGGACAAGCGCCCGGGCCAGATGGTAGTCGAGCATGGCGGGCGCGTGGAGAAGATTCCTTTGGTGCAGCTCAGCATGGATACGCAGCAACAGATCCCGTGCTGCGCCAAATTCCTTCTGTCGGGCAAGTGCCCGGACGAGGCCATAGGCGGCAGTTCCATTGGTCGTATCGATCACGAGGGCTTCGCGGAACTTCTTTGCAGCCGCGGCATCGTCGTTCCTGTCGAGATCGAGCGACGCATCAGCGGCAAGCCGAACCGCCTCGATCTGATGGCTGGGGGGGAGCAGCGCGAGACCTTTGTGCGTCTCTTCCTCCGACAGGCGGAGCCGTCCGAGGATGGCGTGGACCAGTCCGATCTGCCTGATCGAGTACCAGTAATCAGACTTCAGTTGCAGCGACTGGCGGTATTGATCGAGCGCCTCATCGTACCGGCCGGCGCGGAGGAGAAGATCGCCATAGCTGGCGCGCGGGTCCGCCGCATTGGGTGCCAGGTCAATGTAATGTTGCATCTGCTCCACTGCCCGCGGCTGGTCGCCGAGATTGGAATAGGCGTAGCCGAGCGACATCACCGCCTGGGCATAGCCGGAATCCGCCGCCACCGCCTTCCGGTAGAAACGGAGGGCTGCGTCGTAGTC
>Ga0182010_10000114_pt1 | contig 44648 bp, 37 predicted proteins | sample 611E1MmetaG_FD_120488 | JGI IMG/M metagenome (GOLD analysis project Ga0182010, IMG submission 120488) | Permafrost microbial communities from Stordalen Mire, Sweden - 611E1M metaG | ecosystem: Environmental > Terrestrial > Soil > Wetlands > Permafrost | place: Sweden: Stordalen | collected... | reverse complement strand
CGGCAGGACGCGCACCCGCGCCCCCCGCCGGCGAAGGCTGCGGACGATGTTCGTCTTCAGGCCGAAATCGAGGATAGCGACAAGCGGTCCGCCCTCGGAGGGGTCGCCTTCGTCGCGGGCGGCAGCGGGCGAAACCTGGGCCACGAAGTCCTGGTCCTCCCATCGGGGAACTGCTCGGGCGAGGGCTCGAGCCTCATCCGAATCGGTCTGACCGGGCGCGGTAACGACGGCGCGCAGGGAGCCATTCGATCGGAGGTGTCGGGCCAGCGCCCTGGTGTCCACGCCGGCGATCGCGGGGATCCCGAACTCGCGCAGCATCGTCGCGAGCTGGCGGGCGTCATCGAGCACGGCGGCGGTCGCGTTAGCCACGATCAGGCCCCGCAGCCAGGGACGCCCGGACTGGTCGTCGTGATGGATGCGACCATAGTTACCGATGAGCGGATAGGTCATCACGACGAGCTGCCCGGCGTAGCTGGGGTCGGTGGCTATCTCCTGGTAGCCGGTCTGGCTGGTGTTCACGACGAGGTCGCCCACGCCGGAGCAGTGGGCGCCAAAGGCGACGCCGGGGAACAGGCGCCCGTCCTCCAGCGCGAGCAGAGCCGGGCCGAAGTCACCGACCCTCGGGTCGACGACAGAGCTGGAACGCGGAAACGGCGGCTGCTTCACACAAAAAGGCCACCGGCCTCGAGGGCGCGGTGGTTCTCGTAGCAGGTGCGCATCGACATCCTCCCCGGCCTCCCTGGACCGGTACGCCGGCCTCACAGGACCGGCCGCAAAGGTTGCCCGAAGGTTATCACGAAGGAAACGGCAAGGACGATGCCTGTCGATGCCCCCGCCGGACCCCCGCGGACCCGAGCCGGTGATGTGGGCAAGCCAACGTGTCAGGCGCCGCGGTGCCTCTTTGCCGCGAGAAGTGCAGCGTCGGCCCTGGCGGTGAGCCGGTCGAGCGTGTCATCCGGTTCGAGCCCTGCGAGGCCCACGCTGATCCCAACGCCGACGTCGTTCTGGACCGACCGGTTGATCACCTCGAATCGGCGTTGGACCTCGTCGATGTCGACCCCGCCGACTCCACACACGAACTCGTCACCGCCGTAACGAACGACCGGGTCGAAGGAGCGCAGGTTCGATCGCATGGTCCAGACGAGTGTCTGCAAGACATGATCGCCGGCGGCGTGACCATCGCGGTCGTTGATGCGCTTCATTCCGTCGATGTCGACGAAGGCGATAACGAACCGCCCATCGGCGCGCAGAGCGCGGTCGATCTCATGCCTGAGAGCGACCCTGCCTGTCTCGCGGCGAAACGCTCCCGTGAGGTCGTCAAGGTGGGCGCTGTGCAACTCGGCCTGCAGGCGAGAACGCTCCGCGCAGGCCTCGGCTCGATATCGGGCGGCCTCGTCTCGATCGGCGGAGGCAACGGCTCGATCTCGGGCGGCTTCGTCTCGATCGGCGGAGGCACGAACGCGGGCCGCTGACGCACGGGCCCGGACCCGCTCGAGCTTGTCCGCCATTGTCGCTTCGGAGGCGGCGATGGCGCGATCGAACGTCTCGGATCGAACGTCACGGTGGCGCGCCGTCTCGTCGTGCATGGCCGCAATTGCGTCGCGAGCGGTGGCCGTCTCGGACCGTGAACCAGCGTCCATGGCTCCGGCCACGTGCGCAGAAACGCGGCCGCTCGTGCCCGGTTCGCGGGCTACTGACGAGGACCCGTGGGCCTCCAGGGCCGCTCCGTCCGCTTCGAGGGGCCGCTTCAGATCGGCGTCCGCGGTGGATCGCTCTGTCTCAACGGCCTCTTGATCCGCCGCACACACGATCTTCCCGTCGTGCGGCTTGCCCGATCGGTTGCTATTCACCAGACGCCTCAGCGCGCGCACGCCAGCCAGGGGCCACACGAGACAGTTGCACGCACTGACAGTGTAGGCGCCGCTGCAACAGTCAGGCCCGTCAGACCAAACGCACAACTGCTGGGTCGACCCCTGCCGTCGACGATGTACGCCAAGGCGGCCCGGCTCGCCTGAGGACGCTGACGCGCCAACGCGGATGGGCCACGGGTATTGCATTTACCAGGCTGAGGCGGCCGGGCGAGCTTAGCTGCGCCTGCTCCACGGGTGGCTCGAGGAAGTGCTCGGGCTGGTACCTGGCCCTCGGCGCTGCCTCAGAATCCCCTCGATCTCGGCTCGGAGCCGCCGCCCGAACGTTGCCCGCAGGAGCCATTCCAGGTAGTCGGTGTCGTGGCGGGCGATCTCGCCCAGTGACCAGCCCGCATACCGCCCGAAGTCCAGGACGGTTCCGGAAGGACGGCCGGGCGGAGGGCCAGCGTGCGATGGGTCGGCTGTTCGTTGGGAGCCGGTCTCCGTACTTGTGGCCGTCTCGGCGGTTGCCCGGTTGACCGGCGTGGCACGGGAGGCATCGTAGGCGGCTCGCCGGACTGGGTCGCCAAGCACATCCCAGGCGTCGTTCAAGGCGATCATTCGACCGGCGTCGCCGCCATGATCCGGGTGGTACTTGCGCGCAAGAGTTCGGTAGGCGGCCCGGATCACTTCCAGCTCCGCGCGAGGGCTGACCTGGAGAACCTCGTAGAAGTCGGGCATGACCAGAGCCTACAACGGCCCCGGCACTGCGAGCATGGCTCAGTCGCGAGCAGGCGTCATCCGGTTCTGCCGTCCGTGGGCCTGGCTTCGAGCCAGAGCAAGGAGGTCGGCCGACTCTCGCCTCGCCGCCGCGGCGTCCTCGGTCGACTGGATGCGCGCCCGCCCCTCGCGCTTCTCGGCGGCGGTGCGCAGCAGCGTGTGGAACTCCTCGTTCAGGCGGTCCTCGTCGTCGGCCCCTGTGTCGGTTGGGCGGTGGGTGCTCTGGGTCATGCGCTGGTACTCCTCGCTCAGCTCGGCAGGGTGCGCCTGGCCGGCGACCCGGCGAAGGCGCGGATCCGGGCCAGCAACTGTGGCTCAGTCATGGGACCGCTCTTCTCCACCTCGACGCGACGAGCCGCACTCCGGCCGCGATCGTGAGCCTGGATCTCGTGCGCGAAATGCTCGACGACCTCGCCGTCGCCGACGAGCAGCAGGTCGTCGTCGATCGGCAGGGTGGCCGTGATCTGGGCGAAGAACGCCCGAATATGCTCGTCCCGGTGACCCTCACCGGCCGGGTGGTCTTCAGTCGGCGGTCGCCCGGTCGAGCGATGCCTGCCCGGAATCTGGGAGTCGATCCGCTCGCGGACGGTGACCCCGTCGGGGCCCCACCGCAAGATAGTGGCCGACGCGGCCGAGATCCAGACGCCGGTGGTCCGTGCGGTCGTCATCGAGGTCCTCCCCTGGCAGGGTGGCACACAGACAGGATCCAGGGAAACATGGATTCCGTTCCGCTGCCCGCCTGACGCAGTCTCGAGGACCGAGGCATCGGCACGGGGGTCGGACAGGCTCCCAGCATGCGCCTTCGCGAGTGCGAAAGCAATCGACGGGCCACGAGCCGGGCCGAGGATAGGGCCCTGCCAACGCCGTCTCGCCCGCGCCGAGGTTGAGGCGTTAGAGCAGCTCGGCTACTCCTGCGGCATCGGCACCCGGCCCCACGTTGCGCAACTCCCAGAGTTCGTCGTGAGTTGTGGAGTCGCCGGGACCGAGGCGGACCAGCGGGCCCAACGACTCCAGCTCGAGCGTGCGCTCGTCGCTGTAGATCTCGAGATTGCAGCCCAGGTCCGGACGCGCCGAACCGAGCGCCGCGTCGAATCGCAGGACGAACAGAACCCCGTCGCGCAGGTAACCGACCGAGCCGGTCGTGCTCCGGAAGCCGATCTTGAACGGCGGAGCCGGATTCGCGGTCAATGTCGCGGCCCGCTCGCCGAGATGCAGGCGGTCGTCTGTCCAGGCCGCGTACGGCCATAGCACAACCAGCTGGTTTGGATTGAGCCGGTGCTCGCTCGACGCCGTCGGCAGCGGCACCACCGCCACGCCGCCCGTGCGGAGCTGCGTGATCGGCCAGGGCGATATGTCGAGGGTCCTGGAGCCCTCATTGGTGAGGATATGGCGAACCGAGACTACCGCCGACTCAGCATCGAGCCGAACCTCAAATGTCTTGCGCAGACCGGTTGGCACCTCGATCGCGCCGACGAGCCGAACGGCCGGGCCGTCGGCGTCCGAAATCGACCTGAGCGTCAGTCCGGTGGAGTCTGGCACGCTGCAATCCGCCGTCTCGGGCGCAACCCAGAGACGATGCCCGCCCAGCAGCTCGTACAGCCCGTGACCGCTGTCCCAGGTCGCATCGGGCGTCTCGGCCAGGACATTGGCCCCACCGCGCATGCCAAATCCGACTATGCGCGGCCCGCCGACTGCCAGAACGTCGACCCAGCACCGGGCGTTCTCGAGTCGACGTGTCGGACGACCGTGATAGTCGCCTGACACTCCGGGTAGCCCGTCCGCGTGCTTCACCTGGTCGGTCACCGCAAGACCACCTCCACGTACACCGTCAACGTCCCGGGCACCGGCAGCGGAACCACGTCCCCTGGCACCGCCGCACCGTCCACAACCAGCGTTACGTCGTTGCCGGGTCCCTCGCGCCTCGCCTCGATCTCGTATGCCGTGCCTCGGAACTCGCGATGAGCCTTGAAGCCAGACCACGTGGATGGCAACACCGGGGCAACTCGAAGGCCCTCGTAGGTGGGCCGGATGCCGAGGATCCACTGGGTAGCCGCGACGAACGTCCACGAAGCTGTGCCGGTCAGCCAGGCGTTGCGGGCCATGCCAAAGGATGGGTGCGCCGGCCCGCAGATATTCTGCGGATACGTGTACGGCTCGACCATGTACAGGTCAGAGTCTGTACGGGCGAGCGGCAGGATCTGGCGATAGTAGCGGTAGGCGTCGTCGCCATGGTCGAGCATCGCCGCAGCGATGATCGACCAGGTGTTTGCGTGGCAGAATATGCCGCCGTTCTCCTTGGACCCCGGCACGAACGTCGACGTCCCCTGGACGCGCTCGTCGACCCCGTCGTAGGGGGGCCACAGCAGGGCCATCCCGTAGCGTGTGTTGAGCTTGTCGTCGGCGGAACGCATCGCCCGCTCGGCCCGATCCACAGGCGCAACCTTGCCCAGGACACTCCAGCTCTGGGGGACCAGGTCTATGGCTTGGTGCTCCGCGCCGGCAACGCCGATCGGAAGCCCGTCGTCGTCGAACGCCCTGGCGTACCAGGCGCCGTCCCAGGCATGCTCGTTGATAGCCCCGGCCATCGCGGAATGCAGTCCGGCGAAGCGCTGGGCATCGTCCGACCGATCGAGCTTCCGGCACAGCTCCTCGAGATCGAGCATGGCTCGGCAGAACTGCATCGCCGTCCACACGCTTTCGGCCTTGCCTGAACCGTGGTCGATGTTGAGAGTGTCGTTCCAGTCGGAGAAGCCGGCGCGCGGCAGGCGGTGCGGGCCGAGGTGCTCCAGCGTGAAGTCGACGGCCCGCAACATGTGCTTCCAGACTGACTCTTCAGGGCGGTCTACGTACGGGACGGTCTGCTCGAGGTAGTCGAAGTCGCCCGTTTCGCGGAGGTAGGCGCAGACGGAGAGGACCAGCCAGAGGTGGTCGTCGGAGAACCACTGCGGCCAGTCGGGGAACTCGGCGGCCAGGCCCGCGCCGCCCTCAAGAGTGAGCGGGTAGAACTGGTGCCAGGTGTGCCCGTCGGCGAACTGCATCGTCCAGATCGTGGTGAGCATCGCACGAGCATGGGCCGGAACGGTATGCATCGTGCCAAGCGTGTCCTGGCCGCTGTCGCGCGTGCCCATGCCGCGGCTCAGGCCGGTCTCGTAGCCGGACACGGAGCGCGACCAGTAGAGCGTCGTGCGGCACTGAACCTGGTTCCAGAAGTTGAGCATCGCGTTCGTGTCCGCGTCGGGAGTGTCGACGGTGAAGCGCGCGAGATAAGCGCTCCAGTCGTCGCGGAGGGCCCGAAATGAGGCCTCGACTTCGGCGGGATCGGCGAACCGCGCCACGACGCGGGCGATCTCAGCCGGGCGCTCGGTAGCGCCCATGATGAACACGATCTGTCGCTCCTCGCCCGGTGCGAGCTCGATGTCGTGCGTGAGCGAGCCGACACTGTTGCCACGCGGCGACGGCGAGTTGGAGGAAGTGCCCGTCTCGACGACTATCGGGTTGGCGAGATCGCGTGCCCGCCCGACGAAGTCCTCGCGGTCGCAGGTGTAGCCGGAGGGGGCAGTGCTGCTGCCGAAGAAGTACGTCAGCGCCCTGAACTTGGTCCCGACTCGTATAACGCCGTTCTCGCAGGAGCTGAAGACGATGTGTTGGGCCCAGTCCAGGTTCGTCATGTCGGTGAAGGCGTCGGCGTACCCAAACTCGGCATAGCTAAACGAGCGCAGGCGTCGAGGGGTCGAGCCGTCGTTGCGAACCCGTAGGACCCACAACTCGCACGGAGCCGGATCGTCGTCCGGGCCGGGCGGCACGAAGTACAGCAGCTCGGCCGCAATTCCCCGGTAGGAGCTGGATATCCGGGTGTAGGCCGCGCCATGGCGGCACTCGTACGAGTCCGGCGTGCGCCTGGTAGGCCGACCCGTGGGGCTCCAGTACTCGCCCGATTCCTGGTCGCGCAGGTAGATGTAGCGACCCGGCTGATCGACCGGTAACGAATTGTAGCGATAGCGCGTGACTCGCCGAGTACGTGGGTCGCGGTCGAAAGAGTAGCCGCCCCCGGTATTGGAGACGATGCCGCCGTACCGCCCCTCGCCGATATAGTTGAGCCAGGGCGTGGGTGTATCCGGCCTGGTTATGACGTATTCGCGAGCCGCTTCGTCGAAGTAGCCATACGCGTTTGCGCCCGGGTACGCCATTTCCTCAGACATACACATCTCATCTCCGCGGTCGGCAAATGACGGGGAAGAACGTGACCGCTGCGGGACGCATGCCAATGCTACTGGACAAAAGCCTCGACATCGAAGGACTGACCCGGTCGCGTCGGGAGCGGGACCAGGTTACCGACGATCTCGCGGCCGTCGACGGTCAGTCGAGCCACTCGACCGACCGCACCCTTGGACTTGCGGACGGCGATGTTGTAGCGGGCCCCGCGGAATCGTCGGGTGACCTTGAAATCGCCCCAATCCACGGGCACGACCGGGTCGACGCGCAAGCCGCCGTGCTCGGCCCGGATTCCCAGGATCCACTGGCTGATGGCCACGAAGTTCCACGCGGCCGTGCCGGTGAGCCAGGAGTTCTTGGCCTCGCCGAAGGTCGGGGCGTCCTTGCCGGCGATCATCTGGGCGTACACGTAAGGCTCGCACCGATGGATTTCTGAGATCGCCTCGCGAACCGATGGGTTGATGCGGAGGTAGTAGTCCAGCGCCCCATCGCCGTTGCCCGCGCGTGCTTCGGCGATCATCACCCACGGGTTCGTGTGGCAGAAGACGCCACCGTTCTCCTTGTACCCCTGCGGATAGGTCGAGATCTCGCCCAGGTTCAGGTAGTAGCGCGTGTAAGCGGGGTTGTTCAGAACGATGCCGTGCACAGTGGCCAGCCGCTCGCGGACCGACGCCAGCGCCCGGGCCGCCTTTCCATCCTCGAGGCCGATTCCGGCCAGGATGCACATGCCCTGGGGCTCGATGAAGATCTGGCCTTCCTCGCACTCCTTGGAGCCGATAGCTGCCCCGAAGAAGTCGTAGGCGCGCCGGAACCAGTCGCCGTCCCAGCCGGCCGTCTTGACCACCTCCGCCATCGCCGCCGAGGCCGACCGACAGCGATCGGCCTCCCGAGCGTCGTTTCGCAGGCAGGCCATCGCGGCCATCTCGTCGGCGGCCAGGACGAAGAGGCCGCCTATGAATACGGACTCGGCTACGCCGCCGGCCTTGTTCTCCGTCGTCTGGAAGGACTCGCCGGGCGTATCCGAGAAGCAGTTGAGGTTCAGGCAGTCGTTCCAGTCGGCCCGACCGATCAGCGGCAGGCCGTGCGGACCGAGTCGGTCGAGGGTGTAGCCGATGCAGCGTTCGAGGTGCTCGTACAGCGCCGTCTCGCTGCCCGGTTGGTTGTCGTACGGGACCGGCTCGTCAAGTACGCTCGCGTCGCCGGTCTCCTTGAGGTACGCGGCCACGGCCAGGACGAGCCAGGCCGGGTCGTCGTTGAAGCCCGAGCCGACGTCGTTGTTACCGCGCTTTGTCAGCGGCTGGTACTGGTGGTAAGCGCCGCCCGTCGGCAGCTGCGTGGCGGTGATGTCGAGGATTCGCTCGCGGGCCCGGGTCGGGACCATGTGGACAAAGCCGAGGAGATCCTGGTTCGAGTCGCGGAAGCCCATGCCGCGACCTATGCCGGACTCGAAGCCGGATGCCGAACGAGACAGGTTGAACGTCACCATGCACTGGTAGGCGTTCCAGATGTTGACCATGCGGTCCACGTGCTCGTTGCCGGTCTCGACCTGGACGATTCCAAGCAACCTCGTCCAGTAGTCGCGCAGGTCGTCGAAGGCTTTCGCCACGACGACGGACTGGAGGTAGCGGGCAATGATCGGCTTGACGGTCCTCTTGTTGATCGTCTGCGAGGTCGGCGGGTCGAACTTCGCGTCCTTGGGGTTCTCCGCGTACCCGAGGACGAAGACGATCTCGCGCGTTTCGCCGGGATCGAGCTCGAGCTTGACGTGGTGCGAGCCCATCGGCTGCCACCCGTGTGCCTCCGAATCGGTCGCCTTGCCCTGCTCGACCACGATGGGTCGATCCCAGCTCCGGTACGGGCCCAGGAAGGCGTCGCGGCTCGTGTCGTACCCGGCGAGCTCTTCGGAACAGGCGAAGAAGGCAAAGTGGTTGCGCCGCTCGCGGTACTCGCTCTTGTGGTAGATGACGCCGCCCTCGATCTCCACCTGGCCGATCGAGTAGTTACGCTGGAAGTTGGTGGCGTCGTCGTTGGCTTCCCAGAGGCACCACTCGATCGAGCTGAAGAGCGAAACCCTGGCCGCCGCCGCCCGCTCGTTGGTGACCCTGACGCGCCAGACCTCGAGGTTCTCGCCGAGCGGCACGAAGTACAGCGTCTCGGCCCTTACGCCGCGATAGCGCGAGCCGATGATCGAGTAACCGAGGCCGTGACGGCAGGAGTAGTCCTCGATGTCACGCCGGGTCGGCTGCCAGCTGGGGCTCCAGAACTCGCCCGACTCGTCGTCGCGAAGGTAGATATAGCGGCCGCCCAGATCTACCGGGGCGTCGTTGTAGCGGTAGCGGGTCAGGCGGCGCAGGCGGGCGTCGCGATAGAAGGAATAGCCGCCGGCGGTGTTCGAGATGATCCCGAAGTAGGCCTCGCTGCCCAGATAGTTGATCCAGGGCCAGGGCGTGTCGGGACGGGTGATGACGTATTCACGCCTCTCGTCGTCGAAGTGACCGTAGCGCACGATTCTCCTCTCGGTAGCCGATCCTGCCGACCGAATACGACTTGCCTCCGGGCCTGCCTCGCCAACCGACAGGCAACCGGGGACTGAACCACGGCAGGTGCTCCGGGCAACCGCACCACCCACTCGGCGCCCGGAAGGACATTACCATTCCGGCCCGCCTCGGCGCTCGCCCACCTCCCTCAGGCATATGGCGTATCGGGCCGCCGTTCGGATCGGATGGGAGACGAGCACCCTCGATCCGGTGGTTGCGCCAGGCGGATGCGCCCACGCTCGCCCGACCTGCGCCGGGCAGCGGAGTAGAGTGCTGGCGGCGTCCTCGCCTCGCCCCTCCCGAAACGCGCGCGGCCACCGGAGTCTCCCCAATGCCCGACAGCCAGACGCTCGACAGCCAGTTCGACGTCGCCTTCCACAAGGCCCTCGTCGACAATCTTGTCGACGGCGTGTACTTCGTCGACCCGGGTCGAGAGATCAAGTACTGGAACCCCGGCGCAGAGCGGATCACCGGCTATGGACCTGGAGACGTTGTCGGGCACCGTTGCTTCGACAACATCCTCGATCATGTCGACAGCCAGGGGTACTCGCTCTGTCGCACGGAGTGCCCGCTGGCGGCCACAATGCGCGATGGGCAACCGCGCGAGGTCTCAGTCTGGCTCCGCCACGCTGATGGGCACCGCAAGCCCGTGCTTGTTCGAACGGCTCCGGTTCGTAGTGTCGACGGGACGATCGTCGGCGCCGTGGAGGTCTTCTCGGACGACTCCGCCCTGTTGCGGGCCGTCGCGGGTGCGGATCGCGCGAGTCACGACGCCCTGACCGACGACCTCACGGGACTGCCCAATCGCCGCCTCTTCGATGCCGCGTTGTCCGGCCGCCTGGAGAACCTTGCCCGCTACGGCTGGAGATTCGGCCTGCTGATCGTGGATATCGACCACTTCAAGGGCGTAAACGACAGCCTGGGGCACGCCTTCGGAGACGCTGCACTGGCGGGAGTGGCCGCGAGCCTGAGTGGCGCCGTACGAACCGGCGACATCCTCGCGCGCTGGGGCGGCGATGAGTTCGCAGTCCTGGTCGAGTCCTCCAACGAGGCCGGCCTGATGGAGACGGCGGCGCGCCTCCAGGCGCTGGTGGCCACGTCGCAGGTCCGCCTGGGTGGCCTCTCGCGGACGGTCCAGGTCTCAATCGGGGGCGCACTGGCCGGTCCCGTGGATTCGGCGGCAACGCTCTTTGCCCGGGCCGACGGCGCCCTGTTCGCCGCCAAGCACGCCGGTCGCAACCGCATCGAAATCTCCGAGCCCGTCTGATCCTTCGCCCGCCCGATCGTCCCGCCTCGCCTTCCACTCACGGCAGACCGGCTCGGAATCTGGTGAGCCGGGAGGGATTCGAACCCTCAACCTAATGATTAAGAGTCATTTGCTCTACCGTTGAGCTACCGGCCCACGGCCGCGAAGGATACAGCACGGCGCGCCACTGCGGCGAACCGGCTACCGCGCCGGCGGGCGGACGCGCGGCGTCCGACGCACGCTTGACGCACAGCCCAGACAGATCTCATGCGAATGCAGTAGCCCGCTCAGGGACTGCAGACGTCTACAGACAGGACCGGCCCACAGGCTACGATAAGCATCTGCGATCGGAGGCCCCGACAGGAGGTCGGAGGTCCATCGCGCTCCCGGCGGCGGCGCGTGAGTCGAATCTTCACAATCGACGATCTCCAGCTGCTCGATCAGCTCGCGGCGGGCATCGTGGTCACAGATGCGGCGGGCATCGTGGTCAGCTGGAATGCGCACGCCACGCGAATCCTCGGCCTGCCCCAGGACGAGGCCCTGGGCCGCCCCTGGACGGCGTCCTTCGGCATTGTCCGAGGTGGCAACCTCAGCGGCGACGAGGTTCGCGTCTCCGCCATGTCACCAGGCGGCTGGCACGGTCTCATCGAGCTGCGCGTGGCGTCGACGCACGACATCTGGGTGCAAGCTCACGTGCAGGCGTTGAAGCTCTCCCCCACCGACGGGCGGCCTGGGATGGCGGCGATCTTCTGGCCAGGCACGAGACCGCCCGACGAAGGCGACAGCGACGCCGCCGCGCTGCCCTACCGGGATCTCTTCCGCCGGTCTCCCGAGGCGCTGATGCTGACGGACATCGACGGGACGGTCCTCGACGCCAACGAGGCGGCAGCGGCGCTGCACGGCCTGAAGCGCGACGAGTTGATTGGCCACTCCACTCTTGGCTCCATCCAGGATTGGCAGGCCACTGACACGGAGACGGCGCAGAAGGAAGCCGTCGCTGCGGGAACGATCGTGCGTGAGTTCACTCTGCAGCCGCACGTCGGCAGCCCGATCCGGGTCGAGGCCATCGGCACGCTTGTCTCCCCGATCGAGCGCGGCCACGTGCTCATTCGCCTGAGGGACCTCACTCGCGCCCACGCGAGCGAGCAGATGCTTCGCGACCTGGGGAGCCTGGCCCGGCTCTCGGACGAGCCCATATCCGTCGAGGAAACAGCCCGAAGGGCGCTGGACATCGTTGCCGGAGTCGGGAAGACGGATGCCGCAATCATCGTTCTCCAGGGCTCAGAAGGGTTCTCGGTCGTGGCTGGCCCCGACACGTCTGAGGCGATCCGCGCCACCTTCAGCGGCCTCGATCCGGCGGACTCGCCTCTGGCCCGCCACATCAGGGAATCGGATAGGCCATTCGAAATCGACCTCGACGAGGACACCGCTCCGGACTGGGCCGAGCGGGGACGCGCCCTGGGGCTGCGCACATTGCGTGCAGCGCCCCTCTGGTTCGCCGATCGGATAATCGGTGCAATCGTCCTGTTGTGGTCCGCCCGACCCGACGCCTCGTTCGACGCCGCGCGAATGGAGCAGACGGGCCGCTTCGCCGGCCTGGCCCTCGGCAACGCCGGCCTGCGCGAGGCGATGCGCCGCGACGCGGACCTGCGAGCCAACATGGAAGACCTGGCCCGGACCGGCGGCGTCATCCTCTCGCAGATGGCCGAGGCAATCGTCACGACCGACGCGGAGCGGCGTGTCAGTGCCGTCAATCCAGCCGCCGAGCGCATGTTCGGATTCCGTACGGAGGAGGCCATCGGTCACCCCATCGAAGAGGTGATCGAGCAACTCGAGATCGACGGCAGCCCCTTCAGCCGGGAATCGCTGGACGCGGTTGAGGCCGTGGGGTACTGGCACGGCAGGGTCATCCTCAGACCGCTCATCGGCACGCATCCGGGCCGCCACCATGTCGTAGATCTGTCGCTGACCACCTTGCACGACGAGTCGCGCAGGTTCGCCGGCTTGATCGGCATGAGCCGAGCCGTGGTCTCCGGGGCGTCGCTCGAGCCCGACACTGCCGCGCTCGGATCGCTCGCCGTGGTTGCTGGCCGCGCGCGCAGCCGCCACGAGGTGGCGGAGGCGGCTCTGGAGCGCCTGTGCGAATCCACCGTTGCCGATGCCGGCGTTATCGTCACCTGGACGGGTGACGGTTGCGCGGCCATCGAGGCCAGCCGCGGGATCGGCGAAGAGTTGCTGACCGCCATCCGCAGCTCCACCGTCGAGAGCCTGGGTCAAGTCTTGGAACCGCCTGGCGAGATCGTCGCCGTGGAGGCCCTCGGCCGGGTCCTTCACTGGACCGACGTTGCACCGATTCTGGTCCGCGAGAGCATCGTCACCGGCTTCGTCACGGACCTCCGAGCCCGTGACGAGTCGATCGGCTTCCTTGCTCTCGGCTCGCGTCGCCCCAACTGGATCCGGCCCGTGGACGAGATCGTCCTGCAGGCCGCCTCTCAGATCGCCAACGCCCTCGAGAACGCCCAGCTGATGGAGCGCCTCGAGCGCGGCCTCGACCAGGAACGCCAGCTGACGAGCCAGCTGGAGACCCTTATGGGCCTGACGCTCCTGCCTCCGGGAGACATCTCAGAGGAGGCGATCGCCCGACTGCTCCTGGAGCGTATCGTCGGGGCCCTCGAGGCAGACGGTGGCTTCGTGGTGCGCGAGTCGGAGGACCGCTTCCATGTAGTTGCATCCCTCCACCTACCCGAGTCGATAGGGAGGGCCGTCGAGTCGCTGCCCGCCGACACGTTCGGCTTCTGGCGCCGGCTCAAGTCAAGCGGGCATGGTGACGCCTTCCATGAAGACTTGGACGACAGGGCCGAAGACGAGCCAGGCCTCAAGGAGATGCGCGACCTGGCCATCACGGCCCAGGCCATCTTCCCGGTTCGAGAGGGCGAACGACTGGCTGGCGCTTTTGTGTGCTTCTTCTCCGGATCGGGCGAAGACCGGCCGCAGGCCGACGACCGGAACATCGAGGCCGTAGGCCGGATCATCTCGATCGCGTACGCCAACGTTCGCATGAGCGAGGGGCTGGCCGAGGCCGCGGAGCACGAGCGCCGTTTGGTGGCCGAGTTGCGAGCCCTCCAGGAGCTCACGCTGCTTGGCGCCTCGACCGACGACCTGGGCCGCCTGGCCCGGGAGACGATAGAGGAGGTGGCCCTCGCCACCGGCGCGACGGGCGGCGGCTACGTCCTGGTCGATCCGCACTTGGATACGGTGGATCCGGTCGCCTGGGTGGGGTCGCCGAGCCGGGCCTGGTCCAATTCCGAAGGACCTGTGCGGATCCCGCCCGATTGGCCGGCCCTGGCATATCTACAGTCCGATGGTGGCATCTGGCTCTCCCAGTCAGAAGGTGAGGCGGACCAGGACTCGGAGAATGGCGCCCAGGCAGTCCTGCCGCTTCGCGTCGACGATCGACTGGCCGGCGTCATCCATCTGGAGTGGTCCGGCCAACCGCGCCACGAGCAGTACGAGGTCCGCTTTCTCGAGCCGATCGCCCGCATATGCAGCATCTCGCTGGCCAACTTCCGACTTCGCTCGGAGCTGCTCCACCGAGCGGCGGCTCAGAGAGCGCTCGCCCACCGCATCGACACGCTCGACGAGCTGACCCGCATCGGCGAGGAGGCGGGTTCCTTCGAGGAACTGGCTCACAGAACGGTGGGTCTGGTCTGCGAGGTACTCGGCGCCAGCGGCGTCTGCTATCTGCTTATCGAGCCCGGCCACCACTTCGACATCCACGCGGTCGCCGGCGAGACCGGAGCTTTCCGGCTGTGGCTCAAAGGTGTACCCGCCAAGGACGCCCCCGGCGGCAGCCTGCTCCTCTCCGGCCATGGCAGCGTCCTCGGCGACTTTACCGCCAGCCAGGTCAGCCAGCGCGTCCTGCCGCTGGCCCGGGCCACCGGCTTCCGTTCCTTCGCCGCCGTCCCGATCCGGACTGGCGAGGAACTGGCCGGAGCTCTGCTCTGCTTCTTCGAACAACCGGCCTCGACGTTGCCGGTCGACGAGGCCGCCCTGGACTCCGTGGCAAGGATCGCGGGCATCGCGCTCGCCAACTACCGACTACGCGAGAGGCTCGCTTCGTCCGAGGAGCGCTATCGAACCCTGTTCGAGGAGTCGCCGGACGCCCTGTTCGTCTCCGCCCTCGACGGGACAGTCCTGGACGCCAACGAGGCGGCGATACGCCAGTATCGCGCCAGCCGCGGCGAAGTGATGGGCCGCTACTTTGGCCAGCTCATCTCCGCGGACGAGCGGGAAATGGCCCGCCGCCGGCAGATCGTATGGGCCCAGGGTCGCGGCACGTTCCGGGACCGAGGCCGCCGGTCGGACGGCTCCGAGTTCCCCGTGGAGGTCGAGGTCCGAGTCGTGGAGTTGGGCGGCCAGCGCCGCTTCTTGCATCTTGTACGCGACCTGTCCGATCAGGAAAGCCTGCAGCGAGAGCTGCTTCAAGCGCAGAAGATGGAGGCCCTGGGCATCCTGGTGTCCGGCGTGGCCCATGAGTTGAACAATCCGCTGGCGGCGATCATCGCCTTCAGTCAGCTGCTGCGCAGCGACGAGAGACTGCCCCAAGACATGAAGCACGACGTCGGGCTCCTCGTCCAGGAAGCGGACCGAACCCGCCGTATCGTCCAGAACCTGCTCGACTTCGCGCGAACTCGACCGCCGGAGCGGCGCCGGACAAGCATCGCCGTGCTGGTTAAGAGCGTCCTCGAGCTGCAGTCTTATGCCCTCAACACCAACCAGATCGTGGTCAAGGTCGACATACCGGCCTCGCTGCCCGAGGTCGATCTCGACCGCGCCCAGCTACAGCAAGTCCTCCTCAATCTAACAATCAACGCCATCCAGGCGGTCCGCGGTCGCGACCGGAAGACGCCGGCCCACCTGTGGGTAACTGCGACGATGGTCAAGACACGATCCTCGTCGGGAGCCTCCAAGACGGAGAAGCTGCACGACGACGGAGCGCGAGTCAGGATCACCATCCGCGACGACGGTCCGGGAGTCCCGGAGTCGGCTAGGGCCCGGCTCTTCGTCCCGTTCTTCACCACCAAGCAACCCGGAGAGGGCACCGGTCTAGGACTGTCGGTGTCGTTCGGTATCGTGGCCGCCCACGGCGGGAACCTCTGGTACGAGCCCGGGCCTGGCGGCGTCGGCAGCTGCTTCATACTGGAACTGCCGGTCAACGCCCGTACCGCCGACGAACGACCGCCGATCTCGAGCGGGCCGCCTCCGAAGAATGTCGCGAAACAGGCCGTCCGGGGGCCGAAGGCCGGAGCAAAGGACGCGCCGGGAGCAAAGGCTTCGACAGAGGCCGCACCCCCCCACCCGCCCACCCGCCCGGCCGCCGCAGCCGATCCGGCCGCGGCCCCTCCGTCCGCCGCACGAGTCGCGGCCGCCCCAACTTCGCGCGGTCAGAAGGACCCACCGATTCGGCGGGCCCGGGTGCTCGCTCTGGACGACGAACCGGCCATCCGCGCGTTCCTCCGTAAGGCTTTGATTGCCGCTGGAATGGAATGCGTGCCCTTCCAGGACGGGGCCCAGGCGCTCGACGGCCTGCGCGAGCTCGAGTTCGACGTGATGCTCATCGACCATCGCATGGCCGGGATGAGCGGCACCGAGTTCTACGAGGCAGCCGTCGATTTCCGACCCGAACTCGCCCGCAGGGCTGTCTTCATGAGCGGCGACGTACTGAACCCCGAGCTGCGCCGCTTCGCGAATGAGCGTGGTATCCGGCTGCTGCCAAAGCCCTTCGACATCGATGCCGTCATCCGTGTCGTCCGCGAGGCCCTCGCCGAGGCCGAAGAGGCCGCTCGGGCCGCGGAGGCCGCCCAAGCTGAAGAGGCCGCCGATGCCGGGGGAGCCGCGCTGGAAGCAGGAGCCCGGACTGAGCACCCACCCAAGTAGCTCGCTGTCGCTCTCGATTGGCCAATCGGGCGGTCCGCGGGCCGTCAGGCGCCCGGGCTAACTTGCAGTAGCCAGGCCAGGATGGCGTCCGCCGCCGCATAGGGGTCGAGGTCGTGAGCGGCAACGCCCCGAAGCAAGTCTCCTGCGGCCGGCCGGATGGCAGCCGCGCCCGCCTCCCCGGCCGCGGCGCCGCCGGGGGCGCCCTCGAACGATCGCACCCGCTCGTGAAGCCGATCGACAAGCACCGCCCAGACCTGGGCCTCGGCCCGCTTGAGGCGCGCCAGGTCGCGTTCTGCGCCCTTTGCCGCCGAACGATGCCGATCGACGGCGGCCAGCAGCTCCGAGACGCCGTCCCCGGTCGCAGCGGTCGTCACTAGCACCTCGGGGCGCTTCGGCCACGGGCGGCCGGGTCGGCCCTCACGGGGCGTATCCCCGAGCATCGCGTTCAGCTGGGCAGCGGTCCGGTGTGCGCCGGGCCGATCGCCTTTGTTCACGACGACGATATCGGCAACTTCGAGCAGGCCTGCCTTGATTGCCTGGATCTCGTCGCCCATCTCGGGTGCCTCTACGACGACCGTCGTGTCGGCCGTGGCAGCCACCTCCACCTCGCTCTGGCCCGTGCCGACGGTTTCGATCAGGACAACGTCGAAGCCCGCGGCGTCGAAGACCGAAGCCGCCGCCGCCGTCGCGGACGAGAGCCCGCCGGCGTGGCCACGCGACGCCATGGATCGGATGAAGACGCCGTCGTCGGCCGCGTAGGCCTGCATCCGGACGCGATCGCCCAGGACGGCGCCGCCGGTGATCGGGCTGGATGGATCGACCGCGACTACCGCCACGGGCCGGCCGGCCCGGCGAAGCTCGGCGATCAACGCGGCCACGAGCGTGCTCTTGCCGGCTCCGGGAGGCCCGGTAATGCCGATCAGCTGCGCCTGGCCCGCCAGGGGATAGAGACGCCGGAGAGCGGCCTCGGCGAGAGGCGAGCGGTTCTCGACGGCCGTCAGCAGACGCGCGAGAGCCCGACGATCACCGGCCAGCGCCGCATCGCAGAGATCGCCGGCACGCGCCGAGGCCGCGGCCTGGTTGATCGCCGAAGGGACGGCCCTGGTCACGCCGGCCCGAGTCAGTCCCGCGGCCGGGCGTTGGCGCGCAGGAAGTCGGCCACTTCGGCGATGGTGGTGCCAGGGCCGAAGATCGCGGCAACGCCACTCTCCTTGAGAGGCGCCACGTCGTCGTCGGGGATGATGCCGCCGGCTGCCACGAGCACATCGTCCATGCCGAGCTCTCGCAGCAGGGCGCAGATGCGAGGCACGAGCGTCATGTGAGCACCGGACAGGATCGACAGGCCGACGACGTCGACGTCTTCCTGGAGAGCCGCCGTCACGATCATCTCGGGCGTCTGGCGCAGCCCGGTGTAGACGACTTCGAAGCCTTCGTCCCGCAGACCGCGAGCCAGCACCTTGGCGCCGCGGTCGTGCCCATCGAGCCCGGGCTTGGCGATGAGAACCTTGATCGGTCGATCAGTCATGCCGCGAATGATAACGGCGCCGAAACCCGGCCAGTGCCGGCAAGTCTCGTTCCGGCGCAAGTCGGGCGCCGGCGATTCGGCCCCCAGCCCGTTCGATCAGTGCCTCGTGGCGCTTATGCCTATCGCCATCAACCCCCCGAGCCTCCTCACCTCGCTCAGCCCCTCCCGGTGCCCCGCCGAGCGGACGTGCGCACTGCACTCAGAGCAGAGATAGCCTCGCGTTCCGTCGGGGTTGTCGACAGCGCTCCGGTCCGAGTAGAAGACGCTACCGACTGCGGTCTCCTCGCCGCATGACAGGCACGGTTCCTGGTGAGGGTTCGCCGCGTTCGGATCGAGGAACATTTCGAGGCTCCCGTTTCTTCTGCCCGGAACTCTCATCCGGCGATTCGGCGAAGCATTCTGGCGGCGGGCTCAAACTCGCGGCACCGCTCGCTCCAGGTGGGCCATGAACTCGTCGCGAGTTTGCTTGTTCGCCCGGAATGCGCCCAGGACGCTGCTCGTGACCATGGTCGCGCCGCCTTTCTGGACGCCGCGCATCGCCAGACAGAGATGCTCCGCCTCGATGACCACGCCGACGCCATACGGATTCAAGCGTTCCTGCAGGAAGTCGGCGATTTGCTGCGTCATCCGCTCTTGGACCTGCAGGCGCCGCGCGTACATCTCGACGATCCTCGGGATCTTGGAGAGCCCGATGACGCGGCCACGCGGCAGGTAGCCCACTGCGGCCGTGCCGAAGAACGGCAGCATATGGTGCTCGCAGAGCGAGTAGAACGGGATTCCCTTGATGACCACCATCTCGCTGTAGCCGACGTCGAAGACCGCCCCGTTGATCAGCCGGTCCGGGTCCACGCGGTAGCCGCACGTGAGCTCGAGCCACATTCGGTGCATGCGCTCCGGAGTGCGCAGCAGGCCTTCGCGCTCAGGATCCTCGCCGATCTCGATGAGGATCTGGCGGACGGCCCGCTCGATGCCGCCGGACTGGCCACCCCTCTCCCCGGCCGCCGGCTTCTCGGCGGCCGTGCCGCGGTCCTCTTCCTCGCCGCGCTCTATCTCGTCGACCATCTGGCGGACGTGCGCCTCGAGGTCGAGCTGCTCGCGTTCGAACGGCTGGTCGGTCGGCATCGCTGGCTCCTTCTACAGAATCCTACGCCGTGTCGTCCACGGGTCGCGGTCGGGAGCCGCGCGTCGCGAGTCGCGGGTACGCGCGGGCCGTAGCATAGTCGCCATGGCTAAACGACCACGAGGCAGGGCTCGACGGCGCCAGACGGCGGACGCCGCACAGAGGTTCGAGCGACTCGTCCAGCATGCGCTCGACGGGATCCCAGAACCGTTCGCGCGGGCGCTCGACGAAGTGGCAATCGTCATCGAGGACGAGCCGTCGGCGCAGCAGCTCCGTGAGGCCGGCCTCGGTCCCGACGAGGGCCTGTATGGCCTGTACGAGGGTGTACCCCGGATCGAGTACGGCGCGGACTGGGCCTTCGTGCCCAACAAGATCACGCTCTTCTCGAACGCGCTGCTCGAGGACTTCCCGGACCCGGCGGACCTGGAGCGCGAGGTCCGAATCACGGTGGTTCACGAACTGGCTCACCACCTGGGCATCCCAGAGGAGCGGCTGCACGAGCTCGGGGTCGACTGACGGCCGCGGCCTGGGCCGCGACCGCGACCGCGCGAGCCCCTACAGCGCGGGTCGCCTCACCGCCGCGGGGATGTCGAGCGGCGCCGCGCCCGCCAGCAATTCACCGAGCCTGTCCGTCTCGACGTTCCCGCCGCTGAGGACGACGCACACCCGCTCGCCGTCGCGGATCGGGATCCTGCCGAAGAGGACCGCCGCCAGCGCCGCCGCCCCGGCCGGCTCGACCAGCTGCTTCATCCGCTCGAGCGCGAAACCAACGCCCGCCAGGATCGTGGCGTCGTCGAGCAGGACGATCCCGTCGAGGTAGCGCCGGCCCATCGCCATGGTCCACTCGCCGGCGAACGGCGCGCCCAAACCGTCGGCCACCGAGGCCGGCACGATGCGAACGATCTCGTTCCGCTCCAGGGCCAGCGACAGCGCGTTGGACCTCTCGGGCTCCACACCGTAGACGCGCACGCCGGGCCGCGTTTCCTTGACAGCGGCCGCCGTCCCCGTACACAGGGCCCCGCCGCCGATACCCGCCACGACGACGTCCACTTCGGGCAGGTCGTCGAGGATCTCGAGGCCGATCGTTCCCTGCCCCGCAAGGATCCACGGGTCGTCGAACGGGGGCACGAAAGTCAGGCCGCGTTCCGCCTGAACCTCGTCCATGCGGGCCCACGTCTCGCCGACGTTCCGGCCGTAGAGGATCACGTCCGCTCCATAGCCGACGCACGCGTCCACCTTGGACCGGACGGCGCCGGCCGGCATCATGACCACGGCGTGGACGCCGGCCTCGTGTGCCGCCAGCGCCACGCCCTGAGCGTGGTTGCCGGCGGAGAGAGTGATGACTCCGGCCGCCCTCTCGGCCGCGCTGAGCGACCCCATCTTGTTCAGCGCGCCACGGATCTTGAACGCGCCGGTCTTCTGGAGATGCTCCGCCTTGGCGTAGATCCGGCCGTCGGCTACGTTCACGCCGCCCGCGGCGAGCACCCGCGCCGCCGTCGACGAGGACAGAATGGGCGTGCGGTGGATGCGGCCGTCCAGCACCCGGCGGGCGTCGCGGAATCGCTCGAGCGGAACGATGTGGTCTGTCATGGCCGGAGTATGGGCCGGGCGGAGGCGGCGCGAAAATCGGGCCGTAGCGGATGCAACCTGGGGGCGTGCCGGAGCATCGATACAGGTAGACGGAGATAGAGGGAGGCAATGGACCGAGCGCTCATCGAGAACGCCTGCTCGGGCGACCGCACTGCCTTCGATTCCTTCGTCAGAAGCCGGATCGACGCCGTGTATCGAACTTCACTTGCAATTCTCGGCTCCGAGGCAGACGCGGCCGACGCCACGCAGGAGACGTTCGTCTCGGCCTGGCGCCACATCGGCGAGTTACGCGACCCGGACAACATCGACGCCTGGCTGGGCCGGATCAACGTCAACGCCTGTCGCGGTCAGTTGCGACGGCGAACCCGAACGAAGGTTCGCGAGGTGCGAATCCTCGACCCCGACGAAGGCGCCGAACCGGCCTCGACCGAAGCTCCCATGGCCGACCGAATGGCGGCCGCCGACGCATTTGACCGAGCCTTCGCCCGGCTCTCGATCGACGACCGCTCGGTCCTCGTTCTGCATCACCTCCAGGAGCGCCCTGTCGCGGAGATAGCCGCGGTCCTTGGCGCACCAACCGGCACCGTCAAGTCCCGACTCCACCGCGCCCGCGCGGCCTTAGAGTCGGCGCTCGCGAAGGAGTCGCGATGAACGAGCAACTTCAGCCGACCGAGAACGGAATACGCGAACAGCTGTCGAGACGCGCGGCCGGGCGACTCCCCGACGGGCTCATGGCAGACATTGCCGCGGCCGTGGATCGGGCACCCGAGCCACGGAAGGCGCTGCGATGGCCCGGGCTCCGGCTCACGCCGCCGCGTCTGGCGGGCGCCGCGATGGCGCTCGCCTTGATCGCGGTCCTGATCGTGGCCGTTGCCCTGCCGGCCGTGAACCGTGGCCCTGCCGCGCCCACCGGCTATCCCTTGGACCGGGCCCTGACGGCCACGGAACTCGCCGCTCTCCTGGCCGACCCGGCGCTGCCCGTGAACTCCGCGTTCGTCGCCGAGGTGACGATCGACGTCCGCAACGACGTCTGCCCGATGAACCGCTACCCAACCATCGGCGTCGTCGAGGGGATGGGCGCCCAGGTGTGTGTCATGGGCGCAACCCTGGCCGCGGAGCTGCCGGGGCCGACTGCGTCGGGGATCTTCGCATTCCGCTACCTCGGCGCGGGCTACCTTGGGCTGCTCGGCCGAATCACGCCCGCATCTTCCTCCCGGCTGACCGCCAGCCTGGACGACGCCTGGCCCGGCGGCAGCGACGGGGCCCTGGTGTCCACTCCCGCCTGGCCCGGCTCGGGCAAGACGTTCCTGGTCGAAGCGTGGATGACGCAGTTGCGCTTCCCGACCTCGGACGCGGCCTTCTGCTCCGGCGGGACGCCGGTACCCGACGGCGACCCGCTCGATCCCAACGGTTCGGACCCGTGCGTCGGAACCTGGCTCGACGCCACGGCGGATCAGCTGCCCACGCGGGCTCCCGACTACCTCGACATACCAAAGGATGCGCGGAAGGTCGAGGCGGCCGGCATGGGCAATATCGACGGTATCCAGGGCGGCGTCGCCGTCCACGGCATCTTCGTAGTGCGGTCGGCCTCAGAGCAGTGCCCCGACCAACCTTCGACCTCCTCGGTGGGCTGCCCGGCCTGGCGCGTTCTGGCGAAGCTCGCGGACTGGCCGCGCTCCTCGCCGACCGCCCCGCCAACCGCCACGGCTGCGTCTGCCGCACCGGCCACGCCCGTCTCCAGCGCCACGGCGACCGGGCCGCTGGCGCCGGCGCCGGTCGGGATCGTCGGGCCGGGCGGTCGCGCGCTCACCATCACGGAACTGGCGGAGCTTTGGACTGCGACACCAGGCGCCGTCGTCGGACGAGTGGCCATCGTCAAGGGGCCCCTCCCCGTCTCGATCGGTTGCGCCGGCGAGACCGGCACTCCGCCGCCGATGTCTTCGTGCGCGCCGTCGTCGCCGACCGCCGGCGAAGGCTACTGGGCGGTCAAGGTCTCGTCTCTCGGAGCGATCCAGATCGTCGGCCGAATCGCGTCGGCCGATGGCTCGCCGGCATCGCTCGACACAGTGGTCGCCGTCCCTCACCCCACTGGTTCGAACCTCGTCGTAGTCGGCGCCTGGCTCGACTGGGTGCCATCGTTATGGTGCGACACGCCGCCGTATCCAAGCGACTCGCTCTGCGGAGCAGGCGCGGCGTTCTCGATACTGACGAAGGAACAACCCTCCGGCGGCCCGGGCGCATTTGCGGTCGTCGACCCGTTCCCGTCGGGTGTCGTCGGGATCGACCTCGGGCTCGGCGGCTACCAGATCTACGGGTCGAGCGACCTCCAGGATGGCCCGATCCACAGCTTCTTCCTCCTCAACGACGAAACGATCGTGGCCCGACTGGAGCCCGCGACGCTCCCGTAGCATGGTCGCAGGGGACTACCGCCGGCCCGGCTTGGCGTTACCATTCGAGCCACAACGCAGCAGCCGAAGGCCGCCTCGCGGCCGCCACTCAGGAGTGGGTCGAATGCCGGGCTTCACCCCGTTCACCAGCAACTACCAGGATCTCTCGACCAACCAGGGATACCAGTTCGAGTTCCGCTGCGACGTCTGCGGCAGCGGCTACCGAAGCGAGTGGCAGAAGAATCTCCTCGGCACCGGCGCGTCGATCCTCAGCGGCGCGAGCAGCGTCATCGGCGGGCTCTGGGGAGCGCGCAACGTCGCCGACAGCGCCCAGCAGATCACCGACCGCGACGCCCGAGACAAGGCCCTCCAGAAGGCCTCCAACGAGATCATGCCGTTGTTCCACCGCTGCGTTCGGTGCAACAACTGGGTGGACGAGACCTGCTTCAACAAGGCGCGCGGCCTGTGCGTGAACTGCGCCCCGAACCTCGCCGCCGAGATGGAGGCGGAGCGCTCCTCCGTCGAAATCAGCCAGATGCGCGACGCGGTGCAGGGTCAGCAGATCTTCTCGGGCGACACCAGCGCCCGGGCTACCGAGTGCCCCAGCTGCGGCAAGCCGGTCGGCAGCGAGAAGTTCTGCGGCAACTGCGGCACGCCCCTGGGCGTCGCGAAGTGCAGCAAGTGCGGCGCCGAGCTCGCCGCCGACACTCGCTTCTGCGGCAACTGCGGCAACAAGGTCGCGTAGCGCCGGCGGGGGCGGCTAGGTCCCCAGAGACAAGGACCGCGCCTAACTACCCCGCTACAGTCCCGCAGATCGTGCAGAAGCGGGCACCGGCAGGCAGCGGCGCGCCACAGCCTGAGCACGGGCCCGCCGACTTGAGGACAGGAGCAGCGGCGTCCGGATTGAGGGGCGGGCGCGTTTGGGGCGGAGGGGCCGGCTGGGCGGACGCCGCAACACCGGAGCCGGCCGCCGCCGGAACCTGAGCCGGCACAGGTGCGGCCGCGGTAGGGGCCCCCGAACCCGCCGCGGTTCCAGCCGGGGAAACTGTGCCAGGAGGGGGCGCTATCAGGGACTGCCCGCACGTCGGACAGACCGTCCAGGCCGGATCCTCGACGATCTTCTGGCAGTTCTGACAGCGCTTGGGCGAGAACGGGTCCACCTGGCCGCAGTACGGGCACGCGGCCACGGCCCTGTCGATGAACTTGTCGCAGTACGGGCACGGGTGCTTGAAAGTCGGCATCGTCGCTCCTCTAGCCTGAAGTGCCCGAAGGCTTGCTCGTCTCGCTTGCCGCGCCGCCTGCGCCGCCCGAATCGTCGGCCGCGGCGCCCTGGGCGCTCTCGGCGCGACCATCGTCGGCCGAGCCCGAGTCGTCGTCGCCACCGGCGTCCGAATCGTTCTCGCCGCCGTCACCGCCGGCCGCGCATATGGCCGCTTCCTGGGCAGCGCGGCCGGGCCACTCGGCGCCTTCGTCCCCCGCGGTCGAATGCCAGTGGATCAGGTCCGCCACGGCCGACGACCAGGCGGCCGGGCTGCGATGCACGATTCGGGCGACGAACCGGCTCCTCGCCCAGGCCAGGCTCGGCAGCACGGCAAGGGCAAGCCGGTAGCGGAGGTACTCCGGCAGCCTCAGCTGGTCGGCCGGCAGCGCCATCGGTTCGCGCAGGAAGCGGCAGTCGACGAGCGCCTCGCTGATGTCGCGGACGGCCTGCTCGCCGGCGACGCCGAGCTTCTCGGGCGGCTCTCCCTTGTACTGCGCCCGAGGCATGACCCGATAGAAGTACGTGGCATGTGCGCCGGCCGTGACCAGCTCAAGCGCAACGAGGTTGCCCGGCATGGCGATCAGGAACCAGATCTTGGGCTCAGTACCGCCCGGGTCGATCGGCGACATGGCGACCCACCGGGGCGCGGCGGTGCCGGCCGCGGCACACAACGACTGGTAGCTCGCGGCGAACTTAGGCTCGCCCAGGACGGCCGTCTCCACAACCGGCCAGCCAGCATCGCCAAAGACGTCGGGCCGCGTCGGTCGGCCGTCGACGAGCTGGTCCGAGGCCTTCTGCCGAACTCCGAACGGCGCGTCGGGCATCAGCTGCTCCACGAAGCCGGCGGCGTCGGCGAACGCACCGTCGCGCAGCTTCGTGAGCGTGTCGTGCACGCGCGTGGACGCAGCCCCCAGGCCGCGCAGGGTCAGGGTACCGGGCTCGCCCTCCACGACCACGTCGCCGGGACTCGGCGTCGTGACGGTCGCGATCGAGGCGCGCCGGTAGTGGATCCACGTCGCGCGCTCGTCGAGCGGGCAAACGACGAAGCCCCACGGATGAACGACGAGCTGGCCCACTCCTATGGCGGCGGCCGCGGGCCCGTCGGGGCCTGGGCCCAGCGGGGCGGTCGTCGGCGTCCAGGCAAACTCCACCAGCTCGGCCGGATCGTCGGGGACCCTGACCAGCCCATCGGTCAGGCGCTGCTTCAGTCGAAGCTCCCGCAGCAGCCGAACCATCGGTCCGAGCCGATCGGCGAACCTCTCGAGGATGAACCGCATCGAGTCTGGGCCGTCGCCGAGAACCAGGAGCGCGGTGGACTGCTGAATTGCAATCATGCTGAGGTCGCGGAAGCTGGCGCGGACGGGGCGCCCGGTGCCGATCTCCAGAGTCAGACCGGTCGAATCGATGCTGACGGTCGCCGGCTCAGACGCCGCCTTGGGTCCGGCCAGCCGGCCCTGGCCGTGGATCTGGATCGTCTCGAGTTTCCCGCCCCCGCCGCCATCGCGGGCGTCGTGGCCCGTTTGCGTGCGGACGTCGCGGGAGTCGCGGCCCCCTATTCGCATTCCGCGCGGGTCACGGGCATCGTGGCCAACCACTCCGCCGAGGCCCTGCGATCCGCCAAGGCCCAGGGCGCTGGCGAGGCCCTGCAGCTGGCCCGGGCCTAGGCCGCCGGCCATGCCCGCGTTCCTAGGATCGCGCATGTCGCCGCCAGCGGCTCCGAGCTGACCCCCCAGACCGCCGCCGATCCCGCCGGGGCCGCCGCTGAACGCGCCGCCGTCATCCATGCCGTCATCGTAGCCTCAAGCGGACGAAGCGGCGGGACGAACTGAGCGGGCGCAGCGACACCGAGCGGATCGGCCGCGCCACCACATAATGGGACGAACCGTCTCAGCGGCACGGACAAGCATCGACGCGGCGTTACGTCAGGCAAGGGGGACTCGAATGGCCGGCTCGACACGGTTCCAGAGAGACTCGTCCAGCAAGCAACTGGCCCTCATGGTCGGAGCCGTCGTCGCGTTGGCGGCGGCGATGATCTGCGCCAATCTCCTGCTTGCGGCGATCCAGGCCCCCAACAATCCCGAGCCGACGGCATCGCCAGGGGCGTCCGTCGGCCTCGCCACGGCGACCCCCGTGGCGACAAACACGGCGATGGAGACGGCGATAGACACCGCGACGCCTTCGGGATCGAGCCAGGCCTGGACCTCGATCGATTTCAAACGCGTCTCCAGCGCACCATTCGGCAAGGCCACTACATCGAGCCCCAGCGTCGTCGCCTGGAAGGGCGGTTACGTGGCCGTCGGCTACAGCCGGGACGTGGACGGCCAGGCCGGAACGTTCGGCGGCTGGACGTCGACCGACGCCATGTCCTGGCAGCCTGTGCCGGATGGGACGTTCCCCGCCGACGGATTCGACGGCCAGGCCGCGCCATGCGGATCCGGCGTCGTGGCGATCGTCAACGGGTCGGCGAACGCGCTCGCGTACTTTTCCGTCGACGGTAGCTCGTGGACCCGGACGCAGACTCTCGCCGACAGCTTCACGAGCTATCCACCCAGGCTGGCGGGAACTGACGCCGGTGCGGCCGTCGTCCTGGGAGGCATGTGGGGCTCGACGTCGCTGTGGTTCACGAGCGACTGCGGGACCTGGACCCAGGTCAGCCTGCCGAAAGGCCCTGACGCTTCGATCACTCCCACCGGCGTCACCGTCATGGACGGAGGCTTTCTGGCGTACGGTGCGCTCTCCCCGAAGGATTCGGTGGCCGCAACCACCGGGGCTGCGTGGTGGTCGACCGACGGCAAGAACTGGACGGCCGAGCCGCTCCCGGCATCCCCGAGCCTGATCTACGGCGGCTCAGTGGGTGCCGCCGCGTCGCTCGAGGCGCAGTTCCAGCCCGGCGTGGTGACCGATAGATGGGCCTCCAGTCCCGACGGCGCAACCTGGCAGATGGCGCCCGCCACTACGGTCTTCCCACCGACCCTAGGCCAGGCGGCGTCGGACGGGAATCGCATCGTCGTCATGGGCTCGGCCGATGGGAAGCCCCCGTTCGGCCTGTGGAGCTCCACCGACGGCGCGGACTGGCAGAGTCTGACCATCGCGGGCGACCCCGGAGCCGCCGACGGCGTCCTCGGCGATACCGACTTCTTCGTGCTGCCGGGCGGCGTGCTTCGCGTTTCGGAGGCCGGAGTCTGGTACGGAGCCGCCGGCACCGGACCGATGGCGGCCTCCCCGAGCGTCGCGCCGACGCCCCTGCCCTCGTTGCCGGGCACGTTCCCGCCCACCACGACCGCAACCTGGACGGGGTTGACTGTTCGCCCGCTCAGCCGCGGCCCGGTGGGCGCCACGAGCTTCGCGGCATGGCCCGGCGGGTACCTGGCGATGGCCGATGCGGACGTCTCGAGCGCCACGCCCGTTGCCTGGGTTTCTCGCGACGGGGAGAGCTGGACTCCGCTGCCGTCGGCGACTTTCGGCAACGCCACGCGACTCACGGCGGCGTCCTGCCGCGACCAGATCCTGGTGGCCGCCGGAGACGCAGCCGGCAACACTTCGGTCTGGCGGTCGAGCGACGGCCTGACGTGGCAGCCGAGCGCCGCGCCGCCCCTGCAGATGAACACGGAATCGATAGCCGGCAATGCGGGCGGCGCCATCGCGCTCACGGCCGACGCCAGGGTCGCCTACACCACTGATTGCTCTACGTGGCAGATCGTCGATCCGGCGCAAGGGTCCGGCGTAGAGTTGGGTCCGATCGCCGCCTCGGCCACGACCTACCTCGTCAGCGGATGCGCTCCCATGTCCGACAAGACGGCGGCGGCGCCTCCGGCGGGCACCTCCTGGTGGTCGACGGACGGTCAGCACTGGCACGCCGCCTCGGGCGGTGACTGCCTGTTGAACATGGCGGCTGGAAGTCAGGGCATCGTCGCGCAGACTCGTCCAATGGCAACCCCGGGGACCGTTGGATTCGTCGGCTCTGCCGACGGGAAGACCTGGAGCAACCGCGACGATCCCCTTGGCTACTGGTCCGGAGGCGAGGGCGACGGCACTGCCCTCGGTAGCCTCACCGGCGACGGCAATCGAATCCTCGCCTACGGCACGACGCAGCAGAGCCAGGTTCCTGCTTACTGGACATCGCTCGATGGTCGTCACTGGACCGACCTCCGCCTCGTCGGCGACGCCCCCGCCCTCCCGCACGACGTCACGCCCGTGCTCCTAAGGAACGGCGTCCTCTTCATAGGGACTCAGGGCACCTGGTTCGGGGCCGCCACGCACTGATCCCAGGACAGCTTGTCGCCCGTCCGGCGCTGGCGGTGGCCCGATCATTGCGTCTTTGCGCAAGCTGTTGTATATTCCTCACATGCTCGATGTAGGCGATCTGGAGACCGCGAGGCAGCGGAGCGCGGCAGTGGCGAGAGCTCTTGCCGACCCCAAACGCCTGTGCGTCCTCCAGTCCCTCGCCGATGGAGAGCTTTCAGTACGCGAACTGTCCGACCGGGTCGGATGCCACGTGCCGAACATGAGCCAGCACCTGGCCGTCCTGCGGAATTCGGGCCTCGTCCTGACCCGTCGGGAGGGCAACGCGATCTACTATCGCCTCGCGAATCCTCGGATCCTCGAAGCGTGCAGGCTGCTCCAGTCAATCGCCGGCTGAGTTTCGATGCCGGCCAAGACCGTCAGGTAGAAAGGACCATCGTCAGGTGGCCGAAGTGAAAGCAGTAACGGACGAGACCTTCGAGCAGGTCGTCCTCAACTCGGAGCGGCCGATAATCGTCGACTTCTGGGCATCCTGGTGCGGTCCGTGCCGGATGGTTGCCCCCGAGCTCGAGCGCATCGCGGACAAGTACGCGGGCTCGATCGACGTCGTCAAGATGGACGTCGACGCGAATCCCGGCATCTCACAGGCCCTCCAGATCATGACCCTGCCGACCATCGCCTTCTTCCGCCCCGGACAGCCTCCGATGGCGGTCGTGGGGGCCATGCCGGCCGAGCAGTTCGAAGCGAGATTCGGCCTTTCGCAGTACGCTACGACCAAGGCGAGTTGAGTCCTCTGGCCCGCCGATAGAGCGAATACCAAGCGGGGCCTCCCCCTCGGCCCCGTCCAACGACCCCGGCCTACCCCCTCGGGCCGGGGTCGTGCTATGTCTGGGAACCCGGCCGCGGCGGTCGGCGGCGCACGCGGCGCGGCGGCGCGGGCGGCTCAGCGGCCGGCGGCGGCGAGAACGGCCCTAAGGTCGGCCTCATGCTCGGCGTAGTGCTCGGTCGTGTTCCCGAGCAGCGACTTCAGGTGGTCCGGGTCCTTGAGCCAGCGCGTCTCGGGAACCACGGTCAGGTAGCCACGCAGCTCACCCGGCAGGGTCGAGAAGCGGCCCCGGACCTCGGGCATGGGAAGGGCGGCCCACTCGGCCTGGTATCGAGCATTGAGCCGATCGCCCTGAGCCCCCCATTCCCCGGCGATCGCCCGGAACTGATCGTAGGCGGGGCTGCTCGGCCCGAGGGCCAGTTCGCGAGTAACCCTGAGCATCCACTCGATCCACACGCAGAGGTGGGCCATCAGGTCCCGGCCGCTCCAGCCATGAGCGCTGTCGAGCGGCCTCTCCAGCTGTTCGTCGGTCAATTCGAGGAGGGCTTCATAGGGCCGCCAGGCATCGCGCTCTTCGTCGAGGAAGGACAGTCCATCTGCGTACATGCGTTGCTGATGGTAGCGCCGAGCGGCTCGTCCGGTTCAGGTCAAACGCGCCGTGGTCGAAGACTCGGGCTGGCGAGGCTGCCCCTCGCGGCGGTGCCAGGAAGCGCCGTACTTAGGGACTGTGGCATCGCCATCCTACGGGTCATTGCGGTCCGAGACCCACCGTCTAGGGTGAAGCATGGCCGCCGATACCGTTTCACGAGGTACCAGGGGCATCGGACACGGGCAGGGTCCATCGCGACCTCCGCACTTGAGACGAATGGGCGTTCGTACGAGGAAGCCGCCTGACCCGACCACGACCCGAGCAACCAGGATAGTTCGGCCAGCATGGGCCTCGGTCGGCGGCCAGTTCTCATGCCCAACGAAGGGCAGCGACGACCCGCCCGGCATGCCGGGCGGGTCGACCGTTTCAGCAATGGGCGTCTGAGGGTATCGTGGCGTGCCGGGTGCACGACCGCCGGGAGCGCGGCGAGCCTGGTGCGCGGGCGCTCAACCCCTGGGCACGAACGAGTCGAGGCGTGGGCGCCTGAACGGGCCGCGTCCCAGGTTGCGCAGAACCACGCGCGCAGCGAGGCTGATCTCCGGATCTCGATCGATCGTCCTGACGATCCACTCGACATACGATGGCTCGACGGCCGCTACGTCGCCCAGAGTCAAGCCCGCGAACTTGCCGAACCTGAGTCGCGTGTCCAGCGCCTGCGGGATCGTCGGCAGATCGGCCTCGAGCGTGGGCCCGCGGCGTCGGAGCGTCGGCCCGGTGGGCGTCGAAGCTCGGGGCGGTTCGCGCCCTCCGGCGGAACGCGGCCGCGGCGGCAACCCGGGGAGTGGACTGCGATCCAGCGGCCGCAACGTCGAGTTGCGTGGCCTCAGCAACGCGCTCGTGTCTATGCGGGCGGTCACCGGCCGGCCAGAATGTGACCACGTGCTCCGGCCGGAACTGCCGGGCCCGTTGCCCCGTGTCCGATCGGCGGCCGTGCCCCCGTCGCCACCGCCTGTCGTGCCGCCTTCCGCGCCGCCTTCCGCGGCGGCACCGTCGCCTCTGGCAGCCCGCGCCGCCGCCTCCCGATGAGCCCGCCTCCGGTCCGGGTCACGCAATTCCTGGTAAGCGGCGTTGATCTCGGCCATCGTCCGGTTCGCCCGCCGTTCCAGGGCCGGATCGCCGCTCGTAACGTCCGGATGGTGCTGACGAGCGAGACGACGCCAGGCGACCTTGATGGCGTCCGCGGTCGCGTCGAGAGGCACCCCGAGCACGGTGAAGGGATTACGTAGCATCCGACCAGTCTACCGGTCGAGCCCCGAGAGTCGCGCTCGGCCGCCCCGGCTCGGGTGGGAGCTCGGCGTCGAGCCGGCAGGGATGGGTTCGCGTCTCCGCGTCGAGCGGATCCGAGTCAGATCCTGCGCCTCCCCGCGCACACCGCTCTTGACAGGCCGGTCCGCGTAGCGTCCCCTACCCTCATGGCACGACCGAAACGCTGCAAACGACTCAAGTGGCTTCGCCTGGTCCTGGCGGTCGGGGCCGCGACAGGACTGGCCGCCGCGTATCGATTCGCCCTCCGCTACCGCGAGCGCGTCGGGCTCCCTCGGCGCAGCCCGGTCGAGACTTCGCCGGCGGATTTCGAGCTGGACTTCGAGGAGGTCGCGATTCCGGCCGGCGACCATGCTCTTGCCGGATGGTTCATCCCTGCGCCTGCGACTCCGGCCCCGCGCAGGCGTCGACTTGTCGCCGCCACCCAAACCGCAGGAGGCGCGCGCTCGACCGCAGCGGCCCACGCGACCGCTGAGACTGCGGCGCTGGTCGCGAAAGCCGGCGTCCCGATCGATCGCCGACCCGCGATAGCCGTCGTCCACGGCTGGGAGTCGAACCGAGGCCGGACCTTCGCCCATGTCCGGTACCTTCACGCCGCCGGCTTCCACTGCCTCGTCTTCGACGTTCGCGGCCACGGCGACAACCCGCCCGAGACGCTGCCGATCAACGTCCCCGAGTTCGCCGACGACACCGCCGCGGCCGCGCGCTGGCTGGCGACCCGGCCGGAAGTGTCAGCTGTGGGCGTCCTGGGCCACTCAATGGGTGGCGCGGGCGCTATCGTGGCCGCCTCTCGAGAACCGGAGATCGCCGCGGTCGTCAGCATGTCCGCACCGGCCGACCTGGTGCGGATGACCCTCAAGACCTTCCAGATGGCCGAGATGCAGATTCCCGAGCCCGTCGCCACTCCGCTCGCCTGGTTCACCGCGGCGATCCTGCTCGTTCCCAGACGCCACTCGGTGGAAGAAGCGAGCGCAGTCGCCGCCGCGGCCCTGTACCGCGGCCCGCTGCTGCTGGTCCACGGTGCCCAGGACCACGGCGTACCGGTCGAGCACATGGACCTCATCGCGCGAGCGGCGACCGCGAAACGCGACCAGAACGACGAGCAGGTCGAAACGCTGGTCCTACCCGATTTCGGTCATCGCTGGCTCTACGAGGACGCCGACTGCCGCCGCAGGGTCGCGGCGTTCTTCGCCAGGTGGCTCGGGGGCGGGCTGTCCCCGGAAACTGCCGGAGACCGCGCCGCCGCCGTCATGGTGGAGCGACCGCCCGATCCGGTCTACAGCTTCGGCGCGCTGGCGGCCAAGACGCCGCCCGCCAATAGAACTATCGACCTCGACTGAACGGCAGCGCGACCGGCCCTGGCCAGCACCGGCTCGGCCAACCGCCGTCCCAACCTCCGGATCAAGGGAGAATCAAGTGGACACGTGGCAAGCAATCGACACGACGCGCGCCATCCGCAAGTTCGCCGAGCGGCCGCTCGAGCCCGAGCACCTGCGCCGCATCCTCGACGCCGGACGGCGCTCGGGCAGCTCCAAGAACCAGCAGAGCTGGGACTTCATCGTGTGCACCAATCGGGAGCATCTCCTGCGGCTGAGCGAGGTCGGGCCGTACGCGCAGCACCTCGCCGGAGCTGCCGCCGCCATAGCCCTGGTCGTACCGGACCCGGCCACGCACGACGCGCCGTACTCGATCATGTGGGACCTGGGGCGCGCAGCCCAGAACATGACCCTCGCGGCCTGGGAGCTCGACATCGGCAGCGTGCCGGCCACGGTCTACAACCAGCCGCTCGCCCGCGAGCTGCTCGGGTACCCGGCCGACCACTGCTGCGAGTTCATGCTTTCGTTCGGCTACCCCGAGAAGCCCGAAGCCCTCACCTGGGCCAAGCGCGCCGGCGGCCGCAAGCCGCTCGAGGCCGTCGTCCACTACGAGCGCTGGTAGGCGCCGCCAAAGCCGCGCGGCCGCACCCGGGTGCTGCTCGCCGCCCCAGGAGACAGAGCCGGCTACTCCCAGCGGAACGATCGAGCCGCGATAGTCAGGCACACCACCAGCCAGCCGGTGAGGACCGCCACGTCCACGCCCAGCGGCGCCACCTGGGTCCCGTTCACCATCACCTGTCGGAGGGCATCGCCCAGATAGGTCAGCGGCATGAGGCGGGCGATGGTCTGGAGGAAGCCAGGCAGGAAGTCGAACGAGAAGAAGATGCCCGACAGGAACATCATCGGCATCTGGACGACCTGCACCACCCCAGTTGCTTGCTCCTCGGTCTTGAGGAAGGACGCGAGCGCGAAGCCGATGGCCAGGAAAGCGCCGGCCCCGAGAAGGATCAGCCCGGCCGCGACAATGAGGCTGCCGACGATCTTGACGTTGAAGAAGACCAGCCCGATGCCGAGGATCACCACGGCGTCGACAATGGCCACCAGCAGGCGCAGCAGCACGTTGCTGCCGACCAGCTTCCAGCGAGCCAGCGGCGTGGCGCCCAGGCGCTTGAGAATGCCCTTCTCGCGCTGCTGCACGAGCGGAATAGCGGCGAAGACGCCGAGTTGCATCAGCGCCATGGCCAGGATGCTCGGAACCAGGTACGCGACGCTGCTGATGTTGGTGGATTGCAGGGTCATAGGCTGGATTCCGACCACCGCCGAGCCACCGGCTATGTGCAGGTTCGACGCGGCGACGATCTGGTCGGCCACCTGCGTGACGACCTGACTGACCTGGCTGCTGCTCGGATCGGTGTACAGCTGGATCGACGTCGTGGTCTTGGCCGCGACCGCAGCCCCCGCGCCTGACGGAACCACCACGATGGCGGAGATGTCGCCGTGCTGCATCGCCGCCTTCTCAGCCTCGAGCGAGCCCGTCTGGACGGTCAGGAGACTGACCTGCGAGAAGGCTTGCTCGAGCCCCATCGAGACCGGCGTGTTGTCCTGGTCGACGAAGCCGATTGCGACCTTGCTGTCGCCGCTGCCGCCGAAGATCCAGCCGAACAGGAAGACGAACATGACCGGGAAGAAGAAGGTCCAGAAGAGGGCCGCTCTGTCGCGGACCAGCGACCGGATGTTCGCGACGGTCAGCCGCAGGAGGGTGTTCATCGTTCGGCTCCTAGTCGCGCAGGGCCCGACCGGTCAGGTCGAGGAAGACGTCTTCGAGGGTCGCCTGGCGTATCCCCAGGTTCTTCGGCTCCACGACCAGGCTGTCGGCGAGAGCCAGCAGCGCACCGATCGTGCCGGCTACATCGCGCGAATAGAGCACGGTCTGGCCGTCCTCCTGGGCGGCCCGCGTGACTCCGTCGAGCGTGCCAAGCTGGGCCGAGGAAAGCTTGAGGTTCGTGTCGAAGAAGACGGCCCGCTCCTTGAATCGCCGCCCGATCAGCTCGGGGACCGTGCCCATCTCCAGGATGTGGCCGTGGTCCATGATGGCGACCCGGTCGCACAGCTCCGCGGCCTCTTCCATGTAGTGGGTCGTCATCAGGATCGACTTGCCCTTCGCCTGAAGCCCCTTGATCAGGTCCCACAGAGAGCGGCGTGCCTGCGGGTCCAGGCCCGTCGTCGGCTCGTCGAGGAAGATCAGCTCGGGATCGTTCACCAGGGCCAGCGCGATCGAGAGCCGCTGCTGCTGGCCGCCCGAAAGGTTCATCGACCGGGCCTTCGCCCGCTCGCCCAGGTCGACCGCGTCGATCAGCTGCTTGGTGCGCAGATGGTGCGCGTAGAAGCTGCCGAACAAATCCAGCAACTCGGTGACGGTCAGGCGCGGGTACAGCGAAACGCTCTGCAGCTGGACGCCGATGCGCTGCTTGATGGACTCGGGGTGCCTGCACACGTCGAGCCCGAACACCTCGACGGTGCCCGAGTCGGGCGGGCGCAGGCCTTCCAGGACCTCGATCGTGGTCGTCTTGCCGGCCCCGTTGGGACCCAGCATCCCGAAGACCTCGCCTCGCGCGACCTCGAAGGTGACCCCGTCGACGGCTTTGACGTCCCCGTAGTGCTTCTTCAGGTCTTTGACGCGGATGACGGGCTCGCCGCTTTGCGTCATCTCACTCCTTGGCTATACATGGCGCGTGGATCCCCCGGTTCCGGTGCGTTGTTCCCGATGCTCGCGGCGCCCCCGCGGGTGGTCCTCCACCTTGCGAATGATCGTCTCTCGGCCGCCGACACGACGAGCGGGTCAACCGCTTGGATCGCCTGTTGGGCTCAGCGCGGACGTTCGAGCAGCATATCGGACGATCGGGGCCCCAGCATGCGGAAACCGAGTCGATCGTAGAGGCGAATGGCGCGGGTGTTATCGGCGTAGACGCCGAGGTAGACGAGTTCCGATCCGCCGGCGACGGAGTCGCGGGCCAGGGCAGTCGTGATGAGCCTGGCGAAGCCGCGACCGCGCCACGCCGGCCGCGTTCCGATCGACGAGAGGTAGCTGGCGCCGTCGAACGTAAAGCGCTCGCCGGTGGCCACCGGCTCGCCGTCGACGCGGAGCAGGCAGGCGTGGAAGAAAGGCTGCGCCAGCGTTAGGGCGATTTCGGTGATCAGGTTCGCCCGACGGCTCTCGGGGATACCGAACGACTCGCCGATCACGACGGCGAGGGCCGCTGCAAGCGCGACGCGATCGGCGTCGGATGGGTTGTTCCAACGCTCCAGAACCGCGCCTCGAGGAAGCGGTACATTCGGCCGTGCGGCCGGGTCGTCGAGCAGGATCATGTCGTAGCCGCCGCCCTGGTCTATGAAGCCGTTGGCGGCGAGGCGCGCAACCAGGTCCAATGGCGCGCTCAGACTCGGGATTGCCCAGACGTAGGGTTTGCGGTCGAGGGCGGCGAACAGCTCCGTCGCCTGACGAAGCCGCGCGTCGAACGCGCGGGAGTCCTCGGGCCAGCGAACCGCCGTCAAGCGGTTGAAGAACGGCTCCTTCTCGCCAGCGGAAAAGAGCATCACCGCGTCGCCGAAGTCACGCCAGCCACGCCCCGGAATCGCGATCGCGCGCGCCGGATGGACCTCCAGGAAGCGGAGCGTCTCGGGGCTGAGTCCAAACCACGGATCGGGGCCGCTCGGGAGTGGCATGGCGCCACGTTAAGGGATGGCGCGCCAATGAGCAGGCATCGCAGCCGCTGCGATGGCTGCTGCCGGGCGGGCCGTCCCCTGCGGGCGCACGTCTGGCCCGCTTCGCGGCCCGGGCCGGCCTTATCCGTGCCGGCAGTTAATATCGGCGAGTTGCTAACATATCGAGCGTTTCCGGCCTCGCTGCCTGCGACATCGGCAGGCCGGCGCACCGGAGCACGGGAGATACATGCGAGCGTTGGCACGTCGAGTCGGTCTGGGCATTGCCGCCCGGGGCGACATTTCCGACGTCATCGACTGGACGAGACGCGCCCGAGACGCCGGCCTCGACTCCATCTGGATCCACGATTCCTACTTCGAGCGCGACGCCGTCACGTACGGCTCGGCCATCGCGAGCGCTCTCGCGACGGACCCCGATGGCTCGTTCCGCGTTGCCCTCGGCGCAGTCAACCCGTACACGCGCCATCCCGTGGTCCTCGCCATGACCGGCTCCTCCCTGGACGAGCTCCTGCCAGAGCGCATCGTCATAGGGCTTGGCACGGGCCTACCGCTGCGCCTCGCGCAGATGGGGATCCCCTACTCCCTCACCGATGCGCTCGATCGCGTTAGCGAGACCATGGACCAGCTCCGGGCCCTGTGGGCCGGTGAGCGGGTGGCGTCGGGGACTCCCGGCCTGCCGCCCATCCAACCGATGTTCCCGCCTGCGCATCGCATCCCGCTGTACGTCGCCGGCTATCGCAAGGAGTTCGTGGAACTGGCCGGCCGCAAGGCCGACGGCTACCTCGCCCGCCCGTGCGAGTCGATCCCCTCGCTGCGTGGGATCCTGGAGCGGCTGCGTGCCTCGGCGGCGGCCGCCGGCCGCGATCCCGCCGACGTCGACACCGCCGCCTACCTGCTTTCACTCGTGGACAAGACCCGCCGCGAGGCCCTGAACCGGGCCAAGCGTGAGCCGTTCGTGATCTACATGATGTCCATCCTGGGCGACGTGTCGCTCCAGCGAGCCGGCTTCTCCCGCGAGATGCGCGACCGAATCGCCGCCGCCTGGCGGGCTGAGGACTACCACGAAGCCGGAAAGCTCATCCCCGACGATCTCCTGGACGCCTTCATGCTCTGCGGCACCCGAGAGGACGTCGCGGCAAGGGCGATGGCCTTCCACACCGAGACCGGTCTCGATTTGCCGCTTCTCCAGCCGGTGGTTCAGGAAGAAGCCCAGACGATCGAGTTGATCGAGGCGGCGAAGCTGTACGCCGCCCTGCCGGATCGGGCCGCGGTGAAGCGCGAGGCGGTTGCGGCCGCTGCATCGACCAGCCCCGCCGCCGCCGAGCCGGCACCCCCATCCTCCGACGACACCGGTCGCAGCCCGACCGGACTGGCGGACGATCGCCGGCTCGAGCTCTCCGAGCGGGTTCGTCGCCGGGTTGCCGCCGGGTACGAGATCCTGCGACCGTTCGCCTATACCGCGTCGGCGATCCCGGTCCTGGCGGGCGGCGCCCTCGCAGTAGTGGACTCGCGCTTCTCGCTTCTTCCGTTCCTGGCCGCCCTCGCCGGCGGGATGCTGCTCCACTCCGGCACGAACGTGATCAACGAGGTCTACGACGTCCGCAGGGGCGTCGACACCATCACGTCCCCCCGGATGAGCCACGCCGTCCTCAAGGGTCGAGTCAGCGAGCGCGGCGCCTACGCCTTCGCCCTCGGTCTGTTCGCGGCGGCGGTCGTCATCGGAACCTATCTTGTCTGGCTGCGCGGTCCCGCCATCGTCGGACTCGGTCTGGTCGGCGTCGTCGCCGGCTACACCTACACGGCGCCCCCGTTCCAGTACAAGTACCGGGCTATGGGCGTGCCGATCGTCTTCCTGTTGATGGGCCCGACAATGGTGGTCGGCTCCTACTTCGCCGTGACCGGAGCCTGGGACCTGCGGGCGCTCGTCCTTTCGCTGCCGGTGGGGCTGCTCGTGGCGGCCATACTCCACGGCAACGAATGGCGCGACATCGGCGAGGACACGCGAGCCGGGATCGTCACGCTGTCGACTCGGTTGGGGCGCGACTGGGCCCACTATGGATACCTGGCGCTCGTTCTCGGCGCGTATGTCACGCTCGGTCTGGCGGTCGCCCTTCGCTGGCTGCCGTCGACCACGGCCATTGCCGTCTTCTCGCTGCCGTTCCTGGCCCAGGTGGTCCGCTCGGCGGAGCTCGGCGCGACCGGCCAGGCCCGAGCCATTGCCATGATCGACCTCCAGACGGCCCGACTCCACTTCGCCTTCGGGTTGCTGCTCGTGGTCGGGCTGCTCGCGGCCCGGGTTGTGCCGTGATGGCCGGCCAATTGCCCGCTCGGAGCCGGACCCTTGAGGCGGCGACCGCCCTCGGTCTGGCCGCGGCGTTGCCGGCGTTCGCGGCAACCTTCCGGGGACCGCGCGATCGATTCTGGAGCCGCATGACGGCGACCGGTGCCGTCCTCGGAGGCCTGGCGCTCGCCGCCAATCCACGTCTTCGGCGGACACACATCGGCGCTCGGGAAGTGGCCCTTGGCCTCGCCTCGGCGGCCGCGCTCTACGGCACGTTCAGGCTCGGCGACCGGTTCGCGCGGCGCTTCGTCCCGGGCGGCGACGACCAGATTCGAGACATCTACTCGCTGCGGGACCTCGCTCCGCGAGGAGAGACGGCGGCGCGCCTGGTAACGATCGTCGGCCCGGCCGAGGAGCTGTTCTGGCGGGGCCTGGTCCAGGAAGCGCTAATGCGCCGCTATGGCCGGTGGACCGGTGCGGCAGTGGCGGCCGCGGCCTACTCGGCCGTGCACGTCACGACGGGCAACCTCACTCTGATGGGCGCGGCGGGTGTGGCCGGAGCCCACTGGTGCGCGCTCTACGCCGCCGGCGTCCCCATTGGTGCCCTCATCGTGAGCCACTGCGCCTGGGATGTCTGGATCTTCCTTGTTCAGCCGACGGGCGACATCTCGTAACTCGGGGCGGCTGGCGTCTCGCCGATACTGACGGCGAGCTCAGTCGCTCCAGCGCTCGACGACGCGAGCCCACTTCTCGGCCATTCGGGATGGGCGCAGCCGCTGACGGTGAACGCGCCGCCGCTCGAGATCATCCCGGACCGGGCACAGGAGCCGGAGCCATCCCTCTACCCGTTCGTAGGACAGCTCCTGCACGGCCAGGACGTCGCTAACGAGGCCGCTGTGGAGCTTGCGCCACACGATCCCGACGCCCCAGTCTCCGCACTCGAGGGAGGCCTGCGTCGCGGGCCCCCCGAGGGAAGTGCCCAGGGTCAGGAAGCGCGGCCATGTGGAGGTCGTGACAGGGTCGACGAGTGCGTCGACGAGCGACTTCACGATCCACCACATGCCATCCGAGCCCAGCCGGATCCGCTCGTCGCCAAGCGCCCAGAGGTGTCCGTCGCCCCTTTCGTCCATCTTGAAGGCCAGGCCCGTGGGCGAGCCCGGCAGGGAGAAGGACAGAGGTTCGACCGGCGACACATAGATGCGCGAGTCGTTCGGGAACGAGACTGCCGCGGCGGGCGGGACGCCGAGCACCTCGGCCTGTTCGCCCTTCTTCCCCGCTTCGTCGATCAAGCCCCGAACCAGGGCCGTAACGGCCTCGTCGCTCATCGGCGAGGAATCGTCCCACGTGGGGCCCACTCCAAGCTCGAAGAGCCTGGCCATCCGATCGCCATCGGCCGGTCTGGTGGCCACCATGACCGTCCTCCCGTCGACTTCGAATTTGAGCTTCTCGTCGCCGACGGCAACAATCGTCCGCTCCACGGTGCCTCTTCGCTTGTCCAACTCGGCGACCTCGGGTGGAGCGACCCTCAGTTCCACGAGCCCGCTCCGGCAGAGTGAGGTAGTGCGCCCCTGCCGCTGTCCTGTGTCCTGACGGCCGAGATGACGGGGCACAGGCCCGGCTTCTTAAGCCTACGCCCTTCCGCCGGACCGAGCAGGACATTCGGCGCCCCATACCGGAACGAGCCAGCTGCCACTCGACGCAAGGACGCGCTCGGGCTTCGAGGGCCGGCCGACGGGGCGCGCGCCTCTATACTCGGGAGGCCCCGCCGGTCGCCATCGACCGGCGACCCGTCTCTCCTGAGGAGCTCGCGTGATGGACACCGCCAAGGATCAAGTCGTCCACGCCTCTGCCGCCGTAGCCCCGGCCGGCGCGCCGGGCCGCGACCTGACTCCGGCCGAGATCGACGCGCTCGCCGTCGCCGGAAACTACGCGGCCATCTCCACACCGCACCTGTCGCCGATCTTGGGCCGCTACTACGAGACCAGCTGGAGCCATGGCGAGGGTCACACCCTCTACGATTCGGCCGGACGCGGTTTCCTGGACTTCGCCTGCGGCATCGCCACGACCTCGCTGGGCCACCGCCATCCGGCTGTCACGGCCGCGATCAAGGACCAGGCCGACAAGCTGCTCCACATCTGCAACGCGCTCGGCTACCTCGAGCCCGTCGGCCGCCTCGCGGGCATGCTGGCCGACGTCTGTCCGGATCCGCTCGACACGGTCTTCTTCGGCAACTCCGGTACGGAGGCGGTCGAGGCGGCCCTCAAGCTCGCTCGCCGCGTCACCGGGCGGCCCGGCATCGTCGCCTTCAGGGGCGCCTTCCACGGCCGGACCTTCGGCGCCGCCTCCGTCACCAGCTCGAGCATCAACTACCGGCTCGGCTACGAACCGCTCCTGCCATCGGTCTACCTCGCGCCCTTCCCCAACGTCTACCGCTACTTCGGCGACGACGAGGAGGCGGCTACCGCCGGTGCGATGGGTGCCCTCCGGACGCTGCTCGGGCATGAGATCCCGGCGTCGTCAGTGGCCGCGATCATCATCGAGCCGATTCAGGGCGAAGGAGGCTTCAACCCCGCTCCCGCCTCGTTCCTGCGCGAGCTGCGAGCCCTCTGCGACGAGAACGGCATTCTGCTCATCTGCGACGAGATCCAGTCGGGCATTGCTCGGACCGGTCGCATGTGGGCCTTCGAGCACGCCGACATCGTGCCCGACGTTATCTGCGTGGCCAAGGCCCTCGCCAACGGCATGCCGATCGGCGCGATCGTAACCCGCCGCGAGCTCCAGGAGCGATGGGGCGTTGGGGCACATGGAACCACCTTCGGCGGCAACCCCGTGAGCTGCGCCGCCGGGATCGCCGTCATGCGGACGATCGAGGAGGCGGGCCTGGTGGCCAATGCAGCCGAACGCGGCGCCGAGCTGCACGGTGCCCTGACGGCACTCATGGCCGAAGACAGTCGAATCGGCGACGTTCGAGGCCGCGGCCTGATGGTCGGCGTCGAGCTGGTCAAAGATCGTGCCACTCGCGATCCCGACGCCGAGACCTGCGAGGCGCTGATCGGTGCCTGTGCGGACCAGGGGCTGCTCATCCTCAATTGCGGCACGCACCACAACGTGATCAGGTTCCTGCCCCCCATTGACGTCACGACCGCCGAAGTCGCCCGGGGCGTGGAGCTGTTCCGGGCGGGGCTGCGCTCGTTGCCACTCGCCTCGGCCTAGCGTGGCGCCGGGGGCCCACTAGGCCCCACTCGGGGGACTCCACCTGCCGTTGTCGCCGGCTCCATCGTCGGGCGACCAGGTCGGCTCCGCCGAAGTCCATCGGAGAAACGACTCTGGCCCTCCGGATTGGGCACCTGCCCAGGGGCGGGTCCCGGCGAACCGAGGTTTCGGGGAGGCTATCGATTCTTCTCGAGGAACGTCATCACGTCTTCGAGGCGGAAGCGGCGGTCGCCACGCTTGCAGACACGATAGAAGGGCAACTCGCCTCGATCGCCGAGTCGTTTCACCGTGTTGACGTGCAGGTGAAGCATTCCCGCCACTTCGCTCGCGGTGAGCATCGGACCGAGTTCGTTAGCGGCCATGGCAACCACGGGTTCCCTCTGCGTCTGCATATGAAGCGGGGCGATCGATGTTCCTGCGCGATCGGGACCGTACCGAACCCGAAGCGACGCGAACCGTACAGACTCCACCCAACTGTCACAAGCCGTACTTTAGAGTGGCGGCATCGGTACCGGCCCGGGTGTCGCGAGAGGTTCCGGTTCCGTCCGCCACCAGTCCCGGTTCGCGTTTACAGCGGCTCGGATCCAGCCGATCAGCTGGCCGCGGCAGAGGCCGTGGGCGAGGCAGAGCCGCTCGAAGCGGGCGTCGCGCTCGAGGAGGCAGTCGGGGACGCGCCCGGCGCAGCCGACGCACCCGGGGCGGCCGATGCCCCAGGCGACTCAGACGGGGCCAAGCTTCCGGACGGCAGTGCGAGAGTAGGCTGCCCGCTTGGGAGCGGCGTGAGCCCCGGAATCGCGGCTCGAGCAGCCACGTAGTCGGCCTGGACCGCCGTGTCGTCGGCGTTGAGGTCGTCTTTGAGCGCCAGCAGGTCGTCCATCGACTTCGCCGTCGCCATCTGGTTCTGGAGCAAGTCCGCCTCGGCGTCTCCGTCCCCGGTCAGCTGCTGCACGAGCTGCGTCGGAGTGGCGGACGCGTTCGGATCGGGCGTCACGTTGGGGTCGTCCCAACTCGTGACCTTCGACAGATCGTCCATCCAGCTCCTGGTGTCCGCGCCGAGGGACTTGTACGAGCTCAGCAGAGACGTGAAGTCGTTGTCCGCGACCGCGACCGAAACGGCCTTCAGGTCAGCGTCTCGCTTTGGCTTCCAGAGGTTCTCGATCCGCGTCCAGTTGTCCTTCGGGGTAGGCGTGTGCGGCCCAAAGCTGGTCCACGCCCAGACCCCGGCAAAGAGAATCACGAACGCGATGAAGAGCGGGACGTAAGCCTTCACATAGCCGTAAGCGTTGCGACCCATCGAGCTGCGCTGGACCCTGGCGAGGGGGCGCTTGCGCCGAACCGGCCTGTCTTCGCGGCCCGCGGACGTCAACTCGACCTCGTCGGCCTGGGCGTCGACGGGCGCGCTGGCCGCTACGGCCGGCTTGCGGGATGCGTCCGGCGTGGCCGGCTTGCGGGATGCGTCGGCGGCCTTGCGAGACGATGAACTGCGATTGCTGCCTGGCGCGGCTCGGCCGCGGCGCGACTGTGGCGACAATGCCGTTTCTCCCTGACGATGCCTGGGCGGGCCTTGTTGACAGCTCGCCTCCGCGAAGTCCTCGGAAGTCTATCGCGATTCCCTCGCCCCGGGGCGTACGACGGTCGCCCGCAGCCCGCGCCACAGCCGCCGGGCGGATCGCGTTCCTCCGGTCGGTAACCGATTCGCAACCTTCCCAAACTTGACCTGGAGCCGCTCCCTATTCGACACTCGCCTTTCCGCGACGGAAGATGGCTCCCGCTCTGGAGCAGGCACCGCTGTCGCCGCTGCGGGAGAGGCGGTGGTGACCGTTCCGGCATAGTCGAGCGAGGACGGCGCAAGTTGAGGCAGAAAGGCGGATCGCGGGCCGAAGGGCTCTACGACCCCAGCTTCGAGCACGACGCGTGCGGCTTCGGCTTCGTCGTGGACATCGCCGGGCGCCCGTCTCACGACATCGTGCGCGACGCCCTAACCGTCCTCGTCAATCTGGAGCATCGCGGCGCCACCGGTTCCGAGAAGAACAGCGGCGACGGCGCGGGCCTGACGATCCAGATTCCCCACCGTTTCCTGGCCGACGTGGCCGCAAAGTCCGGCGTCAACCTCCGTGGCAAAGGTGGCTACGGCGTTGGCATGGTCTTCCTGCCCCAGGACAAGGTCAGCCGTGTCGAGTGTTTCCGCCTCTTCGAGCAGGTCGTCGCCGACGAGGGTCTGCATTTCCTTGGCTGGCGCGACGTCCCAACCGAGAACGCCGGTCTGGGCGCCAGCGCCAGAGCCGCACAGCCGCTCATCCGCCAGGTCTTCATCGATCGGCCGGAGCGCCTGGTCGAGGACATGGCCTTCGAACGCAAGCTGTACATCGTCCGTCGCCTGATCGAGAAGGCCGTTTCGCGCTCGGCGATCCCGTCGCGCGGCGACTTCTACATTCCCTCGCTCAGCTGCCGGACCATCGTCTACAAGGGCATGCTCAATGCCTCGCAGCTGCGTGTCTTTTACCCGGACCTCGCCGACGAGCGTGTCGAGAGCGCCATCGCCATGGTGCACTCGCGTTTCTCGACAAACACTTTCCCATCCTGGCCAAGGGCCCATCCATACCGCTTCATCTCGCACAACGGCGAGATCAACACTCTTCGCGGCAACGTCAACTGGATGCACGCCCGCCAGTCGCAGTTCAGCTCCAAGCTATTCG
>Ga0182010_10000111_pt1 | contig 44843 bp, 35 predicted proteins | sample 611E1MmetaG_FD_120488 | JGI IMG/M metagenome (GOLD analysis project Ga0182010, IMG submission 120488) | Permafrost microbial communities from Stordalen Mire, Sweden - 611E1M metaG | ecosystem: Environmental > Terrestrial > Soil > Wetlands > Permafrost | place: Sweden: Stordalen | collected... | reverse complement strand
GGGTGCCGCTGGTGCCTCGGGCGCCTCGGGCGCCACGGGTGCCGCCGGCGCCACGGGTGCCGCCGGTCCTACGGGTCCCACGGGTGCCACGGGTGCCCAGGGTCCCATCGGTCCCCAGGGTGCCAAGGGCGACACGGGTGCTACTGGTGCCAAGGGCGACCAGGGCGACCCGGGTGGTCCGGTAGGTCCCACGGGTAACACGGGTGCCACTGGTGCCACGGGTGCCCAGGGCAACACGGGTGCCACTGGTCCCCAGGGTCCCACTGGTTCCGTCGGTCCCCAGGGTCCCCAGGGTCCCACTGGTTCCGTCGGTCCCCAGGGTCCCCAGGGTCCCCAGGGCGCCACGGGTGATCTAGGTCCCCAGGGTCTCCCGGGTGACATGGGTCCCATGGGTCCCGATGGTCCCCAGGGTGAACAGGGTCCCCCGGGTATCCAGGGTGTCCCGGGTCCCCAGGGTGAACAGGGTGAACAGGGTGACACGGGTGCCACGGGTGCCACTGGCGCCACGGGTGCCACGGGTGCCACGGGTGCCACGGGTGGAATCGGTCCTCAGGGTATCCAGGGTGCCACGGGTGAGACGGGTTCCGTCGGTCCCGCGGGTGCCACGGGTGCCACCGGTGCCACCGGTGCCACTGGTGCCAAGGGTGACAAGGGCGACCTCGGTCTCCCAGGGCCTGGTGGCTCCGTGCTCGTCACCGGCGCTCCGGCTCTCGGTGATGGCAACGTAACCAACATCGTTACCTCGGTAGCGACGTGCACAGGTGGTTCAGTGCTGCTCGGTGGCGGCGCACGGGTGGCGTCAACTGATGGCTTGCCTGCAAGCCTCGCTCACTTCCACCTCATTTCGTCGTATCCAAGTAGCACGACTGTCTGGACTGCGGTTGCCAATAGCGATGGCACGCTCGGCGCGACCCCGCAGATCCAGGTGACTGCCTACGCTCTCTGCTCTCAGTAGTCACAGCGCCGCACCAGCCAGCGGCTGATCTGGCTCAGTAACGAGGACCCCGGCGGTCACACCGCCGGGGTCCTCGTCTATCTACGACCGAACTCGTGAGTGTGGCAGTTGAGAGGGGTCTCGAGCCCCTGATGGCTGCGCGACGTCCGGGATGGCAGAGGCCCGGCCGCATTCGCCTCGGCCCCGTCGGCTATCATTCGGAGAGAGTCACGTCACGACTCGGTGGAGGATGCGCATGATCTCAGCGACCGACCGGCCCTCGCTATCCCGCATGCTCGCGCGCACCTTCCTGGTCGCGCTGCTGGTTGTCGGTGTCGTTGCGTGCAGTTCCAAGAGCGACGCTCAGCAGGCGTCCGATGCCCTCCAGGCGGGCCTCCAGTCTCAGGCCGCCGGAAAGCTCGATGAGGCGGCGACCAGCTACAAGGAATGCCTGAAGCACGACCAGACGAACAAGTACTGCCTATACGACCTGGGCACGATCGCTCAATCGAAGAAGAGCACGTTCGAGGCCGAGAACTACTTCCGTCTCGCGCTGGCCAGCGACCCCAACTTCGCCGTCGCCATCTTCAACCTGGCGATACTGCGAACGCAGGCCGGTGCTCCGACCGAAGCGATAACGCTGTACCAGCAGTACGTAGGACTCATGCCGAATGACGCCGCGGGGCATCTCAACCTCGGCCTGCTTCTGAACCAGACCGGCGATACGACCGCAGGCGCGGCTCAGATCGCCGAGGCGGTGAGGCTCGATCCGACCTACAGCTCGCGCTTGGGCTCGCCTGCGCCCTCAGCCAGTCCGAGTCCGTCGCCGTCGCCCACGGAGACTCCAAGTCCGTCGCCGTCGCCCACGGCCAGTCCAACCAAGAAATAGTCGAAGGCGAGCTAACCCTCGTCTTGGACCGCGGCCCGTCGTCGTCGACGCGAGCTCGCCCACTCGGCGAAACGGTCCAGCCGGCCGCGGATCAGGATCAGGAACAGGGCCGCCATCGAGCCGAAGATGACCAGCGGCGCCTTAATGGGATTGGCGCGATAGACGGCATCAACGGTGTGCTTGCCCGCCGGCAACGAGACGCCGATGTACGACGGGGAGACCATGAAGTCCGGCACCACGACGCCGTCGACCGAGACCTGCCAGTCGGGGTGGTACGTGGTCTTTATGACCAGCGTTGAGTCCGCCGGGCATTCCACGACAAGGTCGATGGCATCTCCCTGGAGCCATTCGTAGTCGGTCTTTCCTCCTCCGGGGCAGGCGGCCGTGCTGGCCGGGTCGAAGCCCGGGACCGTCGCGGGGTAGTCGTAGCGCACGTATTGTCGATCGCCGGGAAGCGAGTGAGTCTGCTCCCAGGCCTGATTCAGGCTGAACAGGGCGGCCTGACTCGCTGCTGCCTGGCGCGAGGTGATCGCGACGTATTCCGCGTACCCGCTCGTGGGTGCCTGGTACAGGGTGTATCGAGCCGTCCGCTGGATGGGCGTCAGGAAGCTGGCCACGGCCAGGTTCGTGGGGGCAACCATGTACCGCACGTTGAACAGGTCGAAATCGCCCTGGACGTGGTCGTTGAAGTCCCAGACGTAGTCGGAATTCAGGCTGAAGCCCTGGATCGGCGGAGCGAGGGACTCGATCGCATAGAACGGCAGCAGGTTGTAGAAGTAGAGATCTCCGAACTTCATCTCGTTGCCGAAGGTACCCGGCAGCCCGGCGTAGACGCGTCCGGGCGGGAGTGTCTTCAGGGTCGCCAGGATCGCGTTGGCGTCGGCGTCGGCTTGCAACGCGTCCATCGAACGCTGCTCGAACCGGGTGTTGTCCGAGTAGAAGGCCATGCGTTCGGCCACCGCCGGAGTGAGGACGAGCAGCAACACCGCGACGGCGGCACCCAACCGCAGCGTCGAGAGGTGGGGCTTGAAGAGCTGCCAGATCGCCGCCCCTCCGAGACCGATGAGCACGATCGCGGCCAGGGTCACTCCGCCGGAGAACCGATGGAAGAGCAGCCCATCGTGCATAGGGAACAGGTTCGTCAGAACGCCGAGGGTAGGCCGGCCGAAATACGCAACGAGCCACATGACGAACAGGCCGAGGGTCAGGAGTGCCACTCGACTGCGACTCACGATCGCCGCCAGAACCCCAGCCCCGAGAAGGACCGTGAGCACGGGGATCCGGCCGTGGTCGAGCAGATCGCCGCTGAACAGCCAGGTGAGAATCGGGCCCGCGCCGAATGAATCGTACTTGTAGGCCTGGAGATACGGCGTGATGTTGTCATACGCGGACTGGGTCAGGAACGGCAACCACATGTACTCGGAGATCGCTGCCGCGAACGCGCCCACGATCGCCACTCGCACCACGCGGCCAATGAGGTTGGCGCGGTTCAGTCCCCACAACACGATGAGCGCGATCGCCATGGCGGTCATGTAGGCGTACACGAGATGCGTCAGCACGAGCATCCCGAAGAGCAAGGCCGCCAGCCACAGCCGCTTCCCATCGTGTATCGCCCGGTACATGGCCGCCACGGACAGGAACGAGAGGTGCATCGCGCACAGCTGCGTGTACATGCCCCAGCCGCTGAAGGTGTAGCTGTCGTACTCGAAGCCGTACCGGAAGTTGCCGGAGAGAAGGGTCGACGCGGCCGCTGCGATGGCGGCGGCGGCGACCGAGAACCGCATCATCCGCATCGATACGAAGACGGTGAGCGGGAACCCCACCAGCAGTGCGTAGCGGACCAGGTTCAAGGTCGTCAGCAGGTCCAGGAAGCCGAAACTGAGCCGCTGCAGGCCCACTACGAGCAGCGCCGGCAGGTGTTGGTAGTAGAAGAACTGGGCGATGCCGGTCTCGATCTGGGGCAACCAGTGGTCGAAGACGAACTCCCCGTTGTCGAGGGCACTCGAGGCCCGCTGGATGAAGAGGTAGTGGAGCTGGTCGTCGTTCACGGACGGAACGGGGATCGTGACCTCGGAAAGCAGCCCAATGGCCGTGAACAGGGTGGGCACCGCGACGAGCAGAGTGAGACCGATCTTCTCGCGCCGCGTAAGGGGACGGGCCGACTCATCCCGGATCGCCTGCCCAAGCCTGTTCAGCGCCGCTCCGAGCCGGCCGAAACGGGACCGCGTGGTAGCCATGAACCCCACCGGCTTGGCGGGCTGCATCTCGGTCTTCCACCCGTTGTCCCGTTGCTTCCTTGAATTCGCCACGGCCTATCGCACCCTCAATTCCGAACGGCAAGGACCACGGATTAGTCTAGTGAACGCAGGTCGCTTTCTGCAGGCTCCGAGCGCCGGCCGCGGACGCTAGCGTCGGGTCGGCGCTCGACCGACTGGAGCCAGGCGGCGTCTCAGGACCCGTGCCACGGAGGCCTGACAAGCAGCTCGATCTTGGCCTCGAGCTCCTGGAAGCGCCTGCTGACTGCGCTCAAGATCAGCCCCACGCCGAATGAGAGCAGGCCCGCCAGCTCCAGCGCGACGGCGAGGATCGCCGACGGGAAGCGTGGCACCAGCCCGGTCTCCACGAACTCCGAGATCACGATGAAGCCGGGGATGAGGCCGATGAGCATGAGGATGAGTCCCAGCCCGCCGAAGAACGCCATCGGGCGGTAGTCGCGGAAGAGCAGCACGATGGCCCACATGATTCGGCGACCGTCATGAAGAGGGCTGAGCTTGCTGAAGCTGCCGTCGGGTCGGGCGCGGAGGTCGATCGGCACCTCGACGATTCGGTAATTCCGCTCGACTGCCTTGACGGTGAGTTCGGCCTCGATCTCGAAGTTCCGCGCGGTGATCGGGACGCCCAGCACGAAGTCGCGGGTCATGACGCGGAACCCCGAAAGGAGGTCGGTGAGCTGGATCCGCAGCAGGAAGCGCAGGAATGCCGGGAAGAGCCTGTTCCCCAGCCGATTGAGGCGCCGGAACTGGCTCGAAGTGCCAGCCATCGTGCGTGAGCCAACGACCATGTCGGCCTGCCCCGCGAGTGCCGGCTCGAGGAGCGCTCCCACCGATTCGGCCGGGTAGGTGTCGTCGCCGTCAACCATCACGTAGAAGTCCGCGTCGATTCGCCGGAAGGCGGTTCGGACGGCGATGCCTTTACCGCGGCGCGTCTCGCGGATGACCTGCGCCCCGCTTGCCGCCGCGATCTCGGCGGTCCTGTCGGTTGACCCGTTGTCGATCACGTAGATCGCGGCCGCGGGGAGGGCGCGCCGGAAATCCTCGACGACCTTGGCTATCGTTGGGGCCTCGTTCAGGCACGGAATCACGACGGCGATGTGCTGTGTGGTGGATGCCGCGACGATCTTGCCGCCCTGGGCGGCGCTGCGTTCCCCGCTCGGCATCGGTCTCCTCCTGACCCGTGTTCGTCTCCGGGTGCCGCCGGGCAGGCGTTGAGCGGCAGCGGCGGAAAGGAACGAGCGGACTGTATCACGGTGCCCTGCTCCCAAACGCACCTGGTCGGCGGCCTCCGCTTGGCCGCGCTGAGGGCGGCGGAACGCGCCCGAAGCCGCTCATCCCGGCGCAGCCCCAGCTTCGGCGGCCCCTCGCCGCGTTCGGCGCATAATCGCCACTCGATAGCACTCCGCGATATCGCTGATTGGAGGCTCCCAGATGAACATCGCTGACGTCGAAGGGATCGGGCCGGTCTACGGCGAGAAGCTCGAGGCGGTCGGGGTCAAGACGACCGACGATCTGCTGCAGCGAGGGGCCACCCAGAAGGGCCGCGAGGAGCTGGAGGCGGCGAGCGACATCGGCCGCGTCCTGATTCTCAAGTGGGTCAACCGCGTGGACCTCTATCGCATCGACGGTGTCGGGTCCGAGTACTCCGACCTGCTCGAGGTCGCCGGCGTCGACACCATCCCGGAGCTGGCCTATCGCAACGCCGAGAACCTGACCCAGACCATGGCCGAGGCCAACGCCGCGCGAAACCTGGTCCGCCGCCTCCCCACGCTGGAAATGGTCACGGGCTGGATAGAGCAAGCCAAGAAGCTGCCGAGGGTCGTCGAGTACTGAGCCCGGGCGACCGGGGAGGCCGCCGAACCAGGTGGCCTCCGCCGCGATCGACGAACGGGATGATTCGACCGGCTACACTCCAATCCTGTGACCATCCCCCAAGGCCGCCTGCGCAACTTCTCGATCATCGCCCACATCGATCACGGCAAGACCACGCTCTCGGATCGGCTGCTGGAGCTGACGCACACCATCGACGCGCGCCAGATGACGAGCCAGGTGCTCGACTCGATGGATCTCGAGCGCGAGCACGGCATCACGATCAAGGCGCGGGCGGTCCGGCTCGAGTACACGGCGTCAGACGGCCTGATCTACGGCCTCAACCTGATCGACACTCCCGGCCACGTCGACTTCAGCTACGAGGTCAGCCGCTCGCTCCAGGCCTGTGACGGGGCCATCCTGGTCGTCGACGCGACGCAGGGGATCGAGGCTCAGACTCTGGCCAACGTCCACCTGGCCATGCAGCAGAACCTCACGATCATCCCCGTCCTCAACAAGATCGACCTGCCATCGGCCCAGGTCGACGTGGTGATCGAGGAGCTCGAGAACGTCCTGGCCATACCTCGCGAGGAGGTCCTCCTCGCCTCGGCCAAGGACGGGACCGGCGTCCCGGAGATCCTCGAGGCGATCGTCAAGCGCGTTCCGGCCCCCAGGGGCGACCCGGACGCGCCGCTCCAGGCCCTGATCTTCGACTCCCACTACGACTCGTACAAGGGCGTCGTGTGCTACATCCGGCTGGCGCAGGGGACTCTCCGCCAGCACGACGTCATCCGGCTGATGGGCTCCGGAGCCGAAGCCGAGCTCGTGGAGCTCGGCTTCTTCCGACCCCAGCTGGTGCCCGTCCCCGAGCTGCGTGCCGGTGAGGTGGGCTACGTGGCGACCGGCCTCAAGAGCGTTCGCGAGGCCCAGGTCGGGGACACGGTGACGACGATGGAGGCTCCCGCGCCCGAGCCGCTCCCCGGCTACCAGCCGGCCAAGAGCCTCGTCTTCGCCGGCATCTACCCGATCATCGGCTCCGACTACCCGCTCCTGCGCGATGCCATGGAGAAGCTCCACCTCAACGACGCGAGCTTCAGCTTCGAGCCCGAGAGCTCGGTCGCCCTCGGCTTCGGGTTCCGGTGCGGCTTCCTGGGGCTGCTGCACATGGAGATAGTCCAGGAGCGGCTCGAGCGCGAGTTCGGGCAGGAGCTGATCGCCTCGGCGCCGTCGGTCGAGTACGAAGTCGTCCTGATGCACGGCCAGGGAACGGTGGCCGTCGACAACCCATCCAAGATGCCCAACGCGGGCGAGATCGAGGAGATCCGCGAACCCTGGGTGAAGCTCGGCATCGTCACGCCCACGACCTACATCGGCACGCTCATGGAGCTGGCCAAGAACCGGCGCGGCACCTTCCTCGAGATGGAGTACCTGGATCCGCTGCGCGTCCTGATCAACTTCGAGCTGCCCCTGGGCGAGGTCATCGTCGACTTCTACGATCAGCTCAAGACGCGAACGCAGGGCTACGCCTCGATGGAGTTCGCAGAGATCGGCTACCGGGCGGCCAATCTGGTCAAGGTCGACGTATTGGTCGCCGGAGAGCCGGTCGACGCCCTGTCGGTCATCGTCCACCGCGATCGCGCGCAGGCGATCGGCCGCGAGCTGGTCCACCGCTTGAGAGGTCTCATCCCTCGCCAGATGTTCGAGATCGCCGTCCAGGCCGCTATCGGCTCCACCGTGATTGCCCGCGAATCGGTCGCGGCGATGAGGAAGAACGTCCTCGCCAAATGCTATGGAGGAGACATCACCCGCAAGCGCAAACTCCTCGAAAAACAGAAAGAGGGAAAACAGCGCATGAAGCGGGTGGGATCCGTCGAAATACCGCAGGAAGCGTTTCTGGCGGTGCTTCGGATGGATGACGTATGAACGAAGAGCCGATGAGGGTTCTCATCGCGTCCGGCTTCTTCATGCTGCTGTTGCTGCTGCGCCTCGAATCCGAGCGATTCGGGGCGGCCGAGTACGACGAGCCGGGACGGCGGGGCCCATGGACCAGACTCTCCTGGTACGCCATCGCTTTGACTCTGCTGGCGGCGATCTACGTCGTGCATCCGAAACCGCACGATGTGCTTCTGCTCCTCGTTGGCCACCGGGCCGAGGCTCTCGAATACGGCATTGCCCTCGCTGGGGTGGGGACGGTGCTCGTGGCCGCCTTTGCATGGTTCTGGTACGGCGAGCTGCGGCTCCCGGCCGGCCGGGCCTATCCGGGAGCGGCCCTGAACTCGATCGTGACGGCTCTCGTCGACGAGGCGACCTTCCGCGGGGCACTCCTGGGGACGTTGGTCTGGATCGGTGTTTCCCAGGTGAGTGCCATCCTCCTGGCGACGCTCGTGTACGTTCTGGTCACGCGCCTGGCGGCTCCCGGACGCCATCCCTTCATGCTGCTGCTGGCATTCGGACTCGGCGTGTTCGGAGGCTGGGCGACCATTGCCACCGGTGGCATCGGAGCGGCGATCATCGGCCACGCCGGGACATCCTTTGCCCTGTTCGTCTGCACCGGCCACGCCGGCCAGGTGGCACTCCCGGGCTTCGAGCCGGAGGAAGTGGAGCGGCGACGGCGCCCGCCCGAAGGCTGGCTGGATGTGTGGCGGCCGGCGGTGGCCGGTCGCGGCGCCACTGCGCGCGTTGGGGCTCCGACGCCCTCAGGCTACGGGGATCGACCGGTCCCGGCCTCGGCACGGGGCGACGGCGCGGTTCATGGCGCTGGCGTGCTGGCCGGCTGGGTCCGCTCGACGTTCCGCGGCACAGATCGAAAGACGCCGGGGCGCCGCGACCGCTGATCGCCGGAGGCAGTGCCGCCTGACCGGAGATTGCCGCCTACGGCGCGCCGTGACCAATGATCGCCGCCCCCGATGTTCCGCCGTCTCCAGTCGTGTTCGAGCCGAAGGCTGATCGCTCGGATAACCTCTGCGGGTGAGCCAGCCTCAGCCGCCCGTCGCCCTGTACGTCCACCTGCCGTTCTGCGTTGCGCGCTGCCCCTACTGCGACTTCGTGGTCTACGCCGGGGCCGATGCCCGTGGTCCCCGCGCTCGGACCGATCGCCTGTACGAGGCCGTGAGTCGGGAGCTCGAACTGCGCGCCGAACTGCTGGACGCCGCGTTCGGCATGCTGGGAGTGGGCGATCGGCCGCCTCTCGGGAGCTTGTACTTTGGGGGCGGCACGCCGTCCCTCGTCCCCGGGGAGTGGCTCGGGCGGCTTGTCTCGATCGTCCGTGCGCGGTTCGGGCTCGCACCCGAGGCGGAGATCACCCTCGAAGCCAACCCGGGTCCGGACGAGCGGGGCGACCTGGCCGCGTTCCGGCGTCTCGGCGTCAACCGCGTCTCGTTCGGTGCCCAGAGCATGGATGGCGCGGAGCTGCGGCGCCTCGGGCGGCGCCACTCTCCGGGCGACGTGGTCGCGGCCGTGACGGAGGCGCGGGCCGCGGGATTCGAGTCGGTCAATCTCGATCTTCTCTATGACGTGCCGGGCCAATCGCTGGAGAGCTGGGAGACGACCCTGCGCGAGGCGTTGCGGCTGGCCCCGGACCACCTGTCGCTGTACGCCCTCACGCTCGACGACCCGGATGCCGAGGGCCTGACGCATGAGGCCGGCGATCACCTGCCCACCCCGCCGGGTGCGCGGCGATGGCGGGAGCGCGCGCGCGCGGAACAGGACGACGACCGGGCGGCGGACCAGTACGGGCTGGCGTCCGAGCTACTGGGCGCCGGCGGCTGGCGCGGCTACGAGATCTCCAACTGGTGCCGGCCGGGCCGCGAGAGCCGCCACAACCTGGCCTACTGGCAGCGCCGACCGTACGACGCCGTCGGTTTGGGGGCGCACGCCTTCGACGGAGAGACGCGGCGCTGGAACGCGGCCAACCTGGAGCGCTACGTTGCCGCGCTGCTCCCGGCGGACGGCGCCGCCACTCTGCCGCCCGGCGGCTCGGAGCGGCTCGACACCCGTACCGCGGCGTCGGAGCGCGTCATCCTCGCCATGCGGCTGGACGACGGCGTCGACGCGGAGACGGCAACCGCGCCCGAATTCGAGCCAGCGTTCGCCTGGGCCGAAGCGTCCGGCCTGATCGAGCGTTTCGACCGCGACGGTCGAACCCGCCTGCGGCTGACCACTCGTGGCCGCCTGCTCAGCAACGAACTGTTCCGGCGGTTGGTCTAGCGGCCGCTCTGTGCGCGGCCGCTCGGGGCGCGGCGTGCGGCGCCCTTGCCACTCCCGCTGCCTCGCTCCGCGCCTGCCGTTGACCTCCCAAGGAGAGACTGCTACCATCGGCGCAGCACGTTAGCACTCGCATAGTGAGAGTGCTAACCAGCCGGAAACAAGGCCGGACGGGGTTTCGGCGGCCGGCCGCGGATCCAGCCGGCCCTTCGGATGGGTGCCGCATGCAGCGTCCGCCCTGAACCCGCAGCGGATGACCGGCGGAGAAACGGAGTCTGACATGGCGCGACGGCCACGCCGCACCATCGGCTTGCTGGACGCGCGATCGGGCGCAATCCTGCGAACCGTCATAGACGAATACGTGTCGTCGGCGACGCCCGTGAGCTCGAACTCACTGGTGGAGCATTACCCGTTGGGCGTCAGCAGCGCCACGGTCCGCAACATCCTGTCCGATCTCGAAGTCCTGGGCTTGCTGTCGCATCCCCATACCTCGGCGGGGCGCGTGCCCACCGACGCCGGCTATCGGTACTACGTCCAGGTTCTTGCAGACGAGTGGTCGCTGCCACAGGTCGAGCAGCGCATGATCCGCCACCAGTTCGGTCAGGTGGAGCTCACGAGCGAACATTGGTTCCGGCTTGCCGCGAGCACACTGGCGGCCAACACCGGAACCGCCGGTCTTGCCACCACGGCCAAGGCCGAGGCGGCTCGCGTGCGGCGCGTCGACCTGGTCACGGTGCAGGACCGCCTGGCCCTGATGGTGGTCGTCTTCCGCGAGGGGACCATGAAGCAGACGCTGCAGAACTTGCCGCTGGACGCGGACCAGGAGCAGCTGAACCGTGTGGCGGGCCTCCTGAACGTTCTGGCAGTAGACCGAACCGCCGTCGAGATCGAGGCCGGGCTGGCCGATCTGCCGGCCGGTGACGAAGGCAACGACGACCTGGACCTCCTGCGGTTGACCGGCCACGCGCTGGTGCGGACGATGCGAGAGTTCGACGCGACCCTCATTGACGACATCTTCAGCGACGGCCTCCTGAACGTGATGGCGGCCCCGGAGTTCGACCGGACGGACAAAGTCCGGCAGATCTTCGCGGCTCTGGAGAACAGGGTGTACCTGGGCTCGCTCGTCGAGAGCGTGGCCCGGGCGGGCAGCGTCCAGATCTTCATCGGCCACGAGAACCAATCTCTGGAGATGCAGGATGTCTCGCTCGTGCTGGCGCCCTACGGCCGCATCGGCCGAGCCGTCGGCGCCGTCGGCGTCCTGGGGCCGACCCGCATGCCGTATGCCCAGGCCATCGCGTCGGTCGAGTTCGTGTCGGACCTCATGAGCGAATTGGTGGAGCATCTGTATGCCTGATCGACAGACGACGCCACGAGTCCATCATCGAGGCGCGAGCGGCGATTGGCTCGGCCGTCCCGCGGCCGCCGCGCCGGCGCCGCCGGACGAGGAGATGACCGCCGAGATAGACCGTTTGCGGGTAGAGCTGGAAGCCGCTCAGGCCGAGATGGCCGGGCACAAGGCCTCTCTGCAGAGGACGGCGGCCGACTTCGCGAACTACCGCCGCCGCACAGCGGAGGACCGCGAGCGCGAGCTCGGGCTGGCCAGCGAATCACTCCTGCGCAAGGTCCTTGCCGTCGCCGACGACTTCGATCGGGCCCTGGACGCGATGCCCGACGAGCTCAAAGCGGCGAGCTGGATCGAAGGAATCGTCCTCCTCGATCGCAAGCTGCGAGCCCTCCTGGAAAGCGAAGGAGTGACGCCGATCGAGGCGATCGGCAGGCCCTTTGACCCGCGCGAGCACGAAGCCATCGCCAGCGTTCCCGCCACCGGCAGGCCGGACGGCGAGGTCGTGGCCGAAATCCAGCGGGGGTACCGAGTCCGAGACAGAGTCCTGCGGCCGGCAATGGTCGCGGTCGCCGGAGGCGACGAGGCCGCACCCGACGACGCCAATTCACACGTCAACTAACAGTCCTGAGCCAAGCAACTAGGAGCACCACCGGAATGGGCAAGATCATCGGCATCGATCTGGGCACGACGAACTCCGTCGTGGCGGTGATGGAGGGTGGGGAGCCCACCGTCATCCCGTCCGCGGAGGGCGGTCGGACGGTCCCTTCGGTCGTCGCCTTCACCAAGGGCGGCGAGCGTCTGGTCGGACAGCTGGCCAAGCGCCAGGCCGTCACCAACCCCACCAACACCGTCTATTCGATCAAGCGCTTCATGGGCCGCCGTTTCGACGACCCGGAAACGGCGCACTCCAAGGAGCTCGTTCCGTACAAGGTCGAGCGAGACCCGAGCAGCGACGGAATCCGCGTCCTTCTGGCTGACGGCAAGAGCTACACCCCGCCCGAGATCAGCGCCATGATCCTGCAGAAGCTGAGGGCGGACGCCGAGGCGTATCTGGGAGAGAAGGTCACCGAGGCGGTCATCACCGTTCCGGCCTACTTCGACGACACCCAGCGCCAGGCCACCAAGGATGCGGGCCGCATCGCCGGCCTGGACGTCAAGCGGATCATCAACGAACCCACGGCCTCGGCCCTGGCCTACGGCATGGACAAGAAGCACGACGAGAAGATCGCCGTCTACGACCTTGGCGGCGGCACCTTCGACATCTCGATCCTCGAGCTGGGCGAGGGCGTCTTCGAGGTCAAGGCCACCAACGGCGACACCCACCTGGGCGGCGACGACTTCGACCAGCGCGTCATCGAGTGGCTGCTGGCCGAGTTCAAGCGTGACCAGGGGATCGATCTGCGGACCGACCAGCAAGCCCTCCAGCGACTCAAGGAGGCCGCGGAGAAGGCAAAGATCGAGCTGTCGACGACGGCCACGACAGAGATCAACCTGCCGTACATCACGGCGGACGCTGCCGGCCCCAAGCACCTCGTGATGCCGCTGACACGGGCCAAGCTGGAAGACCTGGTCGCGGACCTTATCGACAAGACGCGCGGCCCGGTCAGCCAGGCCCTCCGCGACGCGGGCCTGAAGCCGTCCGAGATCGACGAGATCGTGCTGGTAGGCGGAATGACCCGAATGCCGGCGGTCACCGAGGCAGTCAAGCAGATGTTCGGTGGCAAAGAGCCGCACCGCGGCGTGAACCCGGATGAGGTCGTGGCCATCGGGGCCGCGATCCAGGCCGGAGTCCTGGCCGGTGAGGTCAAGGACATCCTGCTCCTGGACGTGACTCCGCTATCGCTCGGCATCGAGACGATGGGTGGCGTCATGACGCGCCTCATCGATCGAAACACCACCATCCCCACGAGCAAGAGCCAGATCTTCTCGACCGCGTCGGAGAACCAGACGCAGGTGGAAGTCCACGTCCTCCAGGGCGAACGCGACTTCGCGAACGACAACAAGACGCTGGGCAAGTTCATCCTCGATGGGATCCCGCCGGCCCCTCGCGGTGTGCCTCAGATCGAGGTCACATTCGACATCGACGCCAACGGAATCCTCGACGTCAAGGCCAAGGACCGAGCAACGGGCCGCGAGCAGCAGGTCCGGATCACGGCCAGCTCCATGCTGTCCAAGAACGACGTGGATCGGATGGTCAAGGAGGCCGCCTCCCACGCCGACGAGGACCGCGTCCGCAAGGAGGAGGTCGAGACCCGCAACCAGGCCGATGCCCTGGCTTACCAGGCCGAGCGGACGCTCCGCGATCTGGGGGACAAGGTCCCGGCGGAGGATCGAACGGAGACGGAAAGCCGCGTTGAGGCGGTCCGGACCGCGCTGAAGGGCAGCGACCTCGCGGCCGTCAAGTCAACCTCAGACGCACTCGTCGAGCAGCTGCAGAAGGTGAGCACTGCCGCCTACCAGGCGACCGCGGCTGCCGGACCCGCAGCCGACGGTCCCGATAACCCCGCGGACGGTGGCGAGGATCAGTCCTCGGGTGACGCCGGCTCGTCGGACCAGGGGAACGAGGAAGTCGTCGAAGGCGAGTTCAAGGAGGCTTGATCGGGGCTCTCGGCGCTCTGGCCCCCAACCGGGCCGAAGCCCCGGCCTCCAATACCGCCGGCGCCCTGGCCCCCGATCGGGTCGTAACCCTGGTCCTGGTCTGAGCGGTAGGCCAGGCCCCAGCCTGGCTCAAGGGCCGGGTCGCCACTCGTGTCGAATCTTGGGTAGTGCTCGATGACGCGGTCGAGGGGGTCGTCGAGCAGCGACGTGGGCTGCGCCGGCGTGTACCCACCCTCGCCGGGACGGGCAACCCACGACCGCGAGCGGCCGACTCGGACCAGGGTCCTGCGTGTGCGCTGGCGCCGGACGAGCCCGAGGGTGATCGGCACGAGCAGTCCCACTGAGCCGGCCGTGCAGACGACCAGACTGCCCACCAGAAGAGCCACTCCAAGCTGGGCGGGCCCCAGGCCGCTGGACTGCCAGCCGGGGATGCGGTCCCGCCCGAGAGTGTCCGACGCGAAGATGAGAATCACGGCCAGCGCCGGAAGAGCGCAAGCGGCGATTCCGAGGACATTGGCCGCGCGGAAGCACGCCGACCAGAGCGAGGCCAGCCGCGACTCGATGGGACCTCCGACTCCCAGCTTGGCGTAGAGGTCCGGCAGGTGGCGATACGGCATGGTCAGCCACCCGAACGGCTCGTCCAGATGGCGCTGGGCGATCTCGACGGCCACGATGGCGGCGATCAAGCCGGGGATCGGATATCCGAGCCATATCAGCGCCGCGGGAACGATCAGGCCGACCGCGATTCGGGCTTGGGTCCAGACGGCCACGGGCCAGACGATGCCGGCACCGTAGGGCGTGAGGATCGGCATGTCGGCTCCTAGGCCCGTGGCGTTGTGTGTGGTCAGGCCGAGGAAGAGCGACAAGCAGAGGAGGCTGACGATCCCGAGCGCCACGAAGCCGATGGCAAGAGTCCTCGCGAGGGCCTGCTGATCCGAAGTGAGATGCGCCCACGCGCCGGCGAGATTCGCGTTCTGCAACAGGTCCCCGGCCGCGGGAGAGACCGTGAGGACGAGAAACGCTGCGTCCAGGACGAGGAAGGTAAGCAGGATCGCAGTCAGGTTGCCCAGCCAGCCCACCGACAGGGTCGGCCGCAGCGCGAAGAACAGGGCGATCCGCCGCCGGACCGCCGATACCGGATTGGGCACGCCGCGAGCCGCTCGTGGGGCGGGGATACCGAGGGCGGCCGAGCCGGGAGCGACGGCCAAAGGCAGAGCGACCGGGCGGGAGATGTATGACTGCTGGGCCGCCGCAGCGCCGAAATCCACGGCAATCGGCAACGCCGTGGGAGGCGTGGCGACCCGAGAGGGGCTCTTGACGACCGGAGTCCCCTCCTTGGGCTTACTGCCATACCCCGCTCTACAGCTGTAGCACTTGCTGGCGCTGGCCCGGTTGAGCGATCGGCAGTGTTGGCAAACCCAGTACTCTTCCACGCGTCTTCCTTGCTGCTACGCATGGATGATAGGCCGCCCCGAGCCTGCTTGGGCCACGCCCAGATCGTCCCGGGTTCGCCGAACGATGGTTCTGTGGCGCAGCGGGCCGCGAACAGCCCGGATTCGTGCTTTGGATGAACCGAAGCCGGACGGCGAAACCCGGCCGTGGCCGCCCTAACTCCGCCGTGGCCGCCGGAACGTTGCCCGGCCCGGGTCACCTGAACCCGGCCGTGGCCGCCGGAACGTTGCCCGGCCGTGGCCGCCCGAACGTCGGCCCCGGCGGTAACATCCGGTCGTGCCCGAAGTCGCCGCCACTCCCGAATCGCTGATACACGCCCGCGGCCTGACAAAGTGTTTCGGCGCGTTCACGGCCGTGAATGGAGTGGATTTCGACGTGGCCCCAGGGGAGGCGTTTGGCTTCCTCGGCCCGAACGGCGCCGGCAAGACCTCCACCATGCGAATGATCGGCACCGTGTCGCCCGTCACGGCCGGCACGCTGACGGTCTTCGGCCTCAATCCCAAGCGCGACGGAGCCAGGATCCGGGCCCGCCTGGGCGTGGTGCCGCAGGCCGACACTCTCGATCCTGAACTCAGCGTCCTGGAGAACCTGCTCGTCTACGGCCGTTACTTCGACCTGTCCTGGGGGGAAGCTCGGCGGCGCGCTCTCGAGCTGCTCGATTTCGTACAGCTCGCCGAACGATCCAAAGACAAGGTGGAACCGCTCTCCGGCGGCATGAAGCGGCGGCTGGTCATCGCCCGTGCACTGATCAACGAACCGTCGCTGCTCCTCCTCGACGAGCCGACTACCGGTCTCGATCCGCAGGCTCGCCACCTCCTCTGGGATCGGCTGTATCGCCTCAAGCAGCGGGGCGTGACGCTGTGCCTGACGACGCACTACATGGACGAGGCCGAGCAGCTGTGCGACCGGCTCGTGGTGATGGACCAGGCCCGGATTGTGGCCGAGGGATCGCCGCGCCAGCTGATCGAGCAGTACGTCAGCCGCGAGGTCCTGGAGCTCCGGTTCCGCCGGGATGGCGACGAAGCCGACGATGAGGCCCACATCGCCGGCCGGCTTGACGGGCTCGCCGAGCGCGTGGAACAGCTGCCCGACCGAGTCCTCGTCTATACCGCCGACGGGGAGGCGGTCGCTGCCACCGCGTATGAGCGAGGCATGCGGCCCACGAGCGTCCTCGTGCGGCGCAGCACCCTCGAGGACGTGTTTCTCCGTCTCACCGGCCGCAGTCTGGTCGAGTGATGGCCCTCCCGTCCGTCTGGCAGCTCCGGCCCTGGGCGGGCGCCTCGCGCCGCTCGGTTCGGGTGCTCGAGCACGACCTGCTGGTCTTCCGGCGTGGCTGGTACAGCTACATCCTGTCGGGCCTCGCCCAGCCATTCCTGTACCTGGTGGCGATGGGGATCGGGCTGGGCCTGTACGTGAACCGCAACGGCGGACTCCCGGGTGGAGTTCCGTACCTGAACTACATCGCCCCGGCTCTGCTGGTGACCCAGGCGATGATGGCTGCCGCCGCCGAATCGGCCTGGCCGATCATGGGCAAGATCATGTGGGACAAGACGTACCTGGCCGCGCTCAACACACCCCTGGGCGCCCTGGATCTGCTGGTCGGGGACCTCATGTGGATCGCCTTCCGAGCGACTCTGCTGGCCGTGCTCTTCCTCGCGGTAATCGTCCTGCTCGGGGCGGCTTCCTCGCCGATGGTGGTGCTTGCCGTTCCCGTGGCGGTCCTGACGGCGATCGCGTTTGCGGCGCCGATCATGGCCTTCACCGCCACGCAGCAGAGTGACGGCGGCTTCAACGCCCTCTTCCGGTTCGGGATCACGCCGCTCTTCCTCTTCTCGGGCACGTTCTTCCCGATCGAGAAGCTGCCCCTCTTACTCCAGCCGCTGGCCTGGTTCACCCCGCTGTACCACGGGGTTGCCGTCGCCCGATCGCTGTCGCTCGGCCAGATCGAGCCCGTGGCCTTGCTCGTTCACGTCGGTGCCCTGGCGGCATGTGCCGTGGCGGGCGTCTTCGCCGGCCGGATCACCTTCAGGCGCAGGCTGGAGGTCTAGATGACCGTGCTCGGGATCTCCCGATCGTTCGTCACGACTCGCCCTGCCCGCGTGGTCGAGCGGAACATGCTCGTCTACCGGCGCAACTACATGGTCGTCGTCTCCGGGTTCTTCGAGCCGCTCTTCTACCTCTTCTCGATGGGCTTCGGGGTTGGCGCGTTGATCGGCAACGTCCCGCTCGACGACGGCCGGAGCGTTCCGTATGCGGTATTCGTGGCGCCGGCGCTCCTTGCGTCGTCGGCCATGAACGGCGCCATCTACGAGACATCGAACAACTTCTTCTACAAGCTCAAGTACGCCAGGCTCTATGACGCCGTCATCTCCACGCCCATGTCCCTGGCCGACGTGGCCATGGGCGAGATCCTGTGGGCCCTGCTCCGGGGCAGCCTGTACGCCATCGGATTCCTGGCCGTCATCGGGGTCGTCGGCCTGACCGGGCTCGGACTGCTCGCCTCGCCCCTGGGGCTGCTCGCCTTCCCGGCGGCGATGGTGGTCGGTTTCGGTTTCGCGGGAGCCGGGATGGCGGCCACAACTTTCGTGCGCCGCTGGCAGGACTTCGACTTCATGCAGCTGGCGATCATGCCGATGTTCCTGTTCTCCGGCACCTTCTATCCCATCGCCGCGTATCCGGCGGGGCTGCAGCTGATCATCCAGGCGACCCCCCTGTACCGCGGCGTTCATCTGATCCGGGCCCTCACAACCGGCACCCCGGACGGCCTGCTGGTCCTCGACCTGGTCTATCTCATCGCCATGGGGCTGATCGGGCTGGCGATCACCTCGCGCCGCCTCCAGAAGCTGCTGTCGGCCTAGGGCCCGCCTGAGGCACAGTGACCGGAGCGCCCCCTGGCGAACCAGCCGCGGGTCGGAGCGACCCCTGGCGTATCAGCCGCGGGTCCGAGTCGCCATGGGCACCGCTCCGGCCACTCGTCTCGTATCCTTCTTCAGCAGATGGCCACGGACCGCTCTTACTACGAGATCCTCGGCGTCGAACGAAGCGCGTCCGACGCCGATATCAAACGCGCCTTCCGCAAGCTGGCGCAGAAGTGGCATCCCGACGTCAGCACCGAGCCCGGCACCGCCGAGCGCTTCAAGGAGATCAACGAGGCCTACCAGGTCCTCTCCGATCCCCAGCGCCGGCAGATCTACGACGTCGCCGGGAAGGCCGGTCTCGGCGACACGGGAGGGGCGGGCTCGCCTTTCGGCGATGGCTTCCCCGGCTTCGGCGATCTCTTCGACGCATTCTTCTCCGGGATGGGCGGCGCGTCGGGGAGTGGCCGCCGGGGCCGGCGGCCCGGTGGAGCGGATCTGCGCTATGACCTGAGGATCACCTTCGACGAGGCCGTGCGAGGCGTCGAGAAGGAGATCGAGTTCGAACTCCTCGATCGCTGTGAGACCTGCGGCGGCACCGGGGCCGCGCCGGGGAGCACACCCTCCACCTGCTCCACGTGCGGCGGCCGTGGCGAGATCCGGAGCGTTCGCCAGACGATGCTCGGGCAGATGGTGAGTGTCACCGCCTGCACCCGCTGCCACGGCGATGGCCGGGTGATCGACACGCCCTGCAAGAAGTGTCGCGGCGAGGGCCGCGCACCTCGCCACAAGAAGCTCCGGGTAACCATCCCGGCCGGCATCGACGAAGGCCACCAGATCAGACTGTCCGGCGAGGGAGAGGCGGGGCCTCGAGGGGGTCCGGCCGGCAACCTGTACGTGGCCGTCCACGTCACACCGCACCCGGCCCTGCGGCGAGACGGCACCGAGATCTTCCACGAACTGCCACTCTCCATCGCCCAGGCGGCGCTGGGCACACGGATCCGCATCCCGACGATCGAAGGCGACGAGGAGATCGAAGTCCGCGCCGGGACACAACCCGGGACGGAGATCCGGCTGCGCGGGCGCGGCGTGCCCCACATCCGGCGGCCGGGAACGCGGGGCGACCTCCACGTCATGGTGCGCGTGACCGTGCCGACGAAACTCTCCAAGAAGCAGCGCCAGTTGCTCGAGGAACTGGCTGCGGAGTCCGGCGAGCCGGTCCTGCCGGCCGGAATCCTCGATCGGATGAAGGATGCCATCGGATAGCCCGTCCGCCGCCGCGCTCGGCTCGGGCGTCTGGGTCGAACTATCGGTCGCCGCCGACATCGAGGCGGTCGAGGTCGTCAGCGAGATCCTGACCCGCTTCGCGCCCGGCGGAACCAGCGTCGAGCCGGGCTTCGGCCTGACCGACGAGGGCCTGGGTGCGGTCGTGGATACGACGAAGCCGGCGATCGTGCGGGCCTACCTGCCGGGGATCGATCCGGCAGGGGTCAAAGCGGCGATCGCCGAGGCGACCCTTGCGCTGGGCCACCTCCAGGCTTTCGGCCTGCGGCCGATCGGCGAGCTTCAGACCCGCCTGGTACACGAGGCCGACTGGGCCGAGGCCTGGAAGAGCTACTTCCCGGTGTTGCGTGTGGGGCGGCGGATCGTGATCCGGCCGACCTGGCGACGTCACCGCCGCCGGCCGGACGACGTGGTGCTGTCGCTGGACCCGGGGATGGCCTTTGGGACGGGCCTGCATCCCACGACGCGACTCTGCCTGGCGGCGCTGGAGACGCTCGCAGACGAGGGTCTGCTGGGGACTGGCCGCGGTGCCGGCAGGGGCGGCAGTGCCCGCGGCTCCGGCAGGGGCGGCAGTGCCCGCGTCATCGACGTGGGCTGCGGCTCCGGGATCCTCGCCATCGCGGCCGGGAAGCTGGGGGCCGGCGAGCTGCTCGGCATAGACACGGACCCGATCGCCGTGGAATCGACCCTTGCCAACGCTCGCCTCAACGGCCTGACCCGCCGCATCCGGGTTCGCCGGGGGAGTCTCCCGTCCGGCGAGGGGCCTTTCGACCTGGTCCTGGCCAACCTCATCGCCTCGCTACTCGTCCAGCTGGCCGGCTTGCTCCGAGACGAGATGGCTCCCGGCGGTCGACTGGTTGCCTCAGGCATCTTCCGCGATCGCGAGGGCGACGTTCGGACGGCCTTCGAGGCGGCCGGCCTCAAGCTCGGCCGGCGCTGGGCCGAAGAAGACTGGGTCGCGCTGGAGGCGATTCGGACGTAATTGAGGGCAGGGTGCGCCGATCGGCCCTAGGCGCCGTTCGCTCGATCGATAGGATCTGGAGGTGAACCTGAGCCCAGCCCGCCCCAGCCAAACTCGTCGCGCCGCGATCGCCAACCTCGGCTGCAAGGTCAACCAGGCCGAGATGGACGCCGTTGAGCGGCTTCTGCGAGCGCGCGGCGTCGAGCTGGTGGGTGCGCACGATTCCGCGGACCTGGTTGTGGTCAACACCTGCACCGTGACCTCCATCGCGGACCAGAAGTCGCGCCAGGCCGTCCGGCGGGCCAGGCGGACGAGCCCCAACGCGCAGGTGCTCGTGACCGGCTGTTCCGTGGCCGTCGATGCGGACTCGCTGGCCGCGGCCGATCCGGCGGCCCGCCTCTTCGGCAATGAATCCAAGGACCAGCTGCTGACCGAGCTGGCGGCTTTGCTCGATATCCCCGACGGAGCCGAGCTGCCCAGCCTCTCCGGGGTCGATCCGGCGGTCGCGCCGGCCCGGCCGGTTGGACGCGAGGTGGACGAAGGTTCGGTCGAGGACGCCTTCGAGCGGGAGATCGATCGAACGCGCGTCTTCGTCAAGATCCAGGACGGCTGCTCGTTCCATTGCACCTACTGCATCATTCCCAGGGCTCGAGGCCCGGAGCGGTCGGTGCCCGCCGAGACGGTGCTCGCCGAGGTGCGTCGCGCCCATTCGGCCGGTCATCGGGAAGTTGTCCTGACAGGCATCAACGCCGGGACGTATGCCGCCGACGGCGGTGATGACGTCGACCCTGGGACGACCGCCGGATCGGGTCTGCCGGCGCTGGTGCGCCGCATGCTGGCCGAGACGGAGATAGAACGGATCCGCCTCAGCTCCATCGAGCCTCAGCACGTGACCGACGATCTGCTCGAGGTCTGGGTCGGCTCCGAAGGGCGCTGCCTGCCCCACTTCCACATCCCGCTGCAGTCGGGTGACGACACGATCCTGCGGCGCATGGGGCGCCGCTACGACGCCGCGTCCTATGGCGAGCTCGTGGGGCGCGTGCAGAGGGCGATCCGCGGGGTCGCCGTCCACGCGGACCTGATCGTGGGTTTCCCGGGCGAGGACGACGCTGCCTGGGCCCGGACCGTGGCGTTCCTGCGGAGCCTCGATCTGGCGGGGATCCACGTCTTCCGCTACTCCGCGCGGCCCGGGACGGCGGCGGCGCGCATGATCGGGCAGGTCGACGGGCGGACGAAGAAGCGGCGCTCGGCCCAAGCCCTGGCGCTGGCGACGGAGGCTCGGACGCGCTTCGCCGCGCGGCAGCTCGGCGGGGAGCTGCGCGTCCTCTTCGAGCGGCAACTCGCAAATGGGCTGTGGCTCGGGCACGCCGAGAACCACGTCCTGGTCGAAGCGGCCGCGACGGGCGGTGGCTCCCTGGAGAACGTCGTCGGCCTGGTGCGCGCCGAGTCGATCGATCCAGCGGCCCTCGACCGGATCGTCGGGCGGGTGCTGGCGATCGATCCGCCCAGATAGCAGGCGGCCGGCGCGGACGAGCGGCATCAACACCTGGCGGAGTCGGCGCCCAAGTAGGAAGATCGACGCGACCACAACAACCGTCTGGCCCGGACCATTGGGGAGGGGCGCCATGCCGCCTGATTGCCTGTTCTGCCGAATCGTCTCCGGCGAGCTGCCGTCGGCTCAGGTCTATTCCGACGAGTCGATCGTAGCCATTCGCGACATCTCGCCCCAGGCTCCGACCCACCTCCTGCTGATACCGCGCAAGCACATCGCTTCCGCCCGCGAAGTTGGGCCGGAGGACAAGGGGCTCATCAGCGACGTGTGCGCCCTGGCGGCCGAGCTGGCGATGCGCCACGGAGTCGCCGAGGACGGCTACCGGCTCGTGATCAACGTCGGTCGAAACGGCGGCCAGACCGTGGACCACCTCCACGTTCACATGCTCGGCGGCCGGCCGATGGCCTGGCCTCCCGGCTGATCGGCCGCCCTAGCGCCGCTTGCCCTTGCCGGGTGCCTCAGGGGACGGGCCATCTTCGCGAATCGGCAGCGGCTCGTCGACGACCGCCCAGGTGCGGACCCTGTCGCGCTGGATCTTGAACGTGTGGGTCCGCGGGAAGTCCGCGTCCGGCCAGAGGCGCCAGGCGACGACGCGCTGGTGGACCGCAAGGGTGGCGTTGCCGGCTCGGACTGCGGCATCGATCTCGGCTCGGACGCGCACCGGGTCGTCGATCTCCGGGGCCCGGGTGGCGTCCGCCGGTTCGCCCGGCTGAGGGAGCGCCGGGGCGCCGGGCGCCAGCACGACTGCCTCGATTCGACCGGGCACGGCCTCCACCACGACGGCGTCGCGGATGCCGGCGGTTCGGAGGGCGTTCTCGACGTCCTCTGGATAGACGTTGAGACCGTTGGGCAGAACGATGATGTCCTTCTTGCGGCCCATCAGGATCAGGTGCCCCGAGGCGTCGTGCCGGCCGATGTCGCCGGTCTTGTACCAGCCGTCGGTGGTGAACGAGGTGGCGGTCGTGGCCGGATCGCGCCAGTAGCCGCTGAACAGGGTCGGCCCGGAGACCAGGACCTCGCCGTCGTCGGCGAGCTTCACCAGCACGGGAGGGATCGTCCGACCCACCGTGCCCAGCCCGTGGTCTCGCCGGCTGGTGGCGGAGGCCACGCCGCATTCGGTCGCGCCGTAGCCCTGCATCACCACCACTCCCAGGTCCTCCCAGGCCTGCTGGAGTGACGGCGGCAGGAACGCGGCCGCGGAGACGATGAGATTGAGCGACCCGCCGAACTGGCGGTGGACCCGGGCGAAGATCCGGCGCCGGACGGGGTAGGGGAGCCGCCGCGCAATCCGCCGCAACCGATTGAAGGAAGTGAGCTTGCCCTGCCTGGCCACCTCCGCCTCGATCGCCGCCCAGAAGAGGCTCATGATCTGCGGAACCAGCACCAGGGAGGTGGTCCGGTGATCGCGGATCGCCTCGAAGATGACCCGAGGATTGCGGCTCCGTACATACATGACGTGGGCGCCGACGGTCATGGCGTAGAAGACCAGGGCCACCTGCTCAAGCAGGTGCGAGAGCGGCAGCAGCGAGACGGCGCGGTGCTCCCACTCGGGAATCAGGTTGTGGGCGGCATCCATTGTGCCGATCAGATTGGCGTGGGTCAGGATCACTCCCTTGGGTTCGCCGGTCGTGCCCGAGGTGAAGATGATCTCGGCGATGTCGCTGCCCTGAGGCCGTGGCCAGCCGTTGACCTGCGCCTCCCAGTCCGCGGGGAATGTGCCGTCCGTCTCCGCGGCCAGGCTCTCCACGAACGACGTGGGGAAGTGCTCCAGGCGAGCGTCGGCAGGGTCCGCGGCATCGCGTCCCTCGCCGAGGATCAGGCGCTGCGCATCGGCCCTGCCAACGATCCTTTCTATCGCTCCGCTGGACATGCGCAGATCGAGCGGCACGAGCGCCACTCCGGCACGCATGGCCCCGTAGTAGAGGGCGGGTACGGCCGGGCTGGACGGAGTCCAGACGAGAATCCGGTCTCCCGGCTTGAGGCCCAGGGCGCGAAGGCGCCAGGCCACGATGCGGCTGCGACGGTTCAGCTCGCGGTACGTCCAGTTCTCGGTCGTGCCGTCGTCGCTCCGCATGCCGAAGGCAAGCCGCCGGCTGTAGCGGGCCTCGCCCTGATCGATGATGTCCAGCAAGCTGTCCAGGCGCTCCATTACGGCCATCGTACCCATACGCGAGGAAGCGAGCCGCCTGCGCCTCGCAGGTCGCACCGCCGGCCACAATCCGCACGAACGAAACGCGGCTCTCCGCTCCGTGTCCGGTAGACAGCCGCTCGGAGATCGGGCTACACTCCGCGAGCCCTGTTTCGCGGGCCGTCTGCGCATGCTTCACGGAGCAATGAGCGGGTCATGGTCGCGAACGAGCCCCAAAGGAGGTGATTTCCGGATTGGCAGAAGTCCGTGTGGGTGAGAACGAGAGCTTCGAGAGTGCCCTGCGCCGGTTCAACAAGAAGATCCAGCAGAGCGGCATCCTTGCCGAGGCCCGTCGCCGCGAGCACTACGAGAAGCCGAGCGTGAAGCGCAAGCGCAAGGAAGCGAAGCGCAAGAAGGTCGCTCGTCAGAGCGTGACCTGAGTCGACCTCCGCGCCGTCGAAGGGTGCGCGACTCGCTGAGCCGCCCCGCCCGCCCCGAGGTGCCACACCGGTGTCCCTCCGCGATCGACTAGATACCGAACTGAAGGCCGCGATGCGGTCGAATGACGCTGGGCGCCGCGAAGCGCTGCGGATGGTGCTCGCGGCCGTTCAGCGAGCCGAGAAGGAAGGCAAGCACACGCTTGCCGACGACGAGATGATCGGCCTCCTGAGCCGGGAGTTGAAGGTCCGCCGTGAGTCGGTGGAGGCCTTCCGCGGCGGTGGCCGCGAAGATCTCGTGGCCAAGGAGGAGGCTGCCATCTCGGTCGTCTCCGAGTTCATGCCCCAACCGCTGAGCGAGGCCGAGCTGACGACCCTCGTCGAGCAGGGGATCGCCGAGACGGGCGCCGCCTCTCCCCGGGATATGGGCAAAGTCATGGGCTGGCTCTCCCCCAGGACACGCGGTCGAGCCGATGGGAAGCAGGTCAGCCAGCTGGTGACGCAAGCTCTGGCGGCCCGGGCCGCCGGATCGTGACGACGCTCCCGTGTTGAGAGAGCTGCGCGAACGTCCCGATCCATTCGGGCGACACGACGCCATAAGGCTGGCCTTCGCCGGCGCACTGATCCTGCTGGCCCTGGGGGCCAGTGTCGCCGTCGATCTGGCGCCGTCCAATCCAGGCCTCGCTGCCGACGCAGTCGCGCCCACGACCATCCGCGCCCCTCGCGACGCGACCATTGCCAACCAGATCGAGACCGCTCTGGCCCAGGATGCCAAGGCTAACGCCGTCGCGCCGCAATACGACTTCTCCTCAGCCGGTGCGTCGGTCAAAGCGGCCGCCCAGGTCGACCAGTTCAGGCTCGGTCTCGTGCCGGTAGACGACATCTTCAACGCGCCGAAGACACAGGCGGCTCGAGAGATCGAGCTGCAGGCCGTGCTGCCGTCCCTTTCGCCCGGCGACAGGGCGACTTTGCTGGCTCTGGACCCCACTCGATGGCCGGTCGTGGAGCAGGCCGCCGCGAACGCGCTCAACCAGGCCGAGCAGGTCGAGATTCGCAAGACGGACCCGGCCACCCAGGTCAGCCTGGTGAGCCAGCACATGTCCGCCGATTTGGGCCTTTCGGCGGCGGAGGGGAGCCTCGCCGTGGGCATCGCGGCACCGTTCGTCGTTCCTAATTCCGCCTACAGCGACGCCCTGACCGCGCAGGCGCAAGCGGCAGCGAGAGCGAGCCAGCCCACGATCTTCGACTCCGTGAAGGCGGGCCAGGTGATCGTCGACCAGGGCCACGTGATCAGCGCATCCGACATGGTCAAGATCCACTTCTTCGGCCTCGACACGTCCAGTATCGACTGGGGCAAATCCGGGGCCTGGATCCTGATTGCGGCGGTGACGACGGCCCTGCTGCTCGGGTGGCTCTGGAGGTCCCGGCCGGAGTACTGGCATCGCAGCCGGACCCTCGTCCTGATCGGCGCGGTGTTCGTGATTGCCGTACTGGCGGAGAAGCTGCCGGGCGGCCGAGCATGGCTGCCGTATCTGGTTCCCGCCGCGGCAGCGGGAATGCTGCTGTCGTTGTTGCTGGACGCCGGCGTTGCGATCGTGGTCCTGGCGCTGCTGGCGGTGCTTGCGGGAATTGCCAACGGCACCTCTCTGGAGCTCACGGCATACGTCTTCCTGGGCGGATTTGCCGGAATGCTGGCGCTCGGGAAGGGCGAACGCCAGCACCTCTTCCTCCGGGCGGGGCTGGCCGTGGCCGCGGTCGACTTCGCGGTCGTGGGGGTCTTCGCGTTGCTCGGCCAGCACGACATGACCGGGCTGTTGGAGCTTGATGGAGCCGCGGCAGCGGGGGCGCTCGTGGCTGCGGTCATAGTCCTCGGTAGCTTCTCCCTGCTGGGCAACCTGTTCGGGATACTCACCCCTCCGCAGCTCAGTGAGCTGGTCAACCCGTCGCAGCCGCTACTTCGCCGCCTGCTCATCGAGACGCCCGGCACCTACCACCACTCGCTCATGGTCGGCAACCTCGCCGAGCGGGCCGCCTCCGCCATTGGAGCGGATCCTTTGCTGACCCGCGTAGCCGCCTACTACCACGACATAGGCAAGCTCGCGAACCCGCTCGCGTTCATCGAGAACCAGGCCGGCGGCGAGAACATCCATGACCAGCTCGAGCCTGAGGTCTCGGCCGCGATCCTCAGGCAACACGTCCGCGACGGCGTCGACCTCGCCTACAAGGCCCGCCTGCCCGAGCCGCTGATCGCGTTCATCCCGCAGCATCATGGGACGGCCCTTCTCGGCTACGTCTACGGGAAGGCGCGTGAAGCGGCCGCCGCGCCCATGGGAGGCCTCAAGACCCCAGCCGGGCGCGACGCGGCGGACGCGATCGACCAGGGCCCGTTCCGACACGGGGGTCCCAAGCCGCAATCGCGCGAAGCGGCCGTGCTCATGCTGGCGGACGGGGTGGAGGCATCAGTCCGCTCACTCTCGAGCCGGGATGAGGCCACAATACGGGGGATGGTCAGCCAGATCATCGCGGAGCGACTCGGCGACGGGCAACTGAACGAGTGTGATCTCACGATTCGTGACCTGGAGACCATCCACGAGGCTTTCGTCGGGCAACTCCTGGGGATGTACCACCAGCGGATCGCCTATCCTGCCAACCAGGTGGTGGAGATCGAGTCGCGGCGCAGACGGGGCCTGCGCAGATAGGGAGGGCTGGAAGATGGAGGACAGGGCGCACGGGATAAGTCCCCGAGATGCGCGCGCCTCGTTCCTGCCCGTCCGCGGACGGAAGACGTCTCCGCGAGGCCGGCTGTGAAGGGATACCGTCCCCCGACGACGGCCATCCAGGAGGGGACCACCTCTTCAATCTACCTGCCGCCGTTCCGGATCGACGTGACGGTTCGGCCGGGGGTGCCTCACATCGCCTCCCGCCATCGAATCGCCAAGGCCGTAAAGGCGACCCTGGATGCCGCCGGTGCTCCCGGGCCGGCGTCGATCGGAATCATCCTGTCGGCCGACGACGAGCTGACCGAGCTGAACGTCGCCCACATGGGCGCATCGGGCGGGACAGACGTGCTGTCCTTTCCCTTCTTCCCGCCCGAGGCCTTTCCGCCACACGAGCACGGCACTCAAGGCCAGCGAGACCCCTGGGTTGTTGCGGCGCTCAAGCAGGCCTTCGCGCTGCCGCCGGGATTGAGGGCTCATCTGGGCGACGTCATTGTCTCCGTCGAGCGGGCGATCGTTCAGGCTGAGAGGGGCCGGGGCGGCCAGACCGGGGACGTCCAGTGGACGGCGGTCGAGGAATTGCTGTTGCTGACGGTGCACGGCACGCTGCACACCTGTGGCTGGGATCACGACGAGCCCGTGGAGGAGGCTGCCATGCGGGCGATGGAGTGGCGGATTCTCCAGTCGGTGGGCGGGCACGCGGAGCTGGCCGAACCCGAAGCGGCATCGGCGGCTGGCGAGCGCTGATCCTGCCGCGGCCGCTTCTGCCGCGGACGCTCTTGCCGCGGCCGCTTCGGCCGCCTCGATCCGCCGAGCGGCGATCCAATCGCGACCCCAACGCGGCGCCTCGGCCCGGCCCTGATACCATCGTCCCAGGCCCTCCGAAACCGGATCAGGGCTAGTTTTGCGTGTCGCGCCCATGCGCGGCGGCAGTGGCTGGAGCAGCGGTGAAGATCATCGTCGGCCTCGGGAATCCCGGTGCCCAATACGAGAAGACGCGCCACAACGTCGGCTGGATGGTTCTCGACCGCCTGGCCGATCGAGCCGGCTGGTCCGGTCGGGGCCGGACGCGCGACGCGTCGGCAATTGCCCAGGGCCGCTACAACGGCCTCGATCTGCTGCTCGTCAAGCCGCTCACATTCATGAACGAGTCGGGGCTGGCGGTGCGCAAGGTACTGGCTAGGCAGCACGCGCCCCTCTCCGAGATGCTCGTGGTCGTCGATGACTTCGCGCTGCCCTTCGGCAAGCTCAGGTTTCGGGAAGGCGGCAGTGCCGGCGGACACAACGGGCTACGTTCCATCATCGGCGAGCTTGGCAACGAGCAGTTCCCCCGGCTGCGCGTCGGTATCGGCGAGCCGGGCGGAGACGCCATAGACCACGTGTTGAGCCAGTTCGGCAGGGGCGAGCGAGCTCGGCTCTCCGAACTGCTCGATGCCGCGGCCGATGCCGTGGAAGCGTGGGCCCGCGACGGCACGAGCAAGGCCGCCGGCCATTTCAATGCCTTCGAACTCCGGCCGGACGACGAGGAGCGCTCGGCCGCGCCCGGCGAAGTGGAGGGACCGCCGGGACCGGACGGGATCCGCCGGACTCGGACGGGCTGGCGCAAACCGCGGCCGCCGGAGGCGGGCGGGTGAGCATTCGGGGAGGCCGTCCTCTCCGGCGTCAGATCGAAGCCGCTCTGAGCGGCGAGGCCGATCCGCTCGGCGAAGAAGGACTCGGCCCGCCGGACGGGAGAGGAACCGAAGGCTCTCAAGACTCGGGAGATGACTTCGCGGCGGCCGAGAGCGAAACGGGCGAGGAGCGCCCCGGCCCGCCGGTCCGACGCGGCAAGCGCGGCCAGGAGCGACACGTCGACGAGGAGGTCCGCGTCGCCTATCTGGCCGCCCAGGCGGCACGGGCCGCGGTCGGCCGCGCATCCGAAGTTGGAGCAGAAGCGGGGGTCAAGGCGCGACGCCTGCCCGACCTGCACGTGCTACCGCCGCTGCTCCACGCCAGCGGGGCGTTTGCGGCGCTCAGACAGCGCCTGGGATCGGCGACCGGGCCGCTACCGCCGGGCGGCAGGCATGCGGCTCTGGCCGCGATTCCGCACGGGGCCAAGACCTACCTGGCCGCGGCGCTGGCGCTGGACGGCGCGGCGAGCGGTGCCGCGGAGCGGCTGTGCTGGATAGCCCGAGACTCGGAGATCGGCGATCGCGTGGCCGAGGAGCTACAGGCCTGGCTCGGCGACCCGGAGGCCGTGGCTGTGCTGGAGCCGCGAACGGCGCTTGCCTACGAGCGCAGCGAGCTGGTGCGAGATGAGACCGCGGCCCGGGTCGCGGCGCTGGCGGCATGGCGGTCCGGTCGTGCGCACGTCCTCGTCGCGAGTGTCGCCGCGCTGCTGCAACACACCCTGGACCCGGAGGAGGTGCCGGCCGAGCCGGCCCGCCTGCGTGTCGGTACCCGCGTTCATCGGGACGAGCTGCTCCACCAGCTGCTCGCCCTCGGCTACGACCCGGTGCTCGAGGTTGCCGGCCGGGGCGAGTTCGCGCGTCGCGGCGGCCTCGTGGATATCTTCCCATCCGCCGCATCGCTCCCGATCCGAGTGGAGCTGTTCGGCGACGAGATCGACTCGATGCGCGTCTTCGACCCGACCGACCAGCGCAGTCTCCACGCCATCGAGGAAGTGGTCCTTCTGCCCGCCAGTGAGTTCCTGGTGCCGCGTGGCGGCGTCGCCGAGATCCGGGCTCGCGTCGGGCGCTTGCCGGGCCGCCTCTCCGGGCATATGAGCGAACGCCTGGCCGCCGACCTGGCCCGCTTCGAGGAAGGTGTGCGCGCCGGAACGGGCGACCTCGGCGCCCACTCGGGCCACGTCCACGACGTGGCCGCGGCGGCCCGAGCACTGGAGACCGGCGATGCCGCCGAGATCTGGGCCGCGGTGCTGTGCCCCGCCACAGGGCTCGATCACCTGGCCCCCGGCACGCTTCTGGTCCTCGACGAGCCCGGCGACATCGCCGAATCCGCCCAGTTCCTGTGGCGACAAGCGCAGGAACGGCGCACCGAGCTGGTCGCGTCCGGGGATCTACCGGACCACTGGCCCGAAGCGTACCTGAGTCAACGAGAGTGGAAGGGGCGGCTCCTGAGTGGGCGGACCCTGGAGCTGACGTGGGAATCGGAGGCCGCCACACCGACCGGCGGCGGGACGCCGATGGGCGATCTCTTCGGCTGGCGTGAGCCGGCGCTGCCGCCGGCCCGGACCGAACGCCTGGCCTTGACCGTTGCGGGCTGGACGAGCGAGGGCGACCGGGTCGTCCTGGCCTCCGATCAAGCCCCGCGCCTGGCCGACCTGCTGTCCGAGCAAGGGCTTCCCACCGCCGTGGTCGACCGCCTGTCGGAGGCGCCCGCTCTGGGAACTCGCACCCTGATCGGCCGTAGCCTCAACGGCGGCTTTGCCGGCGGTCCCGACGGGCTCGCCCTCGTGACGGACCGCGAGCTCTTCGGCTCGGTTCGCGTGCGTCGACCCAAGGCTCTGCGGCGGGTGGTTCCGAGGGACATCCTGGAACGGTTGATCTCGGGGGATCTCGTCGTCCACGTGGACCACGGCATCGCCCGCTACGAACGGATGCTGCGCCGCGGATCCGAGGGCGAAGAGCGCGACTACCTGGAGCTGAGCTTCGCCGGGACGGACAAGATCTTTCTGCCGGTGGAGCAGATCAATCGAATCAGCCGCTACTCCGGCGGTGAGAACCCCGCCCTCAGCAAGCTCGGAGGGGCGGAATGGCTGCGAACCAAGCAGCGGGTCAAGCGAGCCGTCACGGACCTGGCCAAGGAGCTGCTTGAGATCTACGCGGCGCGCGCCGCCGCACCGGGCTTCGCCTACCCGCCCGACACGCCCTGGCAGCAGGAGCTGGAAGCGTCGTTCCCGTACGAGGAGACGCTCGACCAGCTTCGCGCCACGGCCGAGGTCAAGCTGGATATGGAGGCCGGCCGGCCGATGGACCGCCTCGTCGTCGGCGACGTGGGCTACGGCAAGACGGAAGTTGCGCTCCGCGGCGTCTTCAAGGCGATCCAGGGCGGCAAGCAGGTTGCCGTGCTGGTTCCGACGACCGTTCTCGCCGCGCAGCACCACCAGACGTTCGGTCAGCGCCTAGCGGCCTTCCCGATCACGGTGCGCCTGCTCAGCCGCTACGTGCCGGAGAAAGAGCAGGCGGCGACGATCGCCGGGCTGGCCGCGGGTTCGGTCGATCTCGTTATCGGGACCCACCGGCTGCTGAGCAAAGACGTCCGTTTCCGCGATCTCGGCATGGTGATCGTGGACGAGGAGCAGCGCTTCGGGGTGGCGGCCAAGGAGCGTCTCAAGAAGCTGCGCCGCGAGGTGGACGTTCTGACGCTCTCGGCCACGCCGATCCCCCGCACCCTCAACCTGGCCCTCGCCGGCGTCAGGGACTTGAGTCTGATCGAGACGCCACCGGAGGATCGGCTGCCGATCCAGACGCGCGTGGCCGAAGCTTCCACGGGCCTGGTCCGGGACGCCATCCTGCGCGAGCTCGACCGGGGCGGCCAGGTCTTCTTCGTCCACAACCGCGTCGAGACGATCGAGGCCCAGGCCGAGCAGCTGCGCCAGCTGCTGCCGGGGGTGCGCATCGCCGTAGGCCACGGCCAGATGCCGGAAGGCCGGCTCGAGAAGGTGATGCTCGCCTTCGCGGGCGGAGCGACAGATGTCCTGGTCTGCACCACGATCATCGAGTCGGGCCTGGACATCCCGAATGCCAACACTATCGTCATCGACCGGGCCGACACCCTCGGCCTGGCCCAGCTCTACCAGCTCCGCGGCCGTGTCGGCCGGTCCAGCCGCCGCGCCTACGCCTACCTTCTCTACCGGCGCCGCGAGCGGCTCTCCGACGTGGCCCGTAAGCGGCTGCAGGCCATCTTCAACGCATCGGAACTGGGGGCGGGATTCCAGATCGCCCTGTCCGATCTCGAGATCCGCGGCGCCGGCAACATCCTGGGCGCGGAGCAGCACGGCCACGTCGCCGCCGTCGGCTTCGACCTGTACACGCGCCTGCTGGCCGAGGCCGTGGAGGAGCAGAAGGCCGAGTTCGAAGGCCGGCCTCCGGTCATCGAGCGTCCGGGAGCGGTCGTGGACCTGCCGGTGGACGCGCACCTGCCCGACTCGTACGTGCCCGAGACCGCCCAGAAGCTGGAGCTGTACCGGCGCCTGGGCCGTGTTCGAACGGCCGGCGAGCTGGCTGCCTTCCGCCAGGAGCTGGCCGACCGCTTCGGGGCGCCGCCGGCGCCGGTCCTGCGCCTGCTCGAGGTCGTCGAGTTGAGGATGGCCGCCGAATCGGCCGGTATCGCTTCCATATCCCGCGAAGAAGGCGAGCTCGTCGTTCGTTTCGGCACGCTGAGCCGGGCCTCGGCCATGCGCGCCCTGGCCTCGATTGGCCGCGAGGCCGTTCGCTTCGGATCGAACCAGGCCCGCATCCGCCTGCCGCGCGACCCCGTTCGCTCCTGGAGCGTGGCGCAGTCCGTGGTCCAGCGACTCATTCCGGCCGCAAGAGAGCAGGAGGAGCAGCGCGAGCGAGCCGCCGCCGCCCAGGGACGCCAGCCCTAGCCGAAATCGAGGAACGAAACGGCCGCGGCCGCCCTCATATTGAGTAGGGTCACTCATCAGCTTGACGGCAGCGAGGGCAGCGTGGCGGTAGTAGCGGCGCGAACGGTGATGGCGGCCCGCGGCGGCGATGAGGGGGCCTTCGCGCGTCTCGTCGACGTGGAAGCTCCGGCGGCCTATCGCCTTGCCTTGACGATCACCAGGTCTCCTGCCGAAGCCGAGGACGCGGTTCAGGATGCGTTCGTTCAAGCGTGGCGACGGATCGACTCGCTGCGCGATCCGGACCGGTGGTCGGCCTGGTTCCGGCGCCTGCTCGTCCGATGCGCAGTGGAACGCGCTCGGAGGCGGCATCTAGTCAGGGAAGTGGACCTGGAGCTCGCCCTGGACGTCCCCAGACTCGAGCCGTCCACTCACCCGGCAGAGCACCTTGCACTGCTCGCCGCGCTGGGCCGTCTCGATCCCTCGGACCGGGCGATCATCTCGCTTCGCTTCTTTGCCGACCTGGAAATGAAGGACGTGGCCGACGCTCTCGGGATTCCGCTTGGCACCGCGAAGTCGCGGCTCCATCGCGCCCTCGAGCGCCTCCGCGAACGAATGGGGCAGGAACCATGAACCTGGAACAGGATCTTTCGGACGCCTTGCGCGGTGCCTTTGGAGCGGCTCTGCCGAGTCCGGATCTGCGTGCTCGCGTCATGGCCGCGACTCGACGGGAGTCGGCCGGCTCTCGTCGCGCGCCGCGTCGCCTTCTGCTCGCCATATCCGGTTTGACGGCCGCGCTGCTGCTCGCTGCGGTCGTCTCGACCGTCGTCAAGCCGAACGTCACCGCGTCCCAGGAGCCTTCGGCTACCGCCTCCGGGCCGCTGACGCACTATGCCGTCGGCTTGCTCTCGTTCGACTATCCAAGCTCGTGGAAGTCCCGCGTGAACGTCCTCCCCTGGGTGTTGGGCCTCTGGACGGGTTCGGACCCCGCCGACTGCCTCACGCCCACTCCCCAGCCGACCGGGCCGGACAGCCACTGCGGCAGACAGGGGCCTCTGCTTCCGGGGACTCTGTACGTGACGGTGGGCGACTACACCACCTCGCCTCCCGACCTGCCGATAGACCCCAGCCAGCCATCGGCTCTTCCTTCGGGCGGCCAGTACGTGACGGTGGCGGGTATGCAGGCGACCCTGGTGAGCGGCGCGACGGCGACGGAGCAGACGCTCGACTGGACGATCTCCGAGCCCAAGCGACCTCATACGCGGTTGCAGGTTCACGCCGAGTTTGCGGACCCGGGCGCCGAGGAGATGCGGACCGAGATCATGGCGATGGTTTCCAGTCTCAGGTTCGCTAACCCCGTCGAACCGCTCGATCTCTCCTTGGGCAATGACATCGCGAGCTCGTTCACGAGCGGCCTGCACGTGCTCCCGGGATTCGACTGCTTCCGGGCGTTACCCGGCGAGGTCGCAACGGGAGTGGTCACCGACGCTCCGGATTTTCGGCGGCTGACCAAGCCGCTGCCGGTGAGTTGCCGGATAACCGTTGAGCCAGCCGCCAGCGTCGGTCTCTGGAAGGTGACGCTCACGGAGTGGTGGGCCGCGGACGTCGACCGGACCGCAGGAAGCTACATGCTCGTCTTCTGGCTCGACCCGGATGCGGCTGGTTACGGGTACGAAGGTGCCTGGCAGATCGGCGGATCTACCTCCGGCGGCAACGGCCCGGACGTTCTGGGAGATCCCTTCCCGTACGTTTCCGAGGATCAACTCCCGTCTTCGACTTGACGCTGCCCGAATCGCGTAACCTATAGAACGGTCCGCGTCACGAAAGGACGCGAGCCGGACCCCGATGGGGTTCGTCACTGGCAGCCGGTCAGTTCCGTCGCACCCCGCGTCAGGGCGGCCACGCGGCCGCCTGGACCCCGGCCGGGAAGGACGTGGGATGCAGCGAACGAGCAAGGCGGTATCTGGCGTGGCACACCCGAAGAACGCGCCCGAGAAGGACGCCTTCCGGCCGGATATCGAGGGGCTCCGCGGCCTTGCCGTATCGCTGGTCGTGCTCTTCCACGCCGGACTCCTCTCGCACTCCTCCACGCAGCTCACCGGCGGCTTCATCGGCGTCGACCTCTTCTTCGTCGTTTCCGGCTTCCTGATCACCGGGCTGCTGATCCGCGAGCGCGAGAGGACGGGCCGGGTCAGCTTCTCGCGCTTCTACGCCCGGCGAGTGCGGCGCATCCTGCCGGCCGCGGCGGTGGTGCTGCTGATCACGATCCCGCTCTCCAGCCAGCTGGTCACCCTGGTACAGCGACCGTCCGTGATGCAGGACGGCGCCTCGGCGGCGCTCTCGGTCGCGAACATCCGCTTCGCCATGACCACCGACTACTTCAACCCGGTCAGCTACTCGCCGTTCCTGCACTTCTGGTCGCTCGGCGTGGAGGAGCAGTTCTACTTCGTGTGGCCCGCCCTGCTTGCGATCGTGGCCTGGAAGTCGCCGCGTCTCGGTGCCGGCCTGGCCCTTTCGATCGTTGTCGTGGCATCGTTCTGGGCGAGCCTGATCGTCGGCGATTCCTCATCGTCCACGGCGTTCTACATGCTGCCGACCCGGGCCTGGCAGCTCGCCGCGGGCGGGCTCCTCGCGATCGGTGCGGGATCGCTGGACCGGGCGCCCGCCGCGATACGGTCTGCCGTGGGAACGGTCCTGGCCTTCGCGGGCTGGGCGGCCATGGCGGCTCTGATTACCGCGGCCGTGGCTATCGATTCGATGGCCACACCGTATCCGGGCACCGCCGCGCTGGTACCGACCATCGCCGGAGTGCTCTTGATAGCCTCCGGCACCAGTTCGATCGGGCCCGGCGTCCTCCTCCGATTGGCACCCGTTCGCTTCCTGGGAAAGATCAGCTACTCGCTCTACCTGTGGCACTGGCCGATCCTGATCCTGGGCGGGATCTGGCTGGTCGGCCCACTGGACTCGATCTCCCCGGCACAGGCCGTGGCGCTTGCCGCCCTGGCTGTCCCGGTGGCAACGATCAGCTGGATGTTCGTCGAGGAGCCGTTCAGACGCGGCCAGATCCCTCTGCCGCGCCCGAGCCGGGTAGTAGCCGCCGGCGTGGCCGTCATGGTGGCCGTGGCCCTGATCGGGACCGGGTTCAACTTCGGCGCACAGTCCGCCCTGGCCAACATCGGCGGAGATGCCCCGGACCCGACCGCGATCGCCTTGGCCACGGCCACGGCCACGGCACGACCGACTCCGACGCCCACTCCTTACGTGGTGCCCGGGACGCTCGCCCCGAGCCAGACGCCGACTCCCGTGCCCGAGATGACCCCAGGTTTGACGTCTCCTCCCGACCAGGAGCCGCCCACGTCTTACGCCGTCACCAGTGCAATCCGCCCCTCTCTCGGCAAAGCCGCGACCGACTACGAGCAGGTCTGGCATGACAACTGCCTCGGCTGGAAGGCGACGACGAGTCCCAACACGACGAGCAAATGCATCTACGGGGATCCGAACGGAACCTACACCGTCGCTCTGATCGGCGACTCTCACGGGTCGGCGCTCTTCCCCGGCGTCAACGAGGTGGCCAAGGCCCACGGCTGGAAGCTGATCCCATATCTCAAGATCGACTGCTCGTTCCTGGATTTCAACGATCTGGTCTACTTCGGCCCGCCGACGGTTCCGTATCCGCAATGCATGACCTGGAACAGCGCCGTCCTGGGCTTGCTGAAGGCGCACCCGCCGGATCTCGTCATCATCTCGGAGAGCCGCTGGATCTTCACGGCCAGCTCGGCCGAATCGAACGTGACCGCCCAGTCCGACTCCCTGATCCGGATGATTCAGAAGATCCCGACCAGCACGAAAGTGGTCATCATCGAGGACCCGCCGCTACCGACCAACGTCGACGTGCCGAACTGCCTGTCGACCTATCTGTCCGACTACCGGCGCTGCTCGTACACCCAGAAGGTGGGTTTCGGATCATCGATGCGCACCCGCGAGGAGAAGGCATCCGAGGCCACGGGAGCGGCCCTGATCGACCTCACCAGTGCCATCTGCCCGGGGACCGGCAACTGCCCTGTCGTGATCAACAACATGATCGTGTGGCGAGACCAGCACCATCTCACGGCCACGTTCGCGACCAGCCTCGGTCCGGTCATCGACGAGCAGCTCACCGCCATCCTGAACCAGTGGGAGAAGGCGGCCCAGCCGTCACCTCCGTACTAGTCCCGGTCTCCCGCTAAGGGGCCGCCGGTCGCGTGGGCCCGCTCGCCGACGGGCTTCTCTTCGGGGCCGGCCCCGCTCGTGACGGCGTTTCGCTGCGGTAGACTGCTGCGTGCCGAGCCTAGCGTCACCCTGACCGGAGGACCGCCGCGAGATGTCAGCCGAGGACCTGCGCGCAAAGATCCGCGAGATCCCCGATTTCCCGAAGCCGGGGATCCTGTTTTACGACATCACCACCCTGCTCAAGGACGCGGCTGCATACCGCGAGGCCATCGATCTGATGCTGGCCCCCTATCGTGACCAGAGCATCGACCTGGTCGTGGGCATGGAGTCCCGAGGCTTCATCTTCAGCGGCCCGATCGCATACCAGCTGAACGCCGGCCTGATCCCCGTGCGGAAGCTCGGAAAGCTGCCGTCCGAGACGATATCCGTGGAGTATGCCCTCGAGTACGGCTCCAACACCCTCGAGATACACAAGGACTCGATCCACGCCGGCCAGCGGATCCTGATCGTCGACGATCTGCTCGCCACCGGCGGAACGGTCCGCGGCACCATCGAGCTGGTCGAGCGGCTGCAGGGTCAGATCGTCGGGCTGGCCTTCCTGGTGGAGCTGCAGTTCCTCAAGGGGCGGGAGCGGCTGGCCGGCTACAAGGCCACGAGCGTCATCCAGTACTGATCCACGGATGGGTGTGTGAATCTCCGCCCCGGCGTCGATACCGACCCCTCCAAGGCTCCCGGCGATTGGGAGCCGCGCCTGTGACCGCGACCTTCATCCCCCGGCGCGCGCGAGGCACGATCCTGGCTCGAGAGACGACGGATCGGGCGATGCTGCGCGCTTTCCTGGAGACGGACCGCTTGTACGCTGCCTACGCCCTGTGCGATCTGGATGACCGCGAGTTCCTTCGCACTCGCTGGGGAGTGGCACTGGCGGGTGGCCATCCGATCGCCGTGGCCCTGCAGTACGCCGGCTATGCGCCGCAGCCGGTCTTCGTAATGGGCGAAAACGCCGGGATCGAGGCCATCCTCGCCGGCGTCATCAAGCCTCGGACCGCCTACGTGGCAGCCAGACCGGAGAATCTCGTGGCGATCTCCGCCAGCTACCGCGTCGATTCCGGCCCGGCCATGTACAGAATGTGGGTCGACTCAGCCCATTTCCACCCGTTTCCCGCCGCCGTCGAGAGGCTGCAGCCCGAGGATATCGGCGAGCTGAACAGGCTGTACCAGTTGGGCTTCGCCGCGTGGCTGCCGGCCAGCGCCATCGCCGACGGCCTCTACTACGGCATCCGCGTCGGGGGTCGTCTCGTCTCGGCGGCGGGCACTCACGTAATCGGTCCCGCGGCGAGGCTGGCGGTCGTCGGCAACGTCATGACTCACGCCGATTTCCGCGGCCGCGGGTACGCTACCGCGGTAACGGCGGCCGTGACGGCGGAGCTGCTGCGGTTCTGCGACAAAGCGGTGCTCAACGTCCGGACGGACAACCCACCGGCGCTGGCAGCCTATCGCCGGCTCGGCTACCAGGTTCACGTGACATTCGAGGAACGCCTGATCCATCGCTCCGAGCCGATCTGGAGCGGATGGACGGGGATGTTCCGGCGCATTCTCACTCGTAAGGAGTCCTGAGTTCCATGACGACACCGACACTGCCCGCGGCTTCCAGCGCGGCCGCTTCAGGCCTGCCCGGCCACGACGTCGCCGATCTCGGCCTCGCGGCCGAGGGGAAGCGGCGCATCGAGTGGGCCGAGCGAGAGATGCCCGTGCTCCGGCTGATTCGGGAGCGTTTCGACCGCGAGAAGCCCCTTTCCGGTCTCCGGCTGGCTGCCTGTCTCCACGTCACCACCGAGACCGCCAACCTGATGCGGACGCTCAAGGCCGGCGGTGCCGAAGTGGTGCTGTGCGCCTCCAACCCGCTCTCGACCCAGGATGAGACCGCCGCGGCCCTCGTGGTGGAATACGGGATCTCGACGTTTGCCCGCCACGGCGCCGACCGCGACATGTACTACCGGCACCTCAATGCGGCGGCGGACACGCATCCGCACATGACAATGGACGACGGCTGCGACCTGGTCACCCTGATCCACCAGGAGCGGCGTGGCCAGCTCTCGGAGATCGTGGCCGGGACCGAGGAGACAACGACCGGCGTCATCCGCCTCAAGGCCATGGCCGCCGACGGCGCCCTCGGCTATCCGGTCGTCGCCGTGAACGAGGCCCTTACCAAGCACCTCTTCGACAACCGCTACGGCACGGGCCAGTCCACCGTGGACGGCGTCATCCGCGCCACGAACCTGCTGATCGCGGGCCGCCATGTCGTGGTGGCCGGCTACGGCTGGTGTGGCAAGGGGATCGCGTCACGGTTCCGGGGCATGGGAGCCCAGGTCTGCGTCGTCGAGGTCGATCAGGTCCGGGCCCTCGAGGCGCTGATGGACGGCAACCTCGTCATGACCATAGGCGAGGCGGCGGCCTGGGGCGACATCTTCGTGACTGCCACCGGCGACATCCACGTCATCCGAGCCGAGCACTTCAAGGTCATGCGCGACGGCGCCATCCTGGCCAACTCGGGCCATTTCGATGTCGAGATCGACATCCCGGCGCTGCGGGCCCTGGCCGGCGGCAAGGAGCGTGAGGTTCGCGAGAACGTCGTCGAGTACGTGGTCGACGGCAAGCGTCTGCACGTCCTGGCCGAAGGTCGCCTGGTCAACCTGAGCTGCGCGGCGGGCCATCCGGCGTCGGTCATGGACATGAGCTTCGCCAACCAGGCCCTCACCGCGGAGTACCTCGGCAAGAAGCACGGGGACCTGGCCAAGGGCGTCTACGACGTGCCCGAGGAGATCGACGTCGAGGTGGCTCGGCTGAAGCTGGCCGCACTCGACATCGTCCTGGACCCGCTGACGCCCGAGCAGGCGGAATACCTCCGCTCCTGGCAGCACGGAACCTGATCCGCTCGACGCTCGGGCGGGCGACTTCCTGTTGCCCCGGAGATCTCGACGCCCGTCTCAGCATGGTCTTCACGCCGGGTCGGCGGGTAGGTCGGGCCGTGGCGTCCGCGTGCTAACCTTCGCGCTGGAGTTCGACCGCCCGCGAGCGCCAGCGGCCAATAGGGGCGCCCTGGGAGAACGATGACCAGCATTCTCGACGACCCGCAGTACCTGTTTACGTCCGAATCGGTGACCGAGGGACACCCGGACAAGATGTGCGACCAGATCTCGGACGCAATTCTGGACGCCATCCTGGCCGATGACCCGGACGCTCGCGTAGCCTGCGAGACAGCGACGACCACGGGTCTGGTCATGGTGCTCGGCGAGATCACCACCTCGACGTACGTGGACTTTCAGGCGGTCGTCCGGGACACGGTCAAGGAGATCGGCTACACCGACGCCGAGTGGGGCTTCGACTACCTGACCTGCGGCACGCTCGTGTCGGTCAAGGAGCAGTCACCGGACATCGCCATGGGCGTCGATGATGCCCTCGAGGACCGTGGGCATGGCAAGACCGAGCTGGGTGCGGGTGATCAGGGAATGATGGTCGGCTTCGCCTGCCGCGAGACGCCGGAACTCATGCCGCTCCCGATCGCGCTGGCCCACCGGCTGGCTCGCCGCCTGGCGGAAGTCCGCAAGAGCGGCCAGCTGCCGTACCTGCGCCCCGACGGCAAGACCCAGGTCACCGTCGAGTACGACCACGGCGTGCCCAAGCGAATCACCAACGTCGTCGTGGCAGCGCAGCACAATCCGGACGTTCTGATCGAGAAGCTTCGCTCGGAGATCATCGAGTCGGTGATCATGCCGATCGTGCCGGCCGAGCTGCGGGCCAAGGATCCGGTCATGCACGTCAACGCAACGGGTCGATTCGTCATCGGCGGGCCGATGGGCGACGCCGGCCTGACCGGACGCAAGATCATCGTCGACACCTACGGCGGCATGGCCCGCCACGGTGGAGGCGCCTTCTCGGGCAAGGACCCGACGAAGGTCGACCGCTCGGCGAGCTACGCCGCCCGCTGGGTGGCCAAGAACGTCGTGGCCGCCGGCCTGGCCGACCGCTTCGAGATCGAGATTGCCTACACCATCGGCGTCGCCCACCCGGTCTCGGTCTCTATCGAGACCTACGGCACCGAGAAGGTGCCCGACAAGAAGATCATGGCGGCCATCGACAAGCACTTCGACCTGCGTCCGTCGCGGATCATCGAGGCTCTCGACCTGCGCCGGCCCATCTACAAGCCGACGGCGGCCTACGGACATTTCGGCCGGATAGATCACGACTTCCCGTGGGAGCGGACGAACAAGGCGGCCGCCCTGGCCGACGAGTGCGGACTGGCTCTGCCGGCAGCGGCCGGGCGCTGAGCCCTCGTGTACGCCGTCGTTCTGGCCGGCGGAGGCGGAACGCGACTCTGGCCGCTCAGCCGTCCGGAGTGCCCCAAGCCTTTTCTGCGGCTGCTCGGCGATGAGACGCTGATTCAACGGACGGTGGCGCGACTGGCGCCGCTTGTGGCGCCGAGAGACGTATACGTCATTGCCGAGCGGGGTCACATGGGGCTCGTGGCGGAGCAGCTGCCGGCCGTCCCGGCGGCGAACCTGATCGCTGAGCCGATCGGCCGCAACACCGCCGCGGCCGTGGCCCTCGCCGCCGAGGCCGTGGCGCGGCCCGAGGACGAGGTCATGCTCGTTCTACCGGCGGACGCCTACGTGGCAGACGAGGCGGGTTTCCGCGCGGCATTGGCGGCGGCCGGAGTCGTGGCTGCGACCGGGGCCTCGACTCCGACGGGATCCGCGGCAATGGCCGCGGCTGCGGGCCGGGGCGGCCCGCTGGTCACGCTGGGCGTGACGCCGAACCGCCCGGAGACGGGCTACGGGTACGTTCTCGCGAAGCCGCCGGCCCGCCAGGTGGCGGGGCGTCCGGTCTTCGACGTGGAACGGTTCGTGGAGAAGCCGACGGCGGAGAACGCGGCGGAACTCATCGCCACGGGCCTGGCCAGCTGGAACGCCGGCATCTTCGCGTGGACCCGGTCGTCGATCCGTGACCGCCTCGCCCGCTACGCCCCGGAGATCCTGGGCCCGATTCGGGCCATTTGCGCCTCCGGGACGCCCGATGACCTGGCAGCCGCATATCCCACTATCCGGGCCACGTCCATCGACTATGCGGTCATGGAGCCGGCCTCTCTAGACGGCGGTGTCGCCGTGGTGCCGATGGACGTCGGCTGGAGCGACCTCGGCAGCTGGGCCGCCCTGAGGGATATCTGGCAGGCGGCGGCCGTCGCCGCCGGGGCAGAGGCCGGGTCTTCGGCGTCGAGTGTCCCGCCTGGTGCGGTGGGACGGGGCAATCGTCGCGACCTGGGCTCCACGGGCACCCTCGTCCTGGCAGGGGATCGCCTGGTCGTTACCATCGGCCTGGGCGATACGATCGTGGTCGACACGCCGGAGGCACTGCTCATCTGCTCGGCAGAGCGCTCGCAGGAGGTCCGGGGAATCGCCCAGGAGCTGATGGCATCCAGCCGGAGACCCGCCCCCACAGAGGACAAACCGTGAGCGCCACCTCAGCCGCAACCGAGCCAACTCGTATCGTCTTCGGCACGGACGGCTGGCGAGCCAAGATCGCCGACGACTACACGTTCGCGAACGTCCGCCGTTGCGCCCAGGCCGTGGCCGAGTACGTCGTGGAGCGCGGCGATCGGACTCGTGGCATCGTCTTCGCTTACGACCGCCGTTTCGCCAGCGAGCATTTCGCGACCGCCGCCGCCGAGGTGGTCCTGGCCCACGACATCCCGATAGTCTTCGCCAGCCAGGCGGTTCCGACCCAGATGTCCTCTTTCGAGGTCGTCCAGCGCCGGGCCGCGGCCGGCATCGTCATCACAGCCAGCCACAACCCCTGGACCGACAACGGCTTCAAGGTCAAGTCGCCCGAGGGTGCCTCGGCCGGGCCCGAGATGCTGGCCGCCATCGAGGCCCGCATCGCCGCCGGTGACCCGAAGGCCATCGAAACCCGGCCCTTCGCGGATGCCGAGGCCGCCGGACTGGTGGAGCGGTACGACCCGTTCGAGGCCTACCGGGAGTTCATCGGCCGAAACCTCGATCTCGATCGCCTGCGGGCCGCCGATCTCGACCTCCTGATCGACCCGATGTACGGCGCGGGCGCGACGTGGATGCCGCGCCTCCTGGCCGGGGGTCGCATCCGTGTCCGGGAGATCCACTCGGAGCGCAATCCCTACTTCGGGGGGATCAATCCTGAGCCGATCCCGCCGAACGTGAACGAGGCGCTGGCCGCCATCGTCGCCGGACGCGCGGACCTGGGGCTCTTCCTGGATGGCGACGCGGACCGGGCCGGGGCCGCAGACGAACGGGGTTCCTTCATCACCACACTCCAGATCTTCGCCCTGCTGATGTACTACCTGGCCGAGCATCGCGGCCTGCGGCAGCCGGTGGTCAAGACGGTCAACGAGACCTCCATGGCGGAGCGGCTCGGTGAACACTTCGGCATCGAGGTCTACGAAGTGCCGGTGGGCTTCAAGTACGTCGGGCCCAAGATGATCGAAACCGGGGCGATGATGGGCGGCGAGGAATCGGGCGGCTTCGGCTTCGGAATGCATCTGCCCGAGCGCGACGGCATCTTCGCCGACCTGATGCTGCTCGACCTGTTCCTCCGCGAAAAGGAAGCCGGGCGCTGGCCCGTCTCGAAGGCGATGGCGCATCTCCACGAGATCGCCGGCCCGTCCAGCTATCAGCGCCTGGACGTTCATTTCGATCGGACGGTCTATCCGGCCCTGAAGGACCGCCTCCTCGTCGAGCTGCCGCAGAAGGCGCCGACGGAGCTTGCCGGGAGCCCGGTGGTTCGGACGCAGACCCTCTCGACCAACGACGGCTTCAAGTTTTTCGCGGCCGACGGATCGTGGCTGCTCGTTCGATTCAGCGGCACGGAGCCTCTCGTCCGGGTCTATACGGAGGCCGTTTCACCCGCCGCCGTGGAGGCGAATCTGGCCGTTGGGGAGAAGATCGTCCGCGACGCGTAGACACCTCCGGCGACCGGCCCAAATCGCAACCCGGACAGGCATCGAGCCGTCTCCGCGGACTGGCCCGGCCGGACAACCCTACTTGGCTCGCAGCTGTACAGTGGGGGCGTGGGGCCGAAGGCCGCGACCACGCGACCGGACGGTGACCTCTTCGGGGCAGGCAGGGCGACGGAGGGTCTCTACGATGCACAGCTCTCTCATTGGGAAGGTCGAGAAGGCGAACCGCTACGCCCGCGAGTTGGATCGGATCTCGTTCGAACAACTCGCGGTCACGTTCAAAGGTGACAACGACACTCACGTGGTTCGACTCGACGGCGAGGCCTGGCACTGTACCTGCCACTTCTTCGAGAGCTGGGGATCCTGCGTCCATGTCCTCACCCTGCAGAAGATCCTGGGAGTGATGCTCCCGGAGAGCGCCCAGGTATCCATCTTCACCGCACAGCCGGCCGTCCCTGCCTGACGCCCGGCAAATCCGAACAGGCGTTCCGCGAGAGCGAGCCAAACCCTCTCGGCGCCAATCACCGAGGACTGCCCGTGAATTCCCGACGTCTGCGCCTCCCATCCATCCTCGCCGCGGCCATGACCCTCTCTCTCGCTGCGGCAGCCTGTAGTAGCAGCGCGACGCCATCCCCCATGTACATCT
>Ga0182010_10000110_pt1 | contig 45115 bp, 47 predicted proteins | sample 611E1MmetaG_FD_120488 | JGI IMG/M metagenome (GOLD analysis project Ga0182010, IMG submission 120488) | Permafrost microbial communities from Stordalen Mire, Sweden - 611E1M metaG | ecosystem: Environmental > Terrestrial > Soil > Wetlands > Permafrost | place: Sweden: Stordalen | collected... | reverse complement strand
CTCGAGTTCCAGCCCCAGTGCGAACGGGTAGGCCGGGGATGGGCGGAGCTCGTACTCCATGCTCACCCTGTTCTGGGCACGTCCCGTCATCCGCCACGGCACCCAGCGGACCAGGCCGTGGATGGCGTTGTTCTGCGAGAGTTCGTCCAACGGGGCCTGGGCGTCCACCCCCTCGAAGGAGTACCGCCCGTCACCGAGGCGGTTGGGCCAGGGAGCAAGCACCTGGCCTCGTCCGCCGTGGCTCCACTCGCCGGGCCCGAACCCGTCGATGACGGCCCGCTCCCCCACGGTGAAGGAACGGAGCGTGGCCCCGACCTCGGTGATCACCGCGCGCTGGTGGCCGTGCCCGATGACCCACTGGTCGCCGGTGGCGGCGGTCGTCTCCGCCGGACGCTGGGCATCTATGGGTGGTCGGGGTGTCATGGTCGGTGGGGGTCGTCCGTCCGGTCGGCTGACCCGTGGGTGGCCGACGCCGAACGGTATGGTAGGCGATGAGGCCCCACCGGCCCGACGGGCCTGTTTTCGGTTGGCTCGGTCATGCCGGTGGCACGGTCCTGCCGTCCCCCGTTGCGCCCACCCGGATTCCCTCTGATTGGAACATGAGCCATGCGCATCCTGATCACCAACGATGACGGCGTGTTCGCCCCCGGCATCGCCGCGTTGGCCCGCGGCCTCGCCGCCGCCTTCGATGGCCGACACGATCTGGTACTGGTGGCCCCGCTGACCGACCACAGCGGAGCGGGAGCAGCCGTCGGGCCCGTCCACGAGCGCGAGTCGATCCCGTTCGAGGCCGTCGAGATCCCCGGGCTCGACCACCTCCCCACCTACGGCATCGACGGGCCACCGGCGCTGGCGGTCATCCTGGCCTGCATCGAGGGGTTCGGCCCCCGGCCCGACCTGGTGGTGTCGGGCATCAACCACGGCGTCAATGCCGGTCGGTCCGCGCTGCACTCGGGCACGGTCGGCGCCACTCTCACCGGAGCGCAACTCGGTGTGCGCGGCCTGGCGGTGAGCATCGCCTGGGGAGAGGACCCGGTGCCGTGGGAGACGCCGGTCGGACTGGCCTGCGGGATCGTGCCGGTGCTGGCGGGCATGGCGCCCGCCACGGTCCTCAACCTCAATGTTCCGGCCGTTCCTCCCCACCTGCTCAAGGGCCTGCGCCACGGCAACCTGGGCTCGGCCGGACTGATCCGATCGGTACGCCCGGAGCGCACCCCCGATCCTGTCGCCGGCACCGCCATCGACAGGACCTCCGGTGCCATCACGTTGACCATGCGAGGTGCGGGGGCGGCCGCCGATCGCATCGCCGAGCGGGCCGAGCTCGAGCCGGAATCCGACGCCGCCATCATCGCGGACGGGTGGGCCTCCCTGACCCCGCTGACCGGCGTGCGGGAGGACCTCTCGAACCAGGGCTCCGACGCCCTGGCGGCGGCGCTGGCCACCTACGTCCCCCCGGTTGCCGGAACCGTCTAACCCTCGCCCGGCCGGGAGCCACCGGGAGCCACCCCTGGCTGCACCGCGGCCAGGTGCTGCCCGAACCACCCGATGGCCAGCCGGGCGACGGTCTCCAGTGCCCCCGGCTCCTCAAAGAGGTGGGTCGCCCCCGGCACCACCGCCAGACGGTGGCCGCACCGTAGTTCGGAGGCGGCCGACCGGTTGAGCTCGAGTACCTCCCGATCGGCACCACCGACGATGAGCAGGGTCGGGCAACGTACGTCGGCGAGCCTCGGGCCGGCCAGGTCGGGACGTCCACCGCGCGACACCACGGCGCGGACGTCGTTGTCCGGGGCACCGGCCGCCCACAGCGCGGCCCCCCCTCCGGTGCTGGCTCCGAAGTAGCCCCGGGCGAGCGCGGTGCTGTCCGGCTGGGCGCGGACCCACTCGGTGGCGGCCAGCAGGCGATCGCCGAGAAGTTCGATGTCGAAGACGTTCCGGCGGTCATCGCTCTCCTCGGGGGTGAGCAGATCGAAGAGCAGGGTGGCAAGGCCGGCTGCGTGGAACGCGCCGGCCATGGCCTGGTTCCGCGGGCTGTGCCTGCTGCTCCCGCTGCCGTGGGCGAAGAGCACGATCCCCTCCGCTTCGACGGGGATGTCGAGATGCCCCTGCAGCACAGCACCGTCCAGGCGGATGACGACGTCCCGCTCGGTGCCCCGGCCGGCGGAGTCGGGCGACCGGAGGCCGTCACCGTCGCGGAGCAGTGCTGCCACCTCTTCGTCCGACGTCTGTTCGAAGTCGTCGTACCAGACGCCGACGGCCACGAAACGCGGAGGAGTGAGCAGGCTCACCACCTGGTCGGCCTCGTCCTGAAGCTGCCTGACCGTCTCCGGTGGGGCCACCGGCACGGCGAGGACGATGCGGCTAGCGCCCTGGGCCCGGACCACCTGCACCGCGGCGCGCGCCGACCCGCCGGTGGCCAGGCCGTCGTCGACGATCACCACGGTCCGCCCGGCGACCGGCAGGGGCGGACGGTCTCCCCGGTAGAGCCGGACCCTGCGTTCGAGCTCCGCCCGCTCACGTGCCTCCACCTCGGCGACTTCCCGCTCGGTGATCCTGGCCCGACGGATCAGGTCGGCATCGAACAGGCGGACCCCACCCTCGCCGATGGCCCCGAACCCGACCTCGGGCTGGAACGGCACGCCGAGCTTGCGCACCACGATCACATCGAGCGGCGCATCCAGGGCACGGGCCACCTCGGCCGCCACCGGCACGCCGCCCCGGGGGAGGGCCAGGACCACCGGCCGCTCCGAGCGGAGCTCGGCGAGGCGCTCGCCCAGCAGCCGCCCGGCCTCGTGCCGGTCCCGGAAGGTCCCCTCCCTCCCGTAGCGGCCCGGTCCGACCACGTCAGAACCCGGACGGGAACGTCTCAGGGGGTTCCCCGCGATCCCACAGCGGGGTGCGCTCCAGCGGCTCGAGGGCCCGGGTGCGGTCCATGTGGATCACCGCGTCGAACTGCTCGGACAGGCGTGCCTCGAAGTAGTGGCTCTGCCGTTCGGTCTCCGGCCGGTAGATCACACCGATGGCGCGCTCGAGACGCGGCTGGCACAAGAGGTCGTGCACGGAGGCGTCGGCGGTCGCCAGCCAGTATTGGGGAAGGCCGACGGCGTGCAGCAAGGCCTCGTGGCTGTCCGGGCGGGCAGGTCGGACATGCTTCCGTTCGGCAGGCGAACCCCAGTCCGAGGCGGCAGTGACCCGACCGTCGAATGTCGTGAACCCGATCAGTGCCACATCGCCGTCGTGCTCCTGGCGTGCCAACTGGCCGACGTTGAACTCGCCACGGGCTCCCATCGCCGTCGCCCGTGCGTCCCCCACATGCGAGTTGTGCTCCCAGACGACGACCTTGGTGTCCCCCGACCGGCGGTCGAGGTGGTCGATGAGGGCCTCCAGCGTGCCGGCCATGTGGCGGTCGCGGAGGTTCCACGATGACACCTCGGCCCGATACATCTGGTGGTAGTACTCCTCGGCGTCCCTGACCAGTCGCGCGTTCTGCTCGGCATAGAACTGTTCGTCCTCGGCCACCCAGCCGTCCCGCCGCAGGTACAGCTCCGATCGGCGCTGCAGCTCCACCAGCTGGGCGACGACCTCGTTCTCACAGGGGGCGGCGCCCTGGTACAGGAGCGAATGGCCATAGGCCTGCCCCTCGGCATCCACGTGGTCGAAGCACGAGTAGCGCTGGCGCGCGTTGGCGGCCTCGACCGGGTCGACCTGGTCGAGGTACTCGATGACCGCCTCGATCGAGGTCCGCAGGCTGTAGAGGTCGAGCCCGTAGAAGCGGGCCTTGGTCGCAGGATGCGCCTGGGCGTCGTTGCGGGCCCGGAGCCACTGCACGAAGGTCAGGACGTCGCGGTTCCGCCACATCCAGGTGGGGAACCGCCGGAACCCCCGCAGTGCTGCCTCGGCATCCGCGTCGTGGGGCGTGCCCATCACGTACCGGTTCACCCGATAGGCGTCGGGCCAGTCCCCTTCGACCGCCACCACGGTGAACCCCAATTCGTCGATGAGCCGGCGAGTGATGCGCGCCCGCTCCCGATAGAACTCGTGGGTGCCGTGCGACGCCTCGCCGATCAGCACGATCCTCCGATCCCCGATGAGCCCGAGGAGCGAGTCGTAGTCCTCGGTCACACCTGTCACCGGCCGCGCTGCCCGGTTGAGCACCTTGGCCGATTCGTCCGTCAACCCACCGATCGTCACCACTCCACCATCCACAATCCGGCCCTGCTTCCGCCAGAGTCGGAAGTCCATTTGGCCCCGGTCCGGCCGGGGAGGCAGGCTCCTAGCCCAACTGCTCGTCCAGCCAGTCGAAGGTGACCTGGGCCGACAGGCGGATGTTGTCGGACTGGCAGTGGGTGGAGGCCCCGTCCTCGGTGCGGAACACGACCGAGGTCACCGGTCCACCGACCTCGGCGACGAAGGAGCGGAATTGGTCCAGCGGTTCGGCGCCTTCGCGTTCACCGACCAGGGCCAGCACCGGGCAGGTGATCGAGGGGGTCAGCCCTCCCAGCCGGTATGCCTCGATGGCCTGGCGCCAGGCGTGGAACGAGGGCACGCCGAATCGATGGCAGATCGCCCCGATCCCCCACTGCATCTGGTGGGGCAGCAGGTCCTCGGGCACCCCGATGACGTCCTCGGGTCGGATGTCACGCGTCATGCGGAAGACGTCTTTCCCCACCCATGCCTCCATGTAGCGGCTCATGTCCACCACCGGCGGATTGGCCACCAGGGCGCGGACCCGGCGATCGGCGGCGGCGCTGCGGGCGGCGAAGTACGAGCCGAAACTCTGGCCGGCCAGCGCCAGACGGTCGGCGTCGACGTCCGGGCGACCGGACAGGTGGTCGATCACGGCGCCGAGCGGGACCTCGTAGTCGGGACGGAAGGTCATGTCGGGGTTGCGGCGCATGCAACCGGGTTGGCCGGGGCCGTCGAAGACGAGCACGTTCCATCCCCGCTCGGCTCCCGGCGCGCCCATGTGGAAGTAGAGCTCCTCTGCGCTGGAATCGAAGCCACCCACACCGATCAGCGTGGGAAGGCCGCCGGCCGGCCCGGCATCCGAGCCCGCCGGCCGCACCAGGTACCCGGGGAGCGATCCGCCCTCGAAGGGGATCTCGACCAGCTCGACGGGTGGATCCAGCAGCGCGGCGGCCTCGACGAAGCACGCCCGACTGCGCTCGCCGGTCCGATGGGAGCCGTCGGTGACGCTCTCTGCGTAGTATTCGGCGGTCCGGTAGTAGGTCGAGGCCCGCAGCAGGTGGTCGCGGGCGCTGACCCGCCGGCCGGCGTCGAGGCACCCGCGGCCCCGGTCCTCGACCCGCTCGGCCAGGCGTTCGAAGGCCAGGGCCCACGTTCGCGGGCTTCCGTCGGTGATCTCCGCCACCACCGCCAGGCACTCTCCGACGGTCGAACCGCCGTAGTCGGCGACCCCCAGGGCTCGGATCAGTTGATAGTTGAACTCGTCGTCGCGGAATCCCTCCACCCGGATTGCACTGCGGACGACGTCTGAATCTTCGAAGGACACGACACCCACTTCTCCTCGGACCGAAGTCACCGGGAGCAGGGCCCGGAGCGATCTGATGGTCATTGTGCCCGAAGATCGGCTTACCCTGTGTCATGCGCGTCGCGGCCGTCCAGACCACCGCGAGCCACGACCGACGGCAGAATCTCCACGATGCTGGCGAGCTGGTACGGGTGGCAGCGGAGGATGGAGCAGAACTGGTGGTGCTCCCCGAGTACTTCTCGGTGGCCGGCAGCCCCGAGCACCTGCGCACCTACGCCGAGACGCTGTCCGGGCCCACCGTGACCTGGGCCTCCGAGCTGGCTTCCCGGTGGAACGTCCGCATCCTGGCCGGCAGCATCCCCGAGCTCCCGGTGGCGGCCGGCAGCTCGGGCCGCCACACCGGCGGCCGGCTCTTCAACACCAGCTGCCTCCTCGGCCCCACCGGGTCCCTGGAGGCCGTCTACCGGAAGGTCCATCTCTTCGACGTGGAGCTGGAGGGGGTCCCCTTCCGCGAGTCGGCCACCATCGCCCCGGGTGACCAGCTGTGCGTCACCCCCCTGGGTCGGTCCTCGCCCGAAGGGGGACCTGCCACCGCGGTGCTGGGGCTCTCCATCTGCTACGACCTGCGCTTCCCCGAGATCTTCCGCATCATGGCCCTGGGCGGAGCCACGGTCATCGCCGTGCCCGCCGCCTTCACGGCGGCCACCGGCCCCTCCCACTGGGAGCTGCTGCTGCGGGCCCGGGCCGCCGAAAACCAGGTGTTCGTGATCGGCGCAGCCCAGGTGGGAGACCTCCCACCGGGGATGCCCACCTGCCACGGCCATTCGATGATCGTTGACCCCTGGGGCACGGTCATCGCCGAACTCGGCGATCCGGGCCCCGGCGTGATCCTCGCCGATCTCGACTTCGAAAGACAGCGACGGATCCGCTCGCAGCTGCCGGTGCTGGCTAATCGCCGGCCCGCGGCGTACCGTTGGCCCCATGACGACACCTGGGGCTCAACTGAAAGACATGGCTAGGGGCGGGCCGAAGCAGCCACAGCCGGCGGATCACGCCGACGGATCGGTTCCCTCGTCCCCCCCCTTCGAGGTGGGCATGTTCGATTCCGAGGGCCTGCAGCTCTACTACGAGGTCCACGGGCAGGGCCCCCGGGTGCTGGTGTTCATCCACGGGATCCTCTTGGACGCCAATCTCAACCGCCGGCTGGCCACCGATCTGGCGGCACTGGGCAACCGGGTGATCCTGATCGACATGCCGGGCCACGGGCTCTCCGACAAGCCGAGGCGTGCCTCGTTCCACCGGATGGACACCTATGCCCACCACGTCATCAACCTGCTGGACCACCTCGGTATCGACAAGGCCGTCATCGGGGGCGTGTCACTGGGCGGGAACGTGAGCCTGCTGGTCGCCGCCCAGAATCCCGAACGGGTCCAGGGGCTCGTGGTCGAGATGCCGGTGCTCGAGTGGGCACTGCCGGCGGCGGCGGCGACCTTCATGCCCCTCCTCCTCGCCGTCCACTTCGCCCGCCCGGTGGTCAGACAGACGGCCGCACTCTTCCGCCGGCTCCCCCGGACCGGCAACGGCCCGGTCGACAGCATGATGAACTCGCTGTCCAATGATCCCGTGGAGACGGCCGCCGTCCTGCACGGGATCCTGGCCGGGCCGATCGCCCCCACGGTCGACCAGCGGGCGGCCACCGACGTCCCCGCCGTGGTCATCGGCCATCGGGTCGACCGTCTGCACCCCTTTCACGATGCCGAGCAGCTGGCACGCCGACTGCCCCAGGGCCAACTCCTCCAGGCCAACTCCATGCTCGAGCTGCGGGTCCACCCCGAGCGGTTGACGGCGGAGATCAACCGACTACTCGACAAGGCGTGGAACGCCCAGGACGTGGCCGGGCGCAAAGCCGGCTGAACCTGGGCGCTCAGTCCTCGATGTCCGGGCGCCGGGACCGCTTGCGCTCCGACTGCTGGCGCTTGGCCGTCAGGCGCCGCTCCTTTGCCCCCCGGGAGGGACGCGTCGGACGCCGGGGCTTCTCGATGTGGAGGCCGGCGGCCATCCGCTCGCGGAACCGCTCGACGGCCAGCTGCCGGTTCCGGATCTGGGAGCGCTCGTCGTCGACGACCACCCGGAGCTCGGGCCCGATCCGCTCGATCAGCCGGGCCCGCTGATTGGGCCCGAGCGCGGGCGAGCCGGCCACGTCGAATCGCAGTTCGACACGCGTGTTGACCTTGTTGGCGTGCTGTCCACCCGGACCGCCGCTCGGCCCGAACCGGAACTGCAGCTCGGACAGTGGGATGCGGAGCGACGGGGTGACCCGCACCACGCCCTCGTCGTCGGCCGGCGGGCTCACCGTGCGGCCCTCCCGGCGTCGGGCATGCCCGGGCGGTCGGCCAGCCGGCCGGCGCCGGGACCGTGGTCGGACAGCCGTACGTGTCGCACGCACTGAACCTATGCCACCCCCCGGTCCTACACTCGGCTCATGGACCACTCGTCCTCCCCCGGTCCCTCGACCGCCGACGCACCCTTCCGCGGCCAGGTGGTGCTCGTCACCGGATCGTCCTCGGGGATCGGCGCCGCCACCGCCCACCGCTTTGCGGCAGCCGGTGCCACCGTGGCCGTCAACTCGGCGACCTCGGTCGAGGCCGGCGCAGCCCTGGCCGCCGAGCTACCCGGGGCCACCTATCACCAGGCCGACGTGTCCGACGAGGACCAGGCCGGCCGGCTGGTGGAGGGTGTCGTCGAGCGCCACGGCCGGCTCGACGTGCTGGTCAACAACGCCGGCACGACCCAGGTCATCCCGCACCACGACCTGGCGGCCGCCGGCCCCGAGGTCTGGCGCCGGATCCTCGACGTCAACGTCATCGGGACATGGCAGGTCACGGTGGCCGCCGTCCCCCACCTGCGTTCGTCCGGGATCGGCCAGGTGGTCAACGTCTCCTCGCTGGCCGGCGAACGGCCGACCGGCAGTTCCATCCCCTACGCCTGCTCCAAGGCGGCGGTGAGCCACATGACCAGGTTGCTGGCCGGCTCGCTCGGTCCCGACATCCGGGTCAACGCCGTCGCCCCCGGGCTGGTCGACACCCCGTGGACCGTGGACTGGGATGCCGTCCGGGAGTATGTGACCGCCCAGGCCCCCCTGCGACGAACAGCCACCGCCGACGACGTGGCCGAGGTCATCTTCGGCCTGGCCCGGTCGGCCTACGTGACCGGCGAGGTCGTGCTGGTCGACGGAGGACTCCACCTCCGCTGAGCGGCGCGGTCGGCCGCCCCCCGGGCCCAGGTCTTCCGGTCCACTCTCCAGATCCCGTGTGCCCGGCCGGGGAAGTGCCGGAGGACCCGTTTGTCGACCAGGGAGAGCCCGAGCCGGCAGGCCACCGCCGCCGACCGCTCGTTCTCCGGCAGGATCACGCTGAACACCTCGTCGGCGCCGAGCTCCTCGAAGGCATAGGCGACGGAGCGGGCCCCGGCCTCCGAGGCGTAGCCGAGGCCCCAGCGGGTCGGGTGGAGTGCCCACCCGACCTCCAGCCCCGGCCAGTCCTGGCGCTCCGGCCGGTGCAGCCCGGCCCGCCCGACCAGACGGCCACTCGAACGCTCCTCGAGGGCCCACTGGCCCGAGCCCCGGAGCTCCCACTGGCCCAGCCAGGCGGCCATGGCTCCCCAGGCCTCCTCACGCGAGTACGTCCCGGGCAGATGGAGGGCGTCGCGCACCTCCGGGGCGGTCATCACCTCGGTGTAGGCGTCGAGGTCGGACTCCCGGAACGGACGGAGCACCAATCGGTCGGTGACCAGGGTGGGACAGCGGGTCGTCCACACCGCCTGATCGTCCATCCCACTTTCGTACCACCGAATCCACAGGCGTGCCGAGGACCCTCCGACGTAACAGACGCGTGAAAACCCGGTTCCGCGGCGTAAAGAAGGGGAAAAAGACCCTTCCCGACGGGACAGGGCCGTGGCACGGTTGCCGGGTGGCTCACAGCGACAACGACGGGACGGGGCGCGACCCGTTGCGGAAGAGCACCTCCCGACCCTCCCTTGCCCGCACCTTCGGCCCGCACGCCGGGTGGTGGATCGCCCTGGCTGCCGTGGCCGGCCCGATCGCCATGGCCTTGGCGCTCACGCCCTGGCGCGGCCATCTCGACACCGGGGACAACGCACTGTTCCTGGTGCTGGTCATCGTGGCGGTGGCCAGCACCGGCCGGAGGCTGGCGGCCGCCGCCGCCGCGCTCACCTCGGCCCTCGCCTTCGACTTCTTCCTGACCCGCCCCTACAACTCGTTCCGCATCACCAGCCACCAGGACCTGATCACCGAGCTCCTGCTGCTGGTGGTGGGGCTGGCCGTGGGCGAGCTGGCCGCACGGGGCCGCACCCACCGGGTGGCCGCCACCGAGCGCAGTGACGAACTGGCCCTGTTGCACTCGGTGACCGAACTGGCCGCCTCCGGCCAGGATGCCCGCGTGGTGATCGACGCCGCACTGGCCGGGCTCCAGCAGCTGCTCGACCTGCGGGACTGCCACTTCACCCGGCACGACCCCGGGCACATCGCCGCCCGGATCACCCCCAAAGGAGAGCTCCTGGTCGGTGGCGGATCGTGGACGACCGAGGACCTCGGACTGCCCACCCGCCGGGTGGACCTCCCGGTGAGGGGGAACGGCTGGCTGCTCGGCCACTTCCTGCTCACCCCCACACCGGGCCACCGGGTGGCCTCCGGCCAACTGCTGGTGGCCGTGGCCATCGCCGACCAGGTGGGTTCGGTGCTGGCCGCCGACGACCCCATTCACGCATCACCCGGTTCGAAAGGACGGAACACCGACATGACTCCCAACGACCAACCATTGCGAGGCCCCAATGCTTGACGTCATCTACATCGCCGTGCTCATCGCCTTCTTTGCGTTGATGGTCGCCTTCGTGCACTGGTGCGAGCGGATCGTCGGCAAGGAGGACGTCACCGAGGTCGACCAGGCTCTCGATGACACCGATGAGCAATCGGCCACCGATCGACCCAGCTCCGACACCACCATCAAGACACCAGAGGAGGTCACCTCATGAAGAGCTACGACAATCTCGTCGGCCTGATCATTGCCGTGCTGGTCACGGCCTATCTGATCTATGCGCTCGTCGCCCCGGAGAAGCTCTGATGTCACAGAACGTCATCGATGTCGTCATCCTCGTCGTCCTGTTGGCCATCTCGACGCCGCTCCTCGGGTCGTACATGGCCAAGGTGTTCCAGAACAAGAAGGCTCCGGGCGACCGGGTCTTCCTCCCCGTCGAACGGCTCATCTACAGGGCCACCGGAGTCGATCCCGAGGGCGAGCAGCGGTGGACCACCTACGCCATCTCGGTGATGGCCTTCTCGCTGGTCTCCGTCCTGGTCCTCTACGGGATGCAGCGGCTCCAGGCCCACCTCCCGTTCAACCCGGACCACCTGTCCACCGTGTCCGCCCCGTTGTCGTTCAACACGGCGGCCAGCTTCCTCACCAACACCAACTGGCAGAACTACGCCGGTGAGGACACCATGTCCCAGTTCACCCAGATGGTCGGGCTGGTGGTGCAGAACTTCGTCTCCGCCGCCGTCGGCATCGCCGTGGCCGTGGCCCTCATCCGCGGACTGACCCGCAAGCGGTCGAACACCCTCGGGAATTTCTGGGCCGACCTCACCCGCATCGTCATCCGCGTTCTCATTCCAATCGCCGCCATCGCCGCCATCATCCTGATCGCCCAGGGGGCGGAGCAGAACCTGCACGCCACCCACATGATCACCACGGTTGCCGGCCAGACTCAGGGGATCCCCGGCGGCCCGGTGGCCTCGCAGGAGACGATCAAACAGCTCGGGACCAACGGTGGCGGCTACTTCAACGCCAATGCCGGCCATCCCTTCGAGAGCCCGACCGGGCTGACCAACATGTTGTTGAACTGGTTGCTGCTCTCCATCCCGTTCGCCCTGGCGTGGACCTTCGGCAAGATGGCCAAGGACCGCAAGCAGGGCTATGCCGTCCTCGGAGCCATGGTTGGCCTGTGGGCCATCGCCGCCCTGGTGATCATGCCGCTCGAGGCCAACGGGAACATCCACATTTCCCAGGCCCACGTCTCCCAGGCGATCACCGCCACCTCGCCGGGCGGCAACATGGAGGGCAAGGAGATACGCAACGGACCGATCCTCTCCGCCCTCTTCAACTCCTCGTCGACCAGCACCTCCACCGGATCGATCAATTCGGCCAACGACAGCTACACCCCACTCGGCGGAGGGGTGCTCCTGTTCAACATGATGCTCGGGGAGGTCAGCCCGGGCGGTACCGGATCCGGGCTGTACGGGATGCTCATCATGGCCCTGCTGGCGGTGTTCATCGCCGGGCTGATGGTCGGGCGAACGCCCGAGTACCTGGGCAAGAAGATCCAGGCCGCCGAGATGAAGCTGGTCGTCCTCTACCTGTTGATGGTGCCGTTCGTGATCCTGCTGTTCACTGCCATCTCGGTGGTCATGCATTCGTCACTGGCATCGATCTACAACCCGGGGCCCCACGGTCTCAGTGAGGTCACCTACGCCTTCGTCTCGCCAGCCAACAACAACGGCTCGGCCTTCGCCGGCCTCAACGGCAATACCGACTGGTACAACACCACGCAGGCTATCTCCATGCTGGTCGGCCGGTTCGCCCTGATGGTGCCGGTCCTGGCCATCGCCGGCTCGCTGGGCCGCAAGCAGAGGGTCCCGGCAACGTCGGGGACCTTCCCGACCGGCACGCCCCTCTTCGCCCTGCTGCTCGCCGGCATCGCCGTCATCATCGTCGGCCTCACGTACTTCCCCGTGCTGGCCCTCGGCCCCATAGTCGAACATCTCGTCGGAAAGTTCTGAGAAGGAGTCCGTGATGAGTCCCTCATCCACCATCGAAGTACCCGAGGCCCCTCAGCAGGAGACCCGGTCGGGCGGCACCAAGCGCCGCTCGGCCGCCTTCGACAGATCCATGGTCCGCCGGGCCTTGGTCGACTCGGTGATCAAGCTCAGCCCGCGGCACATGGCCAGCAATCCGGTGATGTTCGTGGTCGAGGTCGGCAGCGTGCTCACCACCTTCTACCTCATCCGCGATTTCGGCACCGCCTCGAGCTCGGAGAACGTTTTCGCCCTAGGCGTGGTCATCTGGCTGTGGTTCACCGTGCTCTTCGCCAACTTCGCCGAAGCGGTCGCCGAAGGGCGGGGCAAAGCCCAGGCCGACACCCTGCGCAAGACCCGGGCCGAAACCGTCGCCTACGTGCAGCGCGGGGACGACATCGTCGAGGTGGCCTCCAGCCAGCTCCAACTCGGCGACCTGTGCGTGGTGACCCCCGGACAGCTCATCCCCGGGGACGGCGACATCGTCGACGGCATCGCCACCGTCGACGAGTCGGCCATCACCGGAGAGTCGGCCCCGGTCATCCGCGAGTCTGGCGGTGACCGGTCAGCGGTGACCGGTGGGACACGGGTGCTCTCCGACCGGATCGTGGTGCGGATCACCTCCAGGCCGGGTGAGACGTTTCTCGACCGGATGATCGCCCTGGTCGAAGGGGCCAGCCGCCAGAAGACCCCCAACGAGATCGCCCTGGACATCCTGCTGGCCGGACTGACCATCATCTTCATGTTCACGGTGGTGTCGCTCCAGCCCTTCTCCATCTACTCGGGTGCTCCGCAGTCGATCATCGTACTGGTGGCGCTGCTGGTCTGCCTGATCCCCACCACCATCGGCGCGCTCCTCTCGGCCATCGGCATCGCCGGCATGGACCGCCTGGTGCAGCGCAACGTCCTGGCCATGTCGGGCCGGGCCGTCGAGGCCGCCGGGGACGTCTCCACCCTGCTGCTCGACAAGACCGGCACCATCACCTTCGGCAACCGGCAGGCTGACGTGTTCGTGCCCATGCCCGATGTCGAGCAATACGAGCTGGCTTCCGCAGCCATGCTCTCGAGCCTGGCCGACGAGACCCCTGAGGGCCGGTCCATCGTGGACCTGGCCCAAACCCACTACGGCCAGGTCGCCCAGGAGGTCCCCGCGGCCGATCTGGTGCCGTTCACCGCCCAGACCCGTATGAGCGGACTCGACGTGGACGGACGGTCGATCCGCAAGGGTGCCGCCGACTCGGTCCGGCGGTGGGTGGAGGACCAGGGGGGAACCCCCCCGGACGAGCTGGCGCCCGTTGTTGAGGCCATCTCCAAGGGCGGCGGCACGCCGCTGGTGGTGGCCGACGGCCCGCGGGTGCTGGGTGTGATCCACTTGAAGGACGTGGTAAAGCCCGGCATAGCCGAGAAGTTCATCGAGATGCGCAAGATGGGCATCCGCACCGTGATGATCACCGGCGACAACCCGCTGACCGCGGCGGCCATCGCCGCCGAGGCCGGCGTGGACGACTTCCTGGCCGAGGCCACCCCCGAGGACAAGATGGCCCTGATCCGGAAGGAGCAGGCGGGAGGCCACCTGGTGGCCATGACCGGGGACGGCACCAACGACGCGCCGGCCCTGGCCCAGGCCGACGTCGGGGTGGCCATGAACAGCGGGACCCAGGCGGCCAAAGAGGCCGGCAACATGGTCGACCTCGACTCCACCCCGACCAAGCTCATCGACATCGTGGAGATCGGCAAGCAGCTGCTGATCACCCGGGGATCGCTCACCACCTTCTCCATCACCAACGACATCGCCAAGTTCTTCGCCATCATCCCGGCCATGTTCGTCGGTGTGTACCCTGCCCTGCACACCCTCAACATCATGCACCTGAGCTCGCCGCACAGCGCCATCCTGTCGGCGGTCATCTTCAACGCCCTGATCATCGTGGCGTTGATCCCCCTGGCGCTCCGCGGCGTCAAGTTCCGGGCCGCCGGGGCTGCTGCGGTGTTGCGCCGCAACATGCTCATCTACGGGCTCGGTGGCTTCATCATCCCCTTCATCGGGATCAAACTCATCGACATGATCATCACAGCGTTGGGAGTCAAATAATGCGCCGTCAACTACTGACAGCTATCGGCATGGTCATCGTGATGACCCTGGTCTGCGGACTGGCTTACGGGCTGGCGCTGACCGGCATCGGTGAACTGGCGTTCGGGCACCAGGCCGACGGCTCCATCGTCCAGAAGGGGGGCAAGGACGTCGGCTCCTCGCTCATCGGCCAGTCCTTCACCGACAGCAAGGGCAATCCGATCCCCAAGTACTTCCAGTCCCGTCCGTCCGAGGCCGTGACCTCGTCGGCCACCGACAACATCACTGTCTCGGAGGCGTCCAACCTGGGCCCGTCCAATCCCCTGCTCATCGGCTTCATCCCTGGGGTCAACTCGGTGGGTCTCGACGGGTCCCCCTCGAAGACCAACCCCTTCGCCACTCCTGCCGACCCGTTCTGCGTGCCGGTGGACACCACGTCGGCAGCTGTTCCGGTGACCAGCCCCTCTGCGGGCCAGAAGTACGCCAAGAACAGCGACGGCACCTACGTCTGCGACCCCAACACGGTCCCCGAACGGGCCGTCGCCTACCGGCAGGAGTTCGGCCTTGCCCCCGATGCCCAGGTTCCGGTCGATGCCGTGACCGCCTCGGGATCGGGGTTGGATTCCGACATCTCGATCGCCAACGCCGACATCCAGGCCCCGACCGTGGCCAAGGCCCGGGGACTGTCGCTGGCCACCGTGATGGATCTGATCAAGTCCAACACCACAGGGCGTAGTCTGGGTGTCCTGGGTGATCCGGGGGTCAACGTGCTGACGCTGAACATCGCACTCGACAACCTGGCGCAGAAGTAGACGATGGGTCGGCAGTAGGGCCGGGAGGAGGACGGTGGCACGGGGAAGGCTACGGCTCTATCTCGGTGCCGCCCCCGGTGTGGGCAAGACCTTCGCCATGCTCAACGAGGGGTGGCGTCGCAAGGAGCGCGGCACCGACGTGGTGATCGGCTGGGTGCAGGACCACGAACGGCCCCAGACCGATGCGCAGATCCGGGATCTGCCCGTGTTCCCGCGCCGGGCCGGCGAGTACCGGGGCCAGACCTTCGAGGAGATGGATCTCGAGGGACTGCTCGAACGGAAGCCCGAGCTGGTGCTGGTCGACGAGCTGGCCCACACCAACGTGCCGGGGTCGAAGCACACCAAGCGGTGGCAGGACGTCGAAGAGCTGCTCGACGCGGGCATCAACGTCATCTCCACCGTCAACCTCCAGCACCTCGAGTCGCTCAACGACGTCGTGGAGCGCATCACCGGCGTCGCCCAGCAGGAGACGGTGCCCGACCGGGTGGTGAGGGCGGCCGACCAGCTGGAGCTGGTCGACATGGCCCCCGAGGCCCTCCGCCGGCGCCTGGCCCACGGGAACGTCTACCCCCCCGAGCGCATCGACGCCGCACTGGCCAACTACTTCCGCACCGGGAACCTCACCGCACTGCGCGAGCTGACCCTGCTGTGGGTCGCCGACCGGGTCGACGAGGAGCTCAGCAGCTACCGCGAGCGCCACGGCATCGCCGGGCCGTGGGAGACCAAGGAACGCGTGGTGGTCTCCCTGACCGGATCGACCGGCAGCGCGGTGCTCATCCGCCGGGCGGCACGCATGGCCATGCGCACCAAGGCCGAACTGGTCGGCGTCCACGTGCGCAGCGACGACGGGCTCTCCGACCAGGGCTCTACCGGACTGGGCAAGAACCGGGCGCTGCTCGACGACCTCGGGGGACGCTTCGTCGAGGTCGTCGGCGCAGACGTCGCACCTGCCCTGATACAAGTGGCCCGGGCCGAGAACGCCACCCAGCTGGTACTCGGCGCCACCCATCGGAGCCGGCTCACCGAGTTCGTCCGCGGCTCCGTCATCAACTCGGTCATCCGGGCGGCCGGGGGGGCCCTCGACATCCACGTCATCGCCACCGACGCGCCGTCCGCCACCGACGTCAAGGAGGAGGAGGAAGCCGAGGACGGGCGACCCGTGGGGGGTGCGGGCACGGGCGGCACCGCGCCGGCGCGCCGGCGCCGAAGCCTGCTCTCTCCTCTCCCGGTCCGCCGGCGGGTCGCCGCCCTGATCATCGGCGTCATCGGCTTCCCCCTGCTGACCCTGCTCCTCACCACCGCCGGCAACAGCCACGCCGACTTGGCCACCGCCCTCAGCTCGTACCTCGTGCTGGTGGTCGTGGTGGCAGCCACCGGCGGGGTGTGGCCGGCGGTGCTGGCGGCGCTGGCCGGCTTCCTCCTGTCCAACTACTACTTCGCTCCGCCCATCCACACCTTCACCATCACCGACGCACGGGACATCCTGGCGCTGGTCATGTTTCTGGTCACGGCCGGCGTGGTCAGCGTGCTGGTGGACCTCGCCGCCAGGAGGACGGCCACGGCCGTGCAGGCCCGGTCCGACGCCCGGACGCTGGCGCGCGTCGCCGGCAGGATGGTGGCCCCCGAGGGCAATCCGCTGCCCGCCGTGCTGGACGAGCTGGTAGTCGCCTTCCGCCTCGAAGCGGCGGCCGTCCTACGTTCCGGACCGGAGCCCGGACGACCGCCCGCTGCCGCGGGGGTCGACGACCACTCCACCCGGGCATGGTCGAGTGTGGTGGCTGCCGGCCCACGGCCACCCCTGTCCCCCGCCGAGGCCACGGTGGTCCTGCCCCTCACCGACCAGGAGATCCTGGCCATCAGAGGGCCGGGGCTGAGCGCCGAGGACCGCGACATCCTGGCTGCCTTCGCCGCCCAGCTGGCAACAGCTCTCCAGAGCGACCGGCTCCATGCCGGAGCCGCCGAGGCGGACGCGCTGGCCAAGGCCAACCAGCTGCGCTCTGCTCTGCTGGCCGCGGTCAGCCACGACCTCCGCACGCCGTTGGCCTCCATCAAGGCGGCGGCGTCAAGCCTCCTGTCGGACCAGCTCGACTTCGGGCCGGAGGAGACCCGCATCCTTCTCCAGACCCTCGACGACGAGTCGGACCGGATGAGCAACCTGGTCGAGAACCTGCTCGACATGAGCCGCCTGGAGACCGGCTCGATGGATGTGCTCCACGAGTCCACCGACGTCGGCGAACTGATCGCTGCCGCCATCGAGAGCCTGGGGCCCCGCGGCGCCGAGGTCACGGCCGACGTGCCGGTCTCCCTCCCCCGGGTCAGCACCGACCCGGTCCTACTGGAGCGGGCGGTGGCCAACCTGGTCGACAACGCGCTCATCCATGCCCGGGGGCGTGGGCTGCGCATCGAGGCGGGACCGGTGGCCGGCCGGGTCGACATCCGGGTGATCGACCGTGGTCCGGGCATCCCCCGGGAGGATCGGGACGTGGTGTTCCAACCGTTCCAGCGTCTGGGGGACGCCGAGCACCGGGTGGGTGTCGGGCTGGGTCTCGCCGTGTCGCGGGGGTTCGTGGAGGCGGCAGGTGGCGAGCTCGACGTCGAGGACACCCCGGGCGGTGGCTGCACGATGGTCATCCGGCTGCCTGCCACCGACCCGGTGGTCGAGCCCGACCCGGAGGCACCCGACGGGCTCGACCCTGCACCACCCACCGAAGCCGGCTCCAGGTCCGGAACGATGCCATGACCCCACTGTCCACCCAGCAGGACCACGGTGCTGCCACAACGGGCGAATCGGGCACCAAGGTGCTGGTGGTCGACGACGACGCGGCACTGCTGCGGGCCCTGACCATCAGCCTCACCGCCCGCGGGTACGAGGTGGTGGGGGCCCGCAGCGGCGAGGAGGGCCTGGATCGGGCTGCGCACCGGCACCCTGACATCGTGCTGCTCGACCTGGGCCTGCCGGGGATCGACGGCCGTGAGGTGATCCAGGGCCTCCGGGGATGGAGCTCGGTGCCGATCATCGTGCTGTCCGCCCGGCACCAGAGTGTCAGCAAGGTGCAGGCGCTCGACCTCGGAGCCGACGACTACCTGACGAAGCCGTTCGGCATGGACGAGCTCCTGGCCCGGCTCCGCTCTGCGCTGCGCCGCACCGTCACCGAACCCGAGGAGCCCCTGGTGGAGGCGGAGGGGTTCACCGTGGACCTGGTGGCCAAGCGGGTGACCCGCGACGGTGTCGACGTGCACCTCACCCCCAAGGAGTGGGACATCGTCGAGGTGCTGGTCCGCAACCCCGGTCGGCTGGTGTCCCAGCGCCAGCTGCTCCACGACGTGTGGGGCCCCGGGTACGAGACCGAGACGGAGTACCTGCGGGTGCTCATGGGCCGGGTGCGCCGCAAACTGGAGCTGGACCACTCCCGTCCCCGCCACTTCCGCACCGAGCCGGGCATGGGGTACCGCTTCGAGCCCTGACCGCGGCCTGAGCCGGCCGGACGGGGTTCCCAGGACCCTCCCGTTCACGATTTCTTCATGGGTGACCCCAGCATCTTCACAACATGTTCATGCCCTGCACCAATACATTTGAAATGACGACGGAGGTGTAGTGATGTGGGATCGTTTGTTGCTTGCGATCGACCAATTCGACTCGGGCCAGGCCGCTCTTGACTTCACCACAGGGCTCGCGGCTGCGTCCGGGGCCGACGTGCGGGTGTTCCACGCCCGCGAGCTGTCGAAGTGCACAAGGGTCCCTCCTCTCGAGACCGCGGCCGACGCCCGATTCATCGTGGACGAAGCGGTCTTCCGTCTGCGCCTTGCGAGCATCGGCGCAGAGGGTCGGGCTTGTTCCGCGCGCGAAGAGCAGGTTGCGAGCCGAATCGTGGACGAGGCATCACAATTGCGGTGCGATGCGATCGTCCTCGGATCCCGTCGACTTCGAGGAATCAGCCGGCTCTCCGGATGGGGCGTCAGAGAGCGCATCCTGCGGCTCTCGCCACTGCCGGTGATTGTGACCCCGCAACCCCTCCTCATCAGGAAGCGCCGCCCCATGGTGTCGGCATCCGACGCCGTCGACCGGGACGGGGTTCGCTCGCGGCGTCACTGACCAGGGAGCGCCTGCTGGGACTGGTATCGGAATCGATCGCACGGACCTGGGCCGTGTGCGCCGCAAGCACGGGATGTACCACTGACCTGGCCCACCGCGTCCGCACCGAGTCGGGCATGGGCCACCGCTTCGAGCCCTGAGGGGCGTCGCCTACGATCGACGGCCGTGGACCGTCGCACCGTGGAGATCTACGACGACCGGGGCCTCCAATGGGCCGCCACCCACGCCACCGCCGGCCGACGCTCCGAGGCAGCGTCGTTTGCCGCCCGGGTGCCACCGGATGCGACCCGCATCGACCTCGGGTGCGGCGCCGGCCGCTACCTCCCCTACCTGGGCCGGCCCGCCATCGCCTTCGATGCCTCCTCGGTGATGCTCCACGCGTGCCGGGCCGCCTTCCCCGACGCCCTCTACGTCCAGGGCGATGTGGAGCGGCTTCCTTTCACCCGGGGGTCGGTGGGTGGGGCGTGGTCGTGGATGACCCACCTTCATGTGGCGAGGGACCGGCTGCCCATGGCGCTGTGGGACCTCCACCGGGTGCTGGCGGTGGGCGCCCCCTTCGAGGTCCAGGTCCTCGAAGGGGAGTACGAAGGCGATGCGCTGGACGGGGACGAGGTCGGCGGGCGCTTCTTTGCCGGCTGGCGTCCCGGCCGACTGGGGGATGTGGTGGCCGGGGCCGGCTTCGCCGTCGAGGACGGCTCCCTCTCCGTGTCCGGAGACGAGGTGCGGCTGCGGGCGGTGCGCAGCCGCACGCTGGCCGACACCGTGGGAGAGGGCATGCGGATGCTGGTCTGCGGCGTCAACCCGTCGCTGTACTCGGCCGATGCCGGGGTCGGGTACGCCCGACCGGGCAACCGGTTCTGGCCGGCCGCCCTGCAGGCGGGCATCGTCGGAAAGGACCGGGACGCGGCGGACGCCCTGTGCGCCCACGGCATGGGGATGACCGACTTCGTCAAACGGGCCACCCGCACGGCGGCCGAGGTGACGGTCGACGAGTACCGGTACGGCTTCGACCGGGTGGAGCGGCTCGTCCGCTGGCTGCAGCCGGGGGCGGTGTGCTTCGTGGGCCTCTCGGGCTGGAGGACCGTGGTCGGCCCGAGAGCGGTCGCCGGACTCCAGCCGGAGGAGATCGGCGGCAGGCCGGCCTACGTGATGCCCTCGACCAGCGGCCTCAACGCCCGCACCTCCCTCGAGGAGCTCACCGGACACCTCCGTCGCGCATGGGAGGTAGGCGGCGGAGGGTGACCCCGAAGGTCGGCGCACTCGGGGCGGTGCGCAGTGATCAGGAGGCCCAGGGACCGACCCCCCCGATGCGGGTGGGGGTGATCCTGACCACGAAGCCCACCTCGGGGTCGTCCACCGGGGGGAACCTAACGCCGGGTCCCAGGTAGACCTCGGCCAGTCGCTGCAGGAGCGGGGCGGCACCCCCGAGGGTCACCTCCGCAGTCCCCTGCACCACCAGGTAGTGGTCGAGCCCGTGCTCGTCGCTCCCCTCGGCCTCGATGGACAACGCGACCCGGGGGTCGCGTTGCAGGTTCTGCACCTTGCGCCATGCCGCCATGTGGGCGGTGACGATCTGGTCCCCGTCGACTCCCACCCAGACCAACGACACCTGGGGGCTGCCATCGGGGTTGAGGGTCACCATGTGGCCCAGCCTCCCCGCGGTCACCACGTCCCGCACCTGATCGGTCAGCAGCGTGCTCATCGTCCCTCCTCCCGCGCGAGTTTTCCCATCAGTAGAGCCCGTCGACCGGGCCGTAGTGATCGGCCACCGGTGGTGATGCCAAGTACGGCCCGATCAATGCCCGCCATTGGGCGAACGCCTCGGACTGGCGGAAGCCCACCAGGTGATCGTCAACTGTCTCCCACTCGACGAGCAGGAGGTACCGGTCGGGCGACTCGACCCCCCGGTGCAGCTCCAGCGAGATGAATCCGTGAGCACGGGAGATGACCGATCGGGCCTCGATCAGGGCAGCCTCGAACTCGGTGGCAGTCCCGGGTCGAACGGTGATCACGGTGTGCTCGAGGACCATGCGACGCGACGCTACCTGCAGTGTGGCGCGGATGCGACAGACAGCTGCCCGGCTTCCACATGGCACCGTGCTTCGGAATGCCGCCGCCGGCTCCGGCGTTGAATTTGAATCAGGGGATCCCCTCGCTGACCGGAGTCGGCTCCCCGTGAGGGTGCGAGGCGGGAGGGCAGCACGAACAGAACAAGGAGCAATTGGTGAAGGTCGAGATCTGGTCCGATGTGGTGTGCCCCTGGTGCTACGTGGGGAAGCGGCAGTTCGAGAGAGCCCTGGCCGAGTTCCCCCACGCCGACCAGGTGTCCGTGGAGTGGAGGAGCTTCGAGCTCGACCCCGGTGCTCCCCCGGCCACGGACTCGAGCATGTCCGAGGTGCTCCAACGCAAGTACGGGATGACCGGGGAGCAGGCGGCGGCCGCCAATCAGCGGATGACGGCGCTCGCTGCCGGCGTGGGCCTCGACTACCACCTCGACCGGGTGCAGCTCGGAAACACCTTCGACGCCCACCGGCTCATCCACCTGGCAGCCGTCCACGGGCTCGCAGATGCCATGAAGGAACGGCTGCTGGCCGCGTACTTCACCGAAGGCCAGGCCATCGGAGAGACGGCAACGCTACAGCGCCTGGCCGTCGAGGTCGGGCTCGACCCCGACGAAGTCGCCTCCACCCTCGCCAGTAGGGAGTTCGCCGACGAAGTCCGGGGGGACGAAGCACGGGCCGTCGCCCTGGGCGCCACCGGCGTGCCGTTCTTCGTCATCGACGAGACCTACGGCGTCGCCGGGGCTCAACCGTCCGACGTCCTGTTGGGTGCCCTGGAACGGGCCTGGTCCGAGTCCCACCCGATCGTCATGATCGACGAGGCAGGCGCCGCCTCCTGTGCGGACGACAGCTGTTCAATCTGAGGGGCGCCCCGCTCAGCCTCCGAGCATGCCGTAGGCGCCGCTGACCGTCAGCGTGGCCACAAGGCGGCGGTCGGCCACCATCACCTGGCGGAACTCGTCCCAATCCGGGTGCTCGCCCTGTGCCGCCCGATACATCGCGACCAGCTCCTCGACCACGGGGTCGTCGACTGCCTCGGCTACCTCGGACAGGGCCGCGGTCCCCTCGAGCACCACGTAGGCAAAGAAGTCCCCGCGGGTCACGTGCAGGGAGGCGCGAGGGTCGCGGCGAAGGTTCTTCGTCTTCGCCCGCCCGTCGGTCACCGAGATCCGGACGGAGTACCGCTCCCTCGCCAGGTAGAGGATGTTGGACAGCTGGGGCCGGCCGTCACGCTTGAGGGTGGCCAGCACCCCTTGGCGGTGCTGGCCGGCGAAGGCGAAGGCCTGGTCGAGGTCGATACCCATTGCCCCAAGGTATCCCGGGGCCGGTTGTTCCGGCGCCCGGAGCCCGGGGCAACTGCTCAGGCGTCCCGCCGCACGAGGACCCAGCCGCCGATGACCACGATGACCGCGGCATAGAGCGCCAGGGTGCCGGCCGCCGCCCACGGCGACATGAGCACCCCGGCGAAGTCCGTCTTGCGGGTGGTCACCACGATCATGGCCAGACCGAGGTTGGACGGCAGGTACCGCTCGATCGAGTTGCTGATGCTCGAGGGGAGGATCTGGATGATCAACGGGAGCACCAGGAGCAGCCCGACGTAGAGCGAGATCGCCCCGGCGGTGTGCCGGAGGATGAAGCCGATCCCGAAGGCGATGATGGCGAGGAGGACCAGGTACACGCCACAGAGGAACACTGCACGTGAGGCCCCGGGGCTGGTGATGCTGGCCACCGGGATCGTCGGGCTCTTGAGCTGCGCCACGATCGAGCTGCCGGACGGAAGGGCCTTCCCCCCGTGCGCCGTCAGCACGGCCTGGCTGACGAAGAACGAGGCGAACGCCGTCAGCTCGGCCACCACGAAGATCACCGCCGCGATGACGATGCCCTTGGCCGCCAACACGGTGGTGCGGCGCGGAACGGTGGCCAGGGTCGTCCTGATCGAGCCGGTGGCGTACTCCGAGGTCACGATCAGTGCCCCGAGGACGCCGACGACGAACTGGGAGATGAACTCACCTGTCTGGGAGAACCGGACGGGGTCGAACTGGGCGCGGTCCACGACGCCCAGGCCGGCCCACCGGCCGGCCTCGATGTTGGTTACCAGCGCAGAGAGCCCGATCCCCGCGACCACGACGACGGCCAGGGCGATCCACGTCGATCGCACAGAGCGCAGCTTGGTCCACTCGGAGAGGGTCTCCTCGCGCAGGCCGGCGCGGCCGCTCTCGACAGGGGGCAGCGTCGTGGCGACCGTCATCACGAGGCCACCCCCACGCGGGCGTGCCCGTGGAAGTCGACGGAGTCCGAGGTGAGCTCCATGAAGACCTCCTCGAGGCTCGCCTGTTGCGGGCTCAGCTCGTGGAGGGCGATGCCGGCGGCGTGCGCAGCGTCCCCGATCCGGGCCGGGTCCATCTTTGTCACGAGCAGGCTGTCGCCCTCTCCGCTGGTGACCGAGGCCCCGATCGAGGAGAGCACATCGGCGAGCCTGCCTGCCTCGGGCGAGCGCACGAGCACGGTGGCCACGGTGTTGGACCTGATGAAGTCGTCGACGGTCGTGTCGGCGATCAGCTTGCCCCGGCCGATCACGACGAGGTCGGTGGCGGTAAGCGACATCTCGCTCATCAGGTGACTCGAGACGAAGATCGTCCTGCCCTCGCCGGCCAGGGACTTGAGCAGGTTGCGGACCCAGAGGATCCCCTCGGGGTCGAGGCCGTTGACCGGCTCGTCGAAGAGCAGCACGCCGGGGTCTCCCAGGAGCGCCGAGGCGATTCCGAGCCGCTGGCTCATGCCCAGGGAGAACTTCCCCACCTTGCGGCCGGCCACTGCGGTGAGGCCGACGAGCTCCAGCACCTCGTCGACACGCTCCTTCGGGATGGCGTTGGTCTGGGCCAGGCTCAGCAGGTGGTTGCGGGCCGAGCGGCCCGGGTGGACCGCCGTGGCCTCGAGCAGTGCCCCCACTTCGCGCAGGGGCCACCTGAGATCGTGGTAGCGCCGGCCGTCGAGCGTCACGTCGCCGGCATTGGGCCGGTCGAGCCCCATGATCATCCGCATGGTGGTGGACTTCCCCGACCCGTTGGGCCCCAGGAAGCCGGTCACCACGCCGGACCGGACCTCGAAGCTGAGGCCGTCCACGGCGCGGGTCCTCCCGTAGCTCTTCGAGAGCCGGGCGGCCTCGATCACGTGCATGCTCCCCTGTGGCGCATGCCACGACCGTACCAGCGCTGCTACGGAATACACCCAAGCAGGGAGGTTGCGAGCGAGGGGTTGGGGAAGGGTATGCCCCCCGGAAGGTTTAGGGCCTGCTCCGTATCAGCGTGCAGGTGGTCGTGTTCAAATGGAGTGAACAACCATCGGTTGTGCCGACCATCAGACGAGGCGACTCAAGGCGGAACGCCTGGTGGAGTGGGCGGCGGCGGAGGCATGGATGCTCGACTTGGACACCGACGTGGCCCCCCGTCCCAGGTCGGGCATCCGTGTCGTCTCGCCCTTGATGGGCGTGACGGGATCGAAGGGGCCACCGTGAGGGCACAGGACCGACGATGAGCGAGGGCGATGCCGACGGCCTTCTCACCGTGCAGCTCATCGAGGCCACCCACGCCCTCCACCGAGCAGCGATCGCCCTGGAGGGTGTCAGGTCCGACGGGAAGGCCCCATCCGCTCTGCGATGTCCGCCGTAGGCCGCTGTGGCACGTGCAGTCGGCACCCCGGGCACCCTGGATCGGATGCACCCCCTGAGCGTCGTCGGCCGCACAGCCGAGGACCTGAACAGGATGGTGGTGGACGGGATCTCCGAGGCGGTGTCGGTCATCCGGGGCGCACTTCCGCTCATCTGCGAACCGATCGCGGCGGAGGGGATCGGACAAGCCATCGATCGGCCACAGGCCTCCTGTTCCGGGTAACGTGCGGTATCTCTTGGATTCTCCAGTCCTTCCGCGTGCGCATTGATGCCCGATCGCAATCGGGCATCTCCGAAATCTGCCGATGAGACCCGGAAGGAGCTCGAAGTGCCCCCCCACGATGGTCCGATCACCGTGGTGCTCGCCACGGACAGCTTCCTCATCGGCGACGGCCTCGCCTCGTTGCTCGCCGGTGTCGCCGAAGTCGAGGTGGTCGCGCGGGCCCATGGCCACGAAGAGCTTCTTGGGCTCGTCGAAGAGCTCACCCCCGAGGCGCTGATCGTCTCCATCCGCTCCCCGATCGTCACGACCATGCCCACGATCGTCGCGGCCCGGCGTCTGCGGGAGGAATTCCCGGACATGGGAATCGTGGTCATCTCCGACCGCGGCGACGGCTTCGCGCTGGAACTGCTTCGGGGGGGCGCATCGAGAATCGCCTACCTACTCGACACACGGCTCCCCGACCTCGACGCCGTGCTCGACGCACTGAACGAGGTGTGCGCCGGGCAGACCGTCCTCGACCCGGGCATCGTGGACTCCCTGGTCCAGCGCCGCGACGAGCTCGCCATCGACGATCTCAACCCGCGCGAGGCCGAAATCCTGGAGCAGCTCGCCAAGGGTCTCTCCAACCGGGCCATCGCCGCCAGGCTGCACGTCTCGACCAAGTCTGTCGAGAAGTACGTCTCCACCATCTTCCGCAAGCTCGGGCTCGACGACCAGGACGCCGACCGCCGAGTCACGGCCGCCCTCGCCTTCCTGCAGGCACAGACCGAACCGTTCGGGATCCAGGTGACCGGGGGGAGGACCGAAGAGGAGACAGCCCCCTTGCGACGTCCCACCGACGCTACAGGCCTTGCGCATCCAGGTGGGATCGGACCGGCAGTGCGGCGGCGTCGCGACGAGCGGCCGGAGCCGGTACGGCGAGAGCTGCCGCACCCCGAGGCCGAGGTCGCACTGTTGGATCGTGCCGGTGTGATCGTGTCGGTCAATGCCGCATGGACCGCCTTCGCCGAAGCCAACGGCGGCGATCCGGCATCGACGGGAGTCGGGCAGTCGTATCTGGAGGCCTGTGCTGCCGCCCCCGGGGATCACAGCGCCGAACAGGTTGCCGCCGGTCTCCGGGCGGCTCTGGAGGGCGACCTCCTCGTACCCATGAAGGTGCACGTCCCCTGCCACAGCGCGGACACGTCACGTTGGTTCGACGTCTTCATCTCCTCCCGCCTCGCTGATGATGGTCATTGTCTCGGCGCTACCGTCACGCTGGCCCTCTCTTGCCGGACCACCCGGTAGCGGCCGCTCCCGGACGCCGGGCTCCCCGTTGGGCTCCGGTAGGCCGAGGGCATCGGCCCTGGATCAGCCGTCGACCGTCATCCCGACCGCAATGGTCTCTTCGATGTGCCGCCGGGTGGCGTCGATCTCCTCGGCCACCCACTCGTCCTCGGCCATCACGGCGTCGAGATCCGTGGACTCGTAGCCGATCACACCCATATCGGCGAACGTCTGGCGCATCTTCGGTCCCCACAGGCCGATGTCCTTGAGCGTCGGCACGATCCGGGTGAACAACAGGCTGCGGAAGACCTTCTGGCTCTCGCTGGCGTCGACGTAGTCGATGCAGGCCTTTGCGTCGTAGCCGAGGCGCTCCCACAGCTCGTTGGCGAGGAATCGATCGCGCATCCGGTAGCACGCATCGGCACAGAACTCCTCGCGCTCGTCACGCTCCGCCTGCGTCAGCTGGGGGTAGTAGTCGCGCAGCGCAAGGCGGCCGAACATCACATGACGCGCCTCGTCCTGCATGACATAGGCGTTGACCGCCTTCCCCAACGGGTCGCCTGCCGTGTTGCGGATCAGCCCGAACGCGGCGAGGGCAAGGCCCTCGATCAGGACCTGCATGCCCAGATAGGTCATGTCCCAGCGCGAATCGCGGAGAATGTCGTCGAGCAACGACTTGAGATTGTCGTTGATCGGGTAGGCCATCTCGATCTTGTCGAGGTAGCGCGAATAGGTCTCGACATGGCGCCCCTCGTCCATGACCTGGGTGGCGGCGTAGTACTTGGAGTCGATGTCGGGGACCGTCTGCACGATCTTCGCCGTGCAGATGAGCGCGCCCTGCTCACCATGGAGGAACTGGCTGAACTGCCAGGCGACCATGTTGCGCCGCACGTTCCCACGCTCGTCATCGGTCAGCCTGTCCCACATCGGCGAGCCGTAGATCGGGACGAGCTCGTCGGGCACCTGTAGCGGGTTCTCGGGATCGGGGTCGTGGGACCAGTCGATGCGCTCGCTGGCGTCCCACTGCTTCTTCTTGCCCTTGTCGTAGAGGGTGATCAGCTTTTCGCGACTGTTGTCGTACTCCCAGGTGAACCGGGCCGTCCCCGAGTTGTCACCCGTCTGCCATCCGGTCTTGTCCACCGGCAACTGGTACACCTTCGTCGTCATGGTGAGTTCCCCCGATCGACCGCAGTATCAACCCAGTGTGGGTGAGTGGCGCGATGCTGTCAATCATCGGTGCCCGTCGGCTGTGGGTCCGCCGGTGAGTGGAGCGTGGCCCGTCGGAGTGGCATCCGCGGCGTGGTGACCGGGTCGGGTGGCCCGGGGGTTGCTCACACCAGCGCGAAGGAGCCCTCCCCCACCCATGCCTGGGCGCCGATCAGCTCGTGAGAGACCGCGTGCTGGGCCAGGTCGGCGTCCTCGCTGATGGCCACACAACGTCGGCCGTCAGGCGTGTCGCACAGGGCCACCGTCCGGCTCGGGTCCATCCCCTCGTACGTGACGGTGTAGGTGGCGACTGTGGCGTCACCGTCGTACCCGTCGAACGCCTCGACGACGTCGACCATCTCGGTGACCGACGCCGCCTCGTGGGCCAGGTCGGCCAGCAACGGCGGCCGGCCGTCGGGCACGGCGGACCACACGCCGATGCCGGGCTTGGTCAGGAGCCCGCTGACGGTGGTGACGAGCCCGAGCGAGCCCGGGTCGGCCCTCACGGCCGGGATCACCGCTGCCATGGACTGGAGGACGAAGTTGTTGAACGGCCCGCCGGCGAAGGCCATACCCCCGGTGACCGTGGGTGTCGCCCCGATGTCGAGCGCGAGGGCGCGCTGCTGCACTCGCACCGCAGCCGGAAAGCAGCTGTAGACCTCGGTCGTCTCCACGTCCGTCAGCGACCGCCCGAGCCGCGCCGTTGCGGCCTCCCCCAGAACGCGCATGGCCGGCCAGGTGTGCAGCCGCCGCCGGCGCAGGAGGGAGGCAGCGTGACCCGACTCGACACCGACCAGGGGAAACACCCATCGATCGGTGGACACCCCCAGGTCCCGTGCCGCCTCCGCCGAGCAGAAGACCAGCGCCGCCGCCTGGTCGACCGTCCACTGGGTCGAGTGCCACTTGTTGTAGGGGAAGGCCAGCGGGCGGTTCGACGGCGACGGGGTGTCGATCTCCCGGGCATCCATCGGATCGGCGAAGGCGGCCAGCGGGTTGGCCCCGGCAACCCGGTTGCAGCGGGCCCACAGATCGGCGATCTCGGCGCGGTGCTCCGCCAGGGTCCGACCCTCCGCCGCACGGAGGGCATTGTCGATCATGGCGTACTGCTGCACGGGTTCCCACAGACGGTGGGTGACCTCCACCGGCTCGAGGAGGGGTCCGGTGCACCGGTGGACCACGTCGGGCTGCACGTCGGAGCCCCAGTCCTCTGTCTGCCCTCCGACCCGCCGTCCCGGTCCCCGGGCCCAGCGCCGGGCCTCGCCGCCCACCACCGCCGCCACCTCCGAGGTGCCGGCCACGATCGCCGCCAGGGCGTCGTTGATCAGGCTTTGCTGGGGGATGCCCAGTTCGAAGAGGTGGGTCCGCACCTCGGAGGCACCCACCCCGTCAGCGACCAGGCGACCGGGGTCCGGGTACGACCAGCTTCCCTGGGGGACGGCAATCCGATCGATACCCGCCAACAGGCCGCTCCGGCCCGTATCGGCCCCGGCGGCGAGCAGCGCCCGGGTCATCAGCTCGCTCGGTTCGACGTCCGCCGAGGCCGTTCCGATCCCCACCAGGATCGGTGTCCGCGGATCGAGCGAGCGCGTGCTCGCCAACCGGGCCGCCCCTGTCACCGGATCAGCCCGTAGCCCGGTTCACAGGTCCCGCCGTCCGGCCGAGGCGATGCTGCCCTCCAGGGCATCGGACCGGCGTTCCCGCATCATCCGACCGACCTGGCGCCAGGTGACGGCCACTGCCCCGAGCGCCAGTGCGTCCCCTCGGGAGCGCTCGGGCAGGTCGTAGTGGGCATGGTACGGTCGGCCCGCCTTGCACTGGAACCACTCCCTGCGCATGCCCATCCGGGCAGCGAAGGCATGCAGCTCATCGTCGCTGTCGGCCACCAGGTGCGACCATCGGTCGACCACCACTCCGAGTCGGGCAGGCTGGCGCCAGTCGTCCAGGTAGACCGTCACCGGCTCGTGTGGCGGGGCCGCATCGGGTCAGAGAATGCGACCGGTGTCTCCGTCGTCTGTGACCACCGACAGCCCGGCGTGCTCCCAGGCCAGCATCCCCCCTGCGATGTTGAGGGCGTCGTACCCCGCACTGGCCAGGGTGGTGGCCACCGTGCCCGATCGCCCTCCGGCCCGGCAGATGCAGAGCACCGTCCGGTCCTTCGGGATCTCGTCGATCCGCTCGGAGACCAGCCCCATGGCCACCTGGACCGCTTCGGGGGCGTGACCCGCCTCCCATTCGGAGTCCTCACGGACGTCGAGAAGGAACGCCCCGGAGGCGATCAGCCGGGCAGCCTCCCCCGGGTCGATGTCAGCCGCTCGCACATGGTCCGAGTCCACGCCATCACCGTACCGGAGGACGGGACCCGACCGGGTCACCCCCGGTCACGACGGGAGGTCCATCAGTTCGATCCGCACGCCATCGGGGTCGGTGCAGTACACGAAGTCGAGGCGGGCCCCCGGGAGATCGAAGGTGGTCCGAGTGCCGCGGACCACCGCTCCCCCCGCGGCCTCGATGGCCGACGCCACGCCGTCAACGTCGTCCACCCGCAGCGAGAGGTGGGTGAGGCCCAGCTGATTCATCGGGCGGCGCACCGGGTCGCCGGTCGTGCCCGGCGACTCGAATCCGAGCAGTTCGATGGTGCACCCGTCGCGCCGGAGCATCCGCGACTGCAGGCGCACCTGCTCGACCTCCATGAGCGCTCCGAATTCCGGGCCGACCTGGTGCGACCCGACCTTCTCGAACCCGAGCCCCTCGCAGTAGAAGCGCAGGGACCGCTCGAGATCCGAGACGCAGATCCCCAGATGCGAAAAGGACAGCGTCATGAGGGCCTCTCGACGAGAGGCGGCAGGTGGGCACGGACGAACTCGCCGACCGCCCGGAAGGCGCGGCGGCTGCCCTCGGCCCAGGGCATCAGGATGGGGAACACGTGGAACATCCCCGGCTCCTCGATTGCCAGGGTGTCCACGCCCACTTTCTCCAGGTGGTCCACGAACTCACGGATCGGATCCCGGAACATCTCGTCGCTGCCGAAGGAGATGAAGGTCGGAGGCCAACCCGAAGGGTCCTGGGATACAGCGGAGACCGCCTCCGCGGCGGGGCTCACGCCATGCAGATAGGCGGACGTCGGGATGTTCCAGGGCAGGATGTCACGACCGGCGTTCTCCGCGATCGACGGCTCATCGAGGCGAAGGTCCAACTCGGGGGAGAACAGGACCACCCCGGCAATGGGCCGGTGGTCGGTGCGCACCATCGAGTACACCAGTGTCGACGCCAGGCCCCCACCGCTCGAGTCACCGCCGATGAAGATCCTCGACGGATCAGTGCCACCGGCAATCAGCGCCTCGAGGACCAGGACCGCATCCTCGAGGCCGGCAGGGAACGGAAACTCGGGCGCCAACCGGAGGTCGGCGACGAAGATCTCGCACCCAGTCCGTCGGCACAGCCAGGCGACGAACACGCTGTACATCTTCGGTGACGTGCCGACATACCCACCGCCGTGCAGGTACACCATGGTGCCTCCGGACGCACCGTTCCTCGGGCGGAACCACTGGCCTGGCACGCCGGCCACCGTGGCCGCCTCCTGCTCGACGTCGAGCGAGCGTACGAACGGTGGCAGCACCGCGCCGCACAGGTCGTCGAGGACGAGCTCGATCGACCGGAACTCGTCGATGCGGATCGACGCGCAGTACCCCATGAACGACCGGATCGTCTCCCGGGTGACGGCGACCGCCAGGTTGTGAGGGAGATTCCCCTCGCCCGACCATGGCTTCCGGAAGGGCACCCTTGCCATGGCCACCGAGAGCTGACCGGCCAGGCCGACCAGGTCGGCCGTGGCGATCGGCCACGACGACCGGGCCACCCCGGGGCGCCGGGCCATTACCATGGTGCCACTTCTTCCAACACGGTCATCGGAGCATCGCAGCCACCCTACGGCAGGTCTGACCGGGGGCAGGACCGGGGAGCAGCCCCGGATCGGGCGTCCCCGCCGGTTCAGGCCGGTTCGGCGGCCAGGGTGGCCCCGAGCCGGAGCAGTTGGTCGGTGGCCCCACCCAGGGTCAACTCGAGGTGCTTGGTCATGAGGAAGTACCGGTGAAGGGGGTAGTCGCGGTCGACGCCCACCCCTCCGTGGAGGTGGACCGCAGCGTGGACCACCCGCTGTCCCCCGTCGGCGGCCCAGAACTTGGCCACCGCCACCTCCTTGTCGGCGGGGAGCCCCTCGGCAATGCGCCATGCCGCCTGCCACGCGGTGAGCCGGATCGCCTCGGTGTCGACGTAGGCGTCGGCCGCCCGTTGGCCGACCGCCTGGAAGGTGGCTATCGGCTTGCCGAACTGCTCCCTGGTTTTGGTGTACTCCGCCACCAGGGCCAGTGCTGCTGCTGCAGCACCGGCCTGGGCCAGGGCCAGGGCGGCGGTCGACCGCTGCACCAGCCACTCGATGATGGAGCGGGCGTCCTCGGCCGTTCCGAGCAGGGCATCCAGGCCGACGGATGTGGCGTCCAGCGTGAGGATCGCCTCGGACTGCCCGGTGTTGACCGGCTGGCGCTGCCGGCCCACCCCTGGGGCAGCGGTGGGGACGATGAACACGGCGAGCCCGTCGGGCTCCCGCCGTGCGGGCACCAGTACGGCATCGGCGAACATCCCCGAGGGCACGCACACCTTGGTACCCGACAGCGTCCAACCGTCACCCGTGGGCTGGGCGACCACTCCGGGCGACAGCGGGCTACCGCCCAACTCAACCAGGGCCGTGGTCAGGATCGTGTCGCCCGCCACCACCCCGGACAGCCACTTGCGGCGCTGCCCATCGGTCCCGAACCGGGCGATGGCCGGGGCCGCCGCGGCCAGGGTCTCGACGGCCGGCACGTACGCTGCGCTGCGGCCCGCCTGCTCGACCACCAGCGCGGTCTCCAGGAACCCGAGTCCGGCACCACCCACCTCTTCGGGAAGGGCGATGCCGAGTAGGCCGGCGGCCGCCAACTCGGACCAGAGCTTCCGGTCGAACCGCTCGCCGTCCGGCTCGGATTCGAGCTCACGCAGGCGCTCGTGGGTGGCCAGGTCGGTGAAGATCCGGGCGGCGAGATCGCGCACCGTCTCTTGTTCCTCGGTGAAGGAGAAGTCCATGGCTGCGTCTCCTCTTCTATCGCAGTGACCGGGGCATCCCGAGGCCGAAGATGGCGATCAGGTCCCGTTGGATCTCGTTGGTCCCGCCACCGAAGGTCAGGATGAGCAGACTCCGGGCGTACATCTCGAGGCGGCCGGCCAACACTGCTTCGGGGCTGCCCTTGGGGAGATAGCCGGCCTGGCCGACCACCTCCATCATCAGCTTGAAGGCCTCGAGATAGAACTCGGTGCCGAACACCTTGATGGTAGAGGCATCCGCCACGTCCAGGTGGCCCTGGGTGGCCGTCCACGCCACCTTCCAGTTGATGAGCTTGAGGAACTCGAGACGCGCATGGATGCGGGCCAGGTGGACCTGCACCCACTCCTGGTCGATCACCCGACGGCCGTCGGCCAGTTTGGTGGACTGCGCCCACGAGCGGACATCGGTGAGCGCCCGTTCGATGATCCCCGACGAGCACAGGGTGACCCGCTCGTGGTTCAACTGGTTAGTGATCAGCGACCAGCCGTTGTTCTCGCCACCGACCAGATTCGCCGCCGGCACCCGCACGTCCTCGTAGAACGTGTAGTTGATGTTGTGGTCACCGAGCAGGTGCATGGGCACCACCTTGATCCCCGGGGTGTCCATGGGCACGATGAACATCGAGATGCCCTTGTGTTTGGAGACGGTCGGGTCGGTCCTGGTGGCCAGCCAGATGTAGTCGGCATCCCCGGCCAGCGAGGTGTAGATCTTCTGGCCGTTGATGACGTACTCCTCGCCGTCCCGCTCGGCCCGGGTCTGCAGGGAGGCGAGGTCCGTACCGGACTCGGGCTCGGTGTAGCCGATGCAGAAGTGGATGTCGCCGGCCAGGATGCGCGGCAGGAACTGCTCCTTCTGTTCTGGAGTGCCGAACTCCATGATGGTGGGCCCCACCGTGTTGATGGTCAGCATGGGCACCGGGGCGCCGGCCCGCATCGACTCGTCGAAGAAGATGAACTGCTCGATAGCGGAACGGCCCTGGCCGCCATACTCGGTGGGCCAACCGATGCCCAGCCAGCCGTCGACCGCCATCTGCTTGACCACCCGGCGCATGTCGGGTCCGATCCCATGGCTCGAGGCCAGTTGGGCCTCGACCTCGGGGGTGAGCAGGTTGGCGTAGTAGCCGCGCAGGCGGGTGCGGAGGGCCTCGTGTTCCTCGGTGTAGCCGATCTCCATTGCATCCCTCCCGATAGTGCCTGCTGGCGGAGGCCGGGCCGGGGCTGCACCCCGGCGGCGGCGCTCGAGCGGCAGGGCGAGGGTCGACTCGACCCGTCTCCGCAACTCTTCCCCGTGCGTGGCCCACTCCCCGGACCTGGTGACCAGGAGCGGCGGACCGACCGCTACTAGAACACGTTACATTCAGCCCGCATGTGGCGCCACCATCGGAGGGCGGGACAGACAAGGCTCCGGGAACGCTCCGCCGGATGACCGGCGGGACGGCGTGGTGCATCCATCCACCACCCGGCACCGCTCGGGCTACCATCCGGTAAGTTGCGAGCGGGACATCTTGCCTGATTCCTGCCGCCACCGCGGTCTATGACCGCACCAACGCCGCGGCACCGCCGCCTTCAACGAGGAGCATCACATGCCCGAAGCCGTAATCGTCGCCACCGGCCGGACCCCGATCGGACGGGCCAACAAGGGTTCGCTGGTCGACTGCAGGCCCGACGACCTGGCCGCACTGGTCGTGCGCGAGGTGCTGGCCAAGGTGCCCCAACTCGATCCCCACTCGGTCGAGGACCTCATCCTCGGCAACGGCCAGCCCGGTGGCGAGGCCGGCTACAACCTGGGCCGCGTGGTCTCGTTGCTGGCCGGACTACCCGACGTGCCCGGCGTGACAGTCAACCGGTACTGCTCGTCGTCCCTCCAGACCATTCGCATGGCCGCGCACGCCATCCGGGCCGGCGAGGGCGACGTCTTCGTCGCCGCCGGGGTCGAGGCGGTCAGCCGCTACCGCTTCGGAGCGGCCGATACCGGACCCCACAACGAACTGTTCGCCGTCTCCGAAGCCCGCACGGTCGAGCGGACGCCGGCCGCCGGCGCCCCCTGGACGCCGCTCGACGGAGTCCTTCCCGACGTGTACATCGCCATGGGCCAGACGGCCGAGAACGTCGCCGAGTTCAAGCAGGTCAGCCGCGAGGAGCAGGACGAGTTCGCCCTCCAGTCGCAGACCCGGGCGGTGGCGTCCCAGGAATCGGGCTTCTTCGGCCGCGAGATCATCCCGGTCATCACTCCCAACGGAGACGTGGTCACGAAGGACGACGGCCCACGGCCCGGCACCAGCCTCGAGGGGCTGGCCGGCCTGAAGCCCGTCTTCCGTGAGGGCGGCACCATCACTGCCGGCAACGCCTGCCCGCTCAACGACGGCGCCGCCGCCGTGGTGGTCATGAGCGATACCAGGGCACGCGAACTCGGCATCACCCCGCTCGCCCGCATCGTGGCCAGCGGCGTGTCCGGCCTCAACCCCGAGATCATGGGCCTCGGGCCGGTCGACGCGATCCGCCAGGCCCTGGCCCGGGCCGACATGACCATCGACGACATCGACCTGGTGGAGATCAACGAGGCCTTCGCCGCCCAGGTGATCCCCTCGGCCAAGGAGTTGGGCATCGGCTGGGACAAGCTGAATGTCCGCGGCGGGGCCATCGCCCTCGGCCATCCCTTCGGTCAGACAGGTGCGCGCATCATGACCACGCTGCTCAACGCCCTCGAGGACACCGGCAAGACCATCGGCCTCGAGTCGATGTGCGTCGGCGGCGGCCAGGGAATGGCCATGATCGTCGAGCGCCTCTCGTAGTCGACGGCGACCTCGCCGGGGCGGACCGCTGCGGCGGCTCAGCGGTCGAGCAGCGGGTCCGAGGGTTGTCGGACCTTCCTGCCCGAATCTCGGGCGCGCCGCCAGGCGATGCCCGAGAGGGCCTCGAGGGCGATGCGGTTGCTCAGGTACGCGGTGACCTCCGCGTGGTCGAACGGCGGGGACAGTTCGACGATGTCCATGCCGGCCAGCGGGAGCTCCATGGCGATGCGGCGCACCGCGTCGAGCAGTTCGCGGGCGGACAGCCCCCCGGGTTCGGGGGTGCCGGTCGCCGGGGCCGATCCGGGGTCGACCACATCGACGTCGACGGACAGGAAGACGGCATCACACTCGTCGGTGGCGATGGCGAACGCCTCGGTGAGGCACTCGTCGAGTCCTCTCGCCAACACCTCGGTCATCTCGTAGCTACGCATGCCCTGCTCGGCCATCCACTCGAGGGTCTCGGGCTCGGGCCAGTAGCCCCGCAGCCCGACCTGGAGGAACCGGTCCCCACGCGCCGCCCCAGACTCGATCAACCGGCGCATCGGCGTGCCGTGACCCACCAGGGCGCCGAACTGGGTGTTGGCGGTGTCGGCGTGGGCATCGAAGTGGATGACCGACACCCGGCCCCACCCCACGTGCCGGGCCACGCCGGTCACGTCGGGCAGCGCAATGGTGTGATCGCCCCCCAACACGATGGGGATGGCACCCGAAGCGGCGACTCGGGCCACTGCCTCCTCCAGCCGGGCGATCGAAAGGCCGGTGTCGCCGGAGGGCATCTCGACGTCGCCGACATCGACCACGCCGAGCTCGACCAGCGGATCCACCCCGAGGGCCAGGTGGGGTCGCGAGCCGTCCTGGGGCAGGTAGTCGGTGGTGCGTATGGCAAGCGGCCCGAACCGGCAACCGGGCCGGTGGCTGGTCCCGCCGTCGAAGGGCGCACCGATGATCACCGCCCCGGCCTCCGCAAAACTGGCCGAATCATCGAGATCGGCCGCGGGGACGCCGGCGAAGGTGGCGTCCGGCCCGTACATGTTCCCCAATCGCATCGGTTCTCCTCAGTGCTCGGTGGGCCGAGCCGGCGTCGGCCCTGACCACGGGTGCTCCCCGAACCCCCCGTCGACTCAGTCAGGAAGCTCTTCGATGGCGTACTCGGGGCAGTTGGCGATCGCCAGCCGCGCCTTGTTCTCCAGCTCCACCGGTACGGCGCCGCCGCCCACCACCGAGGACAGCCCGTAGTCGTCCACGTCGAACAGCTCCGGGGCCAAGCCGTAACAGCGGGCGTGCCCGGTGCACTTGTCGGGATCGACCCGGATCCTCATGGGAACACCACCGGCACGTGGCGTGGGCCCCGCACCTGGCCGCCCGCCCAGGTGACCTCGTCGCCCTCGGCGAGTCGGAACGTGGGGATCCTGCGCAACCACTCCTCGAGGGCCACCCGCAACTCCATGCGGGCCAGGTTGGAACCGGCACAACGGTGGATGCCCGATCCGAACGCCACATGCCGGTTGAGTGCCCGGTCGAGGATCACCCTGTCCGCGTCCTCGAAGGCCTCGGGGTCCCGGTTCGCACCGGGGAAGTTCATCAGCACCTTGTCGCCGGCCCTCATCGGGCACCCCTCGAACACGACGTCCTCGGTGACCAGCCGAGCCATGGTGACCGGCGAGTAGGCCCGCAGAAGCTCTTCGATGGCCAGCGGCATGGCATCGGGCTCGGCGATCAGTCGGTCGCGATCCTCGGGATGGGCGGCCAGGTGCCAGAGTGACGACCCGATGGCGCTCCAGGTGGTGTCGACCCCGGCGATCAGCACCAGGGCGGCTACGCCGAGCACCACGCTCTCCTCGACCGGCAGGCCGTCGACCTCGCTGTGCAGGAGATAGCTCAGCAGGTCCTCGCCCGGCTGCGTCTTCCTCCGGCCCACCTCCTCGATGAAGAAGGTGATCAGTCCCTCCATGCCCCGCAAACGGAGCTCCGGGTCGTCGGCGAACTCGAGCACGTCTCGCACCCAGCCGGTGAAGGTGTCCGACAGCTCCGCGGGGACCCCGAGGATGCCGGCGATGACCCGCACGGGGATCTGCTGGGCGTAGTCGCCGGCAGCGTCCGCGGTGCCTCTGTCGATGAATCCGTCGACGAGCTTGATGCACAGCTCACGGGTCGTCGCCTCGTAGGACGCGACCCGATGATGGGAGAACCACGGAAGGAGGAGCCGCCGCGTCCACGTGTGCAGCGGTGGATCCGCCGAGATCGGCGGAACCCCATAGGGGAGGACCGGATCCTCGGGGACCTCACCCTCGAAGGGGATCACCGTGATCTCGGCCGAGCTGAAGTGCTCGACGTCGTGGGCGAGGTCGACCACGTCCTGGTAACGGGTGGGGAGCCAGGTACTGCCCCGCCGGTCGGTGTGGGCCACCGGGCAGGTCTTGCGCAGTTCGTCCCAGATGCTGAACGGGTCGGCGACATAGGCCGGGTTCATGATGTCGAAGTCGGTGTCCCAGTGCTCTACCGGCGTCGTGTCCGTCATGATGCTCCCCATCGGGCCGTACGCGACCCAGCGCCCCGGCTTCCCTCATCTTGTCACGTGGCAGTGCCGGTCGGTTCGGGCCCTTGCGCCTGCGGTCAGGTGGTAACCGACCCCACGGTGGGCCGGCAACATCGGACTGCCGATCTAGCTGGGACCATCAGCGCGAGCCGATCGCACGATCAAACCCGGGACCTCGCTCTTGGACGCTGCGAAGTAGACAGCCACGATGGCATCGACGGCGAAGGAGGCAATGGGGCTGACGAACGCCACGGCGATGGCCACGAGATAGACGAGACCGCCGAGGAGTGCCCGCCGCGTCCCAGCTGGGAACGCGGCGCGCGCTGGCTCGGCGACCAGCTCCGGATGTGCGGAGAGATAGTGCCATCCCCAGGCGAACGAAAGGCCCATCATCAGCATCGTCGCCGCATACAGGACCGCCGCCGCCCGCGCCTCGGGAACACCCTGGTCGGCGTAGTCGGCGGCAAGTGCGGTCGGCCACGGGATGATGGAGATGAACAGCAGGAAGGCCAGCGTCCGCTCCAAGAACCGCCGGTCGATGGAGCGCACCGCGCTCATCATTCCGTGATGCTCGATCCAGAGGATGCCGATCGTCACGAACGACACGAGGTAGGCCACGTATGAGGGCCATTGGTGCAACAGGTCGTGCACGAGCCGAGTCGAGTGGGCCGGCCTCGGCAGGTCCAGGACCAGAAGGGTCAGGGCGATGGCGAAGACGCCGTCGATGAGCGCGTGAAGTCTCCCTGGTCCCACTGCTGGTCACCTACTTCGTCGGTTGGTAGGCGGTTGCCCGACGAGCACCCAGGCTACGGCTACGCGGCTGACCACCGCAGCGAAGCAGACCCCCCGAACTCTGCCATCGGGTGGGCCGACCACGCGATGAGCCGCCCGACCGTGACAGGATCTGCCGGTGCGCTTTCACGCGGAACACCGCTTCAGTGGATCGGAACAAGCCGTCGCGGCACTCCTGACCGACCCCGCCTTCTACCTCGACCTCGCCCTTCCCGACCTGAGCCTGCCCGAAGTGCTCGAACATGGCGAGGACGGTGACGACACCGTGCTGCGGCTCCGGTACAAGTTCGTAGGGAGCCTCGATCCGATCGCGCGCCGCCTGATCGGTGCCGGCCACCTCGTCTGGATCCAAGAGATACGGGTCGACCGGTCGACCGGCACCGGCACCTTCACCTTCGAGGCCGAGAGGGACCCGAGGCGACTGCACGGAGCAGCGGACTTCGCTCTCACCGCAGCCGACGGCGGCACCCTCCGGCGCTTCGACGGCGAGCTGATCGTGGCGGTGCCGGGCATCGGCCGCATGGCGGAGCGACGGATCGTTCCCGGGCTCCTCCGCCGGCTGGACATCGAGTCCCAGGCCCTCGACGAGCAGCTGCAACGAGAGGAGTGAGCGGCACATCCGGTCCACCGGCAGATGCCGTGCCCCGAGTCGGTGACCTGGGGCACCCGTGTTCCGCTCCCGATGTCCGCTCCGGCTCGGAGAAGTGGTCAACGTCCCGAGGGGCCATGGTGCCAGGATGTCGCCACGCCCGAGGCCGGAGTGGACGTGCGGGGCGGCACTCCGAGCAGGTGGATGCTCATTGCCCAGGGCCTCGTTGGTACCTCGGCGGCCTTCCTGGCCGCCTACGGCAGCCGCCCGGTAGGAGCACGTTCGACGGGCCATCGGGTACGTCCACCGTCAGGGGATCCGTTGCCGGCGTGGCACTGACGGCGCTCGTCGCGCAACCGGATCGGGTGGCCCGACCCAGCGGCTACGCCATCACGACGAATCTCACCGGATCAGTGGGCAAGGCCCTCACGTCACTCGTGGGAGCGTTCGATCTGGACGCGGGCAACCTGTTCCGACAAGGGACCATCACGGGAGCCAATCAGGGCAGAATCGTCCGAGCGAGGGCACAGCCGAACCTGGTCGGAGGCATCGGCAGCGCAGCCGATCCATCCGGAACCATCGAAGCCGCTGCATTCGCTCTCTTCGCAAACCTCCCGGTGGATCGTCCCGGAACTGGCACCGGAACCATCGGTGGCCACCGGGTTCACTTCGAGATGAGCCCGACGACCCAGCACGGGAACTTCCCGACTGTCCGGATTACGGGCAGCTACAGCGGTCCAATCGATCTGTTGGCTCTCATCGTCGGTGCGATCGCCTACGTCGCCGCTTGACGGTCGCTCCCCTGCAAGTACGCCGCCACGGTCAGCGGGACCGAAGAACGTCCGCACCGGTGCCCGCGAGGTCGCCGTACGCGACGCTACGCCCCACCATGGCGAGGATCACCGCCTCGGACGGACCCTGGACGACGGGTCCGTCGCCCGATGACCAGTCGAGGTCGGTGCACCGCCAGGTGAGATCGTTCAGGTGGCCCCGCTTCACGAAGCCACGCGTCGCCTTCGGTGACGCCAGGAAGTCGAGGATCGCCCGGGCCAGGTCCTGTGAGAGCTCGCGGTCGATGCCCAGGGGGCGGCGCACGTCCTGGCCGTGGACGACCGCGTCGGTCAGGGGGGCGATCGGTCCCAGCCCGGGTGGGGTGAACCGGTAGTCCTTGTGCTCCCGCATCGAAGCGGCCAGCTCAGAGCCTGACATCGTGTTCTTGCGGGCTTCGGTGTCGGCGAAGCGATCGAAGTCGAAGCGGTAGGAGGCCAGCTTCAACATGAGGCGGGGAAGGCTCTGGCCGAACGGTGTCACCAGATGGGCAGCGACCTCGCGGACGGCCCAGCCCTCACAGAGACTTGGCACGCTCCACTGCACTTCGGTGAGCCCGCCGAACAGATCGGCCAGTCCCAGGCGCTCTTGAGCGATCATGGCCCACAGCTCTTCGTTCGTGGCCATGGGATCGAGCCTAGATGCCCGGCCCATGACGGGCACCCGAAGGTGCTCCCGGTGTCGCCCCGAGGTGCCGGCGGGGTCAGAAGGCGGCCAGCCGGTCGACCGGCACACCGGTCGGACGTCCGGGTCAGATGGTCAGCCCGCCGTCGACCGAAAGTACCGCACCCGTCGTGTAGGAGGACTCGTCGGAGGCGATGAAGGCAACCGAGGCGGCGATCTCGGCCGGCGTCGAGAACCCCAGGGGCGTCATCATCGTGCGGAGTGCCTTGAAGTCGGCCCCGTCCGGAAGCTCGAACGCGCCCATCAGCGGGGTGTCGGTGCCCCCCGGAGCCACCACGTTGACCCGCACCCCACGGGACAGGTACTCGGCAGCCAGTGCCTTGGAGAACATGAGCACCCCGGCCTTGGAGGCGCAGTACGCCGCCGAGTAGGCTTGGCCCATCAACGCGGTGTTCGAGGCCACGTTGACGATGGAGCCACCGTGCTCGAGGAGGTGGGGCAGGGTGGCCCGGCAGACGAGGAACGGACCAGTGAGGTTGACGGCAAGGATCTTCTCCCACCGGTCGAGGGGCATGTCCACGGTGTTGAAGAAGCCGCCGATGCCGGCCACGTTGCACACCACGGTCGGGGCGCCGAGCTGTTCGGCCAGGGAGGCGACGGTGTCGTTCACCGACGACTCCGAGGTGACGTCGCAGTGATAGGCCGTGGCCGTGCCGCCGTTTGCCCCGATGGCATCCACGGTGACCGCCAGGTTGTCGACGGCCACGTCGAGGGCGGCCACGATGGCTCCCTCCGCGGCCAGACGGTGGGCCACCGCCTGGCCGATCCCCGAGCCCGCCCCGGTGACGACGGCCACCTTTCCGTCGAACCGGCGCCCGATGAACGAGCGGACGGCCTCGTTCGCAACGTCGTGCTCCGGTCCACCCTGGCCGAGTGTGACCCGCTGGATGGGGCTCATGTGTTCCTCTCCGTGCTCGTTGTCGACGCGAACTGTTGGCGCAACGTGTGCTTCAGGATCTTGCCGGCAGGGTTGCGGGGCACCGACTCGATCACCACGAGCTGCTCGGGGATGGCCTGGAGGCGGAGGTCCTTGCCCTTCAGGTAGGCGACCATGACGTCGAAGGCGAAGGAGTGGCCCTCCTTCACGGCGACCACGGCACAGGCGCGCTCGCCCGTCTTCGGGTCCGGCAGCCCGATGACGGCGACATCGGCCACCGCCGGGTGGGTGTAGAGCAGGTCCTCGATCTCCTTGGCCGAGATGTTCTCCCCGTGGCGGATGATCACGTCCTTCAGCCGGCCGGTGATGGTCACGTACCCGTCCTGGTCGACGATCCCGAGGTCGCCGCTGCGAAAGTAGCCGTCCTCGTCGAAGGCGTCCGCATCGAGCGACGGGTCGAGGTACCCGCGGATGACCTGGGGCCCCTTGAGACGGATCTCGCCCTCGACCCCCGGTCCGGCCCGGCGGCCGTCGAGGCCGACCACGATGAGCTCCACCCCCGGGGTCGGCCGCCCTTCGGTGTCGGCCAGCTTGTCGTCGGGGTCAGTGGTCGAGGCCATCACCACGATGGGGGCCTCGGTGAGCCCGTAACCCGAGACGATACCCACCCCGCCGATCTCCTCTTTGAGGTCGTGGTGGAGCTGTGGCGGCTTCGGCGCACCGCCGCCCGGATAGGAGCGGATCTGGGGGAAGATCGGCTCGTCCCCGGCCGCCCGCTGGGCGGCCAGGTAGGCCAGGTGGAAGGGTGTCCCCGATCCGGCCAGGGTGACATGGTTGTCCGCCAGGAAGGTCGGCGTGGCCACCGGGTCGAATGACTCCGTCGTCAACAGGGTGCAGCCGGTGAACAGGGAGGCCATCAACCAGCCGATCCCACCGATGTGGGTGAAGGGGAAGACCAACGCCGACACGTCGTCGGCGCGGATGTCGAGGCACTCGGCCATGGCCAGAGCGGAGGCCATCACCGTCAGGTCGGAGTGGGGTGCCCCTTTGGGATCGGCGGTGGTGCCCGAGGTGTAGAACAGCCAGCGGATGGGGGCCTCGGCCGCGGTGGCCGGAGGGGCTTCCACTTCGGGGAGCTCGGAGGGGTCACCCTCGGGGAGCTCGCGGTCCACGACCAGTACCCGGAGGCCGTGGCGCTCGGCGGCGATCTCCAGCGCCATCGCCTCGAAGTCGAAGCCCCGGTAGACGGTGGGAACGATCAGTAGCGACGCCCCGCTCTGCTCGGTGATGAAGCCCACCTCCCGGCCCCGGTAGATCGGGATCAGCGGGTTCTGGCGCGCGCCGAGGCGGGCCAGCGCCCCCACCAGCACCAGCGACTCGTTCCACGTGGGCAGCTCCCAGCTGACACTGGTGTCCCTGGTGACGCCGAAGTCGGCATGGAGGCCGGCGGCGGCGCGGAGACAGGCGTCGCGGTAGCCGGCGAACGTCAGCTCGCGGCCGGTGTCCTCATGGGCGAGCACGGCTTCGGGAGTGGCCTCGGCCCGCCGCTCGACCAGCTGCCACAGGGTGGGCGCGCCCACCCATCCGCGTGCGGCGGTCCGCTCGGCCAGCTGGTCGATGAAGTCGGTGGCGTCGGTGGCGTCGGTGGCGTCGGTGGCGTCGGTCATGGTGCGGGGGTCGACCACAGCTGGTCGGTGTAGGTGTCGGTGCCGGGGACGGTCCCGATGAACGGCGAGGCCCACAGCACGTGGCCGAGGCCGGCAGCGGACACTGCCTCGCCCTGCCCGGCGAAGACCTGATGCCAGGCACCATGGGGTTCCGCGTCGAGGAAGAACAAGAGGAGCACCCGCTGGTCCACCGACTCGGACCGGGGCACGTCGCCCGGTGCGTCGACCAGGAGGGGCAGCGGGCTGAAGGCCAGGACGGTGGCCACGGCCGAGCCCGGGAGAATCGAGGGCAGGTACTCGTCGCGGTACCAGGCACCGACCCCTTCCGGCGACGCCCCTTCTCCGGCTTCGACGAACACCGACGCCATCCCCGCGAACCGGTGGTCGAGGGTGAGCTCGGCCGGCACACCGTCCTCCTCGCGACGGTGCTCCCACTCGAACCGGTAGAGCCCCGTGTGGATGTGATCGCGCTCGGCGAACATGCGGCCCGCGGCGTGCAGCACGTTGACCTGATCGACGGCCCACCGGTTCCACTCGTCGTGGTGGCCGTCGAGCACGTAGTAGATCCCCAGGTAGCTCCCGACCTGGGGATCGGGCACCAGGGGGGACGGTCCGCCCGCACCGTCGGCGGGATACCGGAGCCCCTTCAGCGGGGCCGTGGCCACGAAGCGGGCGCCGGCGAAGTTGTAGGCGCCGATCTGGCATCCGGCGTAGAAGTGGTCCCGCTCGTACCACCGGTTGTAGGCCACCTGGTGGCCCCGGTGCGGCTCCACCAGGGTGTAGAGCATGGTGCCGATCCGAATGGGATCGTCGGTGACCCCGCCCTGGGCGGGAATCGATCTTCCGGTCATGATGCTCGTGCTCCGTTCGTCGTCTCTCGTCGATCTCCGGACCCGTCCTTCGGAACCGTGGGCCGGCTCACCGCATCCGGCAGGGTGGCGGCCCGTTCGGCCAGGATCCTCTTGTCTACCTTCATCATCGAGGTCAGGGGAAGGGCGTCCACCACCACCACCCGGTCCGGCGCCTTGTAGTCGGCCAGCGAGTCACGGACCAGGGACCGAAGCCCGTCGAGCAGGCAATGCTCGTCGGGCGGCACGTCGCCGGCGGGCACCACGAACGCCACCCCGACCTCGCCCAGCACCGGGTCGGGGGCACCGACCACCGCCACCTGACCGACGTCAGGATGGTCGCCCAGCACGCCCTCTACCTCGGCAGGGTAAACGTTGTAGCCACCCCGGATGTAGAGCTCGTTGGCCCGGCCGACCAGGTGCAGGCGACCGTCGCCGTCGAGGAATCCGAAGTCGCCGGTCGTGAGCCAGGCGTCCTTGCCGAGCACCGCGGCGGTGGCCGTGTCGTCGTAGGCGACCCCTTCGACGCCCGGACCCCGCAGGGGCCCACCCCAGTACCCCCGCATCACCGCCGCCGAGCGCAGCAGCACACGCCCCACGTCGCCCGGTGCCACCGAGGCG
>Ga0182010_10000109_pt1 | contig 45227 bp, 31 predicted proteins | sample 611E1MmetaG_FD_120488 | JGI IMG/M metagenome (GOLD analysis project Ga0182010, IMG submission 120488) | Permafrost microbial communities from Stordalen Mire, Sweden - 611E1M metaG | ecosystem: Environmental > Terrestrial > Soil > Wetlands > Permafrost | place: Sweden: Stordalen | collected... | reverse complement strand
GTCTCCATTTCGGCCACATCCCCGGCCCGGGTCGAGGTGCCATGGCCTTCGAGAAGCGTCATGGTCGCGGGGTCCAGCCCGGCGCGCTCCCAAGCGCGACGCAGGGCCAGGATCTGCCCGAGCGGATTGGGGGCTGTGATGCCCTTGCCCTTGCCGTCGCTGGAGCCGCCCACGCCGCGGACCACCGCGTAGATGCGATCACCCGCCTTCTCCGCGTCCCCCAGCCGCTTGCACACGAACATGGCGCCACCCTCGCCCATGACGAAGCCGTTGGCGTCCTTGTCGTAGGGCCGCGAGCCGTCGGGCGAGAGCGCGCCGATCTTGCAGAACTTGATGAAGGTGGTGGCGCCCATGTTGCGGTCCATGGCACCGGTGACAACCACATCGTAGTGATGATCGACAAGACCGTCAGCCGCGGCCTGCAAGGCGGCCAGCGCCGAGGCGCACGCGGCGTCCGTGGTGAAATTCGGTCCGCGCAGATTGAGCACAGCCGCCACGCGACCGGAGGTGATGTTGGTCAACTCGCCAGGCATGGTGTCTTCGGTGCAGTCCGGAAAACGCCGGCTCACCGATTCCCGCAACTGCGCCACGAAGGCCGCGCGGTCAACCTGGGAGAGCGACTGAAAGACCTGAGTGTCGGAGATGGCGTGCACGTACTCGGGCATGGACAGGCGCAAGCAAGTGAGGTAGTGCAGCTCGCCGCCCATAGCGTTGCCCAGGATCACGCCGGTCGATTCGGTGTCGAGCGGCCGGTCGGGATGGCCGGCGTCGCGCAACGCCTCGGAGGCGCAGAGCAGGGCCCACTGCTGGCCGCCGTCCATCGCGGCCGATACGGTGGGCGGAATGCGATACTTGGTGGGCTCGAAGGAGACGCCGCGCACCCAGCCACCAATCTTGGAATACGTCTTGCCGGGCGCTTTGGGATCAGGGTCGTAGTAGTCGGCCGGGTCCCAGCGGTCCAGCGTGACTTCGCTTACCGAGTCCCGGCCGGTCACGACGTTCTGCCAGAAAGCCTTTGCGTCAAGTGCGTCGGGCAGTATGGCCCCGACGCCGATGACAGCGACGGCTCTTTCGGCCGGATCCCGTGTCGAACGACTCATTTCAACTTCCTCTCAGGTATTGAAAACGGAAAACCGGGTGCCCCGCGGCCCTCGCCGGCGTCCGTATCAAGCGAATGGTTAGGTGTCTCTTATCTCTCCGACCGGCTAGGCGCGGGCGGCGTCTTGCTCCACCAAAGCCTTGGCCACGACGTCCATGTCGGCCATCAGGCCCTTGGCGCAAGCCGTGATTGCGCTGGACCGAAGGGCGCGCTCGAAGTCGGCGATACCTGCATCATCCACCGCATCCATGCCGCGTACCAGACGAACCGCCAAACCCAGCACGTCAAGCGCCGCCTCGCGCGCACCGATACGCGACATGGCCTTCAGGGCCAAGGGGGCAAAGAAGGGCTGGTACCTGGGCGCGGCCCGGCCCGCAGCGTAGCGGGCGAAGTTGGCCGCAATCTCTGCCCGTGTCATCAGCTCACCCAACTCGAAGAGCACATGCTGATTGCGGGTCAGGCGGCCAATGCGGCAACGCTCAGCCGTTTCCTGAACGACATTCACCGCCAAGGCCGCCGCATCAGCCCCCACGTTCGGGTCCTCGCGGTGCAGGGCTTCGAGTGAGGCAGCGATCTTCTTGTAGTACTGCCCGTGGTCCTGCAGGTGCTGGCGCCAGCGATCCCGCGACACCGTCCACTGCATGATCTCGCTGGTGCCTTCGTAGATCGTGGTGATGCGCACGTCGCGCCGGATCTTCTCGACCTCGTACTCCCTGGTGTAGCCATAGCCACCGTGGGCCTGAATGGCGGCGTCGGCCGCGGCGTTGCCCGCCTCGGTGGCATACAGCTTGACGATCGCGCCCTCGGTCTGCAGCTCGGGCTCGCCCTGGTCCAGTCGATGCGCCGTCTCCTCGATGAGGGCACGCGCCGCCTCCAGCCGAACCACGTGCGGAACGATCAACTTGTCCATGTATCCCTGCTTCTCAGACAGGGGCGAGCCCGCCTGTACGCGCTCGCGCGAGTAGCGGATGGCCCGCAACATGGCCGCAACGCCGCCGCCCAGGCCAAAAGCCGCCACCATCAGGCGCGTGAACCCGAACACCGACTGGGCGTGCACCAGTCCCTTGCCCTCCACGCCCCCAAGCAAGTTCTCCTTGGGAACGTAAACATCCTCGAAGCTGACCGGCGACGTGTTCGACGAGCGGATGCCCAGCTTGTTCTCGTGCTTGCCGGGAACCAGACCTGCGGTCCCCTGTTCCACGGCGAAGAAGGTAGGTCCGTCGGGCGCCATGGCCAGCACCGTGTAGAGCTGCGCGTAGCCGCCGTTGGAGATGAACTGCTTGGCGCCGTTGATCTTGTAGCCCTTGATTTCGCCATTCTCCATCACGCGCTCGGCCCGCGTGCGAATGGCCGACAGCTCGCTGCCTGCCAGGGGTTCGGTCACGGCGTAGGCGACAATCAACCCTTCGTCGGCAATCCGGCGCAGCCAGTAGGTCCGTTGCTCTTCGGTCGCGCCAACGACAATGGGGTCGGTTCCCAGGAAGATGGCCAGAAAGGCGGTGGCAACGCCCAGGTCCAGCTTGGCCATCTCCTCCGAGACTCGGTAGACGTCGTAGGCGTTGCCGCCCAGACCGCCTAGCTCTTCAGGAATGAACAAGAGATGCAGGCCAATGTCGGGTCCCAGCAGCTCGCGGATGAGATCCAGTGGAAAGAGGTCCTTCTCATCGAGGTCCAACCGGACCTTGAGCGGCAGCTTTTGCTTGCCGAACGAAGCCAGCGTGTCGATCAGGGTCTGGAGTGAGTCTTTGTCAAGGCCTGCGTTCTTCATCAGACTTGTGCTTTCCTACGGCCAAGTGAATCGGTTGGGAAAGAGGGGTACCCCGGCTGAAAGGCTCCGATGCTGGCACAAGCCGGGCCAAAATCAAAACGTGACGTCAAGACAGGCGTCTCATACCTCGAAATACACATATCATGCTGTAATCATTTGACTATTCTAGACGCCCCAGGATGCGCTGATGCGCAAGATCGCCACCATGTGCGTCGCCGCCTACACGCCCACTATGCTGGATTGGTCCCAGGTGCCACCCCTCACACGCACCCCCTGCGGCCCCCAGTGCGCACCGAAGGGAGCCCGCCCGGGAGCACTTCGTGCCCTCCCCACTCCTCCCTGAATTCTCAGCCCACCTCGGCTGTCCGGCTGAACTCACTCACACAGGGCGCAACCCGGAGGCTCACTACTTCCACCGGCTGTCGCCGCCCTCGGCCTTCTTCTTGGCTTCTTCGGCAGCCTTTTCCTTGTCCTTCTTCGCTTGGGCGGCCCTCGCCGCCGCTTGCCCTTTCTTGTCGTTCTGCTGGATCCTCTTCAGCGCAGCCGCGGCGTCTTGCTCCTGTTTCTTGCGACGCTGCTCCTCACAGCCCGCCGGCTCGCAGTCGCCTTCGCACTCGCATTTGAGCTTCTTCCCCTTGTTACAGTGGCACTGGTCCTTGGCGTCGCGATAGCAGCCGCACTCATTAAGGGGTGTTGCGGCTGGCGGAGGTTCTGCTTCCGCCTTGGCTGCCTTCTCTTTGGCGAAACCCAAACTTGGCGCCCAAACTAGAAGGCTGAATACTGCGATGATCGAGGGCGTGATCCGCATGGCATTCTCCTCTCGCCAGGCATTATCACCTCAGGCGCAGGCCGTGCAACCATGTAGGGGCCTTGCGGCCCACCCCCATCCATGATTGAAACACTCGACGGAGGAATCCGATGGTTACAAGCCTGACGACCCGGGACAAGAACGAAGCGCGCAAGAAGGGAATGCTGGCGGTCGGGGCCTGGGGTGGATCGGGGCTGCTTGTCCTTGTGCATTGGCCGATACTCGGGTTGGCTGCTGCTGGCGGCGCTGGGTACTTGACCTACAAGTGGTTTATGTACCGCGCCAAACGTGGCATGCGGTTCTGAGCCAGTTGGAGCTTGTCGGGAGATTCCGAGGCAGCGCAGGTCGGCCACCGTGCCCGTGAGCGGTAGCGCGGCCACTCGTGAGCGTGTGCGGCCCGCGGCACGCGATCCGTCCTCACACCCACGAACACGCTCACCCTCACGCCCACGCCCACGCGACCCGCTAGCCGCGACCCGGCCTGGCCAGCGGCCCGTCCCGACAGCCTCTACGGTTCAATGTAGAGCGGAGGCCCGAAAGGTCCCTGGGACTCGCCAGACGGGGCCGGCGCCGCCGGTTGGCTGCGCCCGACTTGGTGGAACGTCAGAGGAAAATCGACATGCACCCCGTTTCCTTCAAATCGCGGGAACCTCATGCTTTGGACGATATTCCGAACGCAACGCTCGGCATCGGCGGGCGCCCCGCTGACGCGGACAAGGCTGGCTCGTCCAGACGGATCAGCCTCGAACGACACCGCCACCATCGGGTTCTGAGCAGAGGGCGAAAAGCAGGTTGCCAGTGACGCCATTGTGCCCTGGACGGCGGAGTTCAGCGCCTCACGGCTAAGTCCATTCGGATTCCCGTTGAGCGTGCCTGAGCCGCCCGAAGCCGCGGCAGGGTTCACGGCGGCGACCGGCGCTGGATTGGCTTGCGCGCCCTCTCCCTGGGGGCCAGCGAGGCCAAAGCCTGGCAGCTTCCGTGCGACCTGCCGCGCGCTAGGCACATATGTCGAGGCCACGATCGGGACTTGGGGAAGAGGCGGCGGCTTTCCCGTGCCAATGCCCAAGACGTCGCATCCCGTGCCCGACAATGCCAAGGCGATCATCAGGCCGAGCGCGACCGGCTTTCCTGCCAAGCTTCGTGACGACCGAGTCCGCATTCTCTCATTAGTATCGGAAAGTCACGCGCATCACTTGACCGGGACCGAATGCTGCCGCACATGGCCAGATGCTGCCATAGAGCGAGCCGGATCCGTGGAGTCGGTGTAGTGTCCAGCATCGATGCGCATCGGAGTTGACCTGGGCGGAACCAAGACCGAAAGCGTTGCCATCGACGACACAGGAGCCGAACGTGCCCGGTTGCGAATTTCCACGCCCAGTCATAGCTACGAGGAGATCATCGCTTCCATCGTACGCTTGGTGCACGACACCGAGGCCTGTGTCGCGCAGACGGGCACGGTCGGCATCGGAATCCCCGGCGCCCTGTCTCCTGCCACCGGGTTGGTCAAGAATGCCAACACGGTCGTGCTCATCGGGCGCCCGTTTGATCGCGACATCGCGCGTGCCCTCGGCCGGCCTGTGCGCGTGGCCAACGACGCCAACTGCTTCGCTCTGTCGGAAGCCTCAGACGGGGCGGGAGCTGGCGCACGGGTGGTCTTCGGCGTCATCGTGGGCACGGGGACCGGCGGCGGCGTGGTGGTGGATGGAAAGCTGCTGACCGGACCGCACGCCATCGCGGGTGAATGGGGGCACAACCCCCTGCCCTGGCCACGCGACGACGAACGCCCGGGGCCAGCTTGCTACTGCGGAAGAAGCGGCTGTATCGAGACCTTCCTGGCTGGCCCTAGCCTGGCCCGCGACCATCAGCGGCACACCGGTGAAGCACGGGACGCGGGCGACATCGCCGGGCGCGCTGAAGCCGGCGATGCTGCCGCCGTGGCGAGCATGACACGCTATGAGGACCGCATGGCACGGGGCCTGGCGTCCGTGATCAACCTTCTCGATCCAGATGTGATCGTTCTGGGCGGCGGCGTTTCGAACATCGCGCGCCTGTATCGTGAGGTCCCGTTGCGGCTCGGCCAATATGTCTTCTCGGACACCGTCAGCACGCCCATCGTCCCCGCCCGCCATGGCGACTCGAGCGGGGTGCGCGGGGCGGCCTGGCTCTGGCCGCTGCCCCGTTAGCCTATCTGCCGCCTGACCTGGATGAAGGTGGAAATCACGAGGAAGAGACCCAGCAGAAGCCAAATGATGCCCCAACGGATGTGCCGGCGCTGCTCGGGCCCGCGTTCGAGGCGCTCTTCGGGCTCGCTGGCTCGGTCTGCGGAACCTCCGGCCCCGTTCTCGTCGCTGGCAGGACGCCTGCGCAGGCGCGGGGCGCCCAGATACCTGACCCGAAGAGCGCCAAAGAGGATCAGCATGCACCCGACCGCGTAGGGGATGAAGGGAGGCAGATTCAGTTGCATCGTTTCTCCATCTCCCGCTTCGCTAGCTTGCGATCTCTTCGGCCCTGAACTCGCGAATCACCGTCACCTTGATCTGGCCCGGGAAGGTCATCTCGCGCGAAATGCTCTCCGCGATCTGGGAGGACAGGCTGGCTGCCCCCCGGTCGTCCACCCGATTCTCGTCGACGTAGACACGCACCTCGCGTCCCCCTTGCACCGCAAAGGCTTCATCAACACCGGGGAAGGCGCGGCTGATGCGCTCGATCTCCTCCAGCTTGGCCATGTGATTATCCTCGGCCTGCCGCCGCGCGCCCGGTCGACCGCCCGACATGGCATCAGCCGCTGCAACCAGATACGCATACGGGCTGTTGAACGGCTCATCGGCGTGGTGCGCCCCGATAGCATTGGCCACAACTTCGGGCTCGCCAAGTCGACGCGCATGCTCCGCTCCAATAGAGGCGTGCGATCCATCGAGCTCATGCGTCAGAGCCTTACCTATGTCGTGTAGCAGCGCCGCCCTCCGGGCGATCGCGATGTCCAACCCGAGCTCCGCCGCCATCATCCCGCATAGGAATCCCGCCTCCACCGAGTGCTTCCACTGATTTTGCGCATAGCTGCTGCGGAAATTTAGTCGGCCGACCAGCTTCACGATGTCGGGATGCGCGCGGTCGATGGCAAGCAGGGAAAAGGCTCGTCGCCCCAGGTCGAGCGTCTCACGTTCCACATCCACAACAATGCCGCGGGCCAGCCGTGTCACCGCGGCGGGTCCGCTGATGGATCGCTTCAACATGCGATTGACGCAGCGGCGAGCTATTTCCCGTCCCACCCCGTCGAGGCCCTCGATGCGAAGGGCCAGTTGCCCCTCCAGCATGGAGAGCTGCACGCCCGTGACCGCCTCGATCGCGCGCAAGTCGGCATCGGCAGGTGGTACCTGTCCTGGACGTAGGTCCGACAGAGCGATGACGAACTGAGGTCGCTCGGCCAGATCGTGGCCGGAAAAGCGACCCACCGCGATGCCCATGATTCTCTTGGCCGCGCGGATCTGGGTCCCCGCCATCGCCGACTCCGCCGTCTGACGCAGAATCTGCGCTGCAGCCGCGCGTGCGTCTTCGACCTCTCCTTCCACCAGCGCCCGCTGGACTTCGCTTGCGGGCCGGGCCGCCACCCGCTCCAACTCGGCCTGCCGGTCTCTCTCGATCGAATTCACCTCCGCCGCCAGGGCACGCGCATCCTGTTCCCGCTCGGCGACGAGCGCCTCGCGCTCCGCGAGGCCGTCGCGCGCCTCTCCGGCAAGCCGCGCCTCTTCGTCAATCCGTACCGCCTGAGCCGCCAGGGCAGTCTCGCCCTCCGCCAGCTCGGCTTCCCGTGCGCGCAGGTCTGCCTCCGCCTCAGCCCGAGTCGCCAGGGCCTGTTCGCGCGTCTGGATGTCCGACTCCCGCAGCAAGGCCTGTCGTTCGATCTCCGCGTCACTGCGGATGCGCCGGGCCTCACCGTCGGGTTCCGTGACCAGCCGCCGCAGACGACGGCCTGCCCACGCACCGAACCCTGCGCCGGCCGCCAGTCCGACGAGCACCGCGATCCAGACGGCCGGCTCACCCATCTACGCGATCGCAAGTCCCAGGTGCGCGCGCAGGGCGAAGTATTCGTCCGACACGCACCACTGAATCAGATCTTTGACCTTGTCCTTGGGATCCGCGGATCCCACCGCCAACGGCTCCGACTGGATCTGGTGAGCTGCCACTTCCAGATCGTTGCACATGAGAAAGCCAACCCGCGACGAGGTGTAGTCCACCGCCTTCGACCAACGGTGCAGATCCACCTCGGCCTTGCTCTCGATGAAGCGCCGAACCACTTCGGCCAACTGCTCGACGTTCTGGGGCGGGACCAGGCGACGCAAGAGCTCCAAACGCTCCGCCACCGGCTGCTCCATGTCTGACTTGACGGGCAGCTTGGGCTGCACCAGCTTGAGCGCCGCGAGGAAGTACGCCTTGAGCTCGGACACCTGGGGCACCACCGTCGGCCAGCGCACCACGTGATCGGGCCGCATAAGCGCCAGCTTCTTGCCCAAGGCGTAGGCCAGCTCCTTCTCCTGCTTGCCCTGCAACAAGGCAGCCCCGACGACGAAGGCGGGACAGAGCTGCTGCTTCTCGCGAGCGTTCATCAGCTCGATCTCTCCCGGCCAATCCTGGCGCAAGTACAGTTCAGGCGCTGCGACGCCGAGAGCCTGGCTCACGTACACGAAGACACCACTGAACATGAGCTTGTCGTTGACGGGATCGCGCCGATCCCTCCGCCGAATCCCCACTTCCTTGTGCTCGCGAGCGCGCACCGCCATGATGGCCTGGCTGACGTTCGCGAGAATCAGCGAAATGTAGCGATCTTCGTCGGTGTGGTAGATGTACTTCTGCCAGAGCTCCTCATTGAGCCGCGCATTCACCCGGGACAGGGTCTTCAGCTGGTATTGCTCGTGGAAGCGTAGCTCCTCGGTATCGGCCTGGCGCAGATAGGCGAGCGCCGAGGCTGTGCACCAGACCTGGTCGTACTTGCCCATCTCGGTAAAGAGGTGCCGGAGCGTCTTCAGGATGGGCACCATCGCCGCGATATCCTGCGTGTGCTTGAGAATCACGCGCCACTGACGCACGGCCTTGTCGTAGGCCTCTGGCCCCTGCATTTGGTAGAGTTCGGCGAGGATCTGGTGGCGCGGCATGTTCTCGGGCTCCAACCTCGCGCACGCCTCAAACGCCTCTGCAGCGGCGCAGTAGTCTTTGAGGCGTGACCGGTAAATCTCGCCCAACGCGTGCCAGAGGGCGATTTGGGTGGACCGCTTCTCCGGCGGTACCTCGGCACCCAAGCGCTTGATCATGCGGCGGTAGGCGCGCTGCTGGTTGGTCCAGTCCTTCTTCGCGGTCATGATCTTGTCAATCCGCTCGAAGGGCTTGAGGTCGTCGGGGTACTCATCCAGCGCCTTGTTGTAGAGTTCCACCGCCTCATCGGGCGAATGCAGCTCGGCGTTCGTAATTTGGCCAGCCGTCTCCAGGTACTTGGCCTTGACCCGACCTGTCTCGATGGCCGCCAGGCGCAGCAGGATCTCCACCGCCTTCTTCCACTGCTTGGTTTCGGTGAGAAGCTCCAGCACGTTGGCCAGCAGGCCGCGCGCGTCGGGCTTGACTTCAAGCGCCTCAAGATACGCCGCGATGGCCTTCTGCGGGTTGTTCAATCGTTCTTTGTAGACCTCGATGATCTCTTCGTGCAGGCGAAGCTTCTCTTCATCGCTCTCGACGTGCGCCAGCAAGGCCCGCTTCTGCCGAATCACCGCCTCCCAATCGCCTGCGGCGGCGTGGATCTCGGTCAACGCCTCCAGCGTGGGTCGGTGGCCGGGATTGATCTCCAGCGCCTTCTCGAACATGTTGATGGCCTTGGCCCGATCGCCGATCATCATCTTGATGTGGCCGATGCGATGGAAGATCTCCACGATCTCGGCTTCGCTCTGCGACTCGCGGTGGTGGACCAGGATGGTCTGATAGAGCTTGAACGCCTCGTCCCACTGCTGGCGTCGGTAGAGGAGATTGGCCCGGTCCACCAAGGTGGGCAGATGGGTGGCGTCCAGCTCGTACGCCTGCCGGTAGTACTTGAGCGCTTTCTCCTCGTCGCCCAGTTGCTCCGCCGCCTTGGCCAGCCGGTAGCACAAGATGTTGAGTTCGCGATGAGCCCGACGATCCGCCTTGCGCGCCAGCATCTCCAGAATGGGCACCAGCGGCCCCCATTCACCCTGGCGGTAGTAGATGTCGGCCAATGGAGTCGCCGCCTCGACGTGTTCCGGATCCAACTCGAGGGTGCGCGCATAGAGCTCCTTGGCCTTTCCCTCGTCACCCAGTTCCGTCTGGTACAGCTTGCCGGCTTCGTAGAGGAGTCGGGTGCGCTCCAACACGTTGGGGGTGTGGGCCTCGGCCCGTACCATCAACTGGGTCGCCTTGAAGGAGTCACCCCGCCGCTTGTAGATGTTGAGCATGGACAACATGCTCGGCACGTGCGTGGGGTCGATGGCCAAGGCGTCGCTGAGACGCTCCTCGGCGATGTCCGACATCTGCATCTGCTCGTCGAGTATCTTGCCCAGGCGGTAGCTGAGGTCGACCTTCTCGGGGGAGGACGCTCGACCCACCAGCCGCTGCATGATATCGACCGCGCGCTCCCACTGCTCCGTCTCCTCGTAGAGTCGCGCCAGCCCGGTAAGGGCTTCCGCATGGTCCGGGTCCGCATTGAGGATTTCGTTGAAGGCCTCGATGGCGTTGTCGGGATCGCGCAGGCCCTCCTCGTACACCCGTCCCATGTCCAGGTAGAGCGCGATCTTGGCCGCCACGTCGGTCTCCACCTGAATGTGCTTGCGGAAGGTGTCAACCAGGGCATCCCACTTGCGTTCACTGCGATAAAGACGTTCCAGATCCTGGCAGACTTTGAGGTTCTGCGGATTGATCGCGAGCGCCTGCTGCAGGCTGTCGATCGCGCTTTCGATCTTGCCGGGCAATTGCTCGCACACCTGCGCCATGCGCTCGAGGAGGTTCACCCGGTCGGCCTCGGACGCCGTGACTTGGAGCTGATGCTCCAAGACCTCGAGGTACGCGTCCATCCGGCCGGCCTTCTCGTACAACTGCTCCAGCGCCTTCAGCGCGGGCAGGTTCTGCGGATCGACGGTGAGCACCTCCTTGTACGCTTCCACCGCCCGCTCGTTGTCACCCAGCCGGGTCTCCCACAACTCGCCAACCTGCAGTCGGAGCTTCACGGCCAACTCGCCGTCACTGACCACTTGCGACTTTCGCGCCAGCACGTCGGCCAGTCGTTCCCACGCCTGGGTGCGCCGGTGCAGGCGTTCGAGGGCCTCGATGGCCTTCAGACAGTGCTCGTCAGCTTCCAGGGCTTGGTCATAGGCCAAAGTTGCCTGGCCCGCGTCGCCGATGTGGGTTTCGAAGGTTTCGGCCAAGGCCAGGAACACCTCGACCCTCTGCGCCGGATCAGACTCAATCTCCGCGTGCTTGGATAGGATGCTGACCAGCTCCTTCCAGCGGGACTCCTCGCGATAGAAGTCAGCCAGGGCCGCCATGGCACCCGCGTGGTTAGGCTGCCGCGACAGCGCCTCCTTGGCCGAGGTGATGGCATATTCGGTATGGTGCAAGGCCGAGTCGTACCAACGTGCGATCTTGACCCACAAATCAGCCGCCTGTTTTGCGTCCTCCATGCCCTGGGCGGCCTGCGTGTATTCGGACAGGAGATCCGGCCACTTGTTGGTGACATTGGCCAACCGTTCCAGCTCTCGGGCAACGGTGTTGCTTGAGTAGTCCTCTCGGAACGCGGCCTGCAGCATGACGAAGGCGGAGTCCCGGTCCCCGAGGTGTTCTTCGTAGATGCGTGCAATCTCACAGAACAGTCTGATCTTCTCTTCCGTCTCACCCGTGTACTCCACCCGAGCCAGCAGCAATTCCACCAACGCGGGCCACACCTTGCGCTGACGGTACACCTCCTCCAACGCCGCCGAGGCCGCGCCATGCGAGGGGTCCATCTTCAAGACGCGCTCGTAGGCTTCAGCCGCCGCACCGCCGTCTCCGATCTTCTCGGACCAGATAGAGGCAATCTGCATCAGAACGTCTACCTTGTCACCCACCGACGCGAGCGCAGCAACCCGACGCTCCAACACGTCGACACACTCCTCCCAGCGCCCCTCCTGCGTGAACAGCGTCTCCAGGGCCGTCAGGGCAGGGGCATCAGCCGGATCGATCTGCAGCACATGGCGCCACGCTTCGATAGCCGCATCGATGTGCACCAGCGTGCTGCCCTCCAGCTCGCCAAGTTCCGCGTAGCAATCTCTCAGCGTGGCCGCCGGGAAGGTCTCGCTGCCCACGGCGATCAGCCTGCGCAAAGTGTCCGAGAGCTCCTCCCAAGCCGCCGCGCTCCGGTAGTTGGTCGCAATGGCTTGCAACGCCTCGACGTCTCCGGGATTGATCTCGATGACCTTCTTCCAGCACTCAAGGGCGTTTCTCTCGCGGCCGAGCTTTTCGCCCCACACGTGGCCGAGGCGTTTGTACGCCGGGATGCGCGCTTCAGGGTCTTCAGTCCCCCGAATCTGACTGTCCAGAACTTCCGTCAGCTCGCGCCATTCCCCAGCCTGCTCGTGCAGGTCAGCCAGGGCCGAAAGGGCCATCGGGTCGGCGCCGCGCAGATCGAGCACCCGCCGCCACAGCTCGACGGCATGCTCGCGCTGGTCGAGCACATCAGACGCAATTCTCGCCATGCGCGCGTAGCAATCGGAAAGCGCTTCGTCGCCAGGAGCGATGTCAAGCATCTTCTCGTAGACCTGGTACAGGTCTTCCCACTGCTCGGCGCGGAAGTAGATGCGCTCCAGGGCCTCCAAGGCTTCCGGCGAGCGTGACTCCTGTTCAATCACCGCCAGATAGCTGGCCACCGCTCCCGGCGCGTCGTCGATGACATCGGCCAGGATCTTGCCAAGGCGGAGATGCAGCGCGACCAGTTCCCTCGACCCATCGTTGACGGCAATGCGCCGGCGCAACACGTCCGCCAGTTTCTCGTAGTCGCCTTGCTTGTCGTAGACCCGATCGAGGAATGCCAGGGCTTCGCCGTCATTGGGGTCGAGCGCCAGCACCTGCCCCAGCACATCCTCCACCCGCACCAGATCGGCGAGTTCAGTGTCAAAAACCGTGGCCAGGCGGAAGAGAACGTCGCGGCGCACGCGGTGATCGCTGGCCCTGGCCGCCGCGTCCGCCATGCTGGCGACGTAGGTTTCCCACTGGTGGGTGGTGCGGGCCAAGCGCAACAACTCATCCAGTCCCTGCTCGGAGGCCGGATCCTCCACCACCGCTTTCGACCACCACTCGAGCGCGGCCACCTGGTCCATAAGCTTGGCCTCGAAAATCTCCGCCAGGCGTCGCAACAGCCGCTGTCGCTCTTGGGCGTCGGACTCGACGCCCAGCTCGACCTGATAGATCCGAACCAGCTTCTCCCACTCCTCGCCCACACGGTAAAGCGGCTCCAAGACTTGGGCGATTTCTCGTTGCATCGTCCCGTTGGCTAGCAGCCGCTCCAGCGTGGCCCGCGTCTCAGCTTGCTTGGGATCAATGTTGAGGATGTCCTGGTACGCCTCGACCGCTTTGGGCATGTCCCCCAGCGCCACTTCCAGGATCTGAGCCAGCCGAAAAGTGAGCTCGATGATCTCATTGTCGGTGTCCGCCAGACGAATCTCGCCACGAACAACGTCCGCTAGCTCGGTCCAGCGCTCGGTCCTGGTGTAAAGGCGGTCGAGCGCCTCGAGTCCGTCCTTCCGATCGGGCTCGGCATCGGCGACCCGCCGATAGGTCGCGATGGCCTTGTCGAGGTCGTGGGTCTCCTCCTCGTAGATGCGGGCCAAGCGCAGCAGCATTTCGGTCTGCAGTCGACTGTCCAGGATGCGGTCGATCTCGGCGTCGTACACCGCTGCCAGATCGGCCCAGCGGCCGCTCGACTCGGCCAGGCGGTCGATGTGGGCAATCACGTCCTGGTTCGACGGATCCACCCGCAGGGCGCGACAGTAGGCATCAAACGCCCCATCGAAATCGTTCAGACGGTTCTCGTGAAGCTTCGCCAACAGGTCGAGCAGCTCGACCCGACGCATCGGCTCCTGCATGTTGGCAACCATGACCTCGTAGACGGCTGCCACCTTGCGCCAGTCGCCCGCGCTTTCGAAGACGGGCAGCAGCACCTCGGCCGCCGCAATGGGCTCTTCCCCTCGCTGCATCATGCCCTCAAGAGCCTTCAGGGTCGGCTCGTGCGCGGGGTCCATGGCGAGCACGCGCTGGTAGGCTTCCGTGGCCCGGCTCGCATCCTTGAGCTTGTCCGCCCACAACTCACCGATGCGGTAGCGCAACGAAACCACCTCGGCTGACGACGAGGACAGCTCGGTCTGCCGCTCGAGTACGTTGAGCAGGTCGTACCAACGCTCGGTCTGCAGATACAAGCGATCCAGCGCCTGCAGGGCATCCAGGTCATCTGGATCCATGTCGAGGATCGAGGTGTAGGTTTCGATGGCGCGGGCTGCGTCTTGCAGCTCGCGGTCGTACACCTGGCCCAGCACGAAGAGACGTTCCTTCTTTCGTGCCGGGTCCTTGGCCAACTCGGCCTGGCGGGCGTAGACGTCCTTCAAGTCGTTCCAGCGCGACAAACGCAAGAACAGCCGTACCAGGTTGTCCAGGGCGGACTCGTTGGTGTCATCAAGGGCCAGGACCTGGCAATAGACCTCGATGGCCTTGTTGGCGTCATCAAGGACTTCTTCCCAGATCTTGGCCGCACGCGAGCCCAGCTCCTTCTTGTCAGCCAGCGCGTCGACCATCTCCATCTTTCGCTGCAGCAGCAACACCAGTTGACCGTAGTCGGCCGCGCGGATGTAGATGGCTTCCAGCGCGTCGGCCGCTTCCAGGTCGCGCGGCCCCACGGCCAGCGCCTGCTTGTAGGCCTCCGCCGCTATCTCGGAGTTGCCGAGCTCATGTTCGGCCAGCTTCGCGATGGCGTGGTAGACGGCGCCCTTTGACTCATCTGACTGCAGCGTCTCAGCGGCGGCTCGATAGCGGACCACCAGATCGTCGCACCGGCCGAGCGCTTTGGCCAAGCGTTCCAGGCGTCGGGTCGTCTCGGGATCGAGGGGATCCTCGGCCAACGCGCGCCCCAGAGCCTCATACGCCCGGGCGGGATCGTCCAGGCCATCCTCGCAGGCGGTGGCGATCTCGTGCAAGAGGTCAATCTTGCGCCTCATGTCCAGGGTGTGGCGCGCCTGGATCTCCAGCACCCGCACCAGGTTGCCAAAATCGCTTCGCGTCCGGTACACCGGGTCCAGGATCTCTGCCAGAACCAGGTCGTGGTCGGGGTGGTCGAGGAGTCTCTCCAGTGCCGCCACGGTGTCTTCATGGCCTGGCTCCAGGTCGAGCAGTCGTCGATACGTCTCCACCGCGGCTGTGACGTCATGCAGCTTCCGTTCCCGCAGTTGCCCGAGACGAGAGAGCAGGCGCACCTGCTCGTCCTCATCGCTCGCCAGCTCAAGTTGCCTTTGCAGATTGTCCGCCAGATCGAGGTCCAATCCTTTCTGCACGAAGAGGCGATCGAGTGCGCGCAGAGCGGTCAAGCTACCCGAGTTGTCGCCCAGCGCCTCCTTCCACGCCGCAATGGCCTCGTCGGGATTTCCGATAGCCTCTTCCCAGATGGTAGCAATGCGGGCGTGAATCTGCTCGCGCTCGTCGCTGGAACGGACCAACTCCGCCTTCTTCCTCAGGATATCGACCAGATCGGACCAGCGCTCGGTCCGCGTGTACAGTCGTTCCAGCGCCTCGAGTGCGGAGGCATCTTCCGGCTCGGTCTCCTGTGCCAGGCGGAAGTACTCGACCGCCTTGTCCGATTGGTTGAGCTTCTCGTCGCAGGCCACCGCAATGACCAACAGGATCTCGCGCTCCAACCCGGGCGCTAGCTTGCGAGCCGTCTGAGCCTCGCTGTAGAGGTCCACCAACTCCCGCCACTTCCCCATGCGATCAGCCAATGCCTCCAACGCCGCACGCGCCTCAGCCGACTCTGGGCTGATGCTGAACGCCTCGGCATAGGCCTGGTAGGCCTGTTGGGCACGGCCAGCCTCGCCTTCTAGTGCGCCAATGCGCAAGAGCAAGGCCACCCGGGCCGCAGCATCCTTCTCACGCGCCAGCTTGATGCGCTGAACCTGCAGCAACCGCTCGACCTCGTGCCCCGCTTCGTAAATGGGCTCAAGGGCCCCCACCGCGCTGGTTTGGTACCGATCGTTCTCGAGATAGACCTCCAGAGCCGCACGCGCTCCCGCATGGGTCGCATCCAGCGCCAGGGCCTCCTGATACGCCCCCACAGCAACGCCAGGACTGTTGAGATACTTCTCGGAGACCTCGCCAAGTCGGAACTTCAACTCAGCCGTGCTGGGGTCGTCATTGGGCAACTTGAGCTCACGCGCGATGATCCTGGCCAGTTCTTTCCAATTCCCCGTGCCCCGATACAAGCGGTCCAGCGCCCGCAGTGCCTGTGCGTCCTCCTTGGACGTCCTCAGGATGTCTTTGTAGAGCTCGATCGCCTTGTCCGCGTCGTGCACCTGTTCTTCGTAGAGCGCCGCGAGCTGGAGGCGAACTTCGCGCTTCTCCTCCTCCGAGCCGGCCAGAGCGAGCTTCTTGTCGTAGATGGCCAACAACTGGTCGTGCTGGCCGGTTGCAATATACAGGCGCTCGAGAGCCAGCACGGCCTGCTCGTCGCGGTCCACGATCTCCAGAATCCTTCGGTTGCGCGCGATAGCCGCCTCGGTGTTGGCCAACTCCTTCTCATAAGCTCGCGCCACCGTGGCCAAGAAGGGAAGAGCCTCTGGCCCCCGTAGGCTTGGCAAGACAGCCTCGTAGACTTCCACCAGCAGGGCCCAGTTGCTCGTGTCACCGGCCAGCCGCTCGGCGTATTCGCGCGCCCATTCCTCGCGCGGATTCTCAGACAGGGCACGCAGCGCCACCTTGAGCGCCAGCGGCTTGTCGCCGGCGTCGCTCTCGAGGATCTGGGCGACACGCAGCATGCGCTCCTGGCGTTCGGCCGGGTCTTTCGTGTGCTCAAGCTGCACCTGCAGGACCTCGGCCAGCCGCTTGGCGTCCCGAGCCTTCTCGTACATCGGGATCAGAGCCTCGGCCGCCGCGAGATTGTGGTGATCGAAGAAGAGCGCTCTCTCGAAAGCCTTCTGCGCCTTGTCCGGCTTGCTCAGACGGTCGCGGTAGAGGACCGCGATCTTGTTCCACAGTCCCACCCGGGCCGCGTCCGTTTCCGTCTCGGCTTGCCGCTCCAACACCCGCGCGAATTCGTCCCACTTGCCCTGGACCGAATAGAAACCCTCGAGCGCATCCCAGTCTTTGTTCTGCAGATAGAGCTTGCGAAGCGCATCCTGCGCGCGCCGGTTGTCGGGCTCAGCGTCCAGCAGCGTCTTCCACGCGGCCACAGCCAGGTCGAGCTTCTGCAACTTCTCGGTGTACACCGTGGCCAGCTTGGAGAGGACGACGCCCCGTTTGACCGGATCGTCGGCAAGAGCCGCCTGCTTTTCCAGAACCGCCGCCAGCTCCTCCCACCTCTTCTCACGCTCGTACAGCTTCTCCAGCTCTGCCAGCGCCTCCGCGTCGCTGTCGTTGACCTCGAGAACTTTGCCCCACAACTCGATCGATACGGCTGCTTTCTTGAGCTTCTCAGTGGCCAGCTTGGCGACCTCGGCCCAGCGCCTCCCCCGCTCGGCCGGATCGGCCACGCGCCCGATCTCCTGCCGCAGCACCGCCACCAGTCGATCCCAGTCCCGCCGCTTCTCGTACATCTGCTTGAGGAAGGTCAGCGCCTCGGCGTTCCCCCGATCAATCTCGAGAATCGCCTCGAACGCCTTGATGGCCTCGGCCTGGTTGGAGAACTTTTCCAGGTACAGGTTCGCCACCCGCAGGTGCAGTGCGATCTTCGCCGCGGCCGAGCCGACGATGGCCGCCTTCTTGCGCAACACCGCAATCAACTCAGGCCAGCGTGGGATGACCTCGTACTGGGCCGCCAGCGCATCCATCACCTCGATGTTGCTGGGTTGAAGGGTCAGGATCCGGTTGTAGGCCTCGACCACCATGACATCGAGTTTGAGCCGATCGCGGTACAGCTCGACCATCTCCAAGAGGACCGGGACCTTCGCCTCGGGAGTGGGCCAAGTCGCCTTTTCAACCGCCTCTTTCAGGACCTCGACGCAGGCCTTCCAGCGTTCCGCCCGCCGGTAGACCCGGGCCAACTCGCGCCTGGGCGCCCAGGCCGTGGGAGCGGCCGCCACGATCTTCTTCCACGCATCGATGCCCTTCTCCACCGACAGACGTTCGGTCTCCAGCGCCGCTGCTGCCTGGCCCTGCAGCTCCGCTGGAAAGTCCGCAAGCACAGCGTTCGAGGTAGGTTCCTTGCCCACTTGGTCCTCCGAGATGAATAAGGCAACCGCAGGGTCGCGACCGCATGCTCCTCGCTTCTCAGTGTGGAGAGGCTAAGACCGCGGAAAATAGAGCATTTTATACCACGGTGGCCTGTTTGCACACAACGGGAATGAACCCCATTCTCTCGTCGCTGGGGGCCCTTTCAACCGCCCTGACAGCCCCATCGCGCCCGCCCCGACCCCCGACCGCCGCGGGGTGGAAGTCCAACGATAAGAGCCGCCCCATAGGCAGTCCCCCTCATCCGCTCTGAAACGGGACGGATTATGGGGCGTTTGCGGTCCCCGAGGGCTGACCGCGCTCGGGCGTCAAATCGCAGCAGAGGACACCGATCCAATGAGCCTACGGGCCGCTCAAGGCATAGAGCTTATCGCTCGCAGCCCGCAGGAAACCAAACGCCGATCCGTCCTTGCCCCCACCGGTGGCCACGAACTTCTGCAAGTAGTCACGGGCCTGTTGCTTCTGCTCGCTGGCGTGCGATTCCTCATACCATTCGGCGTAGGTCATACCGCAGTTGTACAGGGCATCGAAGAGTCCATTGTCCACGTCGAGCGCCTTCTTGAACTCAGACGCGGCTTGCTCGTACCGCTTGAGCGACTTCAGAGCCACGCCGTGGAGATTGTAGCACTCAGCGCTGTTCTCATTGGCCCGCACGCACTCCGCAAGGACCTGCTCAGCCTCCTTGTCCGCGTCGAAATCAAGGTAGAGCCGGCCCAACGCAATAAACGGCCTGTCCATGCGGGGATTGAGCTCGATCGCGTTCCGCAGAGCCTGATCGGCCTCCTTGGGACGCTCTTGATAAACGTACACCAGCCCCAGACGCCACTGGGCCTTGAAGAGCTTGGGGTCCAGTTCCGTCGCTTTCTTGAGCGCGGTTTCCGCCCTGTCCAAGTGCTTCGCCTCAAGATAGGCCTCGCCCAGGTCGTACTGGAAGTTAGCGTTGCTCGGACTTCGTTGAGCTGCTCCCTCGAAGGCTTCGATGGCTTTGTCCCACTTGCGCTGCTTCTGATACACCTTGCCCAGATTGTAGTAGGCCATCTCGTAGGTTGGATCCGTCTGCATAGACAGCCTCAGCTCGCGCTCGGCCGAGTCGTAGAGATTGTTCTTGAACGCCTCGACGCCCTTGTTTGCGATCTCAATTGCCTTGATGCGCTGCTGGCTGCAGACGAACGAATCGCAGGCCGGCAGAATCAACCCGAGCGTCAGAATAGCTTTCAGATAGCGACCCATCGCAGCTCCTTCCGTTGTCGAATACCCAGCGCTAATCGCCCGCGCCACCGGCGGTGAAGTTGAACGGATACGACACGATAACAATGCCGCCACCAAGAGGCTTGGGGAACTCCCAGCGCCGCACGGCCTGCACCACGCAGTTCTCCACGCGGATGTTGCCCATGGTCGAACTCTGCAAGACCGAGGCGATGACCGTTCCCGTCGCCGCTATGGTGAACTGGACGGAGATACGACCCGCGAGATCGGCCTTCTTCGTTAGCTCGGTTTCGTAGCAGTACTTCACCTCGTTGATGTGGCGGCGGATGATGCGGCGGATGATTTCCTTGTCCAGCGACCCGCGCACGTTGGCCTGACCCGGGATGACGTCTGGCGCGCGTGCCCGGCGGCCACCGAGACCACCGGCGCCGCGGCCATAGCCCGACCCTGAGCCGCCGCCGCCACCCTTCCCGATGGTGCCGAAGTTGCCGAGGCCGATGGTGCCTTCGCCGGTACCACCACCGCCTGTCCCGGTGCCGACCAGACCAAGTCCGCCGACTCCGTAGGCCTCGCCAATCTGGTTACCGATGAGGCCGCCCAGCACGTTCTCTGCATCGTTCCCGGCTGCCGTGTCACGACCGAAGATGGAGGCCAGGTGCGAACCCTCGGCCATCTTCAACACGCCGAGGATGCCTGCATTCTTGGCCTGTTCTTCGGCAAGCTTCTTGGCCAGGTGTGGGTCAGGGTTGTCCTTGGGACCCTTGAGGCCGTAGAGGCCCTCTTTGTTCTTGGAGGTCTTCTTCCCCATCTTGCCTTCCTCGCCCTTGTGCCGCTTGCCCTTGCCACCCTGCTCATCAGGCCCCTTCTTCTTGAGCCATTCAGGAATCTCTTCTTCCTTCTCCTCAGGTGGCTTGATGAGGAAGTTCACAAAGCGACTGTCTGCATTGAAAAGATCCAGTGAGAGCGACTTGGGATCTGGGGGGACAGAAAAGATCATCAGAAGGAAGAGCAGGAGGCCGATGGCCGTACCGACGGTGTAGGCTTGCTCACTCCAGCGCCAGACCAGGAAAGGAACTGGGAAGGTCCGCGGCTTGGGCGTGGCACTCACCAGGAAGCTGGTCTCGCCACAGTCGATCTTCGCGCGGCCCCGGTCGCCCAGGGAGAAACTCGCTCCGCGCTGCTGCACAAACTGCTGCAGAGAAACCACCTGGTTGTCCAGGAAGACCTCACCGGTCATCGAGGGTGTGACGTTGACGAGAAAATCGGCACCCGTCGTGGATACCAAAGCAAAGGACTGGCCGCCGATGAAGTCGGTTCCCAGGGGCGCGTCCACGTTCGCGTCTGCGCCAATCACGAAATTGGGGTTGGTCCGCCCCCGGCGCTTCAGACCCATGTAGCACAGGGCAATTCCCACGCCGATACCGCCGAATACAAGGAGATCCATGGCCGGCGACTGGGCCTTCCACTGGAAGTTCTTCCCTTCGCCGCCGTCATTTACGAACTTGTCGTACCGGCTCTTCTCCGCACCAAGGTTCAGAATGGTGGCGAAGAACGCCACCAAGGCCACCGCGATCAAGGCGCCGCCTGCGACCAGCATCGACTTCGATTGGCCTTCTGTGCTCCGCCCCGTGGGGTCAGACAAATGGCGGGTCTGGGTCACGACACCACGGTACAGGGCCTGGACCTCGATGGCGTGGCTCCCATCGTGGACCTCGACCTCGGCCCCGGCGTGGCTGGCGAAGCTGCCCATGCCGGGCCCCATCGGGGCATATCCCTGGGGTGCCGCCATAGCCTGGGGCGGCGGCGGAGAATACGGCGCGGGCATTCCGTAGCCGACAAGCGTAGGGGCTTGAGGTCGGGCCGGAGCCGAATACTGCGCCGGTGCGGCGGGGGCGGGAGCCACCGGGGCAGCGGGCGCGACAGGCACTGGCGTAGCCGCCTCCGCGTCCGCCTCCATGAAGGTGATGCCCACGCGAACGTCGCCGAACTGGACCTGATCCCCGCTCTTGAGGTTGGCCTTGGCGATCCGCTCACCGTTGACCAGCGTCCCCCGTGTTGAACCCAAATCGATGAGCTGAACCTCGTTGGGCCCATTCACTTCAAGCACGGCGTGCATGCGTGACACGGACTCGTCGTCGAGGCGCAGATGGGAGGAGGCCAGCTTGCCGATCTTGATGACGGCCTCCGTCAGCACCTCTTCTCGTACGACCTGATCCCCCCTGAAGATCTGGAACTTGACGGGGACTGCGACATTGGCCATTTTGGTCTCCTCCGGTTACGGTAGGCAATGGCCGTCGGCGGCCACGCCCGTGCTCTCGAACTCTGGCCGAGGGGCTTGCGACCCCGAGCGGCTAGATATCTTCGAGCGACTTGAGCATTTCGGGAATGAAGTCTTTGCGAATCTCGATGAGGCTGGAGTGTTTGGCTTTGTTGATGGCGTTTACCAACTCGCCATCAGGCCGCTGCAGGTCGCCCTCGACATTGTCGTCTTCGAAATCGTAGACGGTCTTGGACTTGAACTGCTCAGCCCCGCCTTCTTGAGCCAAAGCCGTACCCAGTCCCCCAATGGTGAGAACCGCAATCATTGCTATGAGTCGCATCGGTTCATTTCCTTCCTTCGGTTGCGCTGGGAGACAAGCACGGAAAGCTCGCCTCCTATTGACAACCAAGATCGAATACGGTTCCCACAATTATGGACCGACTTCGATCAATGAAGCACAGCGCTACGGCTGCTTCTTTTTCCCGGCCGGCTTCTGCGCCGCGTTCGTAGCATCACCCGGCTTGTCACCGGCATTGTCCGGGGCAGCGCTTGGCGCGGCCTGGGGGGTTGCCGCAGGGGGTGCGGTCGCAGATCCACCAGGAGAAGCTGCCTTGGTCTCTGCTGCGGCCTTGTCCGCCGTGGCCTTCTGTGCTGCTGCAGCCTTGTCTGCTGCTGCCTTCTCTGCCGCTGCGGCCTTGTCCGCCGTGGCCTTCTGTGCTGCTGCAGCCTTGTCTGCTGCTGCCTTCTCTGCGTCAGCGGCCTTCTTGATCTTCTCCTCCTCCTTCTTCCTCTTGTCCTCCTCCTCTTTCTTCTTCATCTCCTCTTGCTGGCGCTTCTCCTCCGCCTCCATCTTCTTCATATCCTCTTCCATCTTCTTCTGCTGCGCCTCCGCCTTGCGCTGCATCTCCTCAGCCTCTTTCATCATCTTGGCCGCTTCGTCCAGCGCGGCGAAAACCTCGTCGATGTCTTTAATGCGCTTCTCCGCGTCCTTGCGCGCCTTGGGTGCAGTTGCCCGCGTCAAGAAGTCCCGATAATAGTCCTGGGCTTTGTGCAGCATGGGCTTGTCGCTGCCACCCTTGTACTCCTGGTACAGCAGGCCGAGGTTGAAATAGGCATCTGGGCGTTGCGGATCGAGATTCCGAGCCTCGTTGTACTTCTGCTCCGCTTCGTCAAACTTCTTGTTGCCGCGCAAGGCAACTCCCAGCCCTATGATCGCCTCATAGTTGCGTGGCTTGGCCTTGAGCACAGCCCTGAGGTTGTCTTCCGCGATGTCGTAGTTGCGGAACTTGAGTGAGACCGCCGCCAGATTGAGCCGCGCCTCAAAAAGCGCGGGATCGTTTTCTACCGCGGCGGTGAAGTTCTTGATTGCGTCCGTGTAGTTCTTCTTGGCCAGGTAGATCATGCCCATCGTGTTGTAGACCACCGCCAGGGCCCTCTTCATCTCGGCCGTGTAGCCAGTTCCCTCCACCGGAGTCTCCTGGGCCGTCTTGTCCCCCTCTTTCTCCTTCGTCTCTTCCTTCTTGGCCTTTCCCTTCTTGGCTTTCTTGCTCGCCTCGTCGGTGACGGATGCCTCCTCCTCGAACTTGCCGGTGGCGATTTCCTGCGCCCGCTTGATGGCCTGGGCACCAACCAGCTTGGCTGCCTCGGGCAAATCCAAGTCGAAGTAGATGAAGCAGAGGCCGGCGTACGCTTGCAGGCTGTTTCCGTCCAGCGCGAGAACGCGCCGTAGTTCCTTCACGGCCGCGTCGTTGAGCGCCTTCTTGTCGGAGCCACTCGCGAGACGGGCTCGTTCGCGGTAGATCTGGGCCATGTTGATGCGAGCTGCGATCGAGCCGGTCAAGGGATCAACCTGAATCGAGCGCTTGAAGAGAGCCTCCGCGTTGGCCTTGTTCCCGCCCTGCCAGGCCACGTAGCCCAGATTCGCCAGGGCCGGCGCAAAGGGCTTGGCTCCGCCCGACAGCCTCTCCCAGATGCGGACCGCCTCATCCTTCTTGCCACACTCAAGATCGACCGCCGCCTCGTCGCCTCGCGCCTCGAGAAGCGCGGGCACCTGGTCAGCCACCTTCCTGAACGCGGACGCCACGCTTGAACACTCCGGGCCGGGAACCGACCCCGCCTTCTTGGCCTTCATGTACTCAGCGACGGCCTTGTCATAGGCCGCCTTCTGCTCCTCGGTGATCTGGCGCTCGGTCGTCGGTTTCCGCGTGATGAGAGGAACATCCGCGGGAGCACCACCGGCCGTTGCGGCCGGGGCGGCCGGGGCGGCCGGGGCGGAGGTTGGCTTCTGGCCCGGCGCCCATTCCTCGTCGTCAGGCAGTGCGCCTGTCTCTGGACTCTTGGGCCCGGCCGTTGCGCAGCCGAGAAACAAGGCAAGCAAGGCTCCGACCCCAACCAGGGTCCGGGACGAACACAATCCGAGACTTCGATGCGTCATCATCGCTGGCTCCTACTCCTTGGAAGTGACCTGGAGATCGTCGGGCAGTTCCGCAACGACACCGCCGGGGGTAATAGGCGTCGAGACATAGCCAGGCTCCGGCTTCATCTCGGCCGCCAGGGGGTACTCGGCGGGCTTCATCTGGTTGAGCTCCACCTCGCACATGCTCGACCATTCGTTGTACCAGGACTCTTTGGTGGCGGCCTTCAGACACAGGTCGTAGCCGACGATGGCCTTCGACTCGATGGGCTCAGCCTTGTCGACGAGGGCGTCGCAGAAGATCTCGCGCGGCCGGTTGCCCCACTCGTCCTGCTCCTTGAGGTCCTTGGGGATTTCCGCCGTGTAGAGCTGGTTGACGAAATCTGCGTAGACTTGGCCGATGCGTGCCGAAGCCGCGATCGTCCAGTGCGCTACGTGGTGGTCGAGCACGAAGTCATACAGGCCCTTCTTGTCCGCGCTGGGCCCGGTCAACTTCTCGGCCAGGGCCGTCTTCTCGGTCATGTACGCGAGGAACTTCTTGCTCGACTCCTCGTATTTCTTCTTCTTGGCCGCGGCGACCTTCGGCTTGTCCCATTGTGTCGGCTGCTGGAAGTCGAGCCCTGACGGGAACTTCACCCGCAGGAACTGCTCGTAGAGCTGTTCGGCCTGGTAGAAGGCCGCTCCGGCCGCCGCAAAGCGGGCGAACACCTCCCGCGTCGCGCGCTCCCCCGGACTGGCGCCGGGAATCTTCTTCGCCGCCTCGCCGTGACTCCACAGTTTGAGCACCTCCTTGAAGTGCTCCTGGCCGTCCTTGGCATACTTGGAATTGCGATCGTAGACGGTAATCTTCGAGCTGGTGGGCGGACCGCACTGAGTGCGAAGCTTCTCTTTCAGCTTCTTCTTCTTGTCTTTGATTTTGGAGTTGATCTCGGCGAAGACCTTCTGCCGACCCGTGGCGCTCACGCGATCGATCTTGAGGCAGGCGCCGTTGACCCCTTCCTGTGGACAGGAACGCTTCCAAGCGATCTCGCCCAGCTTGAAGTGGGCGAGAATCTGCTTGTCCACACCACCCTTGGCGCCCCATTTCTTCAGGTACTCGGTCAGGTGCCTGACCAGCTCTTCGGTCTTGCTCTGCTTCTCGTACACCTCGCTCATCTGGAACACGACGTTGGCCGCATCCTGTGAGTCTTTGGTTCCGTAGTACTTGACGAAGGCGTTCATGTCGTCCACCGCCTTCTCGAACTCACCCAACCCGATGCGGAAGGTGTACGCGTTGCCGAGAGCGGCTCTCGACTGCTTCTCGCCCGGGAACTTGGTGGCGAACGCCTCGTACTGCCGGGCCGCCTCGCTGTAGTAGGCGAGCTGGTGATAGCCGCTGGCAATTTGGAAGAGAGCCCGTTGCGCCAACGGATCCTTCGGGTGCTTTTCGATCAGCTCCTGGCGAGCCCTGATGGCCTGGCCGACCAAACGGGCGTTCTGGAAGCAAAGGCCGGCATTGTAGAGACGTTCGGCGTGCTTGGGGTGGTCGGGGATGGTTTCCGCGGCGGCCACGTACGAGATGCCGCATTCTTTGTAGTTCTTTTCCTTTTCGTACTGCTTGGCTTCCACCACCAGGCTGTCGGTCTTGAGGCCGATCATCTGCTTCTTGAACTCCTCGTCCTTCATCAGGACGGGATTGGCCAGGAACTTCTCCACCGTCGCCAGCAGCTCCTTGTACTTGGCCGTGATGTTGAGACAGTCGAGCAGCAGGTTGGCCGAGTAGATGGCCAGCTCATCCGTCACATGCTTGTCCACGATGTCTCTGAACAGCTTCACCGCATCTTCAAAGTGGTTGTAGTCGTAGAAGATCCTAGCCTTGCGGTACTTGATCTTCACCAACTCCGGCGCGTCAGGCACGTACTTGATGTACGTGTCGAAAGCCGCAATCATCTTCTGTTGGCCAGGCGGGATGGTACGCGGCTTCATGTCCTTCTTGTCTTTGTCCGGCATGGCACCTGAGTCGTCGATGTTGAGCGCGTTCTTCCACGCCAACACTGCCGCATAGGCCGCTTCTTTCACGTACTTGCCTTTGGGGTCGAGCTGGACAACCTTGGTGTAGGTTTCGGCAGCGTCGGCCCACTGCTCGGTCACCCACAGGATTTCGCCGAAGTAGAAGGTCATCTCCGGGGTGTCCTTCTCATTGTTGAAGTGATCCAGGTACTCCTTGTAGATAAGGCGCGTGAGCTGATAGGTGTCGGCGTTCTTGGTCCGCTGCGCTTCCTTGTGCCAGATGAGGGCAAGTTCCTTTGCCGTGTCGTGGTAGTTGTTCTTGCACTCGGTCATCACGTCCTTCTTGACGCCTTCCATTTTCTGGACGTGCTCGTAGATCGTACCGAGGCGCTTGACCTCCTGCACCTGGTCCCGCTTATTGCCGGAAGACAGCGTGTTGCGCAGGATCTTGTACTGCCACTCGCACAGACGGGGCGACTTCTCGTTCAGCGAGATGATCTTGCGGTAGACTTTGGACGACTCGGGGAACATGCCCTGTTCCCAGTACAACTCGGCCAGACTTTCGAGCATCTTGGGGGCGTAGTCACCACCCATGCGCTGGAAGAACTCCCAGGCCTTTTCCGGGGAGGTGCCAGGGGTGCGCGCGTAGGCCTTGACCAGGTCCTTCTTGGCTTCCTTTTCCAGGGGACCACGCTGAGCCTTGTCGATCTTGCCCGCCTGGCAAAGCTCAATCACGTGGACAAAGATTCCGAGCGCCGACTTGAAGTTGCCCAGGTTGATCTCCGCCCAACCCTTCTTGTACACGGCGAATCCATAGACCGACGACTTGGGGAACTGTTCCACCTTCTCGTAGAACCTGAGCGCGTTCTCCATCTCGCCCTTGGCAAAGAAGTACTCAGCAAAGGACAGGTAGGCGTTGGGAACGTACTTCGACTGTGGGTAGTCCTTGATGAGACGGTGGAAGAACTCCCGGGCCTTGTCGTCCTTCTTGATCATTTGGAGAAGATAGGCGAGGCGGAACAGGACCTCATCCATGCGCTCGTACTTGGCGCTCTTGGACGCCTCGACATAGTCCTTGACGGCTTCATTGGCCCACTTTTCGGCCGCCTTCTCGCTGTCCTGCTGGTCCCTCTTCAGCTTCGCGGCCAGAGAGGTGTTCTTCTTCTGCTCGGCTTGAAAGATCTTCTCGTCGAAGCTACGCGCCTGGAGGCTGTTGAAGCGCTGCTTTTCGGCGTAGAGCTCGCCCAGCCGGAAGTAGAAGTCGGCCTTCTGGGGGTCGTCATTGGGCGTAATCTTGAGCAGCCGGTTGAGCTGGGAGATCTGCCGGTCGGTGATCTGCTGAATCTTCGCCTGCTGCTGTCCGACGAACTGTTCCACCGTCAGAACCGGCCCGGTCTGTTTCTGCTCCTTGGGTGGCTCCTTTGGTTTCGTCAGCTCGGTCTGGGCGGTTCCCTGGACTTCCAGTTCTTTCTTCTTGAACTTTCCCTCAGCGAAAACCGTCCCTGAGCTAGCCACGATGCTGATGAGGACGATGCCGAGCGAAGCACAGCGTATGGAGTGTCGATGATCCGTCATGTTCATTTCCCTTGCTTGGCTGAGTTGGGTCCGATCAGGGTTGCCCGCCTGCCGGTGCCGATTCCGGTGCCGGTGCCGGTGCTTCGGCCGGCGCTTCGCCATCTTCTGGCACTGCACCTTCTTGTCCTCCACCGGCCGGCGCCCCTTCAGGTCCCGCACTTCCGTGCACGCACTTGTTGAGAAGCTTGTAGCGGTAGTAGCCGAGTTCATCACGCCAATACTCCCCCAGGAACGGCCAGAACTCGTGTTCGTCGTCGATGCGGACGTTGCTGATATCCTTGGCGCGGGCCGCGGCGCCGGTCAGGGACTCAGTCTTGACATCCTCTTCCAACTGGCCCTTTTGACCCTGGAGAATTTCGTACTCAATTTTGATCACGCGGGTGATGAGCTGGCGGAACTCATTCACCAGGCGTTCGACGCGCTTGCGAGCGATTTCGCCGGTTTCATTCACCGCCAAAGCCCGGGTCACGCCAATTTCGGAATAGATGTTTGTGGCCACCGCGGTGCTCTTCCAGGCCGCATCTGCCTTCTCGTGCTGGACCAGCTCACGGTCGAGCTCACGGATGGCGTCGAAGCGGCGGACCAGGCTGCGGTCAGAGAGAACCGCACGCGCGGCCCGTTCGACCGCCGGAGGAAGGCCCGACCTGCCGGTGCGAATCTTCACCGCCAGATCGTAGAACTGGTCATTGGCGGTGTGGCTGGACAGTGCATTGGCCAGGCCTTCCGCAACCTGAGGAACCCAGTCGTTGAACTCCTGGATGGAATTGGCGGCTCGGTCGAAGAGGCAGTTGTAATAATAGATGGTCGCCTTGACTGTCAGAGCCTCAGCCACGGACTCAGGCTTGATGAAGTACTCGAAGAACGGGGCACGCAGGGTGTGGATGTCGCCGAGGGCCTTTGAATACCCTTGCTGCTTGAGCATGAAGTTGGCCCACGAAGCCTCGAACAGGCTGTTCGGCCAGTCATACGACTCGGGTGAAACCCGGTCGAAGTACTTGGTCGCCATCTCGAACTGGCCCGTGGAATAGAAAACGCGAGCGAGCGAGAGATTGGCCAGATCCTTGAAGGGCTTGACCTTCGGATCCTGACTCTCCTCCGCGCCCCGTAGGACCGCCTTGAAGGCCTCGACCGCGGGCCGAGCGGCATACTCGCGAACGTGGGTCGCACCTTCGAACAGCTTGGCTTGAGGGTAGAAGGCGCTCCCAGCGGGAACCAGGTTGAAAAGCGCAACGGCTTCCTGGAACTTACCCTTGTTGTAGTAGTACTTCCCCAGCAGGAAGTACAGCTCGTCGCGAACCGCCTCCAGCTGCGGGGCTTCCAGTTCCTGCCGATTGTACTTTCCGATCTTCTCCAGAACGACTGCAACATCCACCGGCTGATGGGTGAGCGATGCCAGCCACTGCAGGGTTTCGTTGTAATGCGGATGGGCTGGACCCTTCTGAACGATGCGATCGAAATAGCTCAACGCCGCCGAAAAGAACTTCAGCTTGAACAGCGCCTTGCCCATCATGAACTCGGCCCGCATCCTCGCATCCGCGCCTGCTTCGCCCTCGATGGCCTTGTTGAATTCAATGGAGGCCATGTAGTAGTCGCCGCGCTGGTAGAACTTCTCCGCTCGCTCAAGCTCGGGCGAAGGCTCACCCGCGGCCTTGGGCGTCGTCGATGTAGTCTCGCCCGCGGGCGCGGCGGCGGCCGGCTTGCTCTTTTTCCGTCTTTGCGCCCAGGCGTCGGACGTCACCGCCAGGGTGAGGGCGAAAAGCACGAACAATGCGCAACCCTTTTCACGGCTCATGGATGACCTCGCTCGGTGACGCCCACCTCAAACAATTTCGGCGGGCAGTTGGTGGAAGAAACTAATCAAGTGTTTGGTGTCGCCTACCCCGCCGCGCGAACATAAGCTAGTGTTTGGGTGTTTGCAGGGCTTCAACTGGCGAACCGTGGCGATCGTATCGAGAACACTACCGTCGGTGTTAGGCTTAGAAAACCGGGCCATCCTAGGCACGCGGATCTGAGGTGTCAAGCGAGAACATCCCGCCCCGACCTGTGCTCAACTACGCGAATCTTCGGAACAAAATGTCGCCCTGCGGGGCTGCGATTCCCTGTTGACAGGCAACTTCGCGACGCTAAGATGCCCCATCATTGGTACCTCACCGTGCTTGCACTCGGCTTCGGCCGAACCGGACTGGAGGAATCCTTCGATGAGCCCGAAACTCTCTGCCCCCTGTCGCCACTGGCGGATCGCCTTGGTTCGTGCGTCTGTGCTTGGAGCGTCACTTCTCACCCTTGCCGCCTTTGGCAGCATGGCCTGCGAAGACAACGGGATCGGCCGGCCCTGTGACATATTGGCCGACGCTGGCCAGGCGCAGGCCGTCTACAACCCCCAGGCGCTCGAGTGCCCCAGCCGCATCTGTCTGAAGCCACTCAATCAGGGGACGACGGTGGTGGAAACTGGCGCTTACTGCTCGGCCACCTGTTCAAAGGATAGTGACTGCGACGGGCAGAAGAAGGACATGAGTGACAATAGCGACCACCGCTGCGCAAGCGGCTACGCCTGTGGTGTAGCCTTCGTCGTGGGCGCGCTCTGCTGCAAGAAGCTCTGCCTCTGCAAGGACTTCCTGCCGCCTGGGACTGGTCTGCAGGCGCCTCAGACCTGCGACCCAGCCAGGAACGGCGGACTGGGCTGCCAAGAATAGCGGCGGCGAAAGACAGGAACGTCTTTCGCCGTGTCTGGCCCACCGTTCACGGGACGCGCGGCGGTTGGCGCCCGCGCGGAGGACCTGGCTGCCGCCCTGCTAGCAACGCGTGGCTATCGCATCGTTGAACGAAACTGGCGTCGCCCCGAGGGGGAGTTGGACTTGGTGGCAGATGATCGAGGCATCCTTGTCTTCGTTGAGGTGCGTTCGCGTACGGGCGAGGAACGGGGACATCCGCTTGAGACGGTGAACGCCCGCAAGCGCGCCCGCGTCGTGCGCGCCGCTCGCCTCTACCTGGAAGCCGCCCAGCCCGCGGCGACGGCCTTTCGCTTCGACGTCGTGGGGGTTTCCTTCGCGCCTGACGGAGGCCAGCCCGCGATCACCCACGTGGAAGACGCGTTTCGCGTGACCTAGTGCTGCCCGCCAGACGGGTGGACAGGGTAGGCTGTCCGTCCCGAAGCCCCCGTAGGGGGAGCTCGCCGGCTCCCCACGCGACTATGCGCTGGGCGCGTTGCCGTCCGTGGCGGGAGCGGTATTTTCGGCAGCCGCGCGGCCGCCCTCGCCCTGGTCAACCACGCTGCGCTCACCTTTGATACGCGCCGCCCGACCCTGCAGATTCCGCAGGTAGTTGAGACGCGCCCGGCGCACGCGCCCGCGTTGAACAATCTCGATCTTCTCAATGCGGCTTGTGTGCAGAGGGAAGATGCGCTCAACACCCACGCCATACGAGATCTTGCGCACGGTGAACGATGCACAAGCCGAAGCGGAGCGCCGGTCGATGCACACGCCCTCGAACACCTGGACCCGCTCCTTGTCGCCTTCTTTGATCATGGTATGGACCCTGACGGTGTCGCCCGGCCGGAAGTTCGGAATGTTGTCCCGCCGGTAGGCACTTTCGATCGCTCGTATCAGGGGGTGCGTGCTCATGGGTCGGCTCGATGTAGGGGCGTATTTACTACGCGGAAGGAGCGCCACAGTCAACATCAACCTCCGCGATGGTCCGCGGCGAGCAAAGCTCGCCGGCTCCCCACGCGGCTATCCGGTCCCATCCAGTTCAGCGAGCATGGCCTTTTCCTCTTCGGTCAGCGGGTACCGGTCGATTAGATCCGGACGGCAAGACAAGGTGCGGCGCAACGCTTCCCGACGACGCCAACGCGCCACCTCGGCGTGGTTACCTGAGAGCAGCACCTCGGGGACGCCAAGCCCGCGGTAGAGGGCAGGCCTGGTCCACTGCGGAAACTCCAGCCGGCCGGCGGAGAAAGACTCCTCCACCACCGACTCCCCGCATCCCAGCACCCCCGGCACCAAGCGTGCGGTGGCCTCGATGATGACGGCAGCGGCCACCTCGCCGCCTGCCAGCACGTAGTCCCCGATGCTCACCGACTCGTCGGCGTAGAGTTGGGCGATCCGCTCATCCACGCCCTCATAGCGGCCGCAGATGAGCATGATGCGCCCCCGGGCCGCCAAGTCTGCAGCGCACTTCTGATCGAAGAGCCGCCCGGACGGCGAGAGCAGGAGCCGATGGCATCGTCCGCGCAGACTCTCCGCATCATCGATGGCCGCCGCGACGGGGTCGGGGCGCAAGACCATGCCGGGGCCTCCGCCGTAGGGCGAATCGTCGACCTGACGATGGCGGCCCGGCGCGAAATCCCGCGGGTTGGTCCTTTCGACGGCGATGAGGCCGCTTGCCAGAGCCTTTCCCAACAGGCTGGCCTGGAGGAACGAAGTCAAGACCTCTGGAAACAGGGTGATGATCTCGATCACCAGCCGGGGCGAAGTCGTGCCGACGGCATCGCTCGCGTCGCGCCGATCGTCACTCATGAGGGTTGACCACCGCACGTCTCGCCGGAAGGTCGATCGCCACAATGAACTCGGGCACGGCGGGAAGCAACCGCTCGCCGTGCTCTCCGTCGTCAATCACCATGACGTCGTGGGCTCCGTTCCAGAACACGCCGCGCACAACGCCGAGCACGCGCCCCCCGCTGTCCTCGACCAGGCAGCCGAGCAGATCCTCAACATAGAATTCGCCCGCGCCCAGCGGCGGAAGCATCGTCCTGGACAGCCACAACTGCCGTCCAGTCAGAGACGCCGCACGCTCGCGCGTCGACACGCCCTCTAGCCTGAGCAGAAACCCGTCCGCCATTTGCCGAACCGCCGTTATCGTACCCGGGGTCTCGGGGCCTGGGGCGCCAATCGTCACCGCCAGCGGGGGCGACACGGTGTCCAGGCGCCAGCCTCCCGAGTGGAAAGGGCGAACACTGATCTCGCCAGTGTTGCCATGCGGTCGCCCCAGGATTCCAAAGGCCAGACCCTCGGAATGTAGGCCATCTGAACGCAGCGGAAGACCCCCCGCTACTCGAGGATTTCCAGGATTGCGCGTCGTTTCATCTTGGCTGACGCGGCAGACAGAACCGTGCGAAGGGCCTTGGCGGTACGTCCTTGGCGGCCAATGACCCTGCCCAGGTCTGACTCAGCCACCTTCAGCTCGAACACCGTGCCATCCGGCTCCTCAATCTCCTCGACCGCCACCTCATCGGGGTGTTCCACCAACGCGCGCGCAAGATAGAGCACCAGCTCGCGCAGGGGCGGCGCTTTCTCGGAACCTCCTACGGAGGGGGACTCGGCGCCCTCTGTCACGGGAGCACTACTCAGTTGGCGCCGCTGCGGCCGCGCGCCTGACCTTCTTGATGAGCTGGCTGACAGTCTCGCTCGGAACGGCCCCTGCAGCCAACCAGTGGTCCACACGGGCCATGTCGAACTTCACCTCGGGCGGGCTGCGCCGCGGGTCGTAGATTCCAACCTGCTCGATCAAGCGTCCATCTCGGGGACTGCGGCGATCCGAGGCCACCACGCGATAGTGGGGGCACTTCTTTCCTCCGCCGCGAGTGAGTCGTAGGGTAACGGCCATGTTATCTAGATCCTCGTGGGCTCGAATTGAGCCAACGGCTGAGAGTGATTATAACGCATGTGATTGTCAAGGCGAAGGTGCTTCTTTTCGCTGCCGAATTGTCTCCGACTGCACGCATTATAGGCCCCTCACAGTGACATCCGGCTAGGCCTGTGCGATTTTCCCTTGGTTTCATGCGTCCACGCGCCCCGAGTCCCCTGCCGGCAGCTTTCTTCGCGGCCTACTTCGCGCATCTGAGCTGCGTTGCATTAGCCAGCCCGCGTGAACGCCGCGCCGTCATCTTCTACACCGGTCAGACCCAAGGCACGCTTGAACCTTGTGGCTGTACCAGCGATCCCTTGGGCGACATCGCGCGCGTGACCGCACTGGTGCGTAGGACCGCACGCGGTAACGCCGTCCTGCTGGTGGATGCGGGCAATTTGACCTACCCCCCAGGCAAGATTCCGTCGCGCAAGCAAGAGGCCGCCGACCTAGTGGCAAGCTTCTTGGCCCGAGAGATGACCCGCCTGCCCTTTGGCGGCTCGGCCCTCGGCGAAACCGATCTGGGGCAGGGAGTCGCCAAGGTTCAGCCCAAGCGCCTGGCCGCCAACCTCGACAACCTTCCTTTCGTGGAGCCATCGCGTATCAGGCTGGTGGGGGGAATCACGGTCGGGGTCTTCGGCCTGGTGGATCCAGCCCTCGCGCGTGAGAATGGGCTGCGCGCGGCAGATCCGGTCAGCACGGCTCGGGCTGAGGCCGACCGGTTGCGCGCGGCTGGCGCCCAGATCGTGATCGCCCTGGCGCCGCTCGAGCGCTGGCAGGCGCGCGCAGTGGCGCGCGAGGCGGCGGTTGACTTCGTGGTGCTGGGGAATGACGTGGGCCAGGGTACGCCGCGCGCAGAGAAAGTTGGCAACGCCTCCTTCCTTCTGGTCCCAGGTTCTGAGATGCAGCAGGTGGGAAGACTAGAAATCGTCCTTCGTGAGGCACGGCCCGCTGGAGAATCACTCCGCGATGCCGGCGGACCGACAGCGAATCGCATGCGCGCCGAGGAGATCGATCGCCAGACTCGCCAACTGGACGCCGATCTTGCACGTTGGGAGAACGACGCCACCAGCGATGCGGGCTTTGTGGCTGCGAAGCGCGAAGAGCGAGACCAGCTCCGCGCCGAAGCTACGCGGCTGGTCGGCACGACCTGGGCAGCGCCGGGCCAAGGCTCGTATTTCGTCAACCAGCTTCTGCCCATCCGACGCAGCCTGGCCCGCGATCCGGCCCTGGCCGCCAGCATGCGAGAACTCGACCGGGCGGTGGGCGACGCAAATCTGAAGGTGGCAGAGCCCCCGCCCCCTGCCGAGCCAGGCCGGGTCCATTTTTCGGGTGAGGCTTCTTGTGTTCGCTGCCACAAGGCGGCGGCCCGGTTTTGCAAGCGCACAGCCCACGCCCACGCGTGGAGGACCTTGCAGGCTGTGGGCAAGACGGGGCACGGGGACTGTGTCAGTTGCCATGTCACGGGCTACGGCGAGGTGGGCGGGTCGAGCCTAGGGTTCAGCAAGGGCCTAGAGAACGTCCAGTGCGAGGCTTGCCACGGCCCGGGCTCGATCCACGTGGAGAAGCGCGGGCTGGAAAAGCCGCTTGCCCTGCGCACGCGCACACCCGAGGCGGTGTGCGCGCACTGCCACAACGAACAGCACTCAGACACCTTCCAATACGAGGCCTATCTACGCGGCATCATCGGTCCCGGCCATGGCGAGGACGCGCGCGACAATCTGGGCGCGGGACCGACCGCCAGGGATCTGCGCCGAGCTGCGGAGAAGCGCGCACGCGTCGCTGCCGGGCGGCCGAGATCGCCCTAGCCGTCGCGCTTCTTCGGCAACGACCCGGCGAGAATCTGGTCGAGCAGCTCACTCTCGATATTGCCCCCGCTGACGAGGACCACCACACGACGGCCTTGCACTGGGAGCTTGTCTTCCAAGAGGCCGGCCAGCGTGACCGCAGCCGAGGCCTCGCACACGATGCCAAGGGATCGGTACGCGTACACGATGGCCTGCCGCATCCCCACTTCACTCACCAAGGCGACCTCGGGAAAGTAGTCCTTGGCCATGGCAAAGGTGCGCTCACTGACCGCGCCTTCCAGGCCCTCGGCCAGGGTGGGGCCGCCGTCGTATTGGGTGTAGGCCCGACCCTCGTCCAGCGAGCGCCTCATGGCGCAGTTGGCTTCGGGCGAGACGCCCAACACGCGAATCCCACGTGGGACCATTTCGACCCCCAACCCGGCCGCAAGCCCACCGCCGCCTACTGGTGTCACCACGGTGTCAACGTCAGGAAGTTGGGCCAAGATCTCGCGCGCCAACACGCCGCCATTTCCCGCGATGACCCAGTCATCGTCGAAAGCCGAGGCGAAGCTGAGCGAGGGGTCTGCCGCTGCGCGCCGCCGGGCCTCGGCTTCGGCTTCGTCATAGGACGCACCCACGACTTCCAACGCCGCACCGAGCGCCAAGATGCCGTCGCGCTTGCTTTGGGGGGTCTGCGCAGACACCAGGACCTGGGCCTCGACGCCGAAGGTCCGGGCCGCCAGCGCCACGCCCAGGCCGTGGTTGCCCGCCGAGGCGGCGATGACCCGCTTCTTTCCTGCCTGGCTCATACCGGCGACGAATGCGGCAGCCCCACGCAGCTTGAACGAACCGGTTCGCTGCAGGGACTCGAGCTTGAGCCAAACATCCGCGCCTGTACGACGGCCCAGCGTCGGCGCTGGGATGAGCGGCGTCACGCGCACCAGTCTGCGCACACGCTCGGCGACGGCTCCGCCGGTGACGTCGGTCCAGATGTCTGGGTTGAACAGGCGCATCGAGTTGCTCACGCTATCAGTGCGGGCCGCAAAACGCCACGTGTCTGCGTGCGTTCTGCCGGTGAGGGCGGTAAGCCTAGAGCGATGCTTGACGTCGACATTGCGCGGCTGGTGCGCTCGGGCCAGGTGGAAGAAAGCCGGGCCGACCGCGTGCTCTGGCTGTGGGACGAGATCCGCCGCCTCAAGCGCGACAAGAACGCCTTCGTGCCCGCCCACAACTACCAGGTGCCCGAGGTGCAGGTCATTGCCGACACCGTCGGCGATTCTTTCGAGCTGGCGGTGCGCGCCCGCGACGTGAAGGCACGTCTGGTGGTCTTCTGCGGCGTCCGCTTCATGGCTGAAGGGTGCACCACGCTGGCCCCTGACGTGCCGGTCTACCTGCCCAACCAGGAAGCGCTCTGCTCGCTGGCAGAAATGGATGCCGACGATCTCGAGGAACGGCAGGAGTTCTTGCGCTCGCTCGGGCGCAAGTTCGCGACCATGACCTACGTGAATACCTACGCCAGCGTGAAGGCCCTGTCCGACGTTTGTTGCACCAGTTCCAACGCGGTGAAGATCGCCGACCGGCTGGGCGTGCCGGACCTGCTTTTCGTTCCCGACCAGAATCTCGCCTATCAGGTGGCGCTCAAGACCCGGCGCATGTACCTGCCCCCGCCTGAACCTCACCAGTTCCATCCACGCGAGTATCTTGCCCGCGTTGAACCGCTGATTCGGGAGGGTGAGCGGGCGGGCCTGGCCGGCAACGTGTTCGCCTGGGAGGGGGCCTGTCACGTCCACCAGCAAATGACTCTGGCCGACATAGCCCACATCCGCCGAGAAGATCCCGAAGCCGTGGTCATCGTCCATGGCGAGGTGAAGCCCGAGCTGCAGCAAGCCGCTGATGAGGTGATGTCGACCTCGCAAATGGCCAGGTACGTCGAGAGCCATCCCGAAAAACGGCGCCTTGCCATCCTCACCGAGTGCGGCCTGGTGGTGCGTTTGGAGCTGGAACACCCCGACAAGCAGTTCTACAAGCCCTGCCGTTTGTGCGAGCACATGAAGGCCATCAGCCTGGAGAGCGTCTACGAAACCCTGCGTGACGAACCCGCCCGATGCCTGGTCACGGTTCCCGAGGCCGTGCGCCAGCGGGCAGCCGCCGCCATGTTGCGCATGATCGACCTCGGCGCCTGAGTTCGCTACGGAAAAACCAGCACGTTGCGCGGGCCGTAGCTGGCCACCAGCCCGTCGATGTGGCGCCTGACCAGGTCGCGCCGGGCCACCACGGCCCGGATCTCGCTTGGGGTCAGGATCTGGTACTCGTCTGGGCTCGCCTGGGCCAGGATGCGCTCCAGCGCAGGAACGGTGACCCGGTCGAGGGCCTGATAGAGCTGGCGCGAGAATCGCTGCGTCCGGTGCAAGATCGAGCGCGTGTGCTCGTTGCCCTCAGGCTCGATGAAGAAGGACATGGTGTTGTCCATGAAGAGCAGGCGTGAGCCGTCGGCCGACGTCTTTATGTTCCCGCCGCTGTAGCGGTCGGGGTTGGAGGTCAGAAAGTCGAAGACCACGAGCTGCGAGAGCTGCGCCGCCAGCGCGCGTTTGTCGACCGGAATGGGCTGCCCCTGCGTGAGCCACTGGATGCTCTCGTGAATGCCCTCGGGCGTGTCCAACCCCGAGTCCTTGATCCCGGGTACCCAGTACATGACCACACCCGCTGTCCTGCCCGCCGGATTGAAAACCGTCTCGGCCCGAATGCGCGGCAGTTCCGCCACACTGTCGGGATGGAGGTGCGACAGAATCTCGTCGCGGCTCACCAAACGAGGCGTTGCCGGCGGCACTGCGTTCAGGCCCAGCAATCGGTTGAGCCGGTAGGCGGCCACCTCCTTGCGCGGGATGGTCCGCAAATCGGTTTGCGCCGGCTTGAAGGCGGCGCGCGAGCCATCGGCGAGATCGACCCGGAACGACAGGGTTGCCCCCCCTTTGTTGAGCTTCATGCCCAGGATGGGCTGACTGCGCACCCTCTCCAGCAGCATCTCGTCGGACATGCCGAGGAAGGTACCGGCAGGCTCCTCGAAGACGGCAGGGCTGGGCAGGCTCGACAGCTCGCCGCGCGGCAGAAGAGCGAAGGAAGCCTCTGAGCCTACTCCTCCTTGGCTGCGCGGCTGGCCGGCTCTGGCGCGTCCGCGCTCACTGAAGAAGTGCAGGGAGGCTCGGGTAGCCCAGGCCGCACCGGCGAGAGCACTTGCCAGCACCAGGGCTTCAGCGGCCACATATCGCCCGAGGCGCACCAGGTAATTTTAGGGCCTAACCCTGGCGAGCACAAACCAGGTGGCGTCACTCGTCTAGTGCCTGCTGAATCGCCGCGTCGATCTCCGCCCTGCGCCTCTGCCCGACCATGACTCGGCGAATGACTCCATCGCGCCCGATGATGACCAAGTGGGGCAACGAGACCACCCGGTACAGGCCACCGACCTCCCGGTCGTCGAGGAGATTCGGGTAGAGCGCTGGATACTGGCCCAGGAAGGCCTGGATCTCGGCCTTGTCAGCCATGGAGCCCTCCGAGCTGATGGCCAGGAACTCCACGCCCTGCGACCGGCGCGCGCCGTAGATATCGTGAAGCGTGGGTGCAAGGGCGATACACGGTGGACACCAGCGGGCCCAGAAATCGAGCAAGACGACTTTGCCCCGCAGTTCGGCAAGCGCCACGCTGCCCGGTACTCCGTCGATGCGTGGGAGCACGAAAGCGGGCGCGAGAACTCCGCGGCCCACCGGCGCAATGGCATCGCGGTTGTGACTGAGCCAGACGATATTCAGGGTCAGCGCGCCGGCCAGAACGCCGCCCAGGATAGTCCCTGCCACGCGTGCGCTTCTTGGCGGCCCGGGCGTCGGCGCGGCTGGCCCTCCCGCTGGTGCGGCCTTCGCTCCGGAAGGACGGCTGCGCGCTAGCCGAACCCCGATCGCGAGAATCATGAACGCCCAGGCCAGCGCGATGATCGGAATCACCGAGCCCAGGACGTTCGCGGCAGCTGGGAGCAGCAAGCCGGTCAACTCGGCCAGGCCCGAGAGCAAGAGATAGGGGATACTGCAGGCCGCGCCCAACTCGATGTCCAGGGCCGGATCGCGGCGACCCCGGCCAGCCAAAAGGGTGATGGCAACTCCAGCCAGTAACGCGACCAGCAAGGCAGGCCGCAGGTCCCGGCCCACGATTCCCAAGAGCTGGGCCAATGTTCCGGCGAAAGAAGCCTCGCGCACCATGAGCACTGCACGCGCCACGGCCGGAAGACGAAAGCACAGCACGCCGAGCAACAAGATCGCGAGGGCATCGCCCACCCCGCCGCGCTCCCGCGCTTGGATATCGGCCAACGCACGTCCAGGCGACACCAGGAGCATGCCCACGCGGGCCAGGAAAGCCGGCGCAAGACTGCCTCTGCTGTCGTCCACCAACGGACCCTGCGCCATACTAGTGCCGCTTGCCAGAAGTTCCGCAGGGGTTAAGCCGATGGTCAATCCAGGAAGGCAGCACTAGCGACGCCCATCCCCACGTTGCTTGAGCAGTTTCTTCGCCGCCGTCGCGAGTGCGCCCGGGATGTTCTTGGAGCGCGAAATGTTGCGCAGGTCGTCCTGGTGCAAATAGGCCAAGAAGTGCAGCGACGAGCCGAGCGGGCACTTGGGGTTGCTCACCAGGGCCAGTTTCACGGCGTAGTCCTTGCTGCGATCGTGGCTGTTCGCGATGTAGCGGATCACATCGTCGCACACGTTGGTGCTGCCTGCGATCCGCTGAATCTCCATGTCCGTGATCCGTGGCGAACGAATGACCGTCATCGCCACCAGTCTATTGCTGTCGCGGACCAGTATCTTGCGGCAGGTGGCATTCCCGATGGTAGCGAGCCGGATCTTTTCGAAGACCTTGAGGTGGTCGAACTTGATGAACGACATGCTGACCGGCCGCTTTTCTTCCGCGGATGCCGCCCCGCCGTCACCTAGCTCCCCGGTCTGCCCGGCCACCCCCTCTGGTGCCGAGGCAGCCTCGGCCGCGGCCAGAGCTGCCTGGAACCGACCATCGGTGGCCGCTCCATTCGTGGCTTCCGGGTCCTGGCGGATCGCGCTCACGATTTCGTCAAAGGCAGGGATGCCCTCCAGGCGCACACCGTTGCGTGCGCACAACTCGACCGCTCGGTTGACCGACGACATGCGGGCTCGCTTGTTGAAAAACAGCGCCTCGACGATGGCCGGGCAGCGCAACAGGCGCACCTCGTTCTGAAAGATGATCTCAAGCAAGCTCTCGTCCAGACGCCCGGCCAGCATGAGAAAGGTTTCGTCGGCGGTCGCCGGGTTGTAGAGGATCCTCTCCAGGGCGGCCGTGCGATGGTCGGGTAGCCGGGTGGCGAAGAAGTGCAGCAAAGGCGCAGGCAAGGCCTCGCCCAGGGGCGGGTTGATGACGTTCTCAGGGAAGCTGGACGGCGCGGCCTCGGCGGCCGTCCGGACCGCCGGATCGGCGTCGAATGACAATTGGTAGATGACCGCCAGCAACTCAGCCGGCCGCAGGGGCGCCATGCCCCGCACCGCCATGAATTTGGCCGGGGTCGCGCCGCCCACCACCTTGGCCACCGCCGGCGGAAGGCTTTCCGCCGCAAGCGGCTGCAGCGGCAAAGACCCGCCTTCGCTAGCCATGGTTGCGCTCGAAGAGGATGCGCAGACCTCGTAGGGTCAGAAGCTCGTCACATTCTTCGATGGTGGACGATTCCCGCGCCACCAAGGCGCCCAGGCCGCCCGTGGCCACCACTTTCGGCGCGTAGTCTATCTCTGCGCGGATCCGGTTGACCAAGGCATCGACCATCCCCGCGCAGCCAAACACCAGCCCGGCCTGGATGCTGGCCACCGTGTTGGTGCCCACCACGTGCTTGGGCCTGGCGATCTCCACCCGCGGAAGACGCGCGGTGGAACGATAGAGCGCATCGGCTGACACGATGAGCCCGGGGGCGATGATGCCGCCGGCGTACTCCCCGCGTGCCGTGACCACGTCGAAGGTAGTGGCGGTGCCGAAGTCGACCACGATAGCCCCTTGCGTCCACCGCGCGTAGGCAGCCACCGCGTTGACGATGCGGTCCGCGCCGAGATCCCGCGGGTTCTCATAGAGGACGGCCATCCCGGTCTTCATCCCCGGCCCAACCACCAAAGCCGCCACGCCAAAGTAGCGCGCAAAAAGCCGTTCCATGGGCGCCGTGGCAGGAGGGACGACCGACGATATGATGGCCCCCGTGACCTGCCCCATGGTCAGGCCCTTTAACTCAAGCAACCCCGCGAGGGTTGCGGCATATTCGTCTGCCGTGCGTTCGACTCGCGTTTCCATGCGCCAGTCGCAACGCAGAGTTTCGCCCTCGAACAGGCCGAAGGCCGTATGGGTGTTTCCGATATCAACCGCGAGCAGCATGGGAGCCGGATGATTGTATCTGCATCCGCGCGCCTGTGCATGCCCGAGCTGGTCCTAGTGCCTCGCGTGGCGGCCGGCCGTGGTTCGCGTTCCAAGCATTCCTGGGAGGTCACGGACCGCAGCGTTAACTTCGACTACCTGGACGATTCCCGCAGGGAAAAGCTTGACCGGCTCTTCGACGGTCAAAGTTTGAGGTAAACTATAGGTTTGCTGACGACGCACCAATGACGGTTGACCTGGGCATCTCTGCCGACGACGCTGCTGACGACGCTGGACCCGAAGGCCAGCGGTTCGGGTTCGCGCTCAGTACCGAAAGCCCACGCGTTCTGGTCGTCGACGACGAGCGCGTTATTCGCGAAATGCTGTCGGATTTTCTCGGCCTTGAGGGCTACGTCGTGCGCACCGTGGAGGACGGGGCGCAGGCCTTGGAGGAATTGCAGCGCCGCAGCTACAACCTAGTCATATCCGATCTGAAGATGCCCAACATGAGCGGACTCGAGCTGATCGAGAAGATCACCGAGCTGGGCCTTCCGGTGTTGACCGTCATCATGACCGGCTTCGGCACGGTCGAGACCGCGATCGAAGCGATGAAGCATGGTGCCTACGACTACGTGCTTAAGCCCTTCCGCGTCGAAGAGGTCGTTCACACCGTGCAACGCGGGCTCGACCGCCAGCGCCTGCAACACGAGAACCTGCGCCTCAAGGATGCCCTTTCCATCTACAAGATCAGCGAGGCCATCGCGACCTCCCTTTCGGTTGAGCGGGTGCTTGACCTGGTCCTTGAGGCTGTGCTCGATGCGGTCAATGCGGACGTGGCGAATCTGCTGCTGGAAAGGCCCGAGTCCAACCGCCGCCCCGGGGATCCGCCAGGCCCCTTTGTCGAGCATGCACGCAAGGTCTCGCCGCGCCTCGGCCCGGCCGACACGGCGCCACCCCTGAACCTCGCCGAGGTCTTGCCCCTCTTTCAGGAGGACAAGCCCCTTCTCGCGCATGGCGCCCGGGCGCACCGCTTCCTGCTCGGCCTGCCAGAGAACCGGCTGGTGAGCTTCTGTTCCATCCCGCTCAAGCTCAAGGGCCGCATCATTGGCATGTTGAGCGCGTACAGCTACACCAAGGGCGCCAAGTTCAGCGAAGGCCAGCGCAAGATGCTCTATGTGCTCGGCAGTCGCGCTGCGGTGTCCATCGAGAACGCGCGCCTGTACGAGAGCCTGGTCGACACCAACAAGGACCTCAGCCTGGCCAATGTGTCGTTGGAGGAGAACTTCCGCCAGACCATCATTGGGTTCGCCCACGCTCTTGAAGAGTCCGACCGCTACACCCGCGGCCATTCCGAACGCGTGTCCACCTACGCGCGCCTCATCGCCATGGGCATGCGCATGCCTGAGGCGCAGATTGAGACCATCGTGAAGGTCGGCCTACTGCACGACGTGGGCAAGATTGGCATCCGCAACGATCGGCTCAACAAGCCCGGCAAGCTCACCCCAGAAGAGCTGGCCATGTTCCGCTCCCACCCAGCCAAGGGCAAGCGCATCCTCGAGCCGATTCCCTTCATGCGCGACATCGTGCCCGGTTGCTACTGCCACCACGAGGCCTGGGACGGCTCGGGCTACCCCCAGGGCCTGCGCGCCGACGGGATCCCGCTCATAGGCCGCATCATTGCGGTGGCCGACGCCTATGATGCGATGACCACCGACCGCGCCTATCGGCAGGCCCTGCCCCATGTGATCGCTTGCGGCGAGCTCGAACGCTGCAGTGGCACACAGTTCGACCCCGAGATCGTGCGCATCTTCTTGGTGCGCATCGAGGAGCACAGGAAGCTCGAGCTTCTGGCCGGCCGCAACGTCCCCCGCTGACGTGCTGGGCGACCGCAGGTCGCCCCTACCCGGGCGCGGCCGTCGTGCACTGGTAGCCGCGTGCCCGCTGGCGCGCTCGTGGTCGCCGCGCGTCCTCTCCCGTCCACCTCCACCGGTTGGTCTTCCGCAGCCGCAGTCGTCCCCCCAAAAAGAAAACCGCCCGGGAATCGGCTTACGGCCGACGCCCGGGCGGATCTGAACTACCCTATGGTCCTAGCTACGGATTCGCTGCCCCGCTCAGACCCACGGTGACGCTGTCGCCAGGAATGCCGCTGACCGTCAAGGAGGCTGCCTTCGTGCCAACGCTCGACGGCGCGAACCGGACGGTGACGTTGCAGGTGCCGGTCTGGGCCGCCACGCTAGTTCCTGTGCAGAGGTCCTTGACGATCCTGAACTCGCCTGCGTTTGCCCCCGCCAGGCTTGCGACCAACAGCCCCGTAGCCTGACCACCCGTGTTCTGGAGGGTGAACGTCTCTGACTCGAACTTCGTCTCCGTAATACTTGCCCCTGTTGCGAAGGAGCAGGCCGCTGGAGTCGTGCCGCTTGCAGCCGTGTAAACACAACCGACAAGCGGACTCATTGCCAGCGAATCGTCAGTTGTTGGCGCGGCCACTTCGGCAGACACCACAAGAGCCGCCGTCGCTGTGCCGGTTAGCGCCACCTTCACTACGGGCGCCCCGGTGGACGTCACGACGAGGTTTCCGCTCTTGGCGGCAGAGGCGAGGGCCAGTGGCGTGAACGTCAAGAACACGTTGCAGTGACCACCAGCCACGAGCCCGTTGGCCAGGAAGCCCGAGTAACCGCAATCGGTGGTGGCCGGGCTAGCCGAGGTCGCTTTGACCGCGAAGTCAGCATCGTCAACTGTGAAGCTAAGCGGTCCTGTTGGCAGGGCACTGGCCGCGTTTGCTACACTGATGGTGAATACAGACGACTTCGCCCCCACAGCGAGACTTCCAAAGTCCTGGGCTGTTGGGGTTGCAGTGATTGTGGCCGCAACCACTCCCGTCCAGGTCGCCAACACCGAAGCCGCCGTGTCCGTGGTGGTGCCGGCCGTCGCAACTGTGGCAGCAGGAGCAGGAGAGCTCGGCTGAGCGCCCAGTGCCGTCGGATTGACCATGAGCACCAGGTTGCAGGTGTCTCCTGGATTCATCTTGGCCGTGCAGGTCGTGTCGGGAGAAACGACCAGGAGCTGCGCATTGTTGCTGGCCGCCGCCACAACTGCGCTGGTTGCCGACTCGCCAGTATTGGTCACAACCACGGTCATCTTCGCGGAATTCGTGGACTCTATCGCGCTGCCGAAGGCCACCGCCGTCGGCACTGCCGTCAGGACTGCCGGGCCAAGCCTGTGCGCATACAGTGTCATCGGGTTGGACGTGGCGGTGCTGCCGCTCTTCACCGTGACGGTGACCACACGCGTACCGGACGGCTGGGTGCTTGAGATTGTCGCAGGAGTCCATGTCACCCCAAAGAGGCAGCAATCTCCGCCGTTCAGAGCGAGGACTGGCCCCCCACCAGTGAAGCTGCATTCGTTCGTCGTTGTGGCGAGGGCTGCCGTGGCAAATTCGCCGGCCACACCACTGGCGGCGGTGGGGTTGGCGGAGTCAAGGCTGAAGGCAACTGCACTGCTAGTGGCAAAGGTAAAGGCTGAGCCACCTGCCGGATTACAGATCTTGAGCGTGGCCGTGCTGCCTGCGGTGCCGTAGTCATACGGAGCCGTCAGGCTGGTGTTCTCGACGATATAGGGACCGGCTGCCGCTTTCACAGCCGTCATGGCCGCAGAGGCGTACGGAGCAGTCGGGGTCCCGGGGCTTGCCGCCACGATCAGGGCTTCCGTCAGAGCGGAAGAGGAGGTCGCAGAGGTGGGGCTGAACGCCACGAGGATATCGCAGGTTTGGCCCGGAGCGAGCACCGTGGTGCCACTGACACAGGTCGACCCAGTGGTCACAAAGTCCGCTGCCGGGATGTGCGCGACAGGCGTG